>Ga0310695_10002329_pt1 | contig 40452 bp, 47 predicted proteins | sample RumenRJG_04DNA_FD_203882 | JGI IMG/M metagenome (GOLD analysis project Ga0310695, IMG submission 203882) | Bovine rumen microbial communities from Lethbridge, Alberta, Canada - RJG_04 (v2) (version 2) | ecosystem: Host-associated > Mammals > Digestive system > Stomach > Rumen | place: Canada...
GTCATAAGGGATACCTCCAGTCACTTTCCACTGGAGGTGAGATGGGCGGATTGACGAAGGGAAATGAAAAAAGCCGCCTGCAGGCACAAAGCCCACAAGCGGCAACAGATCAGATGCGTGTTGTATAGTCGAGGGAGATCCAGCCAGCGCCGGATTTGAGGCGTCCCCAGCCAGCGTCAGAGCCCTGACCGGACTTGACCTCCAGAATCGTAAAGATACCCTTGCCAGTGTACTGGCCGGTACGGGAGTAGTTGGTTCCGGCTCCAGTGCGGATGTTCAGGTCACTGATATCCACGCGGACGAGGAAGGGGGTCTTGACCGCCGCCTTTCCTGCGTAGACGACTTTTCCGGCATCATCAAAAACAGAATAACCGGGATTGGCATCCGCGCACTTCTTGGCGTTGGCCAGTACCTTATAGGCTCCCTTCTGGGAAGCGACATCCGACCAGCTCTTACGGACGCGGTACCATTTGACTGCAGCAGGAGCCTTAGCCTTGTCGTACTGCGTGAGGTTCCATCTCTCGATGATGCTGCAGAGCTTGGAAATGTAGGTCGTGCTGGTGGCGTAGCCGCCGTCCTTGATGATCTGCACAGCTTTCTTATAATCCTTGCAGCCCTTGAGCCCATCATAGCGGAGCTTGCTGCCGTTCTTCGCACCCAAGAGGTATGCAGAGTGGTCGGCGATGGAATCCTCGATGCACGGATACTTGCGGAAGTCTGCCGTGATGGTATAGAGCTTCCCGGAACCGTTATCCTCCTGCGTCTTCTTGGTATAGACGGACTTGCCGTCCCACGAAGATCCGCTCCATGTGTTTCCGGAGAGGGACGTCTTCATGCCAAAGACATTATTAGCGTTCTGGGCGAGCTCGCTTTTCCCGTACCCGGATTCCAGAATGAACTGTGCCAGAGATACAGAGGCAAGGATGCCAGACTTATTCATATCTGCAGTGAAAAGAGCACCAACCGTCTTGATTACATCATCCTCAGACAGTCCGGCCAGCACCTCAGCCTGTGTGCCAGAGGTCTTGACGGGTGTATCGGAGGAGGTGCCAAGCTGCGCTGTGACCTTGTTTGCCAGATCACCCATGCGGGCATACATCCAGTTGCCCGGACAGGACTTGTTGGCAAACCAGCGGTGCACTGTCAGGATCATCTCGTCCGACTTCGGAGAGTAGTTCAGGGTCTTGTCCTTGTCTCCAAACCAGATGAGCTTCTTCTTGCCGTTGCGCTTGCAGATATCAACGCAGAGCTTGATCAGCGTCTGGTAAACGACGTCCCGGAAGGCGTAAGGCTCAGCGGTATCAGAGGCGCACTCGATGGTGATCGCCCTTTGGTCGTTGGCGTTACTGGAGGAGCACCACGAGCGGTTTTTCTCCTCGACGTAAAGACCGACACGGCCATCACGGTCAATGCCATAGTTGCTGGAGGCCTGCGTCGAGGACTTGGCAAACCAGTCTCCGAGGCCTTCCGCTGTACACTGGCCGACGACGCAGTGAGGCGTAATGCGGTCGATGGTATGTGTTCGCTGCCCGGAGTGATTCGGGCTGAGCTTGGTGTAAGCCACCATCTTGCTGTTAGTATATCCCATTGTTATTTCCGTCCTTTCGTAAGAGAAGGGGCAAGGCACCATACCTCACCCCTGACAACTGGTTACTCGTCGCTTTTCTCAGATCGGTCATGCAGCTGCTCCAACACGACCTTCAGCTTCTCCGGAATCGGCAGGCCAAGGTGACCGGCGTTCTCCAGAAGGCTAACACCCTCGTTGGAGAGGTAGAAGAAAATGACTGCAGTGCGGAGCACAGAGCCCGTTGCGATCACATTGACGTCGATGACGTGCGCGACGCCTACCAGCATGAAGATGATGACCTTGCGGCAGATACCTTTGAAACCGACCTCGCTGGACAGCTTTTTATCCGAGATAGCGCACATGACACCGGTGATATAATCGGCAACAGCAAAGATCACAAGAGCGATCAGCAGGCCGTCGCAGCCGCCGAGAAAGTAGCCGAGCCACCCTCCGGCAGCGGTGAAAAGAAACTGACACAGGTTCCAAAACTCTTTCATAACGAAAATCCTCCTTTGACTTGAGCTTTATGCATTGAAAAAGGCACCCGGAATTGGATGCCTTCGTCAATCGATATGGTGCGGCGCTTAGGCGAACTTAAGCGTCAGGGTGCCGACCACACTGATCGGCGTGTTGTTTGTGATAGCCGTTCCGCTGGACTGCGTCCATTTGGTGGAGTTGAGCAGGCGAATGCGGACGGTACCGCTTGGCTTGTTGAGGGCGACAACCGGCGTGAAGTTCGTCGCGGTGAGGCCGCTGTACGAGCCGCCAGATCCGGATGCCTTGTTATAGGCATAGCCGTTGATGGTACGGACGGTAAAGGTTCCTGCGGTAAGGGTGGCGGATGCTGCGGTGATGAGCTTTCCGAGAGGAACCTCAAAGAACAGCTCCGTCGAGGACGATGTGATATATCCGTTCATCACCATATTTGCTGTGGTGACAGAATCACCTGCCTTGATCACACCATCCGTCAGCGCCGAGAGCGGAATTGTCCGGCTGCCGATCTTGCCGTTGTTCGCATACAGGAACTGCCCGTTCGTGAGTGAGGTTGGTGTCCCGGTACCGATAGTCGGCACGTTGGCGATGAGCTTTCCGTCCTTGGCGCACAGGTAGAGACCATCCCCAAAGGAGGTCAGGGTCTGCGTACCCAGTGTGATGATATCCCGGACGTCCACTTGTACACCGTTCCCGGTCATGAAAAAGACCTGATCGCGGAACAGCGCTTTGAAGGCACAGTCAAGGTAATTCTCCATCGTGGCCTTCTGGCCAAAAGCAACACCGCGACCGCCGTGAAGGAAATGCATCAAGTAGATCGCGGTAGAAACGTAGTCAATGTAGGTGACCGTAGTGAACTGGTCTTTTACGGTATAGAGCACATCATAGGAAAACTCCGTATTCAGATCGCCGCCGCAGGTGTTGACTCCCGGTGTGATTGTTGTTGCGGTTCCATAGAGCACGGCGTCCGTTTTCTTATACTTCACCGTAAGTGTGATGGCATTCTTGCTGTTGCAGGTGGAGTAGGTGATGCTGGTCGTGCTCTTAAAATAGGTGCCGTCGTTATCCAGCTCACCTGCTGAGGTCGCACGCTCACTGACGCACTTGGTGAACTTCGGTGCTGCATAGGCCACGAAGGTCACGGTTGCTGTCTTGCTGGCTGTCCGGCCACGGCTGTCGGTAACAGTTACCGTGCAGGTCAGCGATCCGCTCTGGGTGATCGTGTCGATCTGCGGCAGTGCTGAGGCCGAGTAATCCTTTGAGGTGGACTGGGTGCCGACCTGCAGCTTGATGGTCTTGATCGTAGAGCTGTAGGCACCTGCGGTCGTGATAGCAGACACCCTGACGCCACTCTGGTGCTGCACAAACATGTTCCATGCAGACGGTACGGGTGTATTCGTCTTATCCGCAAGGGTGATCGCCGTCAGTGTAGGCTTCACGCTGGCAGGTACGGAAACTGTGATCGTTGTGGAGATGGAGGAATAGACCTGACCGCCGTAGAGCACCTGACAGACAACATTTGCCTTGCCCGTCGTGGCATTCGGGACAGCGTTGCACCATGCGATTGGAATAGCGTACGTGAGCTCCTTTGTGGTCGAGGTCGCTGATCCGGAGTAGGAGCCCAGCGTAAAGGTGGCCTTGTAGGTTGCATCCGTACCGGAGGTCGTAAAGGTGACCTTTGACTTGGTTGTCCCATCCATGACACCGCCGGAACAGGTGGCTGCGGTCGGAGCTTTCTCAATCTCATAAAAGGAGAAGGTCTCCTCATAAAACGTGTCCCCGTCCGATGAATTCGTCAGCTTCAGTGTGAAGAATGGCTTGCTGATCGTCATCTGGGAGCTGGTCATCTTGGTTTTGTAGGTGCTGCCTACAAGACTTTCTGTTTTATTGGTCGTCCATGTGCAGGACTGTTTGGTTCCGTTCACATAGACATTGATGGAGCTTTTCATCCCGTAGATCGCACTGGCAGCCTGAAAGACAATCGACAGCTTCGTGGTTGCGCCGCTGACCGAGCCTGTAAAGGTAAGCGTATGTGATCCTACAATGGGCGTTGTCCATGTTCTCTTTGTTAAACTCATTCGTTATCGCCTCCAAATTCTACCGAAAAGACGCCCTCATCATCCTGCACCGGTGTGTAAGCGGCAGGCCGTCTTGCCATCAGCTTTGCAGCTGCCTTTGCGGTTGTTTCACCCTGCGTGACCGCTCGCCATTTCACGCCCATGCCATAGATGGTGGAGATGAAGTCGAAGTAGCCGCCATCCGCAGCAGCGCCGACCGACATACGATCCATCGCCTCAATCGCGTTGATATGCATCTTGTTGTACTGCACGTAGGCGATTTCATTTCCGTTCTGCAGGAAGGCCATTTTCTCGTTATCGATGTTGATGGAGTACGGAGATTCATCGCCGTCCTCCTGCTTGCCGATATTGAGCCCGGTCGCATTGAAGCGGAAATAGGTGCTGGTCTCGTGCTTGTAGTCCAGCAGGGCATCCTCCTGATCCGAAACACGCTGTGAGAGCGTCTCCAGTGATCCGGAAAGAGTCTCATTTGTTTCCGCAATGCTGTCCTTGGTATCTTGAATGTCCGTGGTAAGCGTCCCGGTCACGGTGCTGATGGAGATTTCAATCTCATCGGCCTTTTGCGATACGACACTTTCTGCGTACGTCCTTACTCGTTCCTCTGCATCGACGACTTCTTCACGGGCTTTTTCTGCCAGCTTTCTTGAAGCGTTATCGAGAGGCTGGAAGGCGCTGTCGATAAAGGCATAGAGTCTGTCCGAGGAGGAGAAGTAGCCAACCGTGGCGCTGCTCATCACGCCAAGCGGGATATAATACATCCCGTCTGCCTCCGTAGGAACCACTGTGGTCAGCCAGTTTGATTCGGCAATGATGAAGTGGTTCTCCTCGACAGTTCCCTTGAGCCAGAGGATCTTATTGGCTGCGCCGCTTTCAATAGTTCCCGTGGTCGAGAAGTTGACATCCGGGAATGCCTCATAGGTCGTCTTGGCAGTTGAGCTTTCATTGATTGCCGCCGATGCATAAAGGATCGGATAGGCAAGGTCAAAGGAAAGACCTGCCGCGAACATCTTATAACCGCTTGCTGTGCCTGCAATGAGGTGCGCCTTTGTAATAGCCTCCTCCGCTTTAATGGCAGTATTGTGAAGCCTCCGGTCGTAGTTGTTGGAATTCGGTATGGAGGAAGCCCTCCAAGCCGTCCCATCATAGGTCATGTTGATGACGGCGTTTGCGCCAAAATGGGTCGTCACACGTGTGGTGTTCAGATAGATCGGGATAGCTGCAGTCTTGCTTCCGTCTGCCAGCGTCAGGATCAGGCTCGCATTTCCGCTCCCGGCAAAGGGGAGCTTATAAGCGATCGTCTTGCCTGCATAGAGCGCTCCATCTGTTGATACACCTGTCCATGTCCCGGTTGCCGCAGTCTGCGTCCCGACGATGTATTCTGTGCTCTGCGCAAGAGCAGTACTTGCAGTTCCCTCAGCAGAGACAGCCTTGTTGTAGGCTGCCTTGGCTGCTTCATAGGAACTGGAGAGGGACACGTCGCTGTAGACGTAGGTGTTATCCGAAAAGACCGTAAGGTCTGTGAAGTACAGGCTGTTGGTGCTTCCGGCAGTGTATGAGGGCTCTGTTTTTACCCAGCTTCCTCCGGGAGGATTGGCGGACGGCTTAGCAGGCTTGGAGGCAGTGGAGCTTTGCAGCAGATAGTATCTGGTTGTACTTTTCACATCGCGGATCGAGGCGAGTGTGATTTCTGCTTTTGCTTTTACTGCCATCCTTATCCCTCCAGCTGTGCAATGTAGGTCGCCTTACTATCGATATCGCCTGCACCGATGTTCAGTGTCTGGCCAGTTGTGGAAAGCGCCGTAGTGGAGCCATCTTTGTACCATTTGATGGTCCCGAGCGCTGCAATTGCCGTGGCATCCAGCTCTGCTCCAGCTTTGTACACATGGGCGGTCAGCGTGGTCGTGATCGCTGTATTCTTGAAGATTGTGCCGTTAGAGCTGGTGATTGTCATGGTGATCGCATCCGCACCGGCGTTTCCCTGATCACCTTTGGCTCCTTTGATATTGTTCACATACACCCATTTCGCAGCAGCGGCAGCACCGGCGACTGTGCATCGGTAGGTGTTGTAGGTGCTGGTGTTGAGGTACATATCGCCGACCTTCGCATTCGTGATGCCGGAGCCAGAAAAGATGGTCGCGGTTGTAGAGGTACCGGTGATTTTCGTACCGGTGTACCAGACCGCGCCTGCACCCGTTGCACCTGTAGCGCCTTTGATGTTTCCGACATACACCCACTTGGCTGCGGAAGCTGCACCGGCGACCGTACACCGGTAGGTGTTCATGGTATCCGTGTTGAGGTACATATCACCGACCTTTGCGTCTGTGATACCGGAGTCAGAGAAGATGGTCGCGGTTGTGGAGGTTCCGGTGATCTTGGTGCCGGAGTACCACTGTGCGCTGCTGCCTGCAGCTCCCGTTGCGCCGGTGAAGGCAATCTGGAAGGTGAAGTACTTGTGGATGATGATGTTGCCGCCATCAAGGGAAACCGGAATATCCACGGTGCCGCCAGTCTTGACTGCCGTTGTGACAGAGATTGTCACCGTGGGCTGGGTGGCATCCGTGTCCACGGAGGTCGTCACACCGGTCGGTGCGATGATCTTGCTGTTGTCAACGGCTGCCGGGATCTGGTCTGCGCCGCACATGGCGACAATAGTTGTGGTCGTGCTTCCGGCCTTCGCCGCATTGGTGCTGCCCGGAAAGGTATAAGAGTCGTTTGTCAGGATGACCGAAAAGCCATCGGTCAGGTCGACAAGGCTGATCTGGTCTGAGCTTTTAATTGCCATAATCGTATTCTCCTTTATTCAATAATCAGGTTGCACCGGAAGGTGACCTTTGTATCTACATCGTCGGCTCCGAGGGTGAAGACAAAGCCTCCATCAGAGAGCCTGCTGTCATCAGCAGAAATGACACCGTATCGGTCTTCATCCATGCGCTGCCATTCCCATTCCAGTCTGGAGGCGGTTCCGAAAACGGCCTTCATCTGTTCGGAGGTGTTGATCCGTTGGCTGCCGTAATAGATCGTGACAGTCAGTACGGTCGATACGCCCGTATTCTTGAAAACCGTCCCACGGCTCGAATCAATCCGAAGGAGTGCGGCGGCTTCTCCGTCAGCTCCGACCGCACCGGAAAGGCAGGTGGGCGACGAAGTCTTCTTGTTGCCGCTGGCGTAGGTCGTGACGGTTTTCTGCCACATGAACATGCCTTCCGTCCACTCTGGTGCCTCAAGGCTCCAGCCCGGATCATCGTCCGCTGGCGGTACGGTTTCCGAGTTGTTTAACGCATAAAAAACGGCCACGTCTGTGACCGATCCCTGTACCTCTGTTTTGATTTCTGATATCGTCCGGGAGAATCCGGTCGCTGTTTCCTCCACCTTATTTACCCGGCCAGTGAGAGCCTGCACAGTGGAGCCGTCCGCCTTGCTCTCCAAGGAGGTCTGGACGTCCCCGATCTCAGTCGTGATGCCCTCGATGGTCTGCTGCTGGGAGGTGTATTTATCTGAAAGCTCCGTGATGGAGCTGCCCAGCGGCGTGACGGCCTCAGTGATATCGGACTGCCAGACCTTTGACTCGATCTTGCCTTGGACTTCCTTAAACTCTGTCTGCAGGGTCTGTGTCGCCTCGGCGTTGTCACCGATCTGTTTGGTCATGGTTTTATAGTTCGCTTCGAGCGTTGTATCATCCATGACCACATGGGAGGCATCCACAGAAAGGGTGCCGTCATCGGTCAGCTCCTTAGCGACGGACTTGATGTTCAGCTTGCTGCCGTCAATCGCGGCATCCTGCGCCACCATGCTGTCGACGATCAGTCCGTCTGGTACACCGGCAGCGGTGATTCCATCCGGAGACCAGATGAGCTTCCCGGCAGCGTCCCACAGATAGTAGGAGAAGTTCCCGGAGGCGTCTTTTCCGATCTGCACCCGGACAGTGCCGTTTTGATCCTTGATCTGCATGGTCGCGCCGTCGATGGAAAGCGCACCGTCCTTGGAGCCGATCTTGATAAAGTCGGTATAGATCATCGCGGCTGTGACATTCCCGGCCATGAGGTCATCCATCACTGCCTGTGCAATGGTGGCATCCTCGATCACGATGTTGTCACCGGTCAGGTGGATCGCCTGCAGCGTACCCACACCGGCATTGCCTGCGAGGAGGTTTTCGATGTTGCCGGTTGCCGCCTTCAGATTTTTGACATCCGCATTGGTGGCGTTCAGGTCTTCGATTCCGGCCTTCTGTGCCACGAGCCTTCCTATTTCTGCATCCGCTGCCTCCAGATCCTGAATCTTGGCTGTGGCGGCATTCAGATCTGCCACGTCCGCTTTCTGGGCGATCAGGCTGTCGACCTCGGCCAGTTCCGTGTGCAGGACACCGATATCGGCGTTGGTCGCCTGCAGCTTGTCCGTCACCACGTGCTTAAAGGCAGTGAAGTTCTCCGAGAGGGAGGTCAGCACCGCCGCTGTGCCTCGGCTCATGGAGGAGGCCAGCGTGACCTTCGTCGCACCGAGCGTGAGACGGCTGTTCTCCGGCTGCTGGATGTCCAGTTCGATCCGGAGCACCATCATCTCTTCATCAATCCCGTGAGGCTCAGACTCCACCCGGATATGGTCGCCGACCTTGCAGCGCTCGATATCTACATCCAGAAGGTGCAGGTCGATGGCCGTGATCGTGATGCTGGGGATGAGGAGCTTCTGTCGGTTTAGGACTTCCCTGCCTTTTCTGAGGAGGTTCTCCGGGAGGGTCACATCGTCGTATTCGACGGTCTTTACGATCCTGCCGTAGAGGGCGATGGCATCCGGATCTTCCAGATAGTCCCTGCCGCCATTCACCGATTTGATGGTGAGGCGCTCGTCGGTTTCTTCATCCCTCTTGCCGAGGGGAATAATAACCGTTGCCAGATCCTCACAGGAGACCTCCTGAATCAGGTCGAGGATGTTCTCTCCGAAACGGATCACCTGAGAGTTGACGTTTTCATAGTCCTCAATGTAGTCGATGATCCGTTTCCCGTTTTCATGCCGGATGCGGATATAACCGCCCAGCCGCTTAATCAGCCGATCCTCTATGGTCGACCACGTGCTTTCATAGGTGCTATACCTATAAAGGCTGTCATTGGGATCAACGACCGTCACAGTACCGACCACAAACCTTTTCCTGTCATCCACATCTGCGTTGTGCTTGGCGATCAGGTCGGTGAAATAGTCCTTTACGCTGATGTCGTGGTATTCGTGGTAGCGCTGGATGCTGTCCAGCAGATAGGAAAGCTCGCCCTCGCATTCAATGGTGCGGTTGCCGTCAAAGTCAGTGTCGTCGGAAAGGACGCGCCCGGAATAAAGCCAGTCCTTATCCTGATAGAGGGTCAGTTCCGAATACATCTTCTGGACGGAGCCGATCAGCGGATGCGTGGCCGGAATGGTAAACTTAAGCGTTCCGGTCTTATTGACCTCCAGATCACACTTGATTCCGGTCAGGGCATATTCCGGCAGCCGGGGATCATAAAATAGTTCGCCGTCCAGATAGATTCGGTACATTTATAGACACCCCTTCCTGTAATAAAATGTCGCACTCCTTGCACCGGTGATAGAGACGCGGTTGTCTCCCTCATGCAGCACAAAGCCCGGAACAGGCTGCCTTCCGGCTTTGAGGGTGAAAATGTCGTCGCCATGCATCAGGGTGCAGGCGTTAGGCACATCCACCTCCGGGGAGACCGGCATACGTGCATTTGGCAGGATGCCGTCAAAGGCAGTCGTTGATCCGGAGAGCGTGATTTCTGTCTGTTCATTTTCATAGCGGAAGGGCTCGGCATCCACGGTGATCGTGAGCTGACCGGCATTCCGCAGGCGGTGCGGATCAGAGACCGCAGCGCGACCGACATAGTAGTGGCCGGTGTCATCGTCGAATACAACGGTGACGTTCCGGCCATGATACTTGTTAAAAATATGCAGGCAGGTCGTCTGCCAGCGTTCAATGTTTGTCTCCGCAGCCAGCACCAGCTTAAGCTCACGGTTCCCGTAGGAGACATCGCCCGTCAGGACTTCGGAGAGGTCAAGCCTTCCATTTCTGCCGGGTACCGCAAGGAGGGTGGTGTTTGGCTCCGGCATGCTGATCACATCGCTGTTGGTGATCGCGGCACCGAAGTCACGGAGCGTATGCTCATCGTTTATCAGTGCGCCAGTAAAAATAGACTCGTTCATCGGTTGCCGCGACCTCCTCTCATAGAATATTTCGCAAGGCCTGAGTCAATCGCCGGAAGGAGATGTCCCACCAGCGTGCCGTCCTCAAGGTAGATACACTTGCTGCTGTTGTCTGCTATGATTGCCAGATACCGTTCCATCCCGGCCATGTTGAGGCGCTCATCCAGCATCTGGGCAAGCTGCGTATAAAAGCCCTTCAAAGGAAGGATGGCTTCCGCACCTGCCTCGCCGCCAGCCATCAGGCTGGAACCGTTCATGCCAAAGAGCGTCGGGCTTGTCATGATACCGCCTTTCTTGTACCAGTCAATCGAGAAATGCGGTACAGAGGGCGGAGTCAGCGAGAAGTGACCGCTGATATGCACATGCGGCAGCTTTAAGTGCGGCAGGCTCCAAGAGAAATTGAAGAACGACCTGATCCGGTCGATCATGCTCTTTACGGTATCCTTGGCCTTGGTGATCGGGTTGATGATAGCCGTTTTGATGTTGTTCCAGACCGAGGTCGCTGTGCTCTTGATGCTGTTGAAAATGGAGCTTACGGAGGACTTCAGGCCATTGAAGGCGCTGGTCACCGTGCTCTTTATGCCGTTTACCACAGAGGACACTGTGCCCTTGATGGAATTCCAGATGGAGCTCACGGTAGACTTGATGCTGTTCATCACAGAGGAGACCGTACCTTTGATGGCATTCCATACATTGGTGACGGTGGTCTTGATGGCATTTACAACCGTGGTCACGACCTGTTTGATCGCGTTCCATACCGTGGTGAATACCTGTTTGATGGCATTCAGTACCGTGGTGAGGAAGGTTTTGATCGCATTCCACACCGTCTGGATCGTGGTCTTGATAGCATTCACGACGGTGGATACAAGGGTTTTGATCGCCGTCCATGCCGTGGTGAAGGCGGTTTTCAGGGTGTTCAGGATCGGTGTCAGGAAGGCGACGATGGCATTCCATACCGTTTCAATTACTGTCTTGATCGCGTCAATCGCAGTGGTTACGACTTCCTTGATTTTCTCCCACGCAGCGGTAATAACACCGCCGAAGTTCTCCCAGATAAAGCGCCATGGGATCGTCAGGATATTGAAGGCCGCCGTCAGGAGCTCCTTGATAAACAGGATTGCTACCTGTACGACGCTTTTGATCGTTTCCCATACCGTAGTCACAACACCGGAGATGGCATTCCAGATAGTGGACATGGTGGTCTGGATCGCGGTCATCGCGCCAGTAACCACAGACTTTATGCCTTCCCAGATGCCGACAAAGAAGTTCTTAATGCTGGTCAGGACGCCCGTAATGAAGGTAGTGATGCCGTTCCAGATGCCCTCGAAGAAGGTCTTGATCCCAGACCATACCTCGCTCCAGCTCGTGCCAAACCAGCCAAGGAAGGTATCCAGCAGGCCTTTCAATGTTTCCAGAACTGCGGACAGCACACCCTTGATGCCTTCCCAGATGGATGAGAAGATCTCCTTCACACCAGTCCATGCCTGATCCCAGTTGCCGGTGAAGATCCCGATGAACACGTCGAGGAGTCCTGTGATGACACCCAGAACAGTCTCCAGCACGGAGGCGATCACCTTAAAGGCACCCTCGAACACCGGAGCCAGAAGCGCACAGAAGCCATTCCAGATCTTCTTGATGGTCTCGACGATGTCGCCGAAGTCGATGCCGAGGGCAGAAAGCCGCTCCCGTATGCCTTCGACAAAATTCGACACGGTCTCCTTGATCCGCTGCCAAGTGCCAAGGATCGCTTCCCGGAACTTATCATTCGTTTTCCACAGGTGCACAAAGGCCGCCACGAGGACGGCGATGACAGCAACGACCGCCAGTACCGGTGCGGAGATGCCGCCAAGGGCAGCACCCAGCTTCCCCATGATTCCGGTTCCGGCGCTCATGGCTGTTTTCATTTTGCCGACAGCACCGGCCAGCTTCACAAAGCCCTGCATGGCCACACCGATTTTGGAGATGGTCGTACCGATGATCACAAGGAGCGGTGCAATCGCAGCGACTAAAAGGGCGATCCGGATGATGACCTTCCGCTGGCTGTCGTCCATGCCGTTCAGCTTATCGACGAAGGCCTGAATCTTGCTGACGATGTTCCGGATGGCTGGCATCAAAAGATCGCCGAAGGAAATGGCGAGCTCCTCCAGCTGGGACTTTAAGATGGTCAGCTGCCCGGAGAGGTTGTCCTGCATGATCTCGGCCATCTCCTCGGATGTGCCGTTGCAGTTATCAATCGCGCCTTCCAACTTGGCAATATCTTCTGGGGCTGCATTCATCAGGGCAAGGAAGCCGGACATGGCGTTCTTGCCGACCAGCGTTTCGGCTGCCTGTGCTTTTTCGGACTCGGTCATCTGACCGAAGGCCACACGGCAGTCGGCGAGGATATCATTTAAGTCACGCATGGAGCCATCCGCGTTTGCCGTCTGGATGGTCATGTCGCCGAAGGCCGCACCGGAGAGCTTCAGCTCGCCCTGCAGCTTTGTCATGATGGTACGAAGTGCGGTACCTGCCTGAGAGCCCTTGATACCACTGTTGGCCATAAGGCCGATGGCCTGTGCCGTATCCTCCGCAGAGTAGCCCATCGCACCGGCGATAGGGGCGCAGTACTTGAAGGTCTCACCCATCATGGAGACGTTCGTGTTGGCATTGGAGCTGGCCGCCGCCAGAATATCAGCAAAATGCCCTGAGTCCTTGGCAGAAAGGCCGAAGGCGGTCAGGGCGTCTGTTACGATATCGGATGTGGTAGCGAGGTCTTCACCGGAGGCTGCGGCAAGATTCATGATGCCTTCGATGCCATCCAGCATGTCCTCGGTTTTCCAGCCTGCCATCGCCATGTAGTTCATGGCCTCAGCTGCCTCGGAAGCAGAGAACTTGGTCTTTGATCCCATTTCACGCGCCTTAGCACGGAGCTTGTCAAAGTCCTCACCGGTAGCACCGGAAACTGCCGCCACCTGACTCATGGCCGTATCGAAGTCCGCTGCCGTCTTTACGGCTGCAGTCCCGACTCCGCCAATGGCCAGCGTGACCGGCATCATCTTCTTACCGGCACCGGCGATACTGTTGCCGACGGTCTCCATCTTCTGACCGACCGCATCGATCTTGGAGAGGGTGGAGTTTGCCTTTTCCGCTTCCTGCTGCAGGCGCTGCAGCTCCTGTTCGGTTTCGACGATCTCGCGCTGCAGGGCATCATACTTATCCTGACCAAGGTCGCCGTTTTCCAGCTGCTGTTTGGCCTGCTCCTGTGCCTGCTTTAGGGAGTCGAGCTTTTCCTTTGTGGCACCGATGGCGTCCTTTAGGAGCTTTTGCTTCTGGGAGAGAAGCTCTGTATTTTTCGGGTCGAGCTTCAGGAGGCGGTTGACGTCCTTAAGCGAGCTCTGTGTAGTTTTGATGCTGGAATTGACTGACTTTAATGCTTTGTCAAGACCAGTGGTATCGCCGCCGATCTCGACAGTGATGCCCTTGATGCGGTTCGCCATAGGATGCGCCTCCTTTCCTTAAAATTTGTCGAAATCCTCCTGCGTTGCGATCTTGGAGTAGGTGGCACCGTCGTTTCCTTTTTCTGTCCACATGTCCAGCACGAGGCCAATGGTCAGAAGGTCAAGGTCGCGGATGCTGATCCCGATCTCCACACAGCGCAGGAGGAATAACGGCGTCGTCATTTCCCGGCTACTCGGTTTAAGTTTTTTTTAGCGTTCACGTCCGTGATCAGGTTGGTTCCCCAGAGCTCCAGAATCTCCGGAAGCACCTCATAGATCGAGAACATCTCGAACTGATCAAGCCAGTCATCAATGTTGCCGGGAATGCTGTGATCAGCGTGGTAGGCCATGACATAGGCCACGTTCTCGAAGATCTCCAGATCCTCAATCGGGATCTCGCCGTCGCCGGTCGTCTTACCTTTGTAGGAGGCTTCCAGCTTGGCGAGGTCTTTAAAGATGTCCCGTTTGAACTTGATCCGGTAGAGTCTCGGAATGGCAGCGGAGGAACGGAAACGCACCTCCGTGCCGCTGATGTTTACTGTTTTCTCAAGCATGGCGATCCTCCTTACTGCCCGGTTGTGACGTTATCTTCAGGGTTTACCAGCTCCTCCGGGATATATACCGACTTGTACCAGTTCTGGTAGGTCTCAGAGGCAGTATTGTCACCAGTGCGGCTCTTGACGAGACCGTCCTCTCTGGGGTCAGCCGTCAGGGACAGGGTCTCAGTACCCGGCTCGATGGTGTCCTCCTTGGTCTCGGACTCGATGGAAGGACGGGACGCGGAGCAGTTGTAAAGCACGTGGCGGATGGCGCGGACGTCGCCGTCAAACTCAAAGAGCAGGGCAAACTTCTCGGTCTCCGTGATATCGGAGCGCTCCACCAGCACACCGTTCTTGTCGAGGATTTCCTTGAGGATCTCGGTGCGGAACCACTCCGGGATCAGCGCCATCTCCAGATCTCCGGAATAACCGTTGTTGGAGTTGGAGCGGAAATACACGATGCCATCCGCATAGAACGGCGAGGAATCACCCTCAGCGTCCAGAGAAATGCTGACAGCGCCGGGGATGGCCTTCGGCGCAGCATAGGAAAAGGTGCCGTCATCGCTCTTGGTGAGCTTGGCGGCATGAACATTCTTCAGGTTGTATTTGACTTTATTACCCATGTTTAAACCTCCATTTCGAATGAAAACATGACTTCATAGAGCTTCTCCGAGGCGATCCAGACCTCGTTTTTGTCATAAAAGAAGCCGCCTTCATCAAGCACGGCTTCGACTCTTTCTTCGAGCTCCAGATCCTTCTTATCGGTGTAAAGCTCTATATGGACTTCGGTTACTTTGAAGTACACCTGCCCGTCAGCGGAGAAGTTGTCACTCGCCGGGAGCAGGAAACAGATAAAGGGGGGATCGGGCGATTCTCCCTCTGCGAAGTGATCGTAGGCAAAGGGAATCCCGGTCTTACGCAGGAGCTCCATGATCTTATCCATTGCTTTTGATACTCCTTTCGATGTCTCGTTCCAGCTGCTCGATTCCTGCCTGCTCAGCCGGGGCAATGTGGGCACGTCCGGAGACGCGACCGCCGCCGCGCTTGGCATGGCCGAATTCCAAGAGGTGCGCCAGCTGGTAGCGGTTTCGGGAGTAGACCGTCACCTCAAAGGCATGGGAGCTTTCCTTGGTGTTCTTTACCGACCAGCTCTTGGCATAGGCTCCAGTACGGTTTGGCGCTGTCGACTTGATCTGATCCCGGACGGTATTCCCGGCCTTTTTTACAGCGGCCTTCATATCGTCGCAGGTGGCATCAGCAAAATCATTCAGCTGCTTCATGACCTCGTCTGCCAGCTGGTCTACCTTGATCGTACTCATGACCGGCTCGCTTTCTGGCAGAGGAGCTTTACTGCCTTGCGCTTATAATTCATGTGATCCACACCGAGGATGTCATAGGGCACATCCCGGAACAGGACACGGTAGCCGGTCGATGTGACAGCCGCAGCCTTCTGGCAGAAGCGGATCGTAAAATCGATCTTAGAATCGTCAACGATGAGACCGGCATCGGTTTCTTCCTTTGGCGATTCGGAGCTGACCGTAGCGCTGCAGCTGTAATAGGGAGCCCACTCATTTTTGTGGTTGCCGTACTTATCGACCACGACCGAGTTCTTCTGTATCTGGATGCGGACGTTTAAAAGCTCGATCTTCATCAGAACGCCTCCTTCCGCATCCCGAAGAGAAGTGACCGCAGTGTCAGTGTCAGGGCATGGTGGTCTGCCTCCTCCCGGTGTTCATAGAGATAGCCGATGGTATAAAGGACAGCGATCCGGGCTTCCTTGTAGTTCTCTTCAAAGGTAGCCTCATCCTCAATCCTCACGATATCCATGCAGAGCTTCTGCGCGGAGCGGGACAGGCTTTCGATCAGGCTGTTGTCGTCATCGAAGTCCACCCGGAGATATTCTTTTGCCTCGTCCAGTGTCACCAGCATAAATATCACCTCATTTCAAATAGGCGGTGCCGCGAGTTTTAGCAGCACCGCCCGTATTACGATTAGGATCCGGAAGAAGCAGTTCCCTTCATGGTCAGAAGCTGTACAGCCTCCGGCAGGATGAGCTTGCCGTCGACACGCTCCTTGGCCACGTAGCCGACCATGCCGTTACCGGCGAACAGCTCCTTCAGCTCCTGAAAACTTCTGGTGCCGCGATCACCGATGTTGTAGTACTTGAAATCGCCGAACGCGATGAAGGGCTTACCGGCTTCCGCAACAGGTGCGAACGGAGAAGTCAGCACCTCATAGCCGAGGAGTCTGTCAGGCTCACCGGAGATGAGGGCAGGCTGCCACATGTACTGGCCGTTCAGATCCTTGAGCTTGCGGAGGGAAGCGATGGTCTGGTCGTTCAGAATGAACTTCGCGTTCTTTCTGTAGGGACGCTTCAGGGCGTATACCAGATTGATGATGTCGTCGGACTCGATGGAGGCCTTAGCGGTTACGACACTTGCCTGCGCACCGCCCTTGGGAGCGAAGATGCCCAGAGGTTTGCCAGTACCGTCGCCGTTCAGGAACGCGTCCTCCTCGGCGTTGGCCAGCGCCTTGCCGAACTGGTCGATGATGTAGTTCTCCAGATGGAAGGCGTTGTCGTACAGGAGCTCTTCTGTTACCTTGATGGCGACATGGAGCTTGTAGGCATCCAGCATGATCTGGTCGAAGGTTGCATCACCGAAGGTGAGAGCGCCGCCTTCCTCGATCCACGCTGCAGCAGGCTTGGTCGCTGCAATGTTGATCTTGTGCTGGCCGCTGGTAGTGATCGTGGTGCCGAGGCGACGCATGATGTTCTCCTCGTTCAGCACATCGATAAGCCTGTGGTCGTACTCCTCCGGAACGAGGTAGCCGCCGTTCTCGTCGATGCCTTCCTGCAGAACATTGCTGATCTGGCGGAAGTTGGTGCGCAGCGCCTGCAGCATACCCTTACGGTACTCGTCAGAGGCGCGACCGGTTTTCTTTTCCGGCTCGGCAGAGGCCTGATAGGGTCTGCCGGTGATCGGGGAGTTGACCGGCTGGGAGAGCTCCTGCTCCATAGCTTCCTGACGCTGCATTCTGGAGATTTCACGGCTCATGTCCATGATTTCCTTCTCCATCTGGTCGTAGGTTGCGGAATCCTCATCGGAGAGGATGCCCTTGTCGGTGCGGTGGGACTCGGCAAAATTGCGAGCCGCCGTAAGTGCCTGATTTCTTCTCTGCATCAGTTCTAAGATAGTCATTATGAAAATCCTCCTTCATTACATGAACTTTGAAATAGTGTCGAGCCGCTCCAGAATGTCATCGACGGAGCGACCGGTTTCGGCTGGGGCAGGGATCTCTGCCTCAGATGCCGGTGTACGGTATTTGGCTTCGAGCTTGTTCAGGAGCGCCGTGTTCATCGCCTTACGGGAGAACATGACGGCCTCCACAACCGGCTCCTGTGCTTCATCGTCCTCGGCATCCGTTCTCTGCAGAATGTCATCGGCAAAGCCCAGCTCGACGGCCTTGGTCGCATCCATCCACGTCTCTGCCTCCATGAGGCGAGAGAGCTTGGCGCGGCTAAGGGACGTCTTGATCTCATAGGCGTTGATAATGCTGTCCTTGACGGATTCCAGCATTTCGATGGCCTTCTGCATCTCGTTGTGGTCGCCGAATGCGATGGTCGCCGGGTTATGGATCATCATCATGGAGACCGGGGACATCAGCACCTTCGTGCCTGCCATCGCAATGACAGAGGCAGCAGAGGCGGCAATACCGTCGATCTTGACCGTGACGTTGCCCTTGTAATCCATCAGCATGTTGTAGATCTGTGCTGCGGCCACGCAGTCACCGCCCGGAGAGTTGATCCAGACCGTAATGTCACCGGAGCCTGCGTTCAGCTCGTCGCGGAACAGCTGAGGGGTGACGTCATCGTCAAACCAGCTTTCCTCCGCGATGGTGCCGCTTAGGAACAGCGTCCGCTCGGTCACCGGCTCCTGCGTCTCCTGATTCACTGCTGTCCGGGTCTTCCAGTTCCAGAACTTCTTCGTCTTCATCGGATTCTTCCTCCTTTCCTGCGGCAGACGAGGCCGCGAATATACCTGCATCCTCCAGCTTGGTCATGTTTCCGTTGATGAGATAAAGGTCACCGCCGAGCTCGGCAGGAATGCGGTCAAGGTTCTCAAGCTCCCGGATGTCGTTGGCGCTCATCCAGCCGTTCTGCCTTGCAGTGGCATAGCCGTTCATGCGGCTTTGGTAATCGCCGCGAAGGAGGCCGTCGACATTGAACTTGACAAAGTAGTGAGCCTTCTCGTCCGGAGTCAGGAGAGAGCGGATAATGGCCTGCTCCCATCTGGCCACCCACGGGTCGAGGGTGTATTTCACAAACTCCAGCGATTGCTGCTCAATATTAGAAAAGCTCGACTTCTCCAGATCCCCGATCATGTGAGGGGGAATGCGGAAAATTCGAGCGATTTCATTGATTTGGAATTTTCGTGTTTCGAGGAACTGCGCCTGCTCCGGTGCTATGGAGATCGGCGTGTATTTCATGCCTTCCTCCAAAATGGCGACCTTCCCGGCGTTCTGGCTCCCGGAGAAGCCCTTGTTCCAGCTTTCACGCACCCGGTCAGGATCTTTCACCGTGCCCGGATACTCAAGGAGGCCTCCCGGAGTGGCACCGTTCGCAAAGAACTTAGCGCCGTATTCCTCGGTGGCGATGGCAAGGCCGATGGCGTTCTTGGCCATTGCAATCGGGCTGTATCCCACAAGGCCGTCAAAGCCGAGACCGGGGATGTGCAGCACGTCGGTTGGCTTTAAGATCACCGTGCCGGTCTTCATGGTCGGCGCGTCATCGCTTCCGACCTGATAGCTGTAAAAGAGCTTTCCGTGCTCGTCCCGATCAACCGTCATGCGGTTTGGCATAAGGGGATAGAGTCCGACGACCTCACCCTTGCCGTTCCGGATCACCTGCGCGTAGGCGTTACCCCACAGGAGCAGGTGGGTCATGAGCGTCTCCCGGAAGATGAAGGACGTCATCTCCGGATTTGGCTCATCGTGGAGCAGGAAGTACAGCGGATGGTCGAGGGCTTTTTCCTTCCGGCCATTTTTGTCATACCGGTACAGGTGGAGCGGAAGGCCTGCGATAGCTTCTGAAAGGATGCGGACGCAGGAATAGACCGCTGTCATCTGCATGGCAGAGCGTTCTGTGACTGCCTTGCCGGAGGTTGTGCCGCCAAGGAAGAAGCGGTAGGCGCTGCCAGAGGTAGCGTTGGTGGGCTTGTCCCTCGACCTGAAAATGCTTGAAAAAATGCTCATGGGTTTTTCTCCTTAAATGAAAAGGATGCCTCGGCTGTCATAGACCGATGCACCCGTATCGTTGCCGCAGCGGATCGCCCGGTCGAGCGCCATGATGGTGGCAATCGCGCCGTCGATCTTTTCTGTGGATTTCTCTTTGTCTGCTTTGATGTTTCCAGCCGGGTCAGTGCGGATGAAGATGTTGTCCATCATCCAGCGGAGCACCGGGTGGCCGCCGTGGGCGATTTTCTCCTCCAGCGTCAACTTCATGAGCTCCTTGGTTGGCGGACTCATATCCTTAAAGCCCTGACCGAAGGGGACGACGGTAAAGCCCATGCCCTCCAGATTCTGTACCATCTGGACAGCGCCCCAGCGGTCGAAGGCGATCTCGCGGATGTTGTAGCGCTCGCCAAGGCTCTCGATGAACTGCTCGATGAAGCCGTAGTGGACGACGTTGCCGTCCGTGGTAAAAAGGTAGCCTTGCTTCTCCCAGACGTCGTAGGGGACGTGGTCTCGCCGGACGCGGATGTCCAGCGTATCTTCCGGCACCCAGAAGTACGGGAGCACCTGATACTTGTCGTCCTCATCCTCCGGAGGGAACACCAGCACAAAGGCAGTGATGTCCGTGGTGGAGGAGAGGTCAAGGCCGCCGTAGCACACTCGGCCTTCCAGCGCCTTCTCGTCGACCGGGAATGCGCATTTATCCCACTTGTCCATCGGCATCCAGCGGACGGACTGCTTTACCCATTGGTTGAGGCGGAGCTGCCGGAAGGCATTCTCTTCACCGGGATTCTGTTTGGCAGAGTCGCAGGCCTCTTGTACCTTCTCGATGTCGACGGTGATCCCAAGGGAGGGATTGGCCTTTTTCCAGACAGCCGGATCAGTCCAGTCCTCATCCTCAGCGGCACCGTAGATCACCGGGTAGAAGGTCTTATCGATCTTCCTGCCTTCGAGGATGTCCAGTGCCTTCTGGTGTACCTCCCAGCAGATCGAGTTGGTGTTGTCACCGGCAGTCGTAATCAAAAAGAAAAGCGGCTGCTTTCTGGCATCGCCGCTGCCCTTGGTCATGACATCAAACAGCTTCCTGTTCGGCTGCGTGTGCAGCTCGTCGAAGATGACTCCGTGGGTGTTGAAGCCATGCTTGTTGGCCACGTCTGCCGACAGCACCTTGTACTTGCTGTTGGTGGGGTTGTACACAATGGTACGGGTGGACTTGTTGATGGTGACGTGCCGCTCAAGGGCAGGGCAAAGCATCACCATGTCCACAGCCACATCGAATACGATCTTGGCCTGATTGACATCAGCGGCACAGCCGTAGACCTCCGCACGCTGTTCGCCATCCGCACAGGTAAGGTACAGGGCAATGGCAGCAGCAAGCTCGGATTTTCCCATCTTCTTCGGAATCTCCACGTAAGCAGTCGTGAACTGCCGGTAGCCGTTCGGCTTTAAGGTTCCAAACACGTCACGCACGATCTGCTCTTGCCAGTCGATCAGCTCGAAGGGCTTTTTGTACCATTCACCCTTGGTGTGCTGAAGGCTCTCGATAAAGGCAACAGCGAAGTCGGCGGCGTATTCATCGTAGTGGGAGTCCTTTGCCATGAACCGTGTCGGTTTGTAGTTCTCCAGTTTCCTCATCATCGGTTGCTTCACCTTCCTCCTCATATGGAATCAGCCACGACGGATCTGCCACCATCGCGTCGTAGGGCAGCTCTGTTCGGTCAATTTTGAATTTCATAATGTTCTCCAAGGCATAAAAATAGCCGCTGCCAATCTTGGCGCGACTTCCTGTACGAGATACAGCCCGGTAGGGGCTGCACTCCGCGTTATTCTTTTTTCGCGTGTTTTCTTACTTCCTTCTGACGTCCACCAGCCAGCTGGCTCTCTTGTGGTATTCGCCGGTGGCCTTCTCCAAAACCTCGGTGTCCTCTTCGATGTAGTGGAGGCCTTTGCCGACCTTGATCAGCCGGACGTCCTCGTAGCCCTTGACCGTGGTGCGGTAAACCGTCGCCCTGCGGCTCTCGCCGTCGTAGCTCTTGCCGTCCCAGCCGCCGAAGGTGAAGGTGACCTTTTCCTTCGTCTTGGTGAAGAAGCTCTCGAAGTCCTCTCTGGTGATCGCGGTGTTGTAATCCTCAAGGAAGAAGTGGTTTCTCAGTTCGTATGCGTTCGTCATGGTTTTTACCTCCGTTTTGTGTGCTTTGTTTTCCCTTTCGGTATGTACATATATCACTCTAAACGGGGATAATAGCAACTCATTTCTGCCGGATATCCGGGAGTAATTTACACAATTATCAGGCGGTCAAACTGTGCATTTTACTACGACCAGCAGAGCCCGTAGGCTCCGTGGCTGGCGGCTTATTGCCGCTCGATCCGGCAGGTCATCCCGTCCACATCGATAATGCGGTAGGTGCGTCCGCGCCATGCGATTTCCCGGATGCGGACTCCGGTGTAGGCGTTACTTTGCTGCCGGTCATAAAGGATCTGGCCGTGCTGCTCCATCCAGCTGGCAAGGCGTCCCATGAGTCTTGCTTCCTGCTCCATCTTGTCTGCGTAGTTCATGCGGCACCTCCCTTAGTCCAAGGAGAAGCGGATGCCCATGACCTTGGTCGGCTCCTCGTCTCCCCAGCGGTTTTCCTGCCGGGTGATGGTGCAAAGGCCTTCCATCGTGCAGCCTGCTGCGGCAAACTGGTGCAGGTTTTCCATGACCGCCGTACTCTGGTTGGTGTAGACGAAGGGCTTGATCCCGGCCTTCCGGAGGGTCTCCACGAAGTCTGTGACCTCGCGCTCCCAAAGGAAGTCGTCCATCTCCAGCTCGTCCTCCTTGCGGCTGATGCTGGTCGCCCAAGCGCGGTATGCCTTGCTGACGCCCTGTTCAAAGGGGAACTTTGCTGCGGCGTCCTCCTCGTACCAAGCCTTGAGCTCGTCCGATTCCCAGCCGAGGGTATCGATGATCTGCTGTTTTCTGGCCTTGCGCTCGATCCGGGCTGCCTCCCATTCGTGGCCGATGCGCTTAAGCTCCTCGAAGTAGGCGTTGTTCTTGTTCATCATGGCTCCTCCCTCCTTACTGCTGCATCGCCCAAGCGATCGCGTGGCCGTCGTCTTCGAAAGCAACCTCGCTGGCTGCGTAAAGCCCGATGGTTCCTTCGCAGGAAAGGTCGTCATCGAGGTGCTCGTAAACCGCTCCGAAGTAGCTGGGCTTTCCCTTGCCGTTGTAGTAGTATCCGGCGAGGAGTACCTTGTCGCCAAAGTTCAGGATTTTGCTCCAGCGGCATTCGAGGTCTTCCGGGGTGGTGGGGTTCGGGAGTCTGTAGGTTCTCATTGCTTCGTTGATTGTCATGGTCTTTACCTCCGTTGTGTGTTTTCCCTTTCGGTACGTACATATATCACTCTGAAGGCCGATAATAGCAAGTCAATTCTGCAGAAGTTCCGCATATATAATGAACAAAAAGCGGAGGGTCAAATTGTGTAGTTTACTACGACCAAAAGAGCCGTCCGGCTCCCTTGGCGTCATCCTTATTCGGCCTCGCCGGTGAGGATGAAGTGCGCGTATTCCTTCCGGTGGTCTTCGAGGTACAAGGCCAATTCGAAGTAGCCTCTTTCGTAGGCCAGCCGCTGCACCATCGGAACATCAAACATGTTGGTAAGGCCGGTGTCCCGGATGGCGAGGATCTGCTCGCGGATGGTATCAGTCATTTCCGGCCACCACCTTCCTGACTACATCGACGCCCCAGATCACGTTGAGGCCGCTTCCGTTGTCCCAATTTACCAGAAGGCTCCCGGTGTCATCGACCCCGATCACGGTGCCGCAGGTGCCGGTGGGCGGTGCCTGCGCATCGTCCATCTGGATAAGCTCGACGCGTGTCCCGGCAGGGTAGGTTTCGCGCAGGCGCTTTAGCTGTTCAGGCCTGATCATCCTCATGAGCGCACCTCCTTTGCTGCAGCAGCCTTGGCCTTCTGCGCGGCGTTAAAGGCGTCGGCCTTTTCCCTGTTCGGGAAGGCTGCGCTTCCGGAGAGGCGGCGCATCAGGATCTTGTGCTGCGGCTTGTAGTCGTTTCCAATGAAGCCCAGCCGGAGGAGGAAGCAGCGGAAGGCGTATTTCTCGCTTTCTACTTCAGTTTCCTTGGCAGTGACGCGCTTGGCTTCCTTGGCCATCTTGCAGAGGGCGGCGAGGAAGGCCATGTAGCTCTGGGTTTCTTCGTATTCCGGCTGCCTGTCCCACCAAGGGAAGCTCACGCGGTCGCCGTCCGTGTCGATGGTGATCCGGTCTGCGCCGAGCGCCTTCTTGATCAGGGTGGCTTTCGATTCGACCAGCTTCCGCAGGTTCTCGATGGAGCCGTCCGTGAAGCCGTCTTTCGGGAGGGCAATCGTCAGGCGGTCGCCTTCCTCGGCGTCGTCGGTTTCTTCGGCGTCCCCGGCCTCGTGCGCGGCTTCCTGCAATCCCTCGGCTTCCGGTGTGGCCGCGCCATCGATCTCGGCGGTAAAGCCTGCTGCGGCAAGGGCGGCGATGACTGCCTGAATGGTAGCCTCGTCGGTGCGCTCATCCCAGACCATCGTGCCGTCCTTCTCAACGGTGATGGCTCCGATCTCGAAGGCGCAGGTGGGCATGAACTTGTAGACCGGCTTTGTGCCGAGGGTGCTTCCGATGACCTTCACCAGCTCTTTTCTGGCTGCTCCTGTTACGTTGTAAGTTGCTTTCATGGTATGTACCTCCTTTGTTTTGGTACGTACATATATCACTCTGAAGGCCTGTAATAGCAAGCGGATTCTGAGGATATATGTGACAAAAATCGCCGGAGGAATCTGTGCTTAATTGTCAGTATCAGGTACCTCGTCAAAGCGGTAGGTCAGGCCGTCACGAAGCACCGTCACGCCATCAGCGGAGCCGACCTGTTCGATGTAGCGCCTCACGATGACGTCGCAGAATTTTTCGTCCAGCTCCACGGTATAGCAGACGCGACCGGTCTGTTCGCAGGCAATGAGGGTCGAGCCGGAACCGCCGAAGGGGTCGAGCACAAGGCAGCCGGTCATGGTGGAATTCATGATCGGATACGACACCAGCGCAATCGGCTTCATAGTCGGGTGATCCTTGTTTTTCTTCGGCTTGTCAAATTCCCAGATGGTGGATTCCTTACGCCCGGTGTACCACTGGTGCTTGCCTTTCTTCTTCCAGCCAAAGAGCACCGGCTCGTGCTGCCACTGGTAGGGGCTTCTGCCCAGAACCAGCGACTGCTTCTTCCAGATGCAGCATCCGGAGAGATAGAAGCCAGCCTCTTCAAAGGCCTTACGGAAGGCAAGACCGTGGGAGTCAGAATGGAATACGTAGATCGAGGCGTCATCCGCCATCGCTGCCTCCATCTGCTGGTAGGCAGCAAGCAGGAACTGCTCGAATTGATCCTCGGCCATGCTGTCATTCTTGATCTTCCCGGCGCTGCCTTTGTAGTCCACGTTGTACGGGGGATCGGTCACCACGAGGTTTGCCTTCTTGCCGTTCATCAGAAGGTCGAAGGTTTCAGGCTTCGTGGAGTCCCCACAGAAAAGTCGGTGCTCGCCGAGCATCCAGAGGTCACCTGCCTTGGAGAAGGTGGGCTTTTTAAGCTCCGCCTCCACATCGAAGTCGTCCTCCTTGACGCCACCCTTTACATCGTCCCGGAACAGATCCTCCAGCTCCTCCGGATCAAAGCCGGTGAGGGAGACGTCGAAGTCCGTGCCCTGCAGGTCGGCGATGACCAGAGCGAGCTTTTCCGTATCCCATTCACCGCTGATCTTGTTCAGGGCGATGTTGAGCGCCTTTTCCTTCTCGGTATCCATATCAACGACCACGACATCCACCTCGGTGATGCCCATGTCCGTCAGCACCTTCAGGCGCTGGTGGCCGCCGACCACGCGACCGGTCTTTTCATTCCAGATAACCGGCTCCACATAGCCAAACTGCTCGATGGAGCGCTTCAGCTTCTCATATTCCGGATCTCCGGGCTTCAAATCCTTACGCGGATTGTAGTCAGCCGGGAGCAGGTCTTTTACATTTTTCTTTTCAATATTCATACCAAACCCCACTCAGCGAACTTCTCAAAACCGCCGATGGAGCGGATGTAGTCCCTCGCTGTTTCTACAATTTCTCTGTACGGAACACCGTCAATGCTGGTATCGCCAATGGCGCAGCAGACCTCGACCGGGATGCCCGTTTCCTGCGCCTGCAGCCAAGCGTAGATGTTCACGCTGACGTCGGCCTTGCTGAGATCCTTTCCATGCAGGCCGCCGCCCGTGACGGAATCAGCCATGTCGGAACCGAGCTTTCTGTTGGTCGCTCCGGAATCTACATCCGTGCCGCCAGACCAGTCACCGAGGGGATTGACCTCGGCTCCGGGGTAGAGGCTTTTCAGTTCCTCTGTCGAAGCGTTGCTCTGGCAGATGATCAGCCTTGCCTCGTCAACAATGTACTTTCCATCCGTGCCGTATTTCTGGTAGATGCTTCTGGCGATGGCGGAGAGGGCTTTCTGCTCCCTTGTCACCGGGACGCCTTTGAAGATCCCATTGTCGCCGCAGCGGATACCGTCCTTCTGGTTATCTGACAGGTGGGCATCCTGCGGTACCTCGCGGTAATCGGCCACAAGGTTTCCGGCGATGCGGTTTACGACAGCCTCCACCTCATCACGGGAGAGGGAGACCGAGGTTTCTGCAATGATGTGGCAGATGCCGTGGCCGATCAGGACTTCCACAGCGATCCTCGGATCAGCTTCCTTTTCATAGGCCAGATCCACAAGGGCACCGGCGATTCGGTCGGCTACTTTATCCGGGTGCGCCGGATTCACTTTCTCAAACATAATCATTCCTCCGATACTATGCGTCGCCCCTGCGAGCACGGAGCAGCCGTTCCATCACGTCATCCTGCGGATTGCTGCCGGTGTACTCGGAGGCACAGTTTTCTTTCACGATCTGGTAGATCTCCATCCAGAGCCGGTTGGTCTGGCTCATGTAGTTCTGCCCCATAGCGACGTAGGGACTCTGGATGGCATTCCCGGTAGTAGGGTGCTTGGCGAGGAAGCCAAATTCCGTCACGGCCTCCTCACACTGAATCCACCGGGCGCAGCTCATGGCATAGCGCTCCAAGAGCTGGGGTGAAACCAAAGAGGAGCAGCCGCGTTCATGCAGCCACTCCCATGTGTTCTTATAGATTTCTGCCGCCTGCAGCTTTTTCCCGTCCTTCTGCTTTGCGGACAGGAGCCGCGACGGTTTGGGCATCGGTTGACCTTCCAAATCGGCTGCGTGAGAATCGAAGTCGATGACAGTCAGCGCTCGCTTGCCCGGATTGCCCTCAGCGATCTTGTCAGCTAAGGGCTTCTTTTTGGCTCCGGCACCCATCCGGGCACCGCCTCGGTTTGTACCGTCCTTAGCCATAAAAATCACCTCGCTTATCTGGGGGTATATTCCCCGTTTGAAACCGCGCACGCACACACGCGACCCCACGCCCGTTCCACGGGGCATAGGCTGTAGAGATTCAGACCGCCCCTACCCATCGGAGTGGGTGTGCCAGCGGTCGCCTCTCTCGGCATGGATCTTTGCATGGCATGCCGTACATAAACTCATCAGGTTCTCATCATTATGGCTGCCTCCTTCGGACAGCGGTTTGATGTGGTGCACCTGCTCAGCCTTTACGTACCGTCCTTCCGCAAGGCATCGCTCGCAGAGAGGGTGGGCATGAATATAACGGTCGCGGATTCGTTTCCAAGCACGACCGTACCTTCGCTTGGAAGTCTTGTCGCGGTCGTACTTCTCGTAGCGTCGTTGCTCCTGCCGTTCGTGCTCCGGACAGAAGCGTCCGTCTGTCAGGTTGGGACAGCCGGGGAAGGAGCAGGGACGCTTTGGTTTCCTTGGCACCTTGCGTCACCTCCGTTCATAAGAAAAGCCCTGCAGGGTTTACGTCCTGCAAGGCTCGTCCGTTGTTTCATCTTGTCCATCATAACAATATCATAAAAGGAAACTCTCATTCACTCTCATTTACTCTCATGATGGCAGAAACTTTAGAAAGTGCCTGATCGTGCATCCGGAAGATGTGCTGGATGCTGTAATGCATATCGACCGCAATCTTCTCCCACGAGAGAAAGCAAAGGTACCGCTTCTCCAGCAGGGTTTGCAGTTCGACGTCGGACACGGAATGGATCGTGTGCATTATCTCCTTCTTCAGTTCCACCAGATCCTCCACGTCACGCTTTAAGCTGTCCTCGACCTCGATGATCTTAAGCACCGCACGTTCTACCTTTGAGCCGCCGCGATTCGGGTTTCTCGGCATGTCGCTGTAGACAGTGGTGCAGGAGGTAGCCAGATCGTTCAGTGATTCAATCTGCTGGAGCTTGGACTTGATACGCATGTCCAGTGTCCGTGCCTGTGATAAATATTCTTTTGCTGTCATTTATCTTTCTCCTTCCGCAGCCTTCTGATGAGATACTCCGGATCAACGTCCGTCAGAACACCAAACCAGTCGGAGCGGAAGAAACGCTCGATCTCGGCGAGCTCTGCCTCGTCGTCAGTCAGCCGGTAATCCTTCACGGCCTGCAGCACGATGGCATTCGCCAGATTCTCGTATGGGTTCAAAGTCTCACCTCCGATTTGTAACGTCCTCGGGTTGACTCTGATTGACTCGTGTTTACAGTGATTGTCACTTGGACAGCTCCGCCTTGACTGCAGCAATCAGGCCGTCCTGTGTTTTCTCCTTATTCTGGAGTGCCTTCAGAACGCGGCCATCCACAGTGTCGTCCGCGATGATGTGGTGGATAACGACGGTCTCGGATTGTCCCTGCCTCCAGAGACGGGCATTGGTCTGCTGGTAAAGCTCCAGTGACCATGTGAGGCCAAACCAGATGAGGGTGGAGCCTCCTGCCTGCAGGTTGAGGCCATGTCCGGCTGAGGCCGGGTGGATGACGGCCACCGGTATAATTCCGGCATTCCAGTCGCGGATATCGGCAGAGGTCTTGATTTCCCGGACTTTGAAACGGGACTTGATCCGCTCAAGGTCATGTTTGAACCAATAGGCCACCAGCACCGGTTTCCCATTGGCTCCCTCGATCAGATCCTCCAAGGCGTCCAGCTTCCGGTCGTGAATCCGGATCTGCTGCTTGTCGTCATCGTAGATCGCGCCGTTTGCCATCTGCAGGAGCTTGCCGGTGAGGGCTGCTGCATTTGCGACCGTGATTTCCTTCTCCGGAAGCTGCAGTACCAGCGTTGCCCTAAGCTCCTCGTACCGTTCGCGTTCATCATCGGACAGATCCACCACGCAGTTGTTCATAATGAGCTCCGGCATCTTCAGGTGATCGGCTGCCTTCATGGAAATGGTGATATCCGAGATCCGCTTGTAGATCGCCTTGTCCGCACCGGGCAGGAGCTTGTAGGAGTAGATGATCTGGCCGTTCCGCTTGTCCGGGGTGAAGTAGTTGTTGCGGTACATCCCGATAAAGCGACCGAGCCGCTCACCCATGTCCAGAATCTTGAATTCTGCCCACAAGTCCATGAGGCCGTTCGCGGAAGGGGTACCGGTCAACCCGACAATCCGCTTTATCCGTGGCCGCACCCGCATCAGAGCCTTAAAGCGCTTTGACTGGTGGCTCTTGAAGGAAGAGAGCTCATCCACGATGACAGTGTCGAAGTCAAAGGGGATGCCGCTTTGTTCCACCAGCCACTGGACGTTTTCCCGGTTGATGATATAGATGTCAGCCGGTCTCTTTAAGGCGGCGATGCGATCCTTCTCTGAGCCAACCGCCACGGAGTAGGTCAGGAGCTTTAAGTGATCCCACTTTTCGATCTCCGCTGGCCACGTGTCCCGTGCCACCCTTAAGGGTGCGATCACCAGTATGCGGTGTGCCTCAAAGGTGTCGAACAACAGGTCAAGGAGTGCTGTCAGGGTGATGCTCGTCTTGCCAAGTCCCATGTCCAGAAGAACAGCACAGGCAGGGTGGGTTTCGATATAGTTGGTGACATACCGCTGGTAGTCATGGGGTACATATTTCATCAAGGATTCCTCCGATCTGGTCTTCGCCATCAAGGACGTAGACCTTAAATCCCAGCTGGCGCAGCAGGCGGTGTCTCGCTTCCTGCAAAGGGCGCGGAGCCTTGCCGGGAGCCTTGACCTCCACAAAGGCCATACGGCCACCCGGCAGAAGTACGATTCGATCCGGCATGCCATTAAAGCCCGGACTCGTGAATTTCGGTGCCAGACCACCACGACTCTTTACTGCGTCAGCCAGCTTTTTCTCTATTGTCTTTTCTCGCATTCGTTTACCTCCATCAGGCCGATTAACGGCCAAGGTGCAAGGTGTATCAATGCCATTTACTGGACTTTTTCTTAGGCTGATTTTTTTTAGGCCTAAGAGAACTTTTGTATATGACCTTGATACACCTTGTCACATACCGGGATCAGGTCAGAAAATCATCAAAATCCCCGTCGTCGGTTTTCAGGCGCAGGCCTGTAAAGAAGCGCTTCCTCTTAAGCACCACGCGCTCATATCCGGCGTTCTCCAGCGCAAAGTAGAAGTCTGCCGTGCTGCGGACATACTCGTTCGTGTCCACGCAGTAGTTCCGGTAGGCCTGATACAGCGCCGAGGAGCTTTCCCGGTAGTCGTCCCCGACATCGCATTTGTCTTCAATGAAGTGTCCGAACCAGTCATTCTGGGCGCGGTACTCATCGATAGCCTTCTGCACGCACTCCGGAACAGGAATCCGGTAGTCCAGCTTGATCACCTTTTTGGCACCCTCGATCACCCACGCCAGAATGCTTTCACCGGCGTTGGCATAGAGGTATTCGGCGTAGTTCTTCTTGTCGCCGGAGCCCTCGATCTTGGCGTCGAACGGGATCACGATCAGCCTCCGCCAGATGCCGTCATCGGACGCACTGACGCGAGGTAGGTGGTTGGTATAGAGCACCAGCGTGTGGCAGGGCGTGAAGGAAAACGGATCTTTGTACTTTTTCTCTGCGAACATATCGTCCGTGGAGCAGAGCTGCTTGACGGTGGAGTCGTTGAGCCTTGCGCCTTCCTGCATCTCCGCAGCGATGAGCAGGCGCTTGCCCTTGGCCTCGGCCAGCTCCGGCTTGATGTTCCGTCTGCAGCCGACCGTCAGGGTATCCGCAGAGATGTTGCCGCTGTACAGGCCGAGCACACGGGAGACGGCATTCCAGAAGGTAGACTTACCGTTCCGGCCACAGCCGTAGGCGATGATCAGGGCTTCCACGTAGACCTTGCCAATGACAGCCAGTCCGCAGATCATCTGGACGTAATCGATCAGCTGCTGGTTATGGCAAAAGATCAGGTCGAGGCAGTCCAGCCAGATCTGTTCTCCCTTGCTGCTGGGTGAGACCGAGGTGATCTTCGTAATGAAGTCCTCCGGCGAATGTTCACGGGCACCGGCAAGGCCGCGTCGCAGGTCATAGGTGGCAGCCGGGGTGCAGAGCGCGAAGGGATCAGCGTCCAAGTCCCTCGGTGAGATTTCCAGCATCGGGTGCGATTCCTTTAAGGTCGCGGTGATGTATTTGGAGTCCCGGCGACGGAGGGCAAAGGACTGGTAGGCCTTGGCAGACAGGAATTCCTTATATGCCTCCAGCTGCTCGTCGCTCATCAGCTGTTCGGCCTTTGCCTTGCTGGTGCCGTCGAGGATGGTCTGGGCACCGCAGTCCTCCATTTTCTTCAGAGCCTCCTGCATGTCCTTGGTGGCTTCCTTCAGCTGCCTGCGAGTAAGTTCATGGGCGACCGCCTGCGCACCGGGCTCTGTTTCCTTCCAGTAGTGTTCCGTATAGCGGATGAAGTGGGTGGCCGGTGAGTACCTGAGCTCATTAGAGAAATGCTTAGCCAGTACCTCGGCCTGCCCGACGTCGGAGAAGTCCTCCGGCTTATAGCTGGTGTCGTCGTTGTAGACCTCCGGAGGGACGTAGCCATCCTGCGAGGCGACACGGGAGAAGAACTTCTGGGCGCTGCGCCAGATGGTCTTAAGCTCCGCATCCGAGAGCGGCGGATCACACTTGGCGGCTTCATCGAGGAAGCACTGGTAGGCCTCGTCGGTATCGCCGTATTTCTTAATGACGCGACCGGCAAAACGGGACATGGTGGCGTTACGGCTTCCTTCGGAGATGACCCGGTCACCATACCTGCCGCCGCCCATGTCCTGATCGAAGGCATCGGCGTCCTCCAGAAAGTCGGTCAGGGTCATGCTGCCTTCCCGGATCTCCACCTCGGCAGCGGTCGTCCCGAAAAAGAACCGGGCTGCATCCAGCGCCTGCGTATCGAAATACGGAAAGATGGTATTGACCAGTTTCTTCAGGTCGCTGTAGGCGGTCGCATCCGTCATGAAGTCAATCGGGAACAGAATATGGAACTTCGGACGGGCAGGCTTGCCGTTTTTCTCCCGGTTGTGGTAGCGGCTGTAATGGACAGCAAAGCGCACACCCGGAAAGGCAGCGGCCACGTCGTCCGGGGTGATCCACTCAGTGGGATCTTCGGAGTGGTCGTTGTCGCAATCGACCGGGAGGCAGTCGCTGCCGATGAAGTTGTCGTTGTTGCGGTAGTGGTTCTTATATTCGGCGCATACGTAGTCGTGGCAGACAGCCGCTTTCAGGCTGTCCGCATCCACTACATCGTGCCGGTGGGGGTAGGAGCAGTTACCGGGATTGCCGGTAATGTCTGCGCTGTACAGGGTAATCATTAGTCGCACACCTCCTTGGACTCGTCCTCCAGCACCTTTGTGATAAATTTCAGTGCGCGGATCATGGTTTCCAGCTCGCAGTCACCGCCGAGGAAGACTTCGAGGCTCCTGCAGCCGTACCTGTCGACGCTGGTGTTTACCTCCATGTCTGTGCCGCCGTTATCCTTGATGCGGAAGTAGCTGCGTCCGCCGTGGCCGGTATCGCCGCCCATGTAACCGGTCGTCCCGGCTTCCACTTCGAGCAGGTTGCAGCTGATCACGTCACGGGTATAGGTCGTGATCTCGGTGCCGTCCGGCAGGATTCTGTCATTCTCTTTGATTTCAAACATCGTATTGTTCCTCCAATTCTTCTGTGAAATAGCGCAGGCGGTAGTTCTTCCAGCGTGCGCGTCTGATTTCCGCTGCCATGCCGTTTGAGATGGTGTCTCCGAACACCCAGACCTCAGAGCACTTGCTCATCAGGGCATTCCCGAAGAACAGAGCAAGCTCGCGTTCTGTGGGATCACCATCGTTCATGAACTGAGGGAACAGCAGGTGCGGCGCGATAGGGATATAACCAGTCTCAACGGCAAAACGCGAGTATTTCCGGGCAGCGGCAGTGTTCCGGTCGATGTCTCCTGCATAGGGTGAGCAGATATAGACGATCGGCCTGAATGCACGCAGAGCCCGTCGCTCCTCGCGTTCAAGAGCAGAAAGTGCCTCGTATGCGGTTGGGTCTTTGTATCCTTCGCAGTTGCGTAAATCCACACTCATGAAAAAAGCCTCCTTTCCGGGCAGACTGTCACCGCCCATTTCTTACTTTCCACTGGAGGTGACAGCCTGCTTTTGACGAAGGAGGCTCAGTCTTTTTTATAAAATTCTGTTTCGTAGCCGTCAGCTCGAAGGAGCAGGCCTTTTGCCCACGGTGGCGTCCTGCCCATCTGCTCGCAGACCGCCTCAAGCGACATCCGGGGATCGGCCTCAATCACGAGCTCGTCGTGGATGTGCATGACAATGCTGCAGCAGCGGAGCGTCTTCATGGCGTAGCACAAAATGTCACGGGAGGTTGCCTGCACGATGTTCTCCACAAACCGGGCTCCGTAGGATTCGAGCCGCTCCCATTTCTTTGTGCCGCCGACGCCTTCATAGGTGATACACTCGCCGCCGAACTTATTTGTACCGACTTTGGGTTTCACGTAGGCGAGGTTTCTTCCGGAGGGAAGGGTGATAAACAGCATGCCGCTGCGGTAGGAAAAGAGGATGCCGTGTGTCTTGGTGGCGTGGTGGAATTTGACGGCCTCCATAGCCGCCCGGTCGACGTCCCACCAGAAGGACACGATCTTCGGGTTCGACTGCCGCCATGCATCCACAAGCTGGGGAAGCTCATCCTCCGACAAGCCCATCTCCAGAGCGCCCATCGCTTTTAAGGCACCGACCGAGCCGCCGTAGCCGAGGGCGAGCTCCGCGATCTTGCCTTTTTGCCGCAGGTGCCCGTTTATGCCATGCTTCTCGACCGGGACTTTGAACATCTGGCTGGCCGAGGCGCAGTAGATATCGCCGCCCTTGGCAAAGACCTCCTGACGCCACTGTTCACCGGCCATCCATGCGATGACGCGTGCTTCAATGGCAGAAAAGTCCGAGACAATGAACTTCTGGCCGTTTCTGGGAATGAAGGACGTCCGGATTAGCTGCGAGAGCGTGTCCGGCACATCCTCATACAGCATTTCGACAATGTCGTAGTCACCGGAGCGGACAAGGGCACGTGCCTCTGCCAGATCCGGGAGGTGGTTTTGCGGCAAATTTTGCAGCTGGATTAGCCTCCCTGCCCAGCGGCCTGTGCGGTTGGCTCCATAGAACTGGAACATGCCACGGGCACGGCCATCGGCGCAGACAGCCGTTACCATCGTCTGATATTTCCTGACGCTGGATTTGGCAAGCTGCTGCCGGAGCATCAGGACGCGCTGTAGCTCAGCCGGTGCCGTTTTGATGAGCTCTGCCACGACCTTCTTGCCGAGACTGTCGGTCTCCATGCCGTTGTCCGCGAGCCACTGCTTCATTTGCTGGACGCTGTTCGGGTTTTCCAGCTCGGTGAGCTGCCGCATGGCCTCTGTCAGCTCTGACCGGGAACGGGCATCCATGTCGATGGCCTGCCGGACAAGGGGAAGGTCGATGGCGACGCCACGGTCGTTGATCTCCTGATCGATGTGGTACTCGTCCCAGACAGCATCCGGCACCGGGAACTTCTTAAGCCTCTGTTGGATAGACATTTCTGTCTCGACGTCTCGGATGTTATAGCGTTTGAAGGCAGCCCATTTCTCCGGAGCATGGAAGGGACGGTTCCGGGTGCGCTGGCCATTGGTCTTTGTGGGAGCGCAGGGCTGGCAGAAGTATTTGATCAGATCCTTGCCCTCGGTGAGCTTCTGTTTCTCAAGGCCGAGCACGGCACCGACGCCCTCCAGCGAGAGGGGCAGTCCCATCGTGGCCGACCAGATCATGGTGCAGCGCCAGCCCTCCGGGTTGAGGTAACGGGCGCATTCTTCCGAGAGAGGATGATTGTCCTGAAAGGGATCAAGGCTTAAGCCCAGCACCTTCATATGCTGGGACAGGCAGATCCGTTCAAAGTTTGCATTGAATGCCCACTTGGTGACGGCATCGTCTGTCAGGGCGTCGAGTATCTCGGATGGAATCTTCTCGCCGCAGGCAAGGTCGATTACCTGCACGGGAGCGCCGTCCGCACTGTATCCGAACAGCAGGATCTCAAAATCCGGTGCCTCCACGTAGCGATAGACACCGGCCTTCTGAAGACTGACGCTGGAGTAGGTTTCAATATCTATGCTGAGTGTTTTCATGTTGTACCTCCAAAAGGGCGACAGAGAGACTCCCTGCCGCCCGGTGTGTTCAGCGCTTTTTGCGTTTCATGTCCTGATACCATTTCTTCCAGATGGGACTGAATTTGTCATAGACGGTCTTGGCGATCCCGATGATTATCACACCGAGGATGTAGAAAATTGTCCCGTAGATAACAAGGAAGAAAATGACGTTCACGATAACCGCAATCAGCTGGTTTGACATATTTATGATCTGTTCCATAGTGTTTACCTCGTTTGTCAAAAGGGAGTGGCAGCGGCAAGGCCACCACTCCCGGAGTCTTATTTCAGGGCTTCCATGCGCTTGGCGTGGTACTCGTCGTCCTGCAGCGCTTTCTTCTCCTCTCGTTTCTCGCGTTTGTGCTCGTTCACGATGGTCTGGATTCCAGAGATGGTGAGAGAGACGATCATGAGGCAGAAGCAGCCGATCAGGATGTTGCAGAGAAGGGATGAAATCATAACGGTGCTTTCCATGGTTTGGCACTCCTTTCCTTAGTTGAGAAAATCTTCGTCGTCATCGGTTGCGAAGTCGGACTCGGCGCTTGCCTTGCCGCCCAGAGGCTCACCGGCACGGATCAGCTGCAGGTTGTTCAGGCCGCAGGCGATGCCACGGTTGCCGTTGGAGTTGAAGGCGTACAGGGTGATGCTGGCGCGGCCATATACACCGGAGTAGACCTCCGAACGGGTGAGCACGGGATTGAGATCCGCGTCCACGATGCCGGGTGCCGTCGCAGAGTTTGCGTTGATGAAGTAGGCGTTGGCATAGGCCGGATCGTCCGGGCGCTCTGCGTCGCCGTCACGGAGAGGTGTCTTGATGGCTGCGAGAGGCGGCACGCTCTTGGAGTTGCCCTTGAGCTTGGACTCGCCCTCGACGTAGGCAGCTTCGATGGCAGCCTTGATCTTGGCGATCGTCTTGGTGTCGGACTTCGGGATGATCAGGCTGACACTGTACTTCGGAGTGCCGCCGTTGATGGACTTCGGCTCCCAGACGTTGGCATAGCTCCAACGGGTGTTCTCGCCGGTGATGACTTTCATGGGGTTCTTAACAGTTGTGTTCTTAGACATAATCTTGTCCTCCTTACTTTTCACTGAAATCAGATTTTGCATTGTTCATGGCCGGGCGCTTGTCGCTCTCCGGCACGAGAGTGGGTTTGCCCTGCGGCTTCTCAATGAGGCCAGCAAGGACTTCTTCAAACCGGGCTTTGCCCAGCAGCTTCTGCATGGCGGTGACACCGAGGAGCTTCTGCTCGTAGGGATCAAAGCCTGCTTCCGTTACGGCTGCGGCGACGGCAGCATCGTTTACGTACTTGCGGTTGGAGCGGCCTTCGACGAGCTTCCAGCCAGACCAGACCTTTCCGCTGATCGCCTGCTGCAGGGCGTAGTCCTTAATATCGGATGCCCATGCCACCAGAGCGTCAACCTTGCCGAGAATGTCCTCGACGTCCTCGTCGGTGAGGAGCGGCGGCAGTTTGAAGTCGTATCTTGCGAGCTCCAGATTGGCAGCGGCGCGAGCACGGCAGGCATTCTTGGCCTTGCAGAAGCCGCACCATTCACCGCAGAGGAAGTTCCCGTCACCGGCAAAGGCGAGATCGGCAGCAGGCTTTAAGACTTCATCTGCCCACCGGTAAAGATCTTCCTTTGACAGGACGTAGGTGGAGAGGTTGTCCCGGCGCGGCTGATAGATGGTCATCCGGACAGCATCGATATCGTAGATGTCATCGAACAGCTCCAGCGCTCCCAGCGCGTAGCACATCATTTGAGGATTCTCCTCGGCGCTTACCAGCACGCCCAAACCATACTTGAAATCAATGATCTGGAGGGTGCCGTCTGCGATGACGATGCAGTCGGCGGTTCCAAAACCTTCCTCTACCCACCGGGAAAAGTCGACGCGCTGCTCGATCAGGACGACCGGGTCGCTGCAGGTTTCCTTGGCGGCCTCGACCTGCTCCAGCACGTAGGCTGCATAGCCGGTCGCGTGGTCATCCATCTCCTGATTGAACCAGCTGAGGTGTTCGGTCGGGTCGTCTGCCTCCATGCCCAGCGCCTTCCTCAACTTGTACTCACACAGGCTGTGGGCGTCGGTGCCTTCGGCAGCGTAGTCGCTTCCTTTATCCTCATAGGTCTCGGAGAGCCTTGCGGACGGTGGGCAGTGAATCCAGCGGTCTGACGATGATGCGGAGAGTAATGCGTGCTTAGGCATGATCCAGTCCCTCCACATCTTTCAGAAGCGCCTTGTAGTTTGCCGGGTCGACTCCAGAGAGCTTGGCGGCACCGTACTTCTGGAGCAGGGCGCGAATCTCAGCCGTGTGGCCTTTCCGGGACATATCCGCCAGTACTGCGCGGACATCCTCCAGCTTCAGCTCCGGCTTCTTCTTCGGCTGCTCCTTGGGCTCATCGGCGTTCCCGGAGAACTGCTGGGTGAGCCAGTCGGCTACATCGTTAATAGCGGCAGCAGCACTGCGGAGATCTTCGATGGTCATGGCCATGTCTTTCATTTTGCTCATGTGTTTTTCCTCCTTCCTCGGATTTGCTTTGTGCGGCAAGGATCGTGAGCTTCCTCGCCAGTCTTGCGGATACGTTGCTGATCGCGATGAGAACATCGATCACTTCTGCGTCCGCAGGGCTCCTGTTGTTTGTTCCGTACATGTCGTCACCTCCTTCCGGAACTTGTGGGTGGGTTGCTGTTCCTTACACTTCCCACTGGAGGTGAGGCAGGCGGTTTGACGAAGGAGGATGAGATTTTTTTGAAAAGAGATAAGCAGCAGTCAAAAAAGACTGCTGCTTATTTCTATGGAACCAGCTTTTAATACGCTGTTTTTAAAGTGTCAGAAAGAGTGTCAGAAGTATCACTTTTTCGAGTTCCAGACCAATTTTGGGTGTCAGTTTGAAATGGTATTTTCTAAGCATCATTAAGAAAGGAGCGGTTCAGATGAGGAAAGATGAACTCGAAATGTGGAAGATCAATATCGATAATGCGGCTTCTCGTGTCTGTTCCTTATATGGAAAAGAGACCGTTGAGTCGGTATTCCAGCGTTATGACGCCCATGAGTTCTACGACTTGAATCCCTGCTTTTACGCAGACGTGTTTGGTGATCTTGAAATGATCGCTAACGACAACTAAACAACTGTCCCGGATATGACATTAAAAGGTCTGCCTGAATATCGGTTCACCTTCTCTGTGGCCACGGAGGTGCGTTCGCAACCGATATGAAGGTGAAACAAATAAGTAGAGTGCCAGCTGCGAACGGCTGGTCACCGGATGAAGCGGAGACTTCCGCATGAGGTGACCAATCTATGTACTACAGAACTGGCAGCCATACAGGTGATCTCCGCTTCGGCATTGATGCCGGAAGGAGAAAAATTGTATGGCAATCAAAGACAACAAATGTCAACCGTATCGTATTTACCTCAAAGGCACCCGTGAATGGGTAGAGGTAAGTGAAGAAATCTATCGTGAGCACACCCGTTTCTACGATGCTTTCCGAAAGCGCCATCAAGCACATGGACAGTGCGTATGTCCCAAAAATAAATTCTGGCTTTGCGACGGCGATTGTTACAATTGTGAGTTCCGCAGAGCTGGGGATATGCTTTCCTTGGATTATCAAACGGAAAATGAGGACGGAGATATGTGCTCGCCGCTCGACACACTTTGCGATAGCAGTCCATCTGTTGAAGAAATAATCTGTGATCAGGTGGAATTAAAACTGCTATTCAAGAGGTTAGAGCAGATAATGCCTGAAGCAGTAACCATAGGAAAGCTGCGTCAAGAAGGCTTGTCAGATGAGGTTATTTCAAAAGTGGTAGGAATCAAAAGAACGACTTTCAGATCTCGTCTGATCAAAGCAAAGGAACTGTTGTCTACAGAGTTTCCCGATCGTTTCCATTCTTAATGATACAGTCCGGCTGCCAATATGGTGGCCGGATTTTGTTTTATAGTGAGTTTTTGTCGGTTTATAAACGAGAACAAATGTGTCAGATTGATTTTTGTCGGTTTATGCGTTATAATATAATATGACTAACTGTAAGGAAAGAGAGGTCGGTTATGAAACTTCAAAATCTATGTGCCGGAGTCAGACCTTCCTGTCCAAATCTGAAAAGCCGAGAAGCCTTTATTGATGGACTTTTCGAAGCTGCTGGTCAGAAACCTCACATCTCAGTTTCATATAAAAGGAATTTATGTAATGGCAATAAGCCCTTTACCATAGATCAAAAGCAGCCCCTTCGAAGCAGGGACAATCTTCAGTCATTAATTACGTTCTTTATGACAGAGATTGCGGATACACTTATTGGAAAAGTGATTGCAGCTTTTGGAATTCCAGAGAACGATCCACCAAAGAAGAAGCCTTTATGTATCGCGCTCGCCCATCAGATGCGCTTGCTAATCGAAAGTGATACTGAAGATGTAAGCGATATTATGACTGTCGAATATCAGAAGGCAAAAAACGAGATGGCCACGGGAAGCGACCCTGTTCAGCCAACAATGCAGCCACTCTATCCGGGGGACAGTATTTATATGAAGTCTGCGTGGCGGCCTGTGTATTCAGTTGGCTTGGATCAAGTATTTGAACACACATGGGTATTCGACAACGTTGGTACGCAGACATGGTCAGGGCGGCGTCTCTATTTTTCAAACCATGATGAAGTCAGGCCGAGAGCAGAGACGAACTATATCGACATTCCTGACACGCCACCGAATCATACTGCGACAGTTTCCGTTCGCATAGATCCACGAAGTTTTGAAAAAAGATCGGAGTGCCTGTGGATAATGGTAGATGATCAGGGAAGGAACTGCTTCCCTCATGGCAGTCAATTTACAATTATTGTTGATGTTACATTTCAAGCAGGGAGTTAATGGAGGTTTGTACTGTGAGCGATATGAATGTAGAAAAATGGTCAACATTAAAAGAGGTGCAGGCTTATCTTGGGGTTGGTAGGGAGACCATACTCACATGGATCGCCAAACGAAATATGCCTGCATACAAAGTCGGTCGGCTTTGGAAATTCAAATTATCAGAGGTGGATGACTGGATTCGCTCTGGAGGAGCTGCCGATGATAAAAATGATGATAAGAATGAGGACTGAGTCCGTTTTATGGGACAGCGTATTTGATACGCTTATTATGGCAATTAATTCTGGATAAGCAGATCCGCAATACGATCAAACAGTTCATGCAGGTCAAGAACACCGTAACATGGGCAGAACATTCCGGTGATTTGCGTAAGGCCATACAGGATGGCAAGCTGCGAAAAAGCAGAGGGAAGGACTGTCTATTGATGAATTGGCTTCTTGGGTCATGGAACACCGATTAGAGGTATGTCATTGGTTTACGGTTGATACCTTTACCCATTTGAAACATGGCGGGCG
>Ga0310695_10002331_pt1 | contig 40452 bp, 21 predicted proteins | sample RumenRJG_04DNA_FD_203882 | JGI IMG/M metagenome (GOLD analysis project Ga0310695, IMG submission 203882) | Bovine rumen microbial communities from Lethbridge, Alberta, Canada - RJG_04 (v2) (version 2) | ecosystem: Host-associated > Mammals > Digestive system > Stomach > Rumen | place: Canada...
GGATTCTTGGCCGCCTGAACCTTCAGTTTTGTAATCAGCATCGAGAAGGCGGGTTCCTCCAACGTTATTGCGAGCAGAACCGCTTGCTCATCAAAGTCGTATTTCAACACTGTGATGATGTCGTCGGTGGCTTCGTCCCACTTCTTGAGCCCAATATAGGATTCGGCTCGGAAAGAGTAAACGTAGTAATAGTCGCTCGATAGTTTTGCGACATAATTAAACTGTTTGATGGCATCCTCCCAACGCTCTTGGGCATTGGCATTGCGTCCCAATCCCATGTAGCCAAGCGTTTCACCCGGTTCCATCTCAATCAACTTGCGGTAGTCGGCATCCGATAGATCATATTGGCCTAACTCATAATACAATTGGGCTCGTTTATCAAAGAGGATTACCTGGTCGGAGGGACATCTTTTAATGCCCTCGGCAAAAGTGGATAGCGCCTTGGTGGTGTCTTCGAGTACCAGGAGTACGCCTGCCTTGGCCAGGTAGGCCATGCACAGATACTCCGAATCCTTCTTGGGCAGGTACTTCAAAGCAGCATCGGCTTCGCTTAATGCCTTGCCGAAATCATTCCTGGAGTAATGGATAGCCGAGACCAAGGTGTGTGCATAACCGTTCTTGGGATTGTCTTGCAACTCCCTGGAGAGGTATTCAAACGCCTCATCGTAATTATCGTTCTGAAATGCTTCGAGGCCACGCTGATAGTTATAGGTATCAGGCCGCTTGAATTTTTCGGCATGAGCCTCGATACCCATCATCATGAACCCGAAGAGGAGTATCCAGATACTAATGTTTTTCATAATCTTCAGATGCTAAAATGATACATAATCCAACTGTATAAGGGTATATATAACTCTAATCAGCAGGCTTTACGGTAAAACCTGCTGTATAGAGCCTTTTCAAGTTGCGGAATCAGAGCAGGGCGTCGATCTTGGCTGCCAAGGCGTCGCGTGTGATGGTACCCACGTGCTTGTCCACCATCTGGCCGTCCTTGAAGAACAGCATGGTGGGGATGTTGCGGATGCCATACTCCACACTCAGTTCGTCACCCTCGTCGACATTGTATTTGCCGATAATGGCACGGTCCTCGTAGACGCCTGCCAGGTCCTCAACGATGGGAGCAATGCTGCGGCAGGGACCACACCACGGAGCCCAGAAGTCAATCACTACGGGTTTGCCTGAATCCAATAACTCTTTGTAGTTAGCGTCGTTAATCTCTTTTGCCATTTTTTAATTCGTATTTTTGATGTTAAAGTATATAGTTCTTTACTGCAAAAACAATGCCAACACAGGTCATATGCGGGCATTGACCTTGAATTTGATGCCACTCTCGTTCAATGCGTCCATCAGTTGCTTGTCTAAGGTGATGGATTTCTTGGAACGCAGCATGACATAGTTGCCGCTCATGGTGTCCTTCATGCGGAAGTAGAGTTCACACTTGTTGTCGCCATCACGGCCCATGTGTTGCTTCAGGAACCCTACGTTGATCAGGTCGTCATCATTGAGACTGATGACCAGGTTCCGCACCATTTTGCCCTTGAGGTTCTCAAGCAGGTCGATGGAACGCACATTGAAGCGGACATTTTCGCTGTAACCCTTCTCAAAAGCGCCTCTGACGACGATGGCACAGCCGGGGATGCCGAATTTCTGATAATCGATAAACTTGTTGCCGAACAGCATAAACTCGTAGGAGCCGCTGTAGTCCTCGATTTTCATGATGCCGTACTGGCCGCCTTTCCTGTTCATGCGTGTCTGGAAATCCACCACGAGGCCGCCCAACGTGAGTTCCTTGTCCAGTTGGTCGGCTTGGTTCTTGACTTCGGCCAACGGGGTGTTGCAGCCATAGGTCACTTCCATGTAATAGGGGTCCAGCGGATGTGCTGACAGGTACATGCCCACCAGTTCGCGCTCGCGATTCAGGAGTTCCAATTGTGACCAGGGCTCGGCCTTGGGGATGGCCGGTGTGGCCACCTCTACCCCGCCGATAGCGCCGAACAACGAGTTCTGCATCTCCTGCACGCTGGCCTGGTAGCGGCTGCCAAAGCGCATGAGCGTCTCGCTGAAGACCTCGCCGCGCGGGTTCGTCTCAAAGAAGTCTTCGCGCTTGATTTCCTTAAAGTCGTCGAAGGCACCGGCCAGAGCCATCGATTCCAGTGCCTTGCGGTTGCAGGCGCGCTGGTCGATGCGCTGGACAAAATCAAAGATATCCTTGAACGGCCCTTCCTTTTCGCGCTGCTCGATGATGGAGTCCACACAGCCCACGCCCACGCCCTTGATGCCGGCGAGGCCGAAGCGGATGCGGCCGTCCTTGGTAGCGCTGAAGTTCTTGTAACTCTCGTTGATGTTCGGTCCGAGTACCTCGATGCCCATCGAGCGGCACTCGTCCATATACTTGGAGAGTTTGTCCACGTCGTTGAGGTTGCTGCTCAGCACGGCAGCCATATACTCGCTGGGGTAGTTGGCCTTGAGATAAGCCGTCTGGTAGGCGACCCAACTGTAGCAGGTGGCGTGGGATTTGTTGAACGCATAGGATGCGAACTTCTTCCAGTCCTCCCAAATCTTGTTCAGGACCTTCTTGTCATGTCCGTTTTTCTCTCCACCCTCATAGAACAGGGTTTCCAACTCGTTCATCTTGTCGATCTGCTTCTTACCCATCGCCTTGCGCAGGGTGTCGCTTTGGCCACGGGTAAAGCCGGCCAACTGTCGCGACAGCAGCATGACTTGCTCCTGATAGACGGTGATGCCGTAGGTCTCCTTCAGGTATTTCTCCATGCAGGAGATGTCATACTCGATGGGTTCAACGCCATGCTTGCGGTTGATGAACTGCGGGATGTATTCCATAGGACCCGGCCTGTAGAGGGCGTTCATCGCAATCAGATCCTCGAAGCAGGTGGGATGCAACTCGATGAGGTACTTCTGCATACCGGCCGACTCGAACTGGAAAGTGCCTGCGGTCTGTCCCTTGCAATACAGTTCATAGGTCTTGGGGTCATCGATAGGAATTTTCTCGATGTCGATGTCGATACCGTGGTTCAGTTTGATATTGGCCAGCGCCTCCTTGATGATGGAGAGGTTTTTCAGCCCCAGGAAGTCCATCTTGATCAGTCCTGTGCTCTCGATGACGCCGCCCTCATACTGGGTGACGATGATGCGCTCGCCGTCGCTGTCGGTGGCGGTGCTCACAGGAACCCAGTCCGAAATGGGGTCGTGGCCGATGATGACGCCACAGGCATGGACGCCGGTGCTGCGGATGCTGCCCTCCAGTTTCTCGGCAAAGCGTATGGTCTCCCCTACTCTGGGGTCCTCGTTGTCAAGTTCGGCCCGGAATTCATTGAAGCATTCCAGACAATTCTTGACGGTGATCTTGTATTTCTTTCCCGGCTTCTCCTCGGGCATATCGTTAGGGGTAGACGGGATAAACTTGGCCAGACGGTTGCTCTCGGCAATCGAGAGGTCTTCGACACGCGCCACATCTTTGATGGCGCTCTTGGCGGCCATGGTGCCGTAGGTGACAATGTGGGCCACCTTATCGGCTCCATATTTCTCAGTCACATAGTTGAGCACAGCCGCACGGCCGTCGTCATCAAAGTCGGTGTCGATATCGGGCAGCGAGATGCGGTCGGGATTCAAGAAACGCTCGAACAGCAGGTCATACTTCATCGGGTCGATCTTGGTGATGCCCAGGCAATAGGCGACAGCCGAACCGGCCGCTGAACCACGTCCGGGACCCACCGAGCAACCCAGTTTGGGCGCCATCTTGATGTAGTCCTGCACAATGAGGAAGTAACCGGGGAATCCCATGTTCTTGATGGTCTCCAACTCAAAGTCAAGGCGCTCGCGATGCTCCTCGTCCAGTTCGGGCCAGCGTTCCTTGGCACCCTCGTATACCAGATAGCGCAGGTAGTCATCCTCGTTATCGAATCCGTCGGGCAAGGGGAAATCGGGCAAGATGGGAGCATGGTCAATGCTGTAGATTTCCACCTTGTCAAGAATCTCGTTGGTGTTCTGCAGCGCCTCGGGAATGTCGGCAAACACGCCATTCATCTCCTCTTGGGTCTTGAACCACTCCTGTTTGCTGTAGAGCATCACGTTGTCATCAGTCAGTTTTTTGCCGGTCGAGACGCAAATCAGACGCTCGTGGGCATCGGCATCCTCCTCGTTGACAAAGTGGGAGTCGTTGGTGCAGATGAGTTTGATGTCCATCTCACGGGCAAACTGTATCAGGACGTCATTGACCATGCATTGGCGCTCGTAGGTCTCGTGGTTGGCGTGAGCCACAGTGGCCTTGTGCCGCTGCAACTCCAGATAATAATCGTCGCCAAAGACGTTCTTGAACCACTTGACCGTCTCGCGCGCCTGGTTCATCTGGCCACCCATGATCAACTGCGGCACCTCGCCGCCCAGACAAGCCGAACAGCAGATGATGCCCTCGTGGTACTTCTCGAGTTCGCTGTGGTCGGTGCGGGGATGATAGTACATACCCTCGGTCCATGCATGCGAAACAATCTTGATCAGATTCTTGTAGCCTTTGAGGTTCTTGGCCAACAAGATGAGGTGGTTGCCGTTGTCACGTTTGTCGTTACGGTCATGGCGGTCCTTCCACGCCACATAGACCTCGCAACCGAAAATAGGCTTGAATTTCTCGTCATCGCCGCGTTTCTTGTTGATTTTGGCTACATAGTCATGAAACTCCTTGATGCCATACATGTTGCCATGGTCGGTAATCGCCATGCCGCGCATGCCATCGGCTATAGCCTTGTCGACCAATGCCTTAACAGGCGCCATGCCGTCAAGAATCGAGTATTGTGAGTGTACGTGAAGATGTACAAATGGTATCATAGTTTGCTTCTTTTTGCCTATAAATATTGGAGTGTAAAATTACTTCAAATTTTACACTTCTGCAAAAAAAAGTTATTAACAATTTAGGCTTCGCCCGAATCAGGCTTTAGGTCTTAGGCTTTAGGGATGCTGATGTAAATCAGGCTGAAGGTGGCGATAAATCTCGTCGGCGACGGCTTGGGCGGCTTTGTAGGACCAGTGGGTATCGTTGAACAGGAAGACATCCTTCTCGCCCTGCTCGACAAGGGGCCTCAGGCAGTCGCGGGTGATGAGCAGACGGCTATCGTCGTTGAAAATGCGTTTGATGTCCTCGTTAACCGTTTTGTGGCCGTAAGGATTGTTGACGATGTGGTCTTGATAGAGGTCATACTTGTCGACGGGCACGACAAACATCAGGCGGATGCCCTTCTCGGCAGCCTTGTCGACCAGCGACTGCCAGGTCTTTTTCATTTTCTCCTCGTGCTGTGGGTTGATGCCCATCTGCTTGATGTCGTCGGCATAGAAGAAGAGGTGCCGTTCGTCGCCCGGATAAGAGAAATAATCACCGTCGAGCATCATGTCGATGATGGGCGCCTCGGTAAATCCTGAGCGGTAGGCAAAATAGTCCCTGAGACGGGCAAGCGACCACTGGTTGGGACTCTTCTTGGCCAGTTTTTTCTTGTCGGCGCGAACCATCTGCAGCGATGATTTAGGGTCAAAACGGTACATGAACTCGTCAACCCCTCGCTCGGCGCATTCAACGATGATCACCGGCGCGTTGGTGCTGTCGATGATGCCGAGATTCATGATTTCGTAAGCAAACGTGTAGGGGTTGAAATACAGGCGCCGCTCGCAGTTAACCACCTTGACGCCATGCTGCGCCAAATAGTTCTGGTAGCCGTCGATGCCACGTTCCGAGAATGAAGTGCCCACCGTAATCACGTCGGCCTGACTGCGATTGAGTTCGTCCAGGTCATAGACGGTGGTAAACATGATTTCGGGCAAGTAATTCTTGGCCAGCGTGCTGTCATAATCGTTGCCGAAGGGTATGAGTTGCAAACGCCCGATGTCGCCACTGGTGAGCGGACAGATGTTTAACGAGAAATAGGTCACGCCAGCCACCAGTATGAGCCACAGCGGCAACAAGGTGTAGGATATCTTGATGAGAAATTTTTTCATATCAGTTATCGGTTGGCGTTTCTAGAATTGGAAATAGATGAACGTCTGGACCTGCCCAGAGAATAATATCATAATCACTAACAGAGTGATATAGAGCGCGTAGCGAGCCGCGGCATAGCGGAAGATTCCCCAGCCGTCGATTTGTAACGCGTGTTGCTTGTCTCGCTGTAGCCACTCATAATAAAGGAGGGCCATACCCAGCATCAAGTCACTCTTCCCGACAATAGCCGAACGGAAGTCAAACATTGACGTGAAAAAATTTTAAAGGAAACCCGCAGCCTGTGTAATCGACTCTGAACGGAATAATGTCCAGCCAATGATGAACAGGAAGAACGTCAGCGCCATCTGAAGGAATTCCTTGAGAGACGGGAAAAAACGGCTGCCGGTGATAGTGTCAGCATACTTCTGGTTTGCCCCAAAGAAGTTATACACGGGTATCAGCACCGCATAGAGCAAACCCCAGCAAACAAAAGTCCAGTTCGCTCCGTGCCACAAACCGCTCAGGCCAAAAACGATAAGTATGTTGATAGTCCTGCGTGCCTGTCCGTTGCGGCTGCCTCCAAGAGGGATATAGATATAATCCTTGAACCATGACATGAGCGAGATGTGCCAACGACGCCACACTTCGGGTATATTGCGGGCAAAGAAAGGGTTGTTGAAATTGCGCATCAGGTTGAACCCGAACAGGCGACCGCAGCCGATTGCGATGTCGCTGTATCCCGAGAAATCGCAATAGATCTGTATGGCGAACAGGACCATTAGCACCAGCAGGGATGGTCCTGAAAGGTCTTGATACTGGTCCCAGTACATATTGACCGTAACAGCAATATTGTCAGCGACAAGGAGTTTCTTAACAAAACCCCATAACATCTGACGCAATCCGTCAACTGCTTTGCAGTAGTCAAAAGAGCGTTCATGTTGGAACTGTGGCAACAGGCTGGTGGCGCGTTCAATAGGTCCCGCCACAAGTTGTGGGAAGAAACTGATGTAGGCGAAGAATTCCACCACATCGTGTGTGGCATGCACTTTATGCCGATATGCGTCGATAGTATAACTCAGGGCTTGGAAAGTATAGAAACTGATGCCCACAGGCAGAATAACCTCGGTGGTTACCCAGTCGAGTTCGTAGCCGAAGGTGGAGCGCAGCAACAAATTCAAGTTGTCGATAAAGAATCCGAAGTATTTAAAATAGCATAGTATCAACAGGTTCAATACAATGTTAGCGGCACTGATAAATTTCTGACAACCTCGCTTGTCTTCAAATCTTTCAATCAGCAAGCCGCTGTAGTAACTGCAAAACGAAGTCAGCACTATCAGTCCGAGGCACCGCCAATCCCACCAGCCATAGAACACGTAACTGGCAATGACCAGCAACAGGTTCTGCCATCGCCGTCCCTTGAAGACGAACCAGTAGAGCAGGAACACTACTGGCAGGAATATCAGAAATGGAAAAGAGTTAAACAGCATGATTCACTCCATTATGTCTGCATAGAACATGCAAAAATACTACTTTTTTGTCACACGGCATCAATTAAACGGCAATAATTGGTCATTAACGGATAATTAGAAGTTGAAGTGCAACTGAATGCGCACACCATGTCGGTCGGTGCCCGCATGCTCACGGTAAGTGAGGCGCCAGACGTAGTCTACACGCAGCACAGTCAAGATATTGTCCAGGCCGACGCCGGCCTCCATATAGGGTTTGCTGCCCATCGGTTGGCACAGGGCATCGGCGGGAAACATGAACAGAAGATCATTGCAGTCGGGGTCATTCTTCTCGCTCAGGCTGCCCCACACGCCCCGCCACGAGAACACTTCGCGTAACCGCAACCGTTTAATCAGCGGCAACCGGTTCATCAACACGCCGTTACCCCAGTAGGTCACATCCCACGACAGGGATTGGTCGTTGATGAATTCCATGGGTTTCATCAGCGAGAAACTCTCAGGCTGGATAGTGTAAGAGAGGTTCACGTTGGGCAACAGCAGGTCGGGATAAGCCACTTGGCTCCACACCTTCTCACCCTTGAGGATGACGTCGGCATAGCCAAAGGCTGAAAACCAGAATCGCTTCTGCAGGGCCAGTTCGGTCTTGTTCACCTCGTGCAGGCTACCCATGAATCCCTTGGGCATATAGGTCTGGCTGAGCGTGATGATGGGGGCATCCATATTGATGGGAATGCGATAGGAACGCGATTGGTAGAAAGTCTCGCCAGGAGCGTACCGCAGTTGCACCGTGAAGCCGGCCTGGGTGTAACGCTCGTGCATGGTGCTGTCGGGGCACATAAAGGGTACCCATGGTGTCGCCTCGTGGATGTTGTGCTCGATGCCCAGTGCCAACGAGAAGTGGTTGTACCACTCGTGGCGATACTCGAGGCGCGTAGTGCGCAGATACTGCATCATGATGTCCTTGTGGCGCCTGAGTGAGAGGAATACGTTGTCCTGGTTGGTGTAAAGGTAGTGCTGCGCCAGTTTGTCCACATCGTAGCGATGGGTGAGCCTGAGGCTGTGAATGGGAAATTCCTGGTCCATCGCCCGCTTGGGCAGGAAGGAATATTCCAGCGAGCCCATGTACTTGAACTTGCGGTCGTTGGTGCCATAGGCCACATAGCCGCGTGCAAACCAGTGCCGGCTAAGGTTGACGTTGGTCATGCCGCCCAAGCGCAGGCGCAAACCCTCCAGCGAGTTGCCGCTGATGATGGTGTTTAACGGGCCGATGTCAAACCGGCTCACTTTGGCTGTGGGAACGTAGCCGTTCACTAATGTAACAATCACCTGTTCAGCCCAATAGAATAGTTTGGAACCGCGCAGTCGCTGCATCAGGCTTTGCATCGTTTCGGTGGTGGTTCGTGCTTCAGGAGGACGGTATTCCATCCAGAACTCCTCGGGCATAAAGGTTGCACTGCCGTCGGCGTGCTGTTCCTCCTTGAAGTTGAACACACCACTCTCGGGGCGTTCGAAGTTGTGGTCACGGTAGGACGTCTCACGGCGCGCAAACAGTTCTGGCAGTCCAGGCATCACTTTCAGGTTGATTTCAACATTGTCGCGCACCTTTAGGCGGCATCCGTTAGACGCCCGCTCAAAGTCCTGCTCGATGCTCATGCGTTCCACGTAATTCAGGTTGATATCATGGGGAACCCCCATCGATACGCGCTTGATGAACATGGTGGTGTCCTCGAGCGAGACATACAGCCGCCCCAGGAAACCGAAGGTCTGTGGCGTGAAAGGCACGAAACTCAACACGGCGCAGCGCTCACCGTCGACGATGACCGTGTCGTTGAGGTAAAACTTATAGAAATCCACCGCGATGCGCGATAGCGGGCTGACGAAGCGGTTGGTCAGCAGAGTGACGTCGTTCTGGAAGATGTCGACCTCGCCCATGTAGTCGTCGAGCAACTTCTTGATGTTGGTCTGGTCGATGTGCTCGTCGATGCCGGCACTGCGGCTGCCCAGGATAAGTTGCTTGTGGGTGTCGGGGTCGTGGGTGAAATGGTCACGCGCCACGGTCTCCTTGATTGAGAACGGCAGCACGCGCTGTCCCGTCAGCAGCGATGTGTCGGCATATTGGTCAATCCACCGCTGCTCCTCGGGCTTGTTGGTAAGGGCTTCCAGGTTGCCGAAGCCCACCATCATGCGTTCATACTGGCAATAGCCGTAGTGCGGCATGCGGCTCGGGTCTCCGTCATCACGGCGGGCACGCAACTTCTTGATCATATCGACAGCGGGATTGTTCTTCTTGCTGTAGTGTTCCTTGCCGCGCCTGACGACTACTTCGCCCAGTTCAACGCCAGTGGCCACCAGGTCCACGAGCACCACGTTGCCTTGGCCCGGCTTGATGTCCACCACCTTGGGGCGGTAGCCCATCGCCGTAATGCGTAACTGTCTGAATGAGGCCCTGGTGGAAACGGTGAAACCGCCCTTGTCGTTGGCCAGTACCCCTTCGCTGGTACCCATCAGGGTAACCGAGGCATAGGGCACACCCTCGCGCGACAGCGAGTCGCGCACCAGGCCCGTGATCTGCGTCACGGGATTGGCGTGCTGCCCCCATGCCGCAATCGCGTAACACAATAGCAGTGCCAGCAGTACAATATGCCTCTTGATTGGTTTCACGCGGCAAAATTACTGCATTTTTTCTCGCTGCGTTGCATCACCGCTTTTAAATATCACATTTATTTTATTGCAGTTAGCCACAACCCCGTTTTAAAATGCGTAATTTGTTTATGATATGAAAGACGAAAAGAAATGCTTCAATCTATCAAAAAGTATCCCTGTCGGGACTATGATAATTGTCTGAAAATCAAGAAACTTAGCGTATTTGCGACTTAGCGTGACATTTGGTGGCGGGTGTTTTGGCTGAATAGTTACCGCAGGGTTTTGGGTCATCTGGAATACGGTTCCTAAGAAAATTGGGATTTTTCTTGGCATTGTGTTCGGCTTGCACTCCCGTTGGCTTCGCCGAAGGTAGGCTGCGCCTCAACAATGCTCAAGAAAATTGGGATTTTTCTTGGCATTGTGTTCGGCTTGCACTACCTTTGCAGGTTATTAGTGCGCAATGCTGATGATAAAGGTCAAGAGGCTATATACGTTTATGCTGTCCAGGTTCCGGCCCAGGTTCCTGATGACTTTCTGTATCTGTCTGTTTATCGTGATGATGCAGTTCTTGTGGCGTTATATCGATGAACTGGTAGGCAAGGGACTCTCTATCGGCGTAGTTGCCGAACTGTTCTTCTATGCCGCACTGTCGATGGTGCCCTTGGCGCTGCCCCTCAGCATCTTGCTTGCTGCGCTGATGACTTTCGGCGACCTGGGCGAGCACGTCGAATTGACAGCGCTCAAGTCGGCCGGTATCTCGCTTACCACCATCATGAAGCCTCTGGCCATCCTGATGGCCATTGTGGCAGTGGGGGCATTCTTCTTCCAGAATAATGTCCTGCCCAAGTCACAGGTCAAGATGTGGACACTGCTCTTCTCGATGCGGCAGACCTCCCCCACCCTTGACATCCCCGAAGGCGCCGTCTACAGCCAAATCCCAGGCTACAACATCTATGTCAAGCGCAAGGATAAGGAGCGCGACATGCTGTATCAGATGCTTATCTACGACGTGTCAAACGGCACCATGTATCCCCGCATCGTGGCTGCCGACTCGGGTCGCTTGACCATGACTGAGGATAAACGGCACCTGGTGCTCACGCTCTACAAGGGTTCGTGGTATGAGGAAATGAAGGGTGGCGGTGGTGTCAGCGGCATGAGTGGAGAACTATATCGTCGTGAGACCTTCCACGACAAGGAAATCATGATTCCCTATGATGCCAATTTCACCCGTATGGATGACGAGACGATGCGTTCGCAATACATCGGCAAGGATATCACCGAACTGCGGCAGACCATCGACTCGGTGCGCCTGAAGGTGGATTCGGCGGCCACCTTGGTGCTGGCACGCATGCGCACCAATCCCGAGTGCGGCATGCCGCTGCAACGCACTGTGGTCAAGGACGGACACACCGCATTGGAACCCGTCGCCGAGGTGAAACTTGACAAGCCGCTCGACTTGGACAAAATGATTAAGGAACGGCCCGCCTTCGAGCAGCAGGAAATCTACAACCAGGCCATCATGCGCGCCACTAATGCCATGCAGGACCAGCAATTCCAGGGCTATACCATCAACGACGACAATTTCATCATACGTCGCCACCAGATTGAGTTGATGAAGAAATTCACCCTGTCGCTGGCATGCCTCATCTTTTTCTTTATTGGCGCGCCGCTCGGTGCCATCATCCGCAAGGGCGGCCTGGGAATGCCCATTGTGGTGTCGGTGCTGCTGTTCATCGTGTATTACATCATCGACAATTCGGGCTATAAACTGGCGCGCGACGGTCGTTGGCACGTGTGGCAGGGCATTTGGCTCAGTTCGGCGGTGTTGCTGCCGCTGGGCATCTTCCTCACCCGCAAGGCAGTCAACGATTCGGCCGTGTTTAACCCCGACGCCTGGCTGGCTGTGCTGAGGCGCTTCACTGGATTGCATCAGACACGCAAACTCGTTGCCAAAGAAGTGGTTATCAACGAAGTGGAAACTGATACCGCCATCGCCAAGATTGAAGACCTGAAGAACGATTGTCAGCAATGGCTCGACAGCCACCCTGGCCGTCAACGCTATATTGATTACTGGCGTCAGGGATATGACAAGCCCGCCATCAAGGAACTGGCTCAAAAAGTTGACTCCGTGGTTGAGTACCTCTCCAACTCGCGTGACCAGATGGTGCTCAACAAGGCCATGGACTTCCCCTTCATCCGCCAGTTGCTCACCTACCAGCCTGTGACCAACAGGAATGTGGGAACCGCTGTGGCAGCCTTGTTCCCCATCGGCTTGCCCGTATGGCTCTTGGGCTTGCATCATCAGCATAACCTGAAGCGCGACATCCGCCTCACCATCAAGACGTGTGACCAACTCGTGGCCATCTTCAACGGTGAATACAGCCGTGAGATGGAGTACAGTGACACCGTGTCGTGACGGATTCATCAATTTAACGTAATCAAGACATTAGACAGAGGACTGTTTTTAAGAATGGACGAAATCAAACTCAATACTATTGACGAGGCAGTTGAGCAACTGCAACGTGGCGAATTTGTCATCGTTGTCGATGACGAGGACCGCGAGAACGAGGGCGACTTTATCATTGCCGCCGAGAAGATTACCCCCGAGAAGGTCAACTTCATGATGCGCGAGGGGCGCGGCGTGCTGTGTGCCCCTGTCACCGTTGAGCGCTGCCACGAGTTGGAACTCAATATGCAGGTCGACGACAACACGTCGATGCTTGGCACCCCGTTCACCGTGACTGTCGACCTGTTGGACGGCTGCACTACAGGTGTGTCGATGCACGACCGCGCAATGACCATCAGGGCTCTTGCCAATCCTCATAGCAAACCTCAGGACTTCGGCCGTCCGGGCCACATCAACCCCTTGAGGGCCGTCGACAAGGGCGTCCTCAAGCGTGCGGGACACACCGAGGCCTCCATCGACCTGATGCGCATCGCCGGCCTCTACCCTGCCGCTGCACTCATCGAGATCATCAACCCCGACGGCACCATGGCACGCCTGCCACAACTCGTCGAGGTGGCCAAGAAATTCAATTTGCCCATCATTACCATCAAGGACCTTATCGCTTACCGCCTGCGTACCGAAAAGGTCGTCGAGGTGGGCGACGAGGTGGAACTGCCCACGCAGTACGGCCACTTCAAACTCATTCCCTTCCGCCAAATCAACAACGGCTTGGAGCACATTGCCCTCATAAAGGGCCAGTGGCGCCCCGACGAGTCCATCCTGGTGCGTGTCCACTCTTCGTGTGCCACCGGCGACATCTTCGGCTCGATGCGTTGCGAGTGCGGCGAACAACTGCACATGGCGATGCAGATGATTGAGAAGGAAGGCAAAGGCGTGCTCGTCTATATGAACCAGGAGGGGCGCGGCATTGGCCTGATGAACAAAATCAAGGCTTACAAACTTCAGGAGGATGGCTATGACACCGTCGATGCCAATGTGCATCTGGGCTTCAAGCCCGACGAACGCGACTACGGCGTCGGAGCCAACATCCTGCGCATCCTGGGCGTCACCAAGATGCGGCTGATGACCAATAACCCCGTCAAACGCGTCGGTCTCGAGAGTTACGGCCTTGAGGTCGTCGAGAATGTGCCCATCGAGGTCACTCCTAACCGATACAACGAGTTCTACATGCACACTAAGAAGGCCCGTATGGGACACGACTTGCACAAGGTCGATTGAGCATCGGATCGCTCGCAGGTTAAAGGTTAAAGAAGCATCCGCACTCCTTAGTTCGTAAATTCAAGACAGTGATGATGGAACAGGGATTCAGTGAAATACAGGAGTTTGTCGAGCATGAAATCGTGCCGCGCTATGATGACTTTGATGCCGGTCACGGGCGCGACCATGTCCATACGGTCATCGAGCAGGCCCTAAGCCTGTCGCAGTATTATCCCGAGGTGGACCGTCGCATGTTGCTTGTGGCGGCCGCCTACCACGACCTGGGGCTGGCCTACGGCCGTGACGAGCACCACATCCACAGTGCGCGCATCGTTCGCGAGGATGAGCGCCTGCACCGATGGTTCAATTCCGACGAGATTGACACCATTGCCGATGCTGCCGAGGATCACCGCGCCTCAAGCGGCCACGAGCCGCGCACCATCTATGGCCGCCTTGTTGCCGAGGCCGACCGTGTCATCGACGGTGAGACAATTGTGCGCCGCGCTTTGCAATACGGCATGAAGCATGAGCCGGGCCTTGACCGCGAGGGGCAATACCGTCGACTGATGGAGCACATGCGCGAGAAATATGACTACGGCGGTTACCTCAAGTTGTGGATTCCGCATGGCGACAATGCGCGGCGGCTCGAAGAATTCCGCCAACTCCTTGCCGACCCTAAGGCTTTCCTCCGCCTGTTTGATAAGATATATAACTCACTAATACATTAACGATATGAAAAAGACAATTACATTATTTATCTTGGCTGTGATGACGGGCTTAAGCGCGTCGGCCGATATTCCTGCAGGCTATTACACCCTTGCCGTCGGCAAGAGCGACGAGGCCTTGATGACCGCACTTGAAGGTATCATCAGCATGCATCGTGAACTGAGTTACAATGCCTTGTGGGACAGTTACCCCTATACTGACGCGGGCAGCGATGGCTACTACATCGACATGTATTCCACATGCAAGTACAACCATGACTCTCCTCACCCTGGAGGCGCATCCTACGTGGGTCAAGGCCTCAACCGCGAACACTCGTTCCCCAAGAGTTGGTTTGGTGGTGAGGTGGATCCCATGTTCACCGACCTGATGATGATCATCCCTGTCGACGCCTTTGTCAACCAGCGCCGCAGCAACAACCCCTATGGCGTGTGTGCCGGTGGCGTGACCTATGTCAACGAGGAGTTGGGCGTATCCATGCTCGGCAAGTTGGGAACGAGCACCTACAACGGCTACACCTCGACGGTCTACGAGCCCGATGACGAGTACAAGGGCGACTTTGCCCGCATCTATTTCTATATGGTCACTTGCTACAAGAGCCTGGTGGGTTCTTGGCCCGGCTGCGACCAACTGGACTATGCCGACAATGGTTACAAGGCGTTCTCGGACTGGTCCATCCAGATGCTCATGGAGTGGCACCGTGCCGACCCCGTCAGCGACAAGGAACGTGCCCGCAACGAGGCGGTTTACAGCAGCATTGACGGCAATAAGGACTATGGGCAGGGTAACCGCAACCCCTTTGTGGATCACCCCGAGTTGGCCGAATACATCTGGGGAACCAAGCAGCACGTCTCGTGGACTGGCCAGGACACTCCCGTCGACCCGATTGTCAAGCGCACACCCGAGATGCTCCCCGTCGACACGACAGCGATTGCTCCGGGAGCCTTCCGCGCCGACTGGACTTCGGGTGGTGACGTCTCGAGTTACACGCTGCACGTCGACCGCATCGCTTCCAGCGAGGATGATCTCATCACGTTGATGATGTCCGAGAACTTCTCGGGTATCAACGCCTCCTCGGACGGCTCGGGCGACATTGGCAAAACGCTTGACCGCTATACCGACAACCCGGGTTGGACGGGCTACAAGGTCTATACCGCGGCAGGACAAGGTGTCAAGGTTGGTACTTCCAATGCCATCGGCTATCTTGTTACTCCTGAACTCGATCTCGAGAGCACCGTGACCGTCGTGTTCGATGCCAAGAACTGGAGTGGCTCTGCAGGCAGTGACAACAGTTCGGTTATTGTTTCGTGCGGCGATGTGAGCAAGACGATTCCCCTCGCTGACACTACTGCCACCTATACCGTAGTCCTGCGTGGCTGCACTGCTAACAAAGTGCAGTTTACCATGACGGCTGTCAGCAAGCGCTTCTATATCTACCATGTAGATGTGTATAACGGTGACCTGGTGCTGAATCCGCCCACGTTGCGTGAAATTGTCGAGGAGGGAGATTCCACCTGGCGCACCGTCAGCGGCATCACCGATACCTGCTACACCGTACAGGCGCTCACCAAAGGTGTCTATGAGTATTATGTCAAGGCAATCTATACCGATGGCACCGAGAGCGTGTGGTCCAACATCCAGCACGCGACCATCACGGCCGGCGGCGACCTGCCGCTCAATGGCGATGTCAACCTCGACGGTGAGGTCGATATCAACGACGTGACGGCACTCATCGGCTATGTGCTCAGTGGTAGCAGCCAGATTGATACCGATGCTGCCGACCTCAATAACGACAATCATATTGACATCAATGACATCACGGCATTGATTGACATAGTGTTGGGCAAGCGGTGACCTTCCCGCCCTGACCCGATGTCCTGATAACATGCCAGGGACGCCGACGTGATTCAGAATGAGCACGCCCCGTCCCTGGCAGTTTTTTGGAACACCCGACTTGACAGACTGGTTTGGCATGGTGTTTGCTCTTGCCAAATAATGAAGTACAAACAATCATCCAAACACAACGAAGATACAATCAAGCAATATGAGCGACAAGCAACAAGATAAAAGGCTCCAGCAGCAGTGCTGGCGCCAGCAGTCCGCCCTGCCCATTGCAGGCGCGGACTTTGCCGGCGATGACGATGACGAAGATGATGACATGTTGCCCGGAGGTGGTGACCAGGGCGACAGCAGTGGTGACCAGGGTTCCTACCGTGAGACCCGACAGCGACGAAATGTCAGTCGAGGTGACAATTCGGCCACTCCCGTCATCGACAAGTATGGCAAAGACATTACCCGTGAGGCGGCTGAAGGTCGTCTGGACCCCGTCGTGGGCCGCGAACAGGAAATCGAGCGCCTGGCACAGATTCTGAGCCGCCGCAAGAAGAATAACCCCGTGATGATCGGTGAACCCGGTGTGGGCAAGAGTGCCATCATCGAGGGCTTGGCCAAGCGCATCGTTGAGCGCAAGGTGGCCCGCACGCTGCTCGACAAGCGCATCGTGTCGCTGGACATGGCCGCCATCGTGGCAGGCACTAAGTACCGTGGCCAGTTTGAGGAACGCCTCAAGGCCGTCATCGACGAGGTGAGCCAGAACAAGAATGTGATCATGTTCATCGATGAGATCCACAACATCGTGGGTGCCGGAAACGCCAGCGGGTCGATGGACGCCGCCAACCTGCTCAAGCCCGCCTTGGCTCGTGGCGAGTTCCAGTGCATCGGCGCCACCACGCTTGACGAGTACCGCAAGAGCATCGAGAAAGACGGAGCCCTGGAGCGCCGTTTCCAGAAGGTGCTCGTCGAGCCTACCACGCCTGAAGAGACACTCGAAATCCTGAATAACATCAAGGAGATGTATGAGAAGCACCACGGTGTGTCTTATACCGATGAGGCCCTGCGTGCTTGTGTGACACTGACCGAGCGCTACATCAGCGACCGCTTCTTCCCCGACAAGGCCATTGATGCCATGGACGAGGCCGGTTCGCGCGTGCACATCACCAAAGTGGATACGCCCAAGGAAATCGAGGACCTGGAGCAGCGCATCGCCGAGGCACAGCAGAACAAGTTCAATGCCGTGCAGCAGCAGAACTTTGAGAGTGCTGCCAGTTACCGCGACCAGCAGGAAAAACTCAAGGAGGAACTGCAAGAGGCCAAGCAGCGATGGGAGGCTGAGTTGGACAGCCGCCGCGTGACCGTCAACGAGGGCCACATCGCTGAGGTCGTCGCCATGATGACCGGTGTGCCCGTGCAACGCATCGCCCAGAGCGAGGGCATCCGCCTGCTGGGTATGACCGACGAACTCAAGAAACAGGTCGTCGGTCAGGACGAAGCCATCGACAAGATTGCCCGCAGCATCCGCCGTAACCGAGCCGGCCTGCGTGACCCCAAACGCCCCATCGGCTCATTCATGTTCTTGGGACCGACGGGTGTAGGAAAGACCTTACTGGCCAAGAGGCTTGCCGAGTTCCTGTTCAACAGCGACGAGGCGCTCATCCGTGTGGATATGAGCGAATATATGGAGAAATTCAACGTGTCCAGGCTTGTTGGTGCACCTCCGGGCTATGTGGGCTATGAGGAGGGCGGACAGTTGACCGAGAAGGTGCGTCGCCACCCCTACAGCGTGGTGCTGCTCGACGAGATCGAGAAAGCCCACCCCGACGTGTTCAACATGCTGCTGCAGGTGCTCGACGAGGGCAACCTGACCGATGGCTTGGGCCGTAAGGTGGACTTCAAGAACACCATCATCATCATGACCTCGAACATCGGTACTAGGGAACTGAAGGACTTCGGCGCCGGTGTGGGCTTCAATACCAGCGAACTGACCAAGGAGCGTAGCGACTCGGTCATCCGCAAGGCCCTGAACCGCCAGTTCTCGCCCGAGTTCCTGAACCGTGTTGACGACATCGTCACCTTCGGAGCCCTGAACCACGACTGCATCCTCAAGATTGTCGACATCGAACTCGCCTCGTTCTACAAGCGCGTCGAGGAGAACGGTCTGAAACTGGAAATCACCGCTGCTGCCAAGAATCTGGTGGCCGACCGCGGATTTGACATCCAGTACGGTGCCCGCCCGCTTAAACGCGCCATCCAGAGCGAGATTGAGGACCCCTTGAGCGAGATGCTGCTGCGTGAGGAGGCCAAGACGGGTGACACCATCGTCATCGATGTCAAAGACGATAAAATCACCACTTCTATCAAGAAGGCGCGCGCGTCCAGGAAAGAGCCCCAACCGGAACAATAAAATTCACATCCAATAATTATCCCGAAGATTTCACTGTCGATATCGACGCTGAAATCTTCGGGTTTTTTTATGTGATGTTTCTATTTTTAGAACGGGTAGCCGATGGCTATGTGCATGGCATGACCGCTCTTGAAACTGGCCATATTGAAATATCCGCTCTTGCCCGTGTCATAGGGAGCGTGGATGACGATACCCAGGTCGGCGCGTACGACAAGCATCGACATGTCGAAACGCAATCCCACACCGGTACCCACCGCGAGTTCGTCAAAGAAATTCTTCATCTTGAGTTTTCCTTCGGGACGCAGGGGGTCGTCCTGAAGAAGCCAGATGTTGCCGGCATCAAGGAATACGGCACCCTTGAAATAACCGATGATCGGGAAACGGAATTCGGTGTTGGCTTCAAACTTGAATGTACCCGTCTGGTCATAATAGGTGAAGTTGTCTCCTTCACTGGGATGGAATTTGCCAGGACCGAGCGTGCGTACCGAGAAGGCACGGATAGAGTTAGAACCACCGACATAGAATTGCTCACGATAAGGCAGTTCCTTGCTGTTGCCGTAGGCATGGGCTGCACCCAGAAAAACGCGCGTCGCCAATTCTGTCTGGGGGGCAAAGCGACGGGTCCACACGACTTGCCCCTGGGCCTTGACGAACTGCGAGAACGGTGTGCCCAGCAACTGCTTGGTGCCATCGGCGCCAAACAATGCCCACAAGCCCGAACAGATGTTGCCCGCCTCGCTGAAACTTGCCGTGAAGTTGATGTGGTCCCGGTAAGTGATGTCGCGTTCAAAGGTATAGGTGTATTCAATTTTAGGGATGAACACATTTTTGAAACTCTCCTTGAGCGCTGGGTGTCCCTCAATCTGATTTTCAAACTTTTCGCTTTTGCTTAGCAAGCGGTTGTAGTTGAGTTTGAAGGGTGTCAGCATATGGCTGGAATAGCGGTTGGCATGCCACTCCCATGTGGCAGCAAAAGACAACTGCGACATCTTGAAGTAGTCGGGGCGATTCATCAGGTCGGCCGACAGCGAGAAACGTGTCCAGTTGGTATAGCGTCGTGACGGATACAGGAACTTGGGCGCCAGCAGGCGGGGAAAATCCAGTTTGGTCTCGATACCGAACTCGTAGGAGTTGAAATCTGAGCCCTTGTATTGGCCAGAGCCGCCCGTCTGCCACTCGTAGTCACCGTAGATGTCGACCGAGAACTTCTCCCCTGCCCCGAAGGCGTTCTTGTGGGTTGCTCCAACCTCGAGACCCGGGCCAATGAAACTGTTGCTCTTAGAAGTGCCATGTGCTTCAACTGTCACCTCCCACGGCTTGTCCAACTGGCAGTTAATGGTCAGGTCAAGTAATCCTTCGCCGTCGGGGGTGATGCTGTCGAGCGGGGTCACCTGGATGTCCACCATGCTGAAGATGCCCAACCGTGACAGTGCCGCCTGGGTCCTGTCAATGCTGTTGACACGGAACAGGCCACCCTTGCGGGCACGGATGCACGACGGGATGACGTGGTCCTTGATGTAGACGGGCTCATATTTGATGAGTGTGCATCGGCTGGTTTCGATGGTATCGGGGTCACCGTGGCCATCGTCATTGACGACAGTGGCAACGATGTCGTTGGTGCGGTAGCGCATCATCGCATTGTTGGGAATATCGTTGGCCTCGATCAGCCGCATGTGAATCACACCTTGGTCCTGCACGCTGTCGGCAAGATACTGGATATATTCCGGCCTGAAGAAGTAATAGCCACGGTTGCGCACGAAGTTGGTGATATCGATGCGCACAGCGCTCAGCGAATCCAGACAATAGCGGCTTCCCGTCTGCAGATAACGGTTGGCGCGTGCCAACGAATCCACCATCATCATGAGCGGGTCCTGGCTGTTGATATACTCCACATTGCCGATGGTGTAAGGCGGATTCACGTTCACATCATAGGAAATCTTGGCCTTCTTAGGGTTCTTCTTGGGATGAATCTGGTAACTGGCCGAAGAAGTGAAGTAACCGTTGTTGCGCAGGATTGTGTTGATCATATCGACACGGGCCTCGGGATTGACACGCCTGATGAGCACGGGTTTTGCGGCAAAGTGCTTGTAGAGCCAGCCCTTGAAACCGGTGGCATCCTCGTCGATGTTGTTGTAAATCATCAGGCCAAAGGGAAACGGCGTGCGGTAATAGGGCGAATACAGGGGGTTGTTGGGCTTGACATTGATGGCCGTGAAAATGTCTTCCTTCACGCCTTCGTCCAACTTGGTACTATTCTCGTGGTACTTGAGATGCTTCACGCCCGTGTAGAGCACATCGTTCTCGCCCAACTTCTTTGTCGTCGAGCATGCGACAGCCATCCATGCGAGCACAGAGACAATCACAATTCCAATGTATTTCCTATTCGTCGCTCTCATCTTCTCTCTTTCGGGTTACTGTGGGTTTATCAATCTCCTGCCCGCTGCCGTTGTTGTCCAGAGGTATGGTGAACGTGCTGTTCTGCTGCTCTTCCGACATGGCGTCGATGGCATTCTCCATCAGTTTCAACTCAGCCTTGCGGGCCTTCTCGAGGGAGTCACGCAGGAGGTATTCGCGCGAGTGCTTGAATGTGAAGAGGTTCTTCAGATTGGTGAGTTTGCGCTTGATGACATAGGCGACACCGGTCTCGGTCACCGGACCCTCAAGCACGTTCTCGTAACTGGAGTGGCGGAAGAGCCTCAGGTAGCGTGAACCGGTATCGTTGAGGTAGTATTCCAGCGACACATCGTTGAAGAGTTTGCTGGCAATCTGTTCGGATTCAATCGCTTCGGGGCTGTATTCACCGCCCACAACAATCTTGAAGCGGTCGTTGAACAGCGATTTAGCCAATCGGTAACTGTAACTGGTTATGGTATTGCCGTTGATTGCACCCTGATATTGGTTAACGCCGAACGAGAGGTCAATACCAGGCAAGGTCGCGGCGGCCCATGCGTTGAGCCTCGATTGCAGGAATGAGAACAGAGCCGACGTAGCCATCGTCGAGCCGTTGAATTTGAAGTCGCCACCGGTTCCCAGATAGGTGTTGTACATCAACAGGCTCATGGCGTTCTGCAAGCACTGGCTCTCGCTCATCGTCTGCAGTTCGTTCTTCACGTTGGTGACGTGCTCGCCCTCGCAGGATAAGTCAAATGACAGGTCGATATTCTCAAGTGTGCCACCCACCTTGGCATCGATGAGGAAATCTGCGACATGCTGTTGGTCGTCATCGCCGGGTACGCTGGTCTTGATATGTGTGTTGCCCCGGAGGTTAAGTTGCGGATTCAGCATCTCCCCGGTCCAGTTGATGGTGCTGCCGTTATTGATATCGAAGATTCGCTGGGTAATCAGGGGCGGTGTGTACCGCAGATTGCCGTTGGCAATCGTGTAGGTGCCGGTGAGGTTGTCACGTCCGGCGAAGTCCAGGGTATATTTCAGGCGTCCGCTGCCGTCGACGGTCGCGCGGTTCTGGCCGTCCTCCGAGAGGTAAGCATTGATTTTGGCACCCTGCTGCACCTCGATATTGGCCAGGATGTTGAGGGCGCTGCTGCCCTTGCCGGTCACCAGAACGGCTGTTTTATTCTCGGGGTGAGTGAAGTCGACGAAGGTCACCATGTCCTCGTCGACGGTCGAGGACAACTGCGAGATGTCGTCCATCATCACATAGGTGATGTTGGAGCCCGACAGCAGCGTGGCATCGGCCCGCACATTCATCACATTGCCGCGGCTCTTGACGGTGGCGCTGATATCAGCAAGACCTTTACCGAAGATCTGTGTCATTTCGTCCTGTTTGCTGTTCATGAACTGCACCTCACGGCCATTGGCCTTCAGGTCGATGACCATATCGTCGAGGTTGCGCAGGTCGACGATGCCGTTCAGCATCACCGGGCTGCGGTTAGCGCCGGTCAGCCTGTAATCGGTGAAGGTGATGACGTTGTCCTCGATGGGCACCCTGTCGGTTGCCAGAGTCAACGAACTGCCGTATCGGGGCAGGTTGACCGTAGCCATTTCGGCTGAGAAATAGCCGTTCACATGCAGGTCGTCGAGCGAGCCGCTCACCTTGACGTTGCCAATGGCATAGCCGTCGAGCCAAACGTAGTCGCCGGGAATGAACGGGTTGGCTCGCTGCAGGGGGAAGCGGTTGAACCGCGTTTCCATGTTCAGGGGCGATCCTGTTGTTATGTCGTTCAATGCTCCCTCGAGCACGAGTACCTCATTGTCGTCGAGGACGACATTGGCAGTGAGGCGCGTCGTCGACGTAGCGGGATCCAGGTCAAAGTCTGCATTGAGTACGACGTCGCCCTCGTACTTGCCGTTATAGACAAAGTCTTGGATTGATATGGTGCCATCACCATCAGCGTTGGCACCGTCCCAATTGATGTCCACTTTGGCATTGACGGTGCCGCTTGTACGGTCCAGCATCGGCACGATGCGTGTCCACTCTTCGAGCCTCAGGTTGTCGATATTGAGCAGCACGTTTTCGTTATTCTCGCCGGGGATGCGTTGCGTGAGCAGTTCGATGCTGCTGCTGTCGCTGCGCAGTTTCAGGTCGGCATCAAGCATCCGGGTGCGGTAGTCCAGGTTCACGTGGTTGTCCTCGTTGAAGGTCCAGTGCCTGTATCCGATGACGGGATCTTTGCCGAATAGCCTCATCCTCACCTCGTCGTCGGTCAGGCGGGCATTACAGCCCAGTCGGTAGCCCGTTTCACCCTTGATGTTCTGCTGGTGCAGCATGAAATCGACGGCAGGCCCCTTGATGCCGCCCTCGATATCCACCTGTGCAAATTCGTCCCACGTGCCTGGTCGGTTGCCCATGTGGGCATTGAAGGCCAGGTACTTGTTATGCAGTTCGTTGGCATGGATGGTGATGGTGTCGATATTGGTCTCGCCGTAACTGATGCCGTGTGCCCTACCGTCGATGAACAGGCTGCTGTCGCGGCTCATCTCGCAACTGATGTCGCGGAAGTCGAACTCATACTGCTGCAGGTAGCGCTGTGCCAGTCCGTCGGCACCCATGTGCATGTCGAAGTCGAAGCGCGGCATGGACTTGACGAGGCGTTCGATGTCAAACCAGCGTTCGCCGAGTTGGCGCTGTACCTCGTCGGCGGTCTTCTGCAAGTCTTCGATCAGGGGCATCATGCCGCAGGGTGCGTTGATGTGGGCGTAGTTGTCCTCGTTCTCGACGGTGATGCAGGTCTGCCACGGTGTGCTGTGCAGCGTGCCGCGGGCATCGTCGGCGACAAGGCGGCTGCTGTCGAGTTGCCAGTCCAGGTCGGTGAGTTTCAGGTCGGCATCCCATTGCTGGGTGCGCAGGTTGATGTCGCCCTCGGCATGCAGTTTTGTCGAACCGTTGCACGGCCCGTCATACAGGCCCATGCGCTGGAGGTCCAGGTCGCGGATGTTGCCGTCGGCAGTGAAGACGTAGTGGTCGTCACAGATGGTGCCATGGGCATTCACGTCCAGGTCGCGCCCCTTGGCGCCGCTCGAGGCATACACGTCGGCATAGCCGCCGCGCAGTTTACCTCGTGCCCTGATGTTGCCATATTGCTTGCCGTTGTAGCGCACATTGGCCAGGTTGACGGTGGCATCGGTCCAAGTGCTGCCGCAGTCGGTGAAGTCAAAGCCGTGCCCCCTTGCGTCGATGCTGCCCGTGAGGTTCTTCACGTCATAGTCGGGCAGGAATGACTGGACGGGGAAATTGTTGAAGTCGGCGTTCACGTCATAGTCCTCGTTGCACACGTCATAGTAACCGTCGCCACGCATCGTACCTCCACCGGTCGACACGCGCAGGTTGCGTGCCACCCATCGGCAGCCCTGCTTGCTCACCTTGCCGCTCATCTTCATCGGCGGCAACTTCACGCCGTCGAGTCCCAGCATCTTGTTCAGCACGCTGGGATCACGCAGGTCGACCTCGGTGTCCAGGTCGGCCTTCATGCGGTCCATGTCGGTGGGGTTATAGATGGTTCCCTTGCCCTTGATGCGGCCCACTCCGGGAACGTCGGCATCGAGCGAATGCACGTCCAGGCGCTTGTCATTGCCACGGGCTTTGGCCTTGATGCGCACGGGCTTGTTGTGCGGCAGGTCCTTGAGGGCTTTGCGGGCCTCGGGCACCAGTTTCTCGACCTCGTTCAGGTCAATTTTGCTGTCGGTGTCGATACTGGCTTTGCCGTTAGTCTTGCCGTCGAGCATATCCTGGTCGACATGGGCATCGAGTTTGATGTCGCTGCCCTTGGTCTTGAGTTTCATGTCGTTCAAGTCAAGGCCGTTCTTGTTCTTGTTGACGGTGCCGCTGGCATCCTTGACCTGGAGGCCGCTGCGCTCCTTGCCGCTCAGGTGCTTGACGGGCACGCTCATGTTCTCGCCGTCATACTCAAAGTTGTCGACCTCGGCGTTGACATCGTCCACCTCGATATTGTTGGGGTCAAGCGAGGTGCCGGGCTTATTGGGCTTGTGGCCTGTCTGGCTGTATTTACCCTTGCTGTTCGAGAGTTTCACCTTGTCGGCTTTCACCTTCCATGGCTTGTCGTCGCCGTCTTGCGGGGTCTCCTCGGGCATGGGATGGTCCTTGCGATACTGCTTGGCATCCTTCTCGCTGGGATACTGGTAATCGACGTCGGCCTTGTCCACGTCGAGTTCGCCGACATCAACGGTCTGTTCTCCGGTATCCACTTTCACGTCTTTGGCCTCGGCATGGCCCACCTTGGCATCCAGTTTGTCGATAGTGGGTTTCATGTCCATCTTGAAGTCCACGTCGTCGGCGGTGACCTTCTTGGCATTGACCTTCCATGGCTTGCTGGGTTCCTTGTCGGGATCGGGCTTTTTCTTCTCGGGCTTGTAACTCATCTTGGCCTTGCCGCCCTTGAGCGATGCGTTGCCCACATCTACCTTGTTGTTTTTCAGGTCGATGTCGGCCTTGTCGACCTTAGCCTCGTCAAGGTCCACATCCAGGTCGGTCGAACCGTCCTCGGTCTTAATCTGGCTCTTGGCGCCCTTGAGCGAAACGTTGTCGGCATCAATCTTTTTGTCGAACAGGGGACCTGGCTTTACGTTGGCCTTGACCTCATCGGCGCGGAACAGCGTGTCACCGTTCTGGTCGATGACCTGCACATCGGTGGCACTCACGTCGAGCGGAAACCTCACTCGCACATCGCCCACGCTGATGTCCATACCGGTCTTTTTACTGGCAATGTCGGCAGCGATGTCGGCAGCCTTGTTCTGCACCCAAGGGATATACATCGCGGCAGGCAGACCGATGGCAAGCGCAGCCAGCGTTGCACCGGCCCAGCGCGCCACCTTGCCCATGATATGTCCCAGTTTGCCAAACATTACTCCCGCAGAACAATGGTGATTAAAACCTACAAATGTACAAAATTATCGGAAACAACAAGAAAAATTACCGATTTTTATGTGGTCTTTTCGCAAAACTAATGCCAATGGACAACAAAAACGGCAACCCGTTCCCCAGTGGGGTTATGGCGGGTTGCCGTTGATATCGGTAATTGATGATGTACCCCGTTAGGGGTAATCTTGTTGCCGGAGTGGGTCGCTTAGAACCACTTCAGGTAGGCGAAGTCCTGGCGATGAGGCAGGTTGTCGCTCCAGGGGTATGCACGGTAGGCATAGCGGAAGATGCCGTTCTCGTGGAAGGGCTGCTTGCAGTTGTAGGTCAGCACGTCGCCATCCTGAGCCACCACCTTGAAGGGTGCGGTGCGGAAGAACTTGGTCTGTCCGTCCTGCTCCTTGTAAACCACAAGTTCGAGGCGCACGTCTTGTCCCAAGCCTGCAGTGTCGATGCGCATGGTGATGTCGATGTCGGCCTTGCCGCCGGCGATGGCCTCGCGGTTGCCCATGATGTCACCCACCAGATGCACGTCATCCCAATGTGCTGCTACATTCTCTTTCCAGTCGACGATGTTGCGTGCCAGGGCATAGTTGCGTGCCGTGAGTCGATGGGCGCGTTCGGCCTGGGGGCAGTAGAACTTGTCGAAGTAGTCCTTCATCATGCGTGACATCGTGTAGTTGGGAGCGATGTGGCAGATGGAGTTCTTGATGTACTGGATCCACTCGGGCGAGTATCCCTTGCTGTTCTTGGCAAAGTACAGGGGGATAATCTCGTTCTCGAGCATCGAGTAGATGGTCGCCGAGTCGAGCCTATCCTGCTGAGCCTGCTCGGTGTAGGTGCGCTTGCTGGTCAGAGCCCAACCGGCACCCTCGCGATAGCCTTCATACCACCATCCGTCGAGCACCGAGAAGTTAAGCAAGCCGTTCATCTCGGCCTTCTCGCCAGAGGTACCCGAAGCCTCGAGGGGACGCGTCGGCGTGTTGAGCCAGACGTCAACGCCCGTGATAAGGCGCTTGGAGAGCGTCATGTCGTAGTTCTCGAGGAAGATGATCTTACCCAGGAACTCGGGCATCTTGCTGATTTCGATGATGCGCTTGATCAGGCCTTGCCCGGCACCGTCGGCGGGATGTGCCTTACCGGCAAAGATGAACTGCACGGGGTAGCGCTCGTCGTTGACAATCTTCTTGAGACGGTCAAGGTCATTGAAGATCAGGTGGGCACGCTTATAGGTGGCAAAGCGGCGAGCAAAGCCGATAAGCAGGGCGTCAGGGTTGATTTTATCAACGATGTTGGCAATGCGTGTGGGATCGCCCTGGTTCTTGAGCCAACTCTCCTTGAAGTCGCGCTTCACGAAGCGGATAAACTTGTGCTTCAGGGTCATACGCATCTTCCAGATTTCCTCGTCGGGGACATTCATCAGGGGTGCCCAGGTGGACTCGAGTTCCTGGTTGTCCATGAAGTCGTCGCCCAGCACCTGCTTGTAGAATGCTTTCCACTCGCTGGCGGCCCAGGTGGGCATGTGCACACCGTTGGTGACGTAGCCCACGTGTGACTCCTCGGGGGCATAGCCCTTCCAGATGCCACTGAACATCTTCTTGCTCACCTCGCCGTGGAGCCAACTAACGCCGTTGCTCTCCTGAGTGGTGTTCAGGGCGAAGGTGCTCATGCAGAAGCGCTCGTCGCTGCCGGGGTTCTCGCGGCCCATGTCCATGAGTTCCTGCCAGGAAATGCCCAGGCGTTCGGGATAGCCACCCATGTACTTGCCGAAGAGTTCCTCGTCAAAATAGTCGTGGCCGGCAGGCACGGGGGTGTGGACGGTGTAGAGCGAGGTAGCACGTACCACCTCCAGTGCCTGGTTGAAGGTCAGACCGTCTTCCTGTACGTAGTCGACAAGGCGCTGCAGGTTGAGCAGTGCGGCATGTCCCTCGTTGCAATGGTAGATGTCGGCCTTGATGCCCAAGCGCTTGAGCAGCAGCACACCGCCGATGCCGAGCAGGTATTCCTGCTTGATGCGGTTCTCCCAGTCGCCACCATAGAGTTTGTGGGTGATTTCGCGGTCATACTCGCTGTTCTGGTCGATGTCGGTGTCGAGCAGATAGAGCGTTACGCGGCCCACGTTGACCTTCCACACGTTGGCATAGATGGAGCGACCGGGGTAAGGTACCTCATGCACGAGTTGAATGCCGTTCTCGTCGAGCACGGGCTCGATGGGCAGTTGGTGGAAGTTCTGGGCCTCGTAATTGGCAATCTGCTGGCCGTCCATGGCCAGCGTCTGGGTGAAGTAGCCGTAGCGATAGAGGAAGCCCACAGCGGTCATTTTGACGCAGCGGTCGCTGGCCTCCTTGACATAGTCGCCGGCAAGAATGCCAAGACCACCGGAATAGATCTTGAGGGCATTGCACAGACCATACTCCATGCAGAAGTAGGCGATGGAGGGCTTGTCGGTGCGCAGCGGCTTCTTCATGTATTGCTTGTAGAGTTCGTAGGTGTGGTCGATGCGTGCCATCATGGCGGGATCCTTCTGGATCTCGGCAATCCTCTCATTGGAGAGGTACTGGAGCATCTTCACGGGATTCTCGCTGGTGGCACGCCACGTGTCACGGTCGATGTCATGGAACAGGGTCTTGCCCTCGGCGTTCCAAGCCCACCACAGGTTGCGGGACATCTCGTTGAGTTTGTTTAATTTGCCTGGCAACTCAGACTTTACAGTGATGTTTCTCCACTGAGGTTCGTTGCTGTTACTGACTTGAAGTTTCATAAATGTCTATTTAGTATTGAGTTTTTATTTCCGAGTTTTAGTTGTACGTTTGGGTGCTACCGTGGCGTTTGGGGTTTTGAGCCTCTCGGCGGCACAGAGCAGCGCCTGTTCGTAGGCCATGTCATAGCACTCCATGAAGTTGTCCCACGAGGCGGCTTTGCTGGTCGTGCGGTTGGCATTGCGGATGGCACGGTTGTCCTTCTCGCTCATGACATACAGGTTCATCATGCTCATCGCAATGGCCCTGAAGGTCTCATCGTAGTTGCTGTCGGTGCGGTGGAGGACCTTCACGCCATAGCGGTCGGAGTCGTCACCGAACCGGTCAAGGACCCACTGCCCGAATCCTGCCAGGTCGGTAGTGATGGTGGGAACACCAAAGGCTGCGCTCTCGAGCGGCGTATATCCCCACGGCTCATAGTAGGACGGGAACACTGCGGCATCCAGACCGGGCAACAGGTCATAGTAGGACAAGTCGACGATGCCGTCGTTACCGTTCAGGTAGCATGGCACATCGATGACGGTAACCTTGTCCTCAGGGTCATTATGGAAGCCCAGCGCGTTGATGCGGTTATAAATGGAATCGTGGTCCTGATTGTGCAGGTGATGGGTGATTACCGGGTCAAACAGGCGGTGAGGCTTGGCGGCATGGAGGTTCTCCAGCAGGTCAGCCCGGGGCGCCTTCATCCAGGCGGGCACAAGCACCAGGGCGACCACCTTGCGTGCCTTGCTCGACACAAACCTGAGGGAGTCACGCAACGACGCAACGGCGTCCAGATAGACGTCGATGCCCTTGTTGCGCATCTCAAGGCGGCCCGAGGTGGCTACAATCAGTGTATCGTCGGCGTAACGTTGTCCCGTTAGGGCTGATGCCACCTGCAACAAGCGCTTACGCGCGGCTGCACGCTTGGCATTGAACTTGGAGCCCTTGGGGACATAGTTCTGCTCAAAGCCGTTGGGCGTCACCATCGGGTAACGCTCGAGCAGTTGTCGGCACTCGCGGGCAGTGACATCGCTCACGGTGGTGAAGACGTCGGCGGCATGGGCCGCAGCCTTCTCGAGCGAATGCTTGGACTGCATGTTGAGTTCGTCGGCCATCTGGTCGCCGTTGTAGCCGTCCATGTAGTCATACAGGGGCTTGCCGTTACCGCAGATGCTGCGGCCAATGCTCGTGGCATGGGTGGTGAAGACGGTGGCTACCTGGGGCAGATGCGACTTGACGTGAAGCAGTCCCATGCCTGTGGTCCATTCGTCGAAGTGGGCGATTACCTTGAGGCTTGGTTTGTTTTTCCACTTGATGATGCTCTCGATGACAAGGGCAGCAGCCAGGGCAAACATGCATGATTCATCGTAGTCGCCATAGCCGTGCAGGGAGTCCACACGGTAACGACGCCACATGTCGGCATAGAGTTCGTTCTTGCAGGGATAGAGCGCGTCATAGGTGACCAGCACAGCCTGGGGGCGACCCGGCACATCCCATCGCCCTACCCTCACCCGCATGCCTTGCGGCAGGCTGGCTTGTTTCAGCCATGGTGACAGCGGCGTGCGGCCCTCGACAAACGAGGGCGACGGGTTATCGGCACTCCACAGGTCGGGGCCGATAAAAATGAGATTGTCCTTATATCGTTGTTGAAGGGTCTTGGCCTTGGTCGAGAGCACGGCATAGATGCCGCCGACCTTGTTGCAGACCTCCCAACTTGTTTCAAACAGTAAGTCTATCATTATCTTTTGCTTTAAGACTCAAAATTTGGGCGCAAAGGTACAAAAAAATCCTCAAAATCAGATGATAAACAGCAGATAATCTGCAACTGTGTTGCATAATTATCTAAACATCAAAGCCTTAGGAGTTATAACGAACTGGCTGTAAAAATGCGGTTACACGTTGAAAATCAATAAGATGCTGCCGAATGCAATCGTTTCCGCAACAAAAAAAAGGCGTACTGCGTGATTGCAGTACGCCCTCCTTCAGTTTTTTCAATCTGTGTTACTTCACTTCCTCGTAGGTGGTATCTTCAACATTGTCGCCACCCTGGCCGGGGTTGCCGCCCTGCTGAGGACCGCCCTGGAAGCCTGCGCCGCCCATGTTGCTGGGGTCGAAGCCTGCACCCGGTTGGCCTTGGGCACCGCCTGCCTGCTGGTACATCTTCTCGAACAGCGAGTTGAGTTCGGCTGTTGCAGTGTCGATGGCAGCGAGGTCTTGGCTCTTGTGGGCATCTTTCAGTTTGCCCAGCGCGCCCTCGATCTGGCCCTTGATGTCGGCGGGAAGTTTGTCACCGCTGTCCTTGAGCACCTTCTCGGTTTGGAAGATGAGGGCGTCGGCACCGTTGATCTTGTCGATGCGCTCCTTCTCGGCAGCGTCGGCAGCAGCATTGGCCGTGGCCTCGTCCTTCATGCGCTGGATTTCAGCGTCGCTCAGGCCGCTGGAAGCCTCGATGCGGATGCTCTGCTCCTTGCCGGTGGCTTTGTCCTTGGCGCTGACGTTCATGATACCGTTGGCATCGACCTCAAAGGTCACCTCGATCTGCGGGATGCCACGCGGTGCGGGAGCGATGCCATCGAGGTGGAATCGGCCCAGGGTCTTGCAGTCCTTAGCCATGGGACGCTCGCCCTGCAACACGTGGATCTCAACCTCGGGCTGGTTGTCGGCAGCGGTCGAGAACACCTGGCTGCGGCGGGCAGGAATGGTCGTGTTGGCCTCGATGAGTTTGGTCATCACGCCGCCCAAGGTCTCGATACCAACTGACAGGGGCACAACATCGAGCAGCAGCACGTCCTTGACGTCACCGGTGAGTACACCACCCTGGATAGCGGCGCCCACAGCAACCACCTCGTCGGGGTTAACGCCCTTGGACGGTGCCTTGCCGAAGAATTTCTCCACAATCTGCTGAACAGCGGGAATACGGGTCGAGCCGCCCACGAGGATGACCTCGTTGATATCGCTGGTGCTCAAGCCAGCATCGCTCAGGGCCTTGCGGCAGGGCTCGATAGTGCTCTGAATCAAGTCGTCGCACAGTTGCTCAAACTTGGCACGTGACAAGGTCTTTACCAGGTGCTTGGGCATGCCATCGAGTTGAGTGATATAGGGCAGGTTGATCTCAGTGCTGGTCGAACTGGAGAGTTCGATTTTGGCCTTCTCGGCGGCCTCTTTAAGACGCTGCAGGGCCATCGGGTCCTTGCGCAGGTCCATATTGTTCTCTTGCTGGAACTCGTCGGCGAGCCAGGTGATGATACGCTGGTCGAAGTCGTCACCGCCCAGGTGGGTATCACCATTGGTGGCCTTTACTTCAAATACGCCGTCACCGAGTTCAAGGATAGAGATATCAAATGTACCGCCACCCAGGTCAAACACGGCGATGCGCTTGTCACTGTTGTCCTTGTCAAGGCCGTAGGCCAAGGCTGCCGCAGTGGGCTCGTTGACGATGCGCTGCACCTTGAGGCCGGCGATTTCGCCTGCTTCCTTGGTGGCCTTGCGCTGTGCGTCATTAAAGTATGCAGGTACGGTGATTACCGCCTCGTCGACGGTAGTGCCCAGATAATCCTCGGCGGTCTTTTTCATCTTCTGAAGAATCATGGCCGAAATTTCCTGGGGTGTGTACTGGCGGCCGTCAATCTCGACGCGAGGCTGGTTGCTGCCGTTGTTCACCACCTTGTAAGGCATGCGGTTCACATCCTTGGTGACGTGGTCAAATGTTTCGCCCATAAAACGCTTAATGGAAAACACTGTACCTGTGGGGTTCATGATGGCCTGGCGCTTGGCAGGGTCACCGACGATGCGCTCGCCGCCATCCTTGAAGGCGACTACCGAGGGCGTGGTGTTGCGTCCCTCGCTGTTGGGAATTACGACAGGCTTGGAGCCTTCGAGAACCGAAACACAGGAGTTAGTGGTTCCTAAATCGATACCAATAATCTTTGCCATAATAAATGTCTCTCTTTCTTTGTTTTTATTTTGTTTGTTAATGTTTATTCTGATCTTTGGGTCGGCCAGCATGACACTAGTCAACGACCATACCGTTGCAAACGATGTGCCAAAAACGGTGTACTGACACATTGGCAGAAAAACTGACAAGGATTACTCGCTTTTATGCTCGCTGTGCTCGCAGTTTAGAGGTTAGCGTTTAGAGGTTATAGAGGCATCCGCGCTCGCTGTTTACAGGATTCTGATGCTTGAGAATGATTTTGTTACAAATAATGGCGATGGATTCTGAAAAAAGAATTATCTTTACGGGCAAAATTCAGATGATGGATACTAAAAGAATACTTGTTGTTGATGACGAGCAGGACCTGTGCGACATCCTGGTCTTTAATCTGAATGCCGCTGGCTATACGGCCCACGCCGTACACTCGGCTGAGGCTGCGTTGGAGTTGGATATGTCGGATTATGACCTGCTGCTGGTGGATGTGATGATGGAAGGCATGTCTGGCTTTGACCTGGTCCGCAGGCTGAAGATGGATGCCCAAACCGCACGTGTGCCCATCATCTTCCTGACGGCTAAAGACGGTGAGGAGGACACCTTGTATGGTTTCAGCATAGGTGCCGACGATTATGTCACCAAGCCGTTCTCGGTGCGCGAGGTATTGGCCCGTGTCAAGGCCGTCCTGAACCGTATGTCGCCCGTTGTAGCCGATGAGGCTGCACGTGTATTGGTTCATGAGAGTCTGTCGATGGACGTTATGAACAAGACCGTGACAGTGGACGGCGAAAGCATTTCGCTGACCAAGACCGAGTTTGAATTGCTGCGGTTGTTCTTGAGCCATCGTGGTGAAGTGTTCACGCGCCAGCAGGTCATCGAGCGGGTATGGCCACCGCATGTAATCGTGAGTGACCGCACTGTGGATGTGAACATCGCCCGCATGCGCAAGAAGATAGGCCGCTATTCGTCGTGTATCGTGACCCGTCAAGGCTTCGGCTACATGTTTAAGGTATGAGGAAGTTGACCGAGGGCAACAAGATGTTCATCAGCGTGATGGTGGTGTTTGCCGTCTATGCGTTGATTTTCGTTCTCTTTGAAGATATCGACCGCCTGTTTCTGGAGCCAATCGAAGAAATCACGCCGTGGCACATTCTTGCTTTCTCGCTCGTGGTGATGGGCGGCCTGGCCCTGTTGCTGCACCGCTATGCACGCCACATGGATGAGCGCATCAGCCGTGAGCAGGCCGAAAAGGAGAATCGCATGCGCCGTGAACTCACCCAGAATATTGCCCACGAACTCAAAACTCCCGTGTCCAGCATCCTGGGCTATGTGGACACCATCTTGGAGAATCCAAACATTGATCCTGAAACGCGACATCAGTTTGTGGTGCGCACTAAGGCACAGGCCGAACGGCTGACATCATTGCTGCAGGACATCTCGACGCTCAACCGCATGGATTATGCCCAGGACCAACTGGTGCGAGAACCGGTAGATATTACGCAGATAGTGAAGGATATCGTTCAGGAGACAAGACTTGCCGCCAGCGAGAAACAGATGACGGTTCATAACCGTCTGCCTGACGGGATTACGGCGGTTGGCAACTACTCGCTGCTTTACAGTATCTTCCGCAATCTTGTGGACAATGCCATCAACTATGCCGGTCGGGGCGCTGATATCGAGATTTTGGCAATGGAGAAGGATGACTGTTGGAATTTCGTCTTCCAGGATAATGGACCGGGCATTCCAGCCGAGCATCTGTCGCGCATCTTCGAACGCTTCTACCGCATCGACAAGGGGCGTAGCCGCTTGCTGGGCGGGACAGGCCTGGGGCTGTCGATTGTCAAGAATGCCGTGCAACTGCATGGCGGGACCATCAGCGTCCACAATGTGGATGGTGGAGGCTTGTGCTTCGAATTCTCTATAAGTAAGGAATAGCAAGACTGGCAATTGGCTGTGGCTGACGATTCCTAACGAAAGTCTGATAAGAAATAGACCATTTGTTTGGCATTCCGCTCGGCTTGCACTATCGTTGGCTTTGCCGAAGATAGGCTGCGCCTCAACAATGCTCAAGAAAAATGGTTTTTTTCTTGGCATTGTCTTCGGCTTGCAGTACTTTGCCTGCGGCGAAGATAGGCTGCGCCTCAACAATGCTCAAGAAAAATGGTTTTTTTCTTGGCATTGTCTTCGGCTTGCACTATCTTTGCCTGCAGCGAAGATAGGCGGCGCCTTGGGATAAAAAACAAAAAACTTTGTTTTTCGTTTTGTTCTCCGCTCGGCTTGCACTATCTTTGCAAGTTGAAATGTGGTTATGTGCCATGTTTGATATCAACAAGTGATACTAAAACAGGTTTAATATTATGATTATTATCGGTATTGCCGGCGGTACCGGCTCAGGTAAGACTACTGTTGTGCGCAAAATTATGGAACGCCTGCCCGAGGGCGAGGTCGGTGTGATTTCTCAGGACTCCTATTACAAGGATTCAAGCCACGTCCCCGTTGAGGAGCGTCAGAATATCAACTTCGACGAGCCGGCAGCCTTTGACTGGAACCTGTTGCTTGAGCACGTCAAGATGCTGAAGCGCGGCGAGTCCATCGAGATGCCGACCTACAGTTACCTGACCTGCTCGCGCCAGAAGGAGACGGTTCCCATGGGACCTCATGACGTGGTCCTCATCGAGGGCATTATGGCTCTGGTGGATGCTCGCCTGAGGAAGATGATGGACATCAAGGTGTTTGTTGATGCCGACGGCGACGACCGCCTGATTCGCGTCATCTCGCGTGACTGCATCGAGCGCGGACGCACTGCCGAGGCCGTTATCGAACGCTATCAGCGCGTGCTGAAGCCCATGCATCAATTGCACATCGAACCCACGAAGAAGTTTGCCAACATCATCATTCCCGAGGGCGGCAACAACGAGGTGGCCATCAACCTGATCACCGATTACATCAAGGGCCGCCTGACTACCGGCAAGAAGAAATGAGACTGCCCTGGCATAACAAAGGCAAAACGACCGAGGAAGGCCAACCCGCTCCCGCCAAACGCAACGACAAGGAAACTGCCGCAAGTCTTAACGCGTCGGGCGAGGCGGGCACATTGGTGCTCAGTACCGACAACCTGGTGAAGAAATACCGTCAGCGCACTGTCGTCAACCACGTGTCCATCAATGTGCATCAGGGCGAGATCGTCGGGCTGCTGGGACCCAATGGTGCTGGCAAGACGACGACATTCTACATGACCACCGGACTGGTTACTCCCAACGAGGGCCGCGTCTTCCTCAACGACGTGGACATCACTTCCCTACCCGTTTACCGCCGTGCACAACTGGGTATCGGTTATCTGCCGCAGGAGGCATCGGTGTTTCGTACCCTGAGTGTCGAGGACAACATCCGCACAGTCCTGGAGATGACCACGCTCACCCCAGCCGAGCAGAAGGATCGCCTGGAGCAACTCATCAGCGAGTTCCACCTGCAGAAGGTGCGCAAAAACCTGGGTAACCGCCTGTCGGGTGGTGAGCGCCGCCGCACCGAGATTGCCCGTGGCTTGGCTATCAACCCGCGCTTCATCATGCTCGACGAGCCGTTTGCCGGCGTCGACCCCATCGCAGTGGAGGACATTCAGAGCATCGTCTACAGCCTCAAGAGCAAAAACATCGGAATCCTTATCACCGACCACAACGCGCCCGAGACGTTGAGCATCACCGATAGGGCCTACCTGCTGTTCGAGGGCAAAATCCTGTTCCAGGGTACGAGCGAAGAACTGGCCGACAATCCGACCGTTCGCGACAAGTACCTGGGCCGTAACTTCGTCTTCCGTCGCAAGCACTTCGACTGATAGCGCAACTTGAACAACATAACAACAACCGGGACAACATTTCTTGATGGATGCTGTCCCGGTTGGTTTTTCTCTGCACTGCTGTTAATCGCAGGAGATAGTTGCGTATGGATTGGAGATGCGCCAGATGGTGCCCTCGATGAGGGAACAATAGATGTCGCCGGTCGCGGGATCGAGTTCAAAGCCGTTGACCTCGCTCGTGCCCAGGCGATAAGTGAACTCCAGTTGATGGGTGCCGGCATTGACTACGGCCAGCATACCACGGCAGGAGCCGCAGTAGATATAGCCGTTATGTTCAAGGACGATGCAGGGGGCATGTTCGTAGCCAAACCCTAAATCCACCTTCCACAAGAACTGATATTTTTCGCCCGTGCTCATGGCGACCAATTCGCCATCCATCGTCTTGGAGTAGGCAACCTTGCCATCGGCGCTGCGTCCCAGACTCTCGCGCACCTTGTTCTCGTTCTTCTCGCGCCAAATTTCCGCACCGTTTTTGCGGTCAACAGCGGTTGTCACGCGGTCGGGGGCAACGATAACCACCCGTTCGGGAGTGACGACCGGAACCACGTTGCCGGGGCTGTAGAGGTTGGCGGTCTTACCGTTGTTCCACTGCCAACGAAGGGCTCCCGTGCGGCGGTCGAGGCAGCGCAGATAGGTGTCCCAGGCACCAAAGATGACATCATTGCCATCAACGACGGGCGCGGCCTGACAATAGTTGTTGATACTGTCATAGTGCCACAACAGGCGGTGCCGCTTCACATCCCATGCCTGGAAGGTCTTGAAACCGCCCTGATATAGGACGCCGTCCTTGACCACACCGTCGGCCACATAGGGGCCATCGGCATCGTATTGCCACTTGACTTTTCCCGTCTGTTTGTCTATCCATACAAGACGTTTGTCGCTGGTAGGCAGCACAATGTACTTGTCACCCACTGCGGGACGCGAGAACAGCATTGCGCCGGTCTTGTACTGCCATCGCAGTTTGCCCGTCTTTTTGTCCACAGCCTTGCAATAGCCAAGTGAGTTGCCGAAGTACAGATTCTTCGCATCGATGCCCACGCGTGTGAAGATGGAGGCGTTGTCGGCCACTACGCACTCAATGACGATGTCTTCTTTAGGCAACGAATAATGTTCCTCGGTAAGTTGGGGCGAGTAATAGTCCTGGTTGATGCGATAAGAGAACATCACCTCGGGGTCCTTGCCTATCACCTTATTATATACATATATCCACTGGCGGTCCAGATCGATGTTCATCAATGTGTAACCGTAGTTGTCGCCTCCCATGTCGAGGGCACGCACCATCAGGCCGTTGATGCCGTCGGTCTCATACAGGCGCCAACGGTGGTAATGGCCACACTGGTGGGTGATGACTGGGTATTTCTTGAGGATATCGACATAGGCGCGGTAATTATCCAGGTCATCGAGGATGGGATAATGGTTCACGCTCAGCACCTGCATGCCCGGCTTGACCATGGCAGTAAGGGTGCTGTCGAGCCACAAGAGGTCTTCCTGCTTGATGTGGCCGTCGCCCATCTTCATGAACGGGCCGCAGTTCATACCGATGACCACCAGGTTATCGACCGTGAAGACAAAGCGGTCGCTTCCCCACAGGTCGTTGAACGTCTTGCAGGCACTCTGGCTCCAATTGTTCTCGTGGTTGCCGGGGATGACATACAGCGGATGGGTGATGCCGTCCAGAATGCCCTTGACATTCCTCAACTGCACGTCGCTGCCCTCGTTGGTGAGGTCACCTGTCATCATCACGGCATCCACATCGGCAGCATTGATTTCGGCCACTGCCTCTCGCAGTTTGCCCTCGTTGGCATTGCCCGGCGTCACATGCACATCACTCAGGATGGCCAATCTGACCACTCCGGCCTGCATCACCAGCGCCAAGGCCAAAGCCATGCCCAAAAAAACAAATCGTTTCATGATTATTCCTGTCTTGTTAGTTACCTGACGGCAAAGATAAGCCAAAATCCCATAACCAACCACTCGCAAGTGATAACTTTTTACTACTTTTGCACCCTGAGAATGAATCACGAACTGTACATAGCGCGGCGTATGAAACTCAACGATGAGCGGCAAAAGGGCTCTCCCAGCCTGACTGTCGCCCTTGTGGGTATCATCCTCGCTGTGGTGGTGATGATACTGTCCATCGCCATCGTCATGGGATTCAAGGGTGAGATTTCAGGTAAGATCATGCACCTGGATGCCCACCTGCGGGTCACCAACGCTGCACTCGGCATTGACGAGAACTATGCCACGCTCAACGGGCGTGAGGTGCGAGAAGCCATCACCGAGAACAATGAATTCCAGCCCAAGGTGGAGAGCATCAGTTTGATAGCGGACAAAAGCGCCATTCTCAAGACCGACCAGGACTTCATGGGCGTCATCATGCGTGGTGTTGACAACGGTTATGACTGGCGCTACCTGCAATCGCGTATGGTTGCTGGCCAGCCCCCCGTGACCGGTGATACTGCCCAGGCTAACAGTATCGCCATCTCCAAGGTCATTGCTGACAGGCTTGAACTCCATGCCGGCGACAAGGTCATGACCTACTTTATCGACGACAAGATCAAGGTGAGGAACCTCACTGTCGCAGGCGTGTTCGAGACCGACCTGGAGGCTTTTGATGCGGCTTATATCGTGGGCGGCATAGGCATTGTGCAAGGCGTGAACGGCTGGCACGGCGATATCGGCACACAGGTGGCCGTCAACATGAAGGACACCCGCGACCTGGATGCCTCCGGCTACCAACTCTATTCCCTGCTGGCCGAAAACACCGTTCAGCACGAGAGCAAGAACCTGTTTTTTGTCACCACCACCCAGCAAAACAATCTCCCGTTTTTCGCTTGGTTGCAGATGCTTGACATGAACGTGGTCATCATTCTCACACTGATGATGATTGTTGCGGCGTTCACGCTCATCTCCGCTATGCTGATGATTGTGCTGGATCGTATCCGCGTCATCGGCAACTTCAAGGCCATGGGTGCCACCAACGGGTCGATTCGCCGCATCTTCATCTATCTGACGGGCAAACTCATCCTCAAGGCGCTCATCATCGGCAACATCATCGGCATCGGGCTGTGCCTGCTGCAGAAGTACTGCCACATCGTGCGGCTTGACCCCACAGCCTATTACATGCCCTATGTTCCCATTCACTTGAGCCTGCCGGCACTCGTGTTGCTCAACGTGGGCATCATTATTGTCTCCTACCTCACCCTGCTGGGTGCCAGCCACATCATCTCGACCATCAAGCCGACTGCCACCATGCGCTTCGAGTAATCAATTGTCTTACCCTGAAAGCGATTGAACGGCGTTCCACGGTGCCGTTTCAACTTCTGTCAGGGATAAGGTAAAATCCATTCAACTTTTTTTAGGGTACTACACAACACAATGTCTTATCCATTCATCCATTGGTCCAAACACGTGTTGATGAGGAGAAGAGGGAGGCTTATGTTGATGTTGTTCCTCCTAGTCTGCTATTGCCTGTCTTTTCGTCTATTCGTCCGCTTTATTTATATTTAAATAGACAAATAGATGAATAGACAGGTTGTGTCATCTCAAGTATTGACACAATCCTATTCTTATTCTTTATATTCTCTACCATCTTCTTCTGCTCATCTGTTCGTCCATTCATCCAAATAGACGTACACACAGCAAGAGAGATAACGAGTCTCATCTATTCATCCCACATATTTAATATATAGATAGACAAGTAGATGAACAGACGGCTTTTTTGCGGTGAGGAAAAAAAATTGAAAAAAAATTGGATTTTTTCTTGGTGGTAACAAAAAAAGCAGTACCTTTGCAGTCGCAATTAGGAATTGTCCTGTGGTGTAATGGTAGCACATCGGATTCTGGTTCCGCTTGCGAGGGTTCGAATCCTTCCAGGACAACAA
>Ga0310695_10002333_pt1 | contig 40442 bp, 32 predicted proteins | sample RumenRJG_04DNA_FD_203882 | JGI IMG/M metagenome (GOLD analysis project Ga0310695, IMG submission 203882) | Bovine rumen microbial communities from Lethbridge, Alberta, Canada - RJG_04 (v2) (version 2) | ecosystem: Host-associated > Mammals > Digestive system > Stomach > Rumen | place: Canada...
GTCGAGCCGCCAGCGAACCTCGCGAAGGCCGGCTTCAACGCGCCACTCATGGACGAGCTCGGCCGGACACTGCTGCAGCTGCGTCTCGAGCTCGCGCAGAAGGGCGCGACGGGCGTCACCTATAAGGTAAAGCGCGACGGCGAAAGCGTCGTCATCACGCCGAAATATAAAATCTGAAACGGGAAAAAAAGAGTGCGGCTGTGTTTTCTTCAGGGGAGGGAAGATGCGGCCTGGCAAAGAGTAAGGAAGTGTTTCTATGGTCAGTTCGACCACTGTGGCGGTCGTCATTTTCGTTGCCGCCTACGCGTTGATCATTTCGGAAAAAGTACATCGCACGATTGTCGGCATCGTCGGCGCGATGCTCATGATCCTGGCGGGCGTCATCACGCAGGATCAGGCCATCTCGCATATTGATTTCAATACGCTCGGCCTGCTCATCGGCATGATGATCATCGTCGCCATCACGAGCGAGACGGGGCTGTTCAACTTCCTCGCGATATGGGCCGCGAAAAAGGTCAAGGCGCAGCCAATCAAGCTGCTGCTCGCGCTTTCCGGGCTCACGATGGTCTGCTCGGCGCTGCTCGACAACGTCACGACCGTCCTGCTGACCGTGCCGATCACGTTCAGCATCACGGCGCAGCTCAAGGTCGATGTCATCCCGTACCTGATCTCGCAGATCCTCGCGTCGAACATCGGCGGTACCGCGACCTTGATCGGCGACCCGCCGAACATCATGATCGGCAGCGCGGTCGGACTGAACTTCATGGATTTCCTCGCGAACACGACCGGCATCGCGGTGCTCTGCTTCTTCGTCGTCGACGCCATCCTGATCATGATTTACCATAAGGAACTCAAGACGACGCCGGATCTGCAGGCACAGGTCATGCGCCTGAACGCAAAAAAGCAGATCGCGAACCCGCCGCTGCTGAAGAAATGCCTCGTCGTCATCTTCCTGACGATTTTCCTGTTCGTCGTGCACGGCTACCTCGGCCTGCAGACGGCGACGGCCGCGCTCTCTGGCGCCGGTCTGCTGCTGCTCATCACCTATACGCGCGATGAGCACATGATCGCGAAAGTCCTCTCGAAGGTCGAGTGGACGGCCATCTTCTTCTTCGCCGGCCTGTTCGTGCTCGTCGGCGCGCTCGTCGAGACGGGCGTCATCAACATGCTCGCGGCTGAGGCCATCAAGGTCACGAGCGGCAACGAGACTGCGACGGCCATGCTGATCCTCTGGATGAGCGCGTTCGCGTCCGCCTTCATCGACAACATCCCGTTCGTCGCGACGCTGATCCCGCTGATCCAGGATATGGGCGCGATGGGGCTCTCGAACCTCGACCCGATGTGGTGGTCGCTGGCCCTCGGTGCCTGCCTCGGCGGCAACGGCACCTTGATCGGTGCGAGCGCCAACGTCGTCGTCGCCTCCATGGCCGCGCAGAGAGGCCGTCAGATCTCCTTCCTCGGCTTCATGAAGATCGCCTTCCCCATCATGATCCTGACCATCATCCTCTCCAGCATCTACGTCCTCGTCCGTTATCTCTGATTAGAAAAAATAAGTGCCAGCCGCATCGTATCGTCGCGGCTGGCACTTTTTATATTGCTTCGTTTGTTAGAGATAAGTGACCGTCTCCGTCAGCGGCTTGCGCTGGAAATGGGGCGGGAGCGGTTTGGCGGAGTCGGCTTTGTAGCCGAGGTCGAGGAGCATCAGGATGCTCTCGTTTCCGGGGAGGCTGAGGTCTGCGGCGAGCTTGTCCGGATCGAAGTAGTTGATCCAGCAGGAATCGAGCCCCGCATTGGCCGCGGCGAGCATCAGATGGGTCGCGACGATGCTCGCGTCCTCGATGCCCGAGTCGCGTTTATCGCCCGGATAGGTGAAGACGTTCTCGCGGTCAAAGGCCACGATGAGCACCGTGCCGGCACCGTAGCGGCAGGGCGTCACCGCGTCGATGGCGGCGAGCGTCTCCGGCTTCTGCGCGACATAGATATGCTGCTCCTGCAGGTTCTTCGCCGTCGGCGCGAGCCGTCCGGCCTCGAGCACCGCGTCGAGTACATCCTGCGGCACAGCCTGCTCGCTGAACTTCTTGCAAGAAAAACGGTCACGGATTACCTTCGTGAAATCCATACAATCAACTCCTTTTTCCCGTATTCTGATACAGGATACTAAGTATTCCGATTAGAGAGAAATTAACTTTCCATGCGCGAGAGGATGGTGCGGGCGACGTGGATGCCGCTGGCACTGGCCTGGGAGAGTCCGCGGGTGACGCCGGCGCCGTCGCCGATGGCGAAGAGGTTCGGCAGGGCGGTCTCGAGGTCGTGGCTGAGGACGACGCGGGAGCTGTAGAACTTCACCTCGACGCCGTAGAGCAGGGTGTCGTCGTTCGTCATGCCCGGCGCGATGTGGTTGAGCGCCTGGATCATCTCGATGATGTTGTCGAGATGGCGTTTCGGCAGCACGAGGGAGAGGTCGCCCGGCGTCGCTGCGAGCGTCGGCTTCGTGAAGCTCTTGCCCATGCGGTGTGCGTTCGTGCGGCGCCCTTTGATGAGGTCGCCGTAGCGCTGCACGATGATGCCGCCGCCGAGCATGTTCGAGAACGAGGCGATGCGCTTGCCGTACTGATGCGGCTCTTTGAACGGCTCGGTGAAGTGGTTCGAGACGAGCAGCGCGAAATTCGTGTTGTGGCTCTGGAGCTTCGGGTCACTGTAGGAATGGCCGTTGACCGTCACGATGCCGTCCGTGTTCTCCATGACGACGTGGCCGTGCGGGTTCATGCAGAACGTGCGGACGAAATCGCCGTAGAGCTTCGTGCGGTAGACGAGCTTGGCCTCGTAGACCTGGCTCGTGATGTCGTTCCAAACCTCGTCGGGCACCTCGACGCGCACGCCGACGTCGACGCGGTTGTTCTCCTGCTCGAGCCCGAGGGCCTCGCACTCGTTGCTGAACCATTCGGCGCCGGCGCGGCCCGGTGCGACGATCAGATAGGGTGCCGCAATCTTCTCGCCGGATTCAAGCTCGACCTCGTTCGTGCCCTTGCCATCGGAATGGATATGTGCGACGGGGCAGGTGAAGCGGAAGTCGACGCGATCCTTCAGGTATTCGTAGGTCGCCTCGAGCATGCGCAGGTTGTTCTCCGTGCCGAGATGGCGGACGCTCGCGTCGAGCAGGTGCAGATCCCACTGCAGCGCGCGGCGGCCGATATCCGAGCCCTTCGTCGTGAAGACCTTCGCGGGCGCGCCGTGCTTCTGGTTGATGCGGTCGACGTAGTCGATGAGGTCCATGACCTCTTCATCCGGGATGTATTCGTTCAGCCAGCCGCCGAACTTCGTCGTGAAATTGTATTTGCCATCGGAGAACGCACCGGCGCCGCCGAAGCCGCGCATGATGCTGCAGGGCTTGCACCCGATGCAGCTCTTGACCTTGCCCGCCGAGATCGGGCAGACGCGGTGATAGATATCGTTGCCGCTCTCGAGCACGAGAACCTTCGTGTCCGGGCGTTTCTCCGTGAGCTCATAGGCCGCCATCACGCCGGCAGGGCCGCCGCCAACAATCACAACATCGTAGTTTTCCATATCTTGATTCCTCCACAAAAAGGACAAACGAAAAGGCAGAAAATCGGACTAGCGGATTTTCTGCCATATTCCTTTCCTATTATACAGGAAAATTGTATAGGATGCAAGTTTTTTCTTTTATTTTACGACATTCCAGTTGTGGTCGCATTTCGGCGTGATGGTGCCGTGCTCTTTGATGTAGTTGATGAGCAGCGTGCGCATCTGGCCGTCGTCGCCGTATTTCTTCAGCGAGCTGTAGACGACCTTCGGTTTGTGCGTCTGGTCGAAGCCCATGGCCGCCATGTAGCCGCTGCCGCCGTTGAAGCGGTAGTCGTTGATGGCGAGCGTGTAGGTATCCGTATCCTTGACATTCTTGCCCTGATACTGGAGCTTCGTGATGCGGCCGCCGACCGGCTTCGTCATGTCGATCGTGTAGTCGACGCCGGCGAGCATGTCGTAGTTGTAGTCCGGCGTCGTGCCGTAGAACGACGCTGCGTGCTCCATGTATTTGCGGAGCTGTGCGCCCGTGATCTCGATGCCGTAGAGATAGTTCTCATAGATGTAGAGGCCGGAGAGCTGCTGGAGCGTGATCGGGCCCTTCTCGATGTTCTGGCTCGTGTTGAACGAAGCGGAAGCGGAGAGCTGGGTGCCGGCCGCGTTGCGCTGCACGTCGTTGACGAGGTCGACGATCGCGCTGTCCTGATGGTTCGACTCCGCGCCGGAGAACGTATCGGATGCGTTGCCGACGACCGTCTGCAGGTACTTCAACGTCGCTTCGTGCAGCGGCTTTACGCCCTTGACGATTTCCGGATCATCCTGCACGCCTTTTACGGAGAGGGCGTGGCGCGTCACATTCTTGACGACCCATTTGCCCTTTTCGTTCTTGAGCGTCAGCACGCTTTTGCCGACGAATTTGCCATCCTTCTTCGACTCGATGACGGGCACACCGTTGATGACGGCCTGCGGGAATTTCTCCTGGCCGTAGTCGAGCGTCGTGTCCTGGTCGATGACGACGTGGTTGTGCGCGCAGACGATCAGGGAAAGCTCCGGGCAAGCGAGCGCAATGCTGCGGACCTGGTTTTCCTCAGAATCGCGGTCCGGGCGCTCCATGCCGGAGTGGGTGAGCAGGATGATGACATCCGCGCCCTTTGCCTTGAGGTCACTCACGCACTGCTTGACGACCGGTACCTGGTCAAGGAAATGGACGCCTGCGAAATGCTCCGGTGCGTCGAAGTTCGGGATGGCCTGCGTATCCGTGCCGATGATACCGACCTTACACGGCTTGCCGTCGATCTTGACCGTCTTCATGACGTACGGCTTCAGTGCATGCCAGGTCTTGCCCGTGTTGTTGTCGATGACGTTCGCGCCGAGCATGTTCGGGTACGTGCCGATGAACTTGCGCAGGTAGTCGAGCCCAAAGTTGAACTCGTGGTTGCCGCATTCGATCGCATCGTAGCCGATCGTGCGGAACGCCTGCATCATCGGGTGAACCTTCCAGGCGTTCGGGTGCTGCACGCAATACGTATCGAGCGGCGTGCCCTGGATGATATCGCCAGCGTCGACGATCAGCATGGCGTCGTTCTTCGTGAGCTTTGCCTTCTCGCCCTTGATGATCGTCGAGATCTTCGCGAGACCGACGTCCGCCGGCTGAGCCTTGAAGTAGTCCCACCCGATGACGGAGCCGTGGACATCCGACGTGCTCATGACCGTCAGGTCACCAGCGAATGCCGTCGAGAACGTCATGCCAGCGGCGAGGGCGGTCATGACAGCGACTTTTACAGCCTTTTTTGCAAACATAGTTATCCTCCCTGTGATTCCGATAGGATCTGGAAATCAGAAACTCCCGGACTGATCAGAAGCTGTACTCGAGACGCGTGAAGACTTCGTCGTAACGCGCGTTGTTGATGAGATCCTTGCCGAGCTCGTAGTTGAGCCAGACGAAGACATGGGAGAGCGGGTTGCCCATGATGGAGAATGCGACGCCCTTCGTGCCGGCATCCATCGTGTAGGTCGGCGTCGGGCCGACGTTCTGGCCGACATAGCGGTACATGACGCTCGCGCCCCACTGGCCGGCGTTCGTCGGGTTGAAGTTCTCGAACTCTTTGTAGCCGATGCCATAGCAGAACGTGTCGTTGTAGTTCTCGGCCTTGAAGTTATGGCCGTAGTTGTACTGGAGCGCCCAGTTCTTGTCGAAATGGTAAGTCGCCTTGTTCGTCAGCGTATGCATCTGATCCTCTTTGTAGGAAAGCGGATGATCCGACGCGTCATTTGCGCTGTAGTTTGCGGCGCTGCCTGCGTAGCCAGCGTAGTAGCCGAACGTCTTGGACTTCAGATAGTGATAGGCGAGACCGACGTTCGTCCATTTCTTATTGTTGTAGCTGAAGCCGAGAGCTGCGTAATCTGCCGTCGGGTCTTCGCCATGGCCGGAGTCCTTCATGACGTCTTTGGCAGCCCAGTAGTACTGGTTGCCGCTCGAGAGCGTGAAGCGGCCCGCGTTCAGCGTCGTGCGGATGCCATGCGGGTTGCCGAAGGCGACCTGTCCGCCGGAGAACTGCGTATCGAACATGATATCCATGTCGATGCCGACGCCGAAGCGGCCGAGCTTATACGTCGTGTTGCCGTACTGGCCCTGCGCCCAGATGCGCTTGAGGCTCATCGTGCTGCTCTCGTCCTTCTGCATGTGCATGACCGTGCCATCGACGCGGGCCTTGACCTTCCAATGGTCGTTGACCTCAGCGGTCGGCTCGAGACGGAAAATCGAGACGTAGGCGTTATGATATTTATCCTCGCCGCGCTTCGCATAGCGGTCCGTCCAATGGTTCAGGTTGATCGGCGCCTTCTTGTAGCGCGGGCGCTCGTAGTCGAGACGGAGCATGCCGTTGAACTTCACCTTGTCAGCATTGCGCTCGAGGTTCGCGACGCGGACACCGAGGCCTTTGAGCTCGTCGGAGAACTCCGCGGAGAGCTTCTCGATCAGAGCCTTGTCGTCGCTCTTGACGTTCGTCTTCGCCATGGCGCGGGCAATCATCTGTGCCATCTCATAGCGCGTGATCTTCTTGCCACCCTGGAACGTCGCGTCGCCATACCCCTCGATGACGCCGTCGTTCGCGAGCTGGCTCACTGCGTCGTAGGCCCAATGGTCAGCCGGGACATCCGAGAACGGATTGCCGGCTGCCGACGTCATGCCTGCCGTGCCCATGAGCATGGCTGCAGCGATGGCCAGTGTGCGTTTCTTGTTCATGATTCTCTCCTTTTCCGGAGACCTGCTGATCCTTCCGCAGGTCTCCTAACCCCCGGGGAATCTTCCCCTGAAAATCTTTTATTGCTCAAGCGGCTGACCCTTCGGACGAGCCGCAAGATGCCCCCTACAGGAATAATATCGGCACAAATGTTCAAGAACATAAGCCGGGATTAAGTCCTGACCAAGAGCTTTTTCATTATAATAGGAAATTCGGCAAAAAAAAAGGACACACTTCCTCTTTTCCACTGGAAATGGAAAGTGTGCACGGTTTATCCGCGTCAGAGCGCGCTCCAGATAGAATAAATGCAGGTCAGGTAGAGCAGCGCGAAGATGAGGCGGCGGAAGAGCTTCGTGGGGACATAGCGGAACGCGGCCTGCCCGCAGGCAATGCCGACAAAGAGGGCCGGCAGCAGGTACAGGAACTCGTGCAGGGCGGGGCGCATGTCGATGCCGCCGCCCGTGAAGGTCACAAGCGCGGCGAGGTTGCTGAGCATGAAGTAGGAGATGCAGTTCGCGCGGAGCTCCCGCGGCGCCATGCTCGCGTAGGCGAAGTACAGCGCGATCGGCGGGCCGGAGATGCCGGTCGTCGTCGCCATGACGCCTGCGATCAAGCCGATGGCGATGGAGTGGCGCGGCGTGATGGCAAGGCGCGGGTGCAGCATCTGCAGGAACGAGATCGCAAGCAGGATCACGACGCTCACGACGATTTTCAGCGTATTCGTCGGCAGCGAGACGAAGATCAGATACCCAATCGGTTGGCTGATGACTGCGCCGAGAATCAGCCACCCGATCATCCGCCAGTTCGTATCGCGGCGCAGCAGGATGGCCTGCGTGAGATTCCCGATAAACGAGATCAGCATCATGAGCTCAATCGAGAGCTTCGCGTCGTAGAACAGCATCAGCAGCGGCGATGCGATCATCACGAGCCCGAATCCCGTGATCGACTGCATGAACGCTGCGAAAAACAGGGCGAGCAGCGGCAGAACATGCGCGGCGAGTTCCATACCATACGCTTCCATAAAGAAATCTCCCTTCCTACGATTATTTTTCATTATAGCATGGAACAACGAAAAAGGGGCTGTCGCACGAACGAAAAATATCGTGCGACAGCCTCATTTAGCCCTCCCCCCTTCGGGGAGGGGGAACCGCGCCAGCGGTGGGTGGGGCACGTAGCGCAAGCCGATTGGCTGACAGAACTAGCCCCCTCAGTCTCGCTTCGCGAGCCAGCTCCCCCGAAGGGGACGCCTAAAATACTACGTGCGACAGCCTCGTTTTTTTATTTTTCCGGTGTTCACTGCCGTGAGAGCCGAAATTATTTCTTCCAGATGCTCTCGGCCTTCTTGATGTTCTGGCGGATGGTCTCGCAGCAGCCGGCGAAGTCCTTCTTCTCCTGGTCGGTCAGCGTGTATTCCATGACGTGTTCGATGCCGTCGGCGCCGATGACGCACGGGATGCCGCAGTAGATGCCCGTTTCGCCGTACTGGCCGTCGAGGTAGGCGCTCGCCGGCATGATCTTCTTCGCGTCGTGGAACACGAGGTTTGCCATCGTGACGGCGCAGCTCGAGATACCGTACTCGGTACACTGCTTACCGGAATACGTGACCCAGCCGCCCATGATGGCTTTCTTCTGGAGCTCCGCGCGGTCGAAATCGAAACGCTTGTCGACTTTCGCGAGCTCATCGAGCGGCTGGCCGCCGAAGCGGACGAGGGACCAGGCCGCCATCTGCGCGTTGCCGTGCTCGCCGATCATATAGGCCGTGAAGGAGTTGTAGTCGAGGCCGGTCTCCTGCGCGATGACGTTGACGAGGCGCGAGGTGTCGAGGCCGGTGCCCGTGCCGAACACGTGATTCCGCGGCAGGCCGCTGAGCTTCTGGATGAGGTCGGTCACGACGTCGCAAGGGTTCGTGATGTTCAGGAAGATGCCCTTGAAACCGCCCTTCATGACCTTCGGCACCATGTCGGACGTCTGCGCGACCGTGTACTCCATCTCCGTGTCGCGGTTATGCGTCGTGAGGATGGCGACCTTGCCGAGCGCGTTGATGATGATGTCGCAGTCCGCGAGGTCTTCGTAGGAGGCTGCCTCGTAGCGCACGTGATGCGGCATGAACATGACGGCGTCGCGGCAGTCTTGCTGCTCGCTGAGCATCTTCTTCTCGTTCGGGTCGCAGAGCTTGACTGTGTCGGCAACGCCCATCATGCCGAGATTGAAGGCGACATGCGCGCCGACGTGACCGAGCCCGACAACACCGACAGTTCTAGTTTTGAAACCCATAAGACAACGCCCTTTCTTCGTATGTCTGTTTGCAGACAATTCAATCGTAACACTTATTACCGTATATTGTATACTTTTCAAATAAAAATGTAAAGACTTTCTTTTGGAAAATAATTTTTGTTTGAGCAAAATGACCAAAAATTTTTCAATTTCTTGACAGAAAGGGAGAAAATCGCTATAGTGAGACCAAGTCAAGAAATCCAGAGGTTTGAACAACGACGTTCCGCTCTGCCGCATCCCGCGGCGGGCGGATTTTTCATTAGGAGGGATTTTCTATGCGGAAACTTTATCGGAACGCGCGCCTGCAGGATACGGAGGCGCCGCAGGATATCCTCGTCGAGGATGGGAAGTTCACCGGAATCGCCCCGCATATCGAGGCGGAGGACGCAGCGGTCATCGACCTCGCGGGCAGGCTGACGCTGCCGCCGTACGTGGAGCCGCATATCCATCTCGACTGCGTCTACACCGGGCTGCAGCAGGGCGCCGCGAACAAGTCCATGACGCTTTTCGAGGGCATCCAGAACTGGAGCACGGTGAAGGCGACGGCATCCGTCGACGAGATGAAGGAACGCGCGAAGCAGGCCATCCGCGAGGAGATGTCGCATGGCGTGCAGTTCATCCGCACGCATGTCGATGTCACGAACCCGAAGCAGACCTCGCTGAAAGCGCTGCTCGAGCTGCGCGAGGAGCTCAAAGACCTCGTGAAAATCCAGATTGTTGCGTTCCCGCAGGAGGGCATCTACTCGTTCCCGAACGGGGCGGAACTGCTCGAGGAGGCCCTGCGCATGGGCGCGGACTGCGTCGGCGCAATCCCGCATTATGAGCTCGCGCGGGAGTTCGGGGAAAAATCCCTGCACAAGGTCGTGGAGCTCGCGCTGAAGTACGACAAGCTCATCGACGCGCATTGCGATGAGACCGACGATGATCAGTCGCGCTTCCTCGAACTCCTGACGGCGCTGACGTATCAGGTCGGCATCGGCGAGCGGACGACGGCTAGCCATACCTGCTCGTTCGGTTCGGCGAACGGGGCCTACGCGTTCCGCCTGATGAAGACGCTCGTGAAGGCGAAGCTCAGCTTCGTGTCGTGCCCGACCGAGAACATCTCACTCGAGGGCCGGCAGGATTCGTATCCGAAACGGCGCGGGCTGACGCGGGTCAAAGAGCTGCACGACGCGGGCATCAACGTCTGCTTCGCGCAGGATTCCATCGCGGACCCGTGGTATCCGCTCGGCAATGGCAATCTCATGAACATCCTCGACCATGGCATCCATATCTGCCAGATGATGTCGTTCGAGGAAATCGACCACGCGTTTGACCTGATTACCGTGAACAGCGCGCGGGCCCTGCACATCCTCGATCAGTACGGCATCGAGGAGGGGAAGCCGGCGAACTTCATCGTGGTCGACGCCGATTCGCCGTTCGAGGCCATCCGCCAGCGTGCCGATGTACTGCGCTCTGTGCATGGCGGTGAGGAAATTTTCGTCCGGGAACCGACGAAGATTGAGACGGATATTCCGCTGCTGCGCGCAGAACCGTAAGTGGCACAGCAAATGTTACAAAAAATATGCCGATTACACCAAAAATAATATAAAGTTTACACAATTTGTAGTAGAAAATCTTGACATAGATTTTTCTACATGCTATAGTGTAACCATAAAATTTCATTTCACCTTAGCAGACAAAGGAGTCTCGCGCATGACGCATCGTCACGCGCGGGACTTTTTCTTTTCTGGATTCTGTTGAAAAAGGGAGGCAGTTATCATGAAAACCGTAGATACTGACTATTCGCTGACCCCGGTCGCCAAGGAAGGGCGGCGCGGCATCATCTCGATGATGGCTATCATGCTCGGCTTCACATTCTACACTGGCACGATGCTGACAGGCGGACGCCTCGGCACGAGCCTGACGTTCCAGGACCTCGCGGTTGCGCTGCTGATCGGCGATCTGATCCTCGGCGCCTACACGGCACTGCTCGCCTATATGGGCGGCAAGACGGGCCTTTCGACGCATCTTCTGGCGCGGTATTCATTCGGCCAGAAAGGCTCGTATCTGGTATCCGGTATCCTCGGCCTCACGCAGGTCGGCTGGTTCGGTGTCAGCGTGGTCATGCTGGCCCTCCCCATCAGCAAGGTGTTCGGCATCGATGTGATGCCGGTGATCCTGGCCTGCGGCGCGATGATGGTTGTAACGGCGTACTTCGGCGTGAAGTCGCTGACCATCCTCTCGGTCATCGCGGTGCCGGCCATCGCGATTCTCGGCTGCTATTCCTCGTCGATTTCGCTCGACGCAATCGGCGGCTGGGCCGGCATGATGGATGCGACGACCGCGAGCACGATGAGCCTGACGATGGCACTGTCCCTCGTCGTCGGTTCCTTCATCTCGGGCGGCACGCTGACGCCGGATTTCGCCCGCTTCTCCAGGACGCCGGGCATCGCAGTCAGCTCGACGGTCGCTGCGTTCTTCATCGGCAACATCCTGATGTTCGCGTTCGGCGCAATCGGCGGCCTCGCGACGGGCATGCCGGATATCTCGGACGTCATGATCTCGCAGGGCCTCGTGATCTCCGGCATCATCATCCTCGGCCTCAACATCTGGACGACCAACGATAACACGATTTATGCGGCGAGCCTCGCTTTCTCGAACATCACGAAAATGCCGAAAAAGACCTGGGTACTGATCAACGGTGCGGTTTCGACCATCTTCGCGATGGTGCTCTACAACCACTTCATCGCGCTGCTTTCGTTCCTCTCGTCAATCATCCCGCCGCTCGGCGCGGTCATGATCATGGACTACTTCGTGCTGAATCGCAAGGCGTATGAGGAAAAGGCCTTTGCAGAAACGACGTTCGATGCGGTGCACGTCCCGGCCATCGCGGCGGTCGTCATCGGCGGCATCGCGGGCCATATCCCAGCCGGCATCGGCTGCATCAACGCGGTCGCGGCGAGCATGGTTTCCTACGGCGTGCTCGTCGAGGTCAAGAACTACCTCGCGCGTCGTTCGGAAACGGCGGTTCCGGCGGTCGCTGCGCGCCGCCGCAGCGCATAAGCCTGACCAGGCAGATATAGAAAGAGAGGCCCTGCACGGATGCACGTGCAGGGCCTCTCTTTCTATACGTTTTTACGCTTTTGCGCGTTCGAGAATCTTCATGACGGTTTCGGTCTCGTCGAGCAGGGCGTCGCGGGCCTCGTAGTCGCTCTGCTCGATGATGGTGGCGAAATCCCGGAATTCCTGCACCATGCGGTGATCCGGGTGGTTCTCGATATGCTCTTCGGTGACCGGGCGCTGCATGGCGCCGGCAGCGTCGGGGACGGGCGGCTTGCCTTTCTGCACGCGGGTGATGTCGAGGTTCGGGGCGACGTTCGGCTTGCCGTCGATGCGCATGCAGCCGTCCTCGCCCTGAATGCAGACGAAGGAGGGACTGTCGGAATCCTTGGCCGCCGTGCATACGGCGTTGAAATCCGGGTAGCGCAACACGAGGACACCGGAGACATCCATGCCGTTGAAGCCGCGGTTCGGGAAGTAGTGCACCTCGTCCGGCATGCCGAACAGCGCGGCGGCGTAATGGATGTTGTAGACGTTGAGGTCGCTGAGCGAGCTCGCGCCGCAGGCCGGGTCGAAAGCCGGCAGCACCTTGCCCTCGCGGTAGGCGTCGTAGCGGCTCGAGTACTGGGAATAGTTCAGCAGCGCCATGCGCACGCGCCCAATCGACGCGATGCTCTCGAGCATCTTCTCGTAGACGATGCTGTGCAGCACCGTGATGGCCTCGAACAGGAACAGGCCGTTCTCCTTTGCGAGCTGGATGAGCTCGCGGGCCTCTCCGAGCGTTTCGGTGAACGGCTTTTCGAGGATGACGTTCTTGCCAGCGAGCAAGGCGCGCTTCGCGTAGTCGTAATGCGCGCTCGTCACGAGGCCGATGTAGACCGTGTCGGCCTCACTGCTTTCGAGCAGCTCCGCATAGTCGGTATAGACCTCCGGGACCGCGTGCTCGCGAGCAAGCGCCTCGGCCTTTTCCCGGCTGTGCGGCCGTGCGTAGATCGCCGTGATTTCGATGGAAGGCAGGAAGGAAAGCGCGTAGAACGCCTCGTGGACGATTTTCCCCGTGCCGATGATCGCTAGTTTCATCTTATTACCCCCATTAGTACTTTATCCCCATTTTCGTTCCTGCCAAATAATTTCGATGGGATAGCAGGATTTTCCTTCTATCCGGCGAAAAGAAAAAGGGAGAAGGGGCGGAAGGCTCCTCTCGTGTGACAGAGGAAAAGGAGGGCTTATCATGAGCGTTTGGGTTTGCAGTGTATGCGGCTGGGTCTACGATGAGGCAAAAGGGGATCCAGACTATGATCTGAAGCCGGGGGTCAAGTTCGAGGATCTGCCGGATGACTTTGTCTGCCCGCTCTGCGGCGTCGGCAAGGACCAGTTCGAGAAGCAGGAGTGATTCTTGCGTTTTGTCCGGCTTTATGCTAAGATAGAGCGCAGGAAAAGGCGAAAAAGCAGGCGCTTTCGTCCTTCGGGACGGAGGCGCTTTTGTTTTAGGAGGAAAGTATATGGCAGATCAGGCAGAAGAAACGCGGGAGAACAACATTCCAAAGGTCTACAACCCGCAGGCGTTCGAGAAGAAATGGTACGAGTTCTGGGAGAAGAACAAATTCTTCCACGCGGAAGTCGATAAGCGGAAGAAGCCGTACAGCATGGTCATCCCGCCGCCGAACGTAACGGGGCAGCTGCACATGGGCCATGCGCTCGACAACACGCTGCAGGATATCCTGATCCGCTATCACCGCATGCGCGGCTACAATACGGTATGGGTGCCAGGCTGCGACCACGCCGGCATCGCGACGCAGGCAAAGGTCGAGGGCAAGCTCCGCGAGGAGGGCACGAACCGTTACGAGCTCGGCCGCGAGAAGTTCCTCGAGCGCGTCTGGGATTGGAAGCAAAAGTTCGGCAGCCGTATCATGTTCCAGCTTCGCAGCCTCGGCTCGTCGCTCGATTGGGATCGCGAGCGCTTCACGATGGATGAGGGCTGCAGCAAGGCGGTGCGTGAGGCTTTCGTCTCACTCTATGAGAAGGGGCTCATCTATCAGGGTACGCGCATCACGAACTGGTGCCCGTCCTGCAACACGGCCATTTCGGATATCGAGGTCGAGCACGAGACGGAGCAGGGCCATCTCTGGCATCTCCGCTATCCGGTCAAGGGCGAGGAAGGCCGTTACGTCGAGATCGCGACGACGCGCCCGGAGACGATGTTCGGCGATACGGGCGTCGCGGTGCACCCGGACGATGAGCGCTATAAGAACCTCGTCGGCAAGACGCTGATCCTGCCGCTCGTCGGCCGCGAGATCCCGCTTTTTGCGGATTCTTACGTTGACCAGTCGTTCGGTACCGGCGCGGTCAAGGTCACGCCGGCGCATGACCCGAACGACTTCGAGATGGGCGAGCGCCATCACCTCGAGCAGATCAAGGTCATCGGCAACACGGGCAAGATGCTCGAGGGCGCCGGGAAGTACGAGGGCATGGACCGCTACGAATGCCGCAAGGCGCTCGTCGCGGAGCTCGAGGAGAAGGGCTATCTCGTCTCGGTCGAGGACCATGAGCACGCGGTCGGCCATTGTTCGCGCTGCCATTCGACCATCGAGCCGCTCGTCTCGAAGCAGTGGTTCGTGAAGATGGACACGCTCGCGAAGCCGGCCATCGAGGCGGTGAAGGACGGGCGCATCCAGTTCGTGCCGGAGCGCTTCACGAAGATTTACATCAACTGGCTCGAGAATATCCGCGACTGGTGCATCTCGCGCCAGCTCTGGTGGGGCCACCGCATCCCGGCCTGGTACTGCGACGACTGCGGCGAGACGAGCGTCTCGCGCACGGATCTCACAGAGTGCCCGCACTGCCACAGCAAGCATATCCATCAGGACGAGGATGTGCTCGATACGTGGTTCAGCTCCGGCCTCTGGCCGATCGAGCTGTTCGGCTGGCCGGATCACGCGGACAGCGACGAGTTCCATCAGTTCTACCCGACGGCGACGCTCGTGACGGGCTACGATATCATCTTCTTCTGGGTCGCGCGCATGGTCATGATGGGCCTCGCGTTCGGCAAGGACGTGCCGTTCCGCCATGTCTTCATCCACGGCCTCGTGCGCGACAGCCAGGGCCGCAAGATGAGCAAGTCGCTCGGCAACGGCATCGATCCGGTCGAGGTCATCGAGAAGTACGGCGCCGATACGCTGCGCTTCATGCTGATCACGGGCAACACGCCGGGCAACGATATGCGTTTCTACTGGGAGCGCGTTGAGAGCGCGCGCAATTTCGCGAATAAGATCTGGAATGCATCGCGCTATATCCTCATGAATATCGAAGGCTTCGATGCATCGTTCCAGCCGGAAGACGCGGACTACACGCTCGCGGACCGCTGGATCCTCTCGCGCTACGCGAAGACCGCGGCCGGCGTCACGGAGAACCTCGAGAAATTCGAGCTCGGCGAGGCCGCGCGCACAATCTACGATTTCCTCTGGAACGAGTTCTGCGACTGGTACATCGAGCTCACGAAGGCACGCCTCTACGACAAGGAGAACCCGCGCGCGAAGAACACGGCGCTCCATGTGCTCTCCTATGTCCTCGAGCATACCCTGCGCCTGCTGCATCCGTTCATGCCGTTCCTGACCGAGGAGATCTGGCAGAAGGTGCCGCATGACGAGAGCGTGCCGAGCATCATGATCGCGGACTGGCCGGAGGGCGGCAAAGAGCTCGTCGACGAGGTTGCGGAGACGCAGATGACGGCCATCATGGAGACCATCAAGACCGTCCGCAACCTGCGCGCGGAGGTCGGCGCTGCGCCGGGCCGCCACAGCGAGGTCATGCTGCACTTCACGGAGGAGTCCCTGCACCCGGTATTCGAGGCGAACGAGAGCTATCTGACGAAGCTCGCGGCGGCAGAGCCCGTGACCATCCTCGCGGACGGCGCGGCCCCGGAGAACGCGATGGCCGGCGTCGTGCAGGGCGTCGAGATCTTCCTGCCGCTCAAGGGCCTCATCGACGTCGAGAAGGAGACAGCGCGTCTTGAGAAGGAGAAAGAGAAGCTCGCGAAAGAGATCGCGCGCCTCGGCAAGAAGCTCGGCAACGAGGGCTTTCTGAAGAAGGCGCCGGCACAGGTCGTCGAGGGCGAGAAAGAGAAGCAGAAGAACTATCAGGAAAAACTCGCTTCGGTCGAGAAACGCATCGCCGACCTCGCGAAACTCTGAGCATATCGCATGGCCTATTCTTCGTTGAAGGAGAACCAGACAATGAACTATGAAGAATCCCTCGCGTGGCTGGAAGAGCTCGGCGTGTTCGGCAGCCGCCTCGGCTTGTCGCGGATCCGCCGCCTGCTCCAGATGCTTGGCAATCCGCAGGACAAGTACCGCACCATCCACGTGACGGGCACGAATGGCAAGGGGTCGGTCACGGCGATGCTCACAGAGATTCTGCAGCGCTCTGGCCTGCATACGGGCTGCTACTCGTCGCCGCATCTCGTCTCCTATACGGAGCGCGTGCGCGTCGACGGGCAGGACATCCCCGAGGAGGACTTTGCCGCGTGCCTGACCGAGGTCCGCGCGGCGGTCGACGTGATTGTCGCGGACGGGCATGAGAGCCCGACGCAGTTCGAGGTGCTGACCGCGCTGGCATTCCTGTACTTCGCGAAGCGCGAGGTGCAGACGGCTGTCATCGAGGTCGGCCTCGGCGGGACGCTCGACTCGACGAACGTCATCACGCCGGAGGTATCGGTCATCACGAACGTCACGTTCGAGCATGCCGACCGCCTCGGCGGCACGATTGAGAGCATTGCGGAGAACAAAGCTGGCATCATCAAGGAAGGCGTTCCCGTCGTGACGGCGGCAAGCGGCATTCCGCTCGATATCATCCGGCGGACCGCAGAGGAAAAGAACGCCGACCTCTTCGTGCTCGGCGAGGATTTCCGCGCAGACCGCGTAAGCGGGGAGGAGGCCGCGGCTCTCTATGCCCGGGAGGGCGTCGAGCCGCCGCGCGGCAATACGCAGCATTTTTCGTTCACCTCGCACCTCATGGGCATCGAGCCGAGCCTGCTCGACCTGCACCTCATGGGTTCCTATCAGATCCAGAACGCCGCGGTCGCCGTCATGACGGCCGAGGTGCTCCATCATAGCGGCGAGCAGATTGCAGAGTCCGCCATCCGCGAGGCGCTGCGCTTCGTGCGCTGGCCCGCGCGGTTTGAGCATATGCGGCTTGGCACGCAGGACATCGTCATCGACGGGGCGCACAACCCGGACGGGGCGCGCGTTCTGCGCGAGAGCCTCGATGCGGAGGATACGGCGCGGGAACGCGTATATGTCCTCGGCATTCTCGGGGACAAGGACCGCCGCCTGATGCTCGGTGCATTGCTGCGGCCGGGTGATACGGTTGTCGTGACGCCGCCGCAGTCGGAGCGTGCGGGGAGCCTTGCAGAGCTCGCAGATCTCGTGCGGCCGCTCGTCTCGAGCGTCGAGTGCTATGCGGACAATGACCGGGCACTCGCGCGCGGTCTCGAGCTCGCGGGCGGGAAGAAACTCCTGGTCCTCGCCGGATCGCTGTACCTCGTCGGCGGGCTCCGGAAGAAATTGCTTGACCGGCAGAAGCAGGAAGCGAAGGGAGGGCAAACCTGATGGGGAAAAGCCAGCAAGACGAGCTTTCGCGCGGCATCGCTGCGAAACGCAAAGCCATCGCGCATACGCGCCGTGCCATGCGTTTCCGCCGCGGGGCTTGGTACGCATTGCTCGCGGAGACCTTTCTGCTCGCGCTCTGGCCGGCCGGGGCGACGATTGCGCTGCTCGTCGGCATCATATTGCTGTTTGGCCGCGCGAAGACCGATGCGGACTTCCATTTCCGCCATCTGCCGCTCGACCTGCCGATCGGGCTGTTTATCCTGCTCTCGGCGCTTTCCATCCTCGTTTCGCCGGACAGGGGGTTCAGCTTCTACAACTGGTATAACCTTGTCGGCGTCTATGCGCTGACGTATTTCCTCGCCGGACAGACCGTCCGCGACGCAAAGCAGCTGCGGGCCATGCTCGCGGCGCTCGGCGCGGCGGCCGTGCTCGTCGTTGCCTACGGATTCTATCAGTACGTGTTCGGCATCGATATCTCCGCGATGAAATGGGTCGATGGCAATGCGTTCCCGGAGCTCCGGAAACGCGTGTTCTCGACTTGGGAGAACCCGAACATCCTCGCCGGCTACCTCGACGTCATGCTCGCGCTCGCGTTCGGCATGTTCCTGAAGGCCAAGCAGAAGGAAAAGCGCATCGTGCTCGGCGCCTGCATGCTGCTGCTTGCGGCCTGCCTTGCGATGACCTACGCGCGCGGGGCGCTGCTCGTCGCGGCGGTGATTTTCGCCGGCTACGGCCTGCTGAAGGACTGGCGGATCCTCGCGGCATTTGTGATTGTCGCCGCAATCGCCTTTGCAGCCGATCCGCTGCTCTACGAGCGCGTGACGTCGGTCTTCACGAAAATCGACACGTCATCGGAAATGCGCATCGCGTTCTGGGAAGCGACCGTCGCGATGATCCAGGACCATCCGTTCCTCGGCATCGGCTGGGGCGCGTACTGGATGGTCTATCCGGAGTACGATTTCTACCTGCAGGGGGCGCCCATCAAGATCGTGCACGCGCATAATTTCTACCTGAACTATATGGCAGAAATCGGCATCCCGGGCGCGCTGGCCTTTTTCGGCTATTTCTTCGGCTCGATGTGGCTCGCGCTCCGGAAACGGCTGCATATCGTCCCGCCGGTCCGGAAGCCGCAGCCCTATGACCTCGCGGAGGACGGCGTCGACGGCGCGCTGAAGAGCGTGCAGGAAACCCTTGCGGCTAAGGAAGAGAAAGAGCCGTGGTTCCACATGGATTGGAATCGGGTCCGCCATTGGGACCACGAGGAAATCGTCAACGGCGCGATGCTCGGCCTCGGGCTCGCCTTCGTGTCCGTCGCGCTGAACGGACTGACCGATGACCTGCTGTTCAATATCCCGTCGTCCATGCTGCTCTGGCTCATGGCGGCGATGATCGGTGCAGGGACGCGCTGGATCGAACAGAACAGCGTGGATGGGCAGGAAGAAGCCACTGTGGAAAAGGAGGTGCCGCATGACCGCGAAGAAGGAGAAAAAACCAGCGACCATCTCCAAGGCGACGATTGACCGCCTGCCGCTCTACTTCCGCACGCTGCGGCTCGCGCAGGACGAGGGCATCGACATCATCTCGTCCGAGGAGCTCGGCCGCCGGCTCGGCATCACGGCCGAGCAGATCCGCAAAGACCTCGCTTCGTTCGGTCAGTTCGGCAAGAAGGGCGTCGGCTACTACGTCAACGAGCTCAAGCGCAACGTCGGGCAGATCCTCGGCCTCGACCATCACTGGAACATCGCCATCGTCGGCATCGGACACCTCGGCGTCGCGCTCGCGAACTACCAGAACTTCGTGACGCTCGGCTTCAATCTCGTCGCGCTGTTCGACCAGGATCCGAATGTCATCGGCTCGCGCGTCAACCACGTCAAGGTTGAGGACATCCGCGACCTCAAGCGCATCGTCAAGGAGCGCAACATCCAGATCGGCATCATCGCCGTCCCGGCCGCATTCGCCCAGGGCGTCGCCGACCAGCTCGTCGCCGCCGGCGTCAAAGGCATCTGGAACTTCGCCCCCATCAAGATGCAGGTTCCCCCGAGCATGCACATCGTCAACGAAGACCTCTCCATCGGCCTCTCCAGCCTATCCTACCACATCACGAGAATGTAGCGTGCCGATAGGAGCTGGAAATGAAAACGGCCCGCGCCTCTTTTTTGAGGCACGGGCCGTTTTCGTTGTTTACTTTTTTTGGTGATGGGTGATGAAGTGCTCGATGCGGGTGAGGGCCTCGGAGATCTTGTCGATGGAGGTCGCGTAGGAGCAGCGGACGTGGCCTTCGCCGCAGGCACCGAAGGCGTTACCGGGGATGACGGCGACGTGTTCGGTCTTCAGCAGGGCGTTCGCGAACTCGTCGGAGGTGTAGCCGGTCGGCGTGATGTCCGGGAAGATGTAGAACGCGCCTTTCGGCTCGAAGCAGGGCAGGCCCATCTTCGTGAGGCCGTCATAGATCAGGCGGCGCCGGCGGTCGTATTCGCGGACCATTTTCTTCATCGGTTTCTCGCAGTGGCGCAGCGCCTCGATGGCGCCGAGCTGTGCGGTGACCGGTGCGCAGAGCATCGTGTACTGGTGGATCTTGTTCATCGCGGCGATGAAGTCGGGGTTGCCGAGCGCGTAGCCGATGCGCCAGCCAGTCATGGCATAGGCTTTCGAGAAGCCGTTGAGAAGGATCGTGCGGTCCTTCATGCCGGGCAGGGAGGCGAAGCAGGCGTGCTCCTCGCCGCCGTAGGTCAGCGCGCCGTAGATTTCATCGGAGATCACGATGAGGTCGTGTTTCTCGGCGAAATCCGCGATGGCGAGCAGGTCGTCGCGCGTCATGATGGCGCCGGTCGGGTTGTTCGGATACCCGATCAGCAGGATCTTCGTCTTCGGCGTGAGTTTTTCCTCGAGTTCCTCCGGCTGGATGCGGAATTCGTTCTCGAGCTTTGCCGGGACCGGGACGGGCACGCCGCCCGCGAGCGTCGTGCAGGCGGCGTACGAGACGTAGCACGGCTCCGGGATCAGCACCTCGTCGCCCGGTTTCAGCAGCGCGCGCATGGCGAGGTCCATGGCCTCGCTGACGCCGACCGTCGTCAGGATCTCGGTGGCCGGATCGTAGTCGACCTGGTACTTGTTATGGTACATGTTCGCGATTTCCTGGCGCAGCTCGATGAGGCCGCGGTTCGCCGTGTACGAGGTGTAGCCCTGCTCGAGGCCATAGACGCAGGCCTCGCGGATCGGCCATGGGGTCACGAAATCCGGTTCGCCGACGCCGAGCGAGATGACGTCTTCCATCTGCGCGGCGATATCGAAGAATTTACGGATGCCGGACGGCGGAATCGCCTGCACGCCCGGGGAGAGACGGTTGCTCCAGTTTTCCTTTTCGTTTGCTGCCATCAGGGGGACACCACCAATCTGCGGTCTTTCTCTTCATCGTTGATGATCGTGCCGTCTTTCTTGTACGGCTTCAGCATGAAATGACTGCGCGTCGCCGTGACGCCCTCGATGGTCGAGAGGCGGGTCGCGACGAAGTTCGCGATATCCTTCAGGGATTTGCCCTCGATGATAGCCATGAGGTCGAAGCTGCCGCTCATCAGGTAGACGGTGCGCACCTCGTCGAAGCGGTAGATGCGCTCGGCAATCGCGTCGAAACCGACCTCGCGCTGCGGCGTCAGGTTGATCTCGATCATGGCCGTGACTTTCTCATCGCCGAGCTTCTCCCAGTCGATGAGGGTGTTGTAGGACAGGATGACCTTGTCCTTCTCGAGCTTCTGGATGTCCTGCTCGACTTCGTACTCGCTCTTGCCGAGAATCGGGGCGAGCTCGCTGACCGGGCGGCGGGCGTCGTTCTCGAGGAGCTCTAAGAGTTCTCGCATGAATATTACCTCCTGAAATGCTGACACAAAAAGCCCCGTCCTAGAAAGGACGGGGCATGCTTCCCGTGGTACCACCTTAATCGCAGGCCGCATGGCACTGCACTCGAAGCCTTAACGCGGCGGACGGCGCGGCTTCATGGGGCCGCGCGGCTCAGAATCAGCTTTCCGGCAGGCTCCGTCATCCGCTCGCACCGAACGCGGACTCTCTTCGGCGTCCCTCTGCCGTACTCTTTTCTTCATCGCTGTTGTCTGAAAACATCATAGCACGAGTAGACAGAAAAATGCAAGGACTTTTTTCAGAGGACATTCTGCCTGTCTGCGGAAAGGGACATCTGTCTATACGAAAAAATATCTCTGTCTTTCTTGCATAAACGCCAGCAATCCGTTACAATAAAGGGAGAATGTGCCGCCATTTGCGGGGCACGGAGTTGAAAAGGAATTGAGGGATTCGATATGTTTGTAGGTATGGTTTCGGCGCTCGACGAGGGCTATCTCCATTATCCCGCGATCATCCAGCAGGCGCTCCGCTATCTGCGCGCGCAGGATTTCACGAAGATGCCGGATGGCACCTATACGGTCGACGGTACGGAGATCAAGGCGAGCGTGCAGCGCTACATGACGAAGCCGGCAGCGGAATGCCGCCCGGAGTCGCATCAGAAATTCGTCGATATCCAGTTCATCGCCGAGGGCGAGGAGTGCATGGGCTGGTGCCCGCTGAGCCCGAGCCTGACGGTATCCGAGCCGTACGACGCGCAGAAGGACGTCGGTTTCTTCGAGAAGCTCGTGCCGGACAGTGACGTCGTGCTGAGCCCCGGCGCATTTGCCGTGCTCCACCCTGAGGACGTGCACCGCCCGAAAGGGGCCGTCGACGGCAAACCGGTGCACGTCACGAAGGTCGTCGTGAAGATTCCGGTCGACGCATTATAACAACATAGCATGCAAAGGCGCAGTGGACTGGTGACGGTCTGCTATGCCTTTCTTTTCTATCTTTTTCAGTGGTTCACACAGGTTGGAGGAAATAGCAGAGATGGCAGTAAGAAGAATTTTCGTCGAGAAGCGGCAGGGCTTTTTCGATATCCCCGCGCAGAAACTTCGCGAGGATCTGATCGAAACATTCCGTCTGACGGAGCTCAAGGCGGTACGCCTCATCCAGCGCTACGATATCGAGGGGCTGACTGACGAGGAGTACGAGCAGGTGAAATCCGTCGTATTCTCGGAGCCGAACGTCGACGTCGTCTACGAGGAAACGCTGCCGCATTTCGCGAATTCGCGCGTGTTTGCCGTGGAGTTCCTTCCAGGGCAGTTCGACCAGCGCGCGGACTCGGCTGCGCAGTGCGTCCAGCTCGTCACGCAGAAGGAGCGCCCGCTGATCCGCACGGCGCGCGTCGTCGTCATCGTCGGTGACGTCAGCCGCGAGGTCTTCGACCGCATCAAGGACTATCTGATCAACAAGGTCGAGAGCCGCGAGGCGAGCCTCGAGAAGCCGGAGACGCTCGTGCAGCAGACGAAGGTACCGGCGGATGTCGCCGTGCTCGATGCGTTCAACACGATGGACGATACCGCTCTGCACGCCTTCATGGAGAAATGCGGTTTTGCGATGAGCTTCGAGGATCTGAAATTCTGCCAGAGCTATTTCCGCGACACCGAGCACCGCGCGCCGACCATCACGGAGCTGCGCGTCATCGATACGTACTGGTCGGATCACTGCCGCCATACGACGTTCACGACGGCCATCGACATGGTCGATATCGACGAGGGCTATTTCTCTCCGGCGCTGACGGTGGCCTACAAGCAGTACCTGAAGGACCGCGACAACGTCTACGGCGAGGCGACGACGCGCGAGGTCACGCTGATGGACATGGCGGTCATCGGCATGAAGGAGCTCCGCAAGGAGGGCCTGCTCGAGGATCTCGACAAGTCGGAGGAGATCAATGCCTGCAGCATCGTGATCCACGCGGACGTCGGCGGCAAGAACGAGGAATGGCTCGTCATGTTCAAGAACGAGACGCATAACCATCCGACGGAGATCGAGCCGTTCGGCGGCGCGGCGACCTGCCTCGGCGGTGCCATCCGCGACCCGCTCTCCGGCCGTTCCTATGTCTATCAGGCGATGCGCGTGACGGGTGCGGCGGATCCGCGCCGTCCGATGAAGGATACGCTGCCGGGCAAGCTGCCGCAGAAGAAAATCACGCTCGGCGCGGCGGCCGGCTACAGCGCCTACGGCAATCAGATCGGTCTCGCGACCGGTCAGGTCCGCGAGGTCTATCATGAGGGCTATATGGCCAAGCGCATGGAGATCGGCGCGGTCATCGGCGCGGCGCCGCGCGTCAACGTCGTGCGCGAGCGCCCGCAGGCGGGCGACGTCATCGTGCTGCTCGGCGGGCGCACGGGCCGCGACGGCATCGGCGGCGCGACGGGCTCGTCGAAGGAGCATACGGAGGAGTCACTGACGACGGCCGGCGCAGAGGTGCAGAAGGGCAATCCGCCGACCGAGCGCAAGATCCAGCGTCTGTTCCGGAATCCGGCGGTCAGCCGCATGATCAAGCGCTGCAACGACTTCGGCGCGGGCGGCGTCGCGGTCGCCATCGGCGAGCTCGCGGACGGCCTCGTCATCAATCTTGATGCGGTCAAGAAGAAGTACGAGGGCCTCGACGGCACGGAGCTCGCGATCTCGGAGTCGCAGGAGCGCATGGCGGTCGTGCTCGACCCGAAGGATGTGCAGGCGTTCCACGACTACGCGGACGCGGAGAACCTCGAGTCGACGGAGGTCGCGGTTGTCACAGAGGAGCCGCGGCTCATCATGAAATGGCGCGGCAAGCCCATCGTGCAGATGAACCGCGCGTTCCTCGATACGAACGGCGTGCGCCAGCATGTGACGGCGAAGGTCTCGCAGCCGGATGTCGGCCATCGTTATCTGCATGAGATGCCGGAGGCGGTCAAGGCCTGCGGGCAGGATCTCGAGAAGGCATGGCTCACGAACCTCGGCAGCCTGAATGTCTGCAGCCAGAAGGGCCTCTCCGAGCGCTTCGACTCGACCATCGGCGGCAATACTGTCCTGATGCCGTTCGGCGGCAAGAAGCAGCTGACGCCGGCTGAGGGCATGGTCGCGAAGCTGCCGGTCATCGGCGCGGAGACGAATACGGCGACCGCGATGACGTTCGGCCTGAACCCGGCGTTCATGACCTGGAGCCCGTTCCACGGCGCGCTTTACGCCGTCGTTGAGGCGGCCGCGAAGATGGTCGCACTGGGCGGCCGCGCGGACAAGATCCGCCTGACCTTCCAGGAGTATTTCGAGAGCCTCGGCAAGGATCCGGAGAAATGGGGCAACCCGTTCGCCGCATTGCTCGGCGCGCTCTGGGCGCAGCATGAGCTCGAGATCCCGGCCATCGGCGGCAAGGACTCGATGTCCGGCACGTTCGAGGACATCCATGTCCCGCCGACGCTCGCGGCATTCGCCGTGGACGTCATGCCGGCGGACCGCGCGATCTCGCCGGAGTTCAAATACGCGTGCAACAAGGTCTGGGCCGTTCCGGCACAGTACGACGATCAGGATCTGCCGAAGTTCCCGCAGCTCCGCAGGAGCTTCGAGAAGATTGCGGCGCTCACGGCGAACCATCAGGTCTTTTCGGCCGCGAGCATCGGCGAGGGCGGCATCGCGGCGGCCATCTCGAAGATGACGCTCGGCAACGGCATCGGCTTCCGCTTCACGCATTTCACGCCGCGTGCGGAGCTCTTTGCACCGTCCTACGGCACGATCCTGCTCGAGGTCGCCGCGAGTACGGATATGGAGAAATTGCTCGCTGGCACCGGCGCCTATGAGCTCGGCGAGACGACCGAGGTGCCGAGCATTGTCTGCGGCAATGCCGTGCTCAGCATCGCGGAGATCGAGGAGGCCTATACGGAGCCGCTCGAGAAGATTTTCCCGACGCAGGTCAAGACGCGCGGGAAGGCCGTTGCCACGTATGTCCCGTACAAGGACGGCAACAAGATCACGCCGCAGCGCACGGGCATCAAGCCGCATGTGCTGATTCCGGTATTCCCGGGCACGAACTGCGAGTACGATTCGGCACGCGCATGGCGCCGCGCCGGAGCGGATCCGGAGGTGCTCGTCGTGCGGAACCTGACGCCGGCGGCGGTCGAGGAGACGGTCGACGCGCTAGTCAAAGGCATCGAGAAATCGCAGATCGTCATGCTGCCGGGCGGCTTCTCGGGCGGTGATGAGCCGGACGGCTCGGGCAAGTTCATCGCGGCGATGTTCCGCAACCCGCGCATTGAGGAAGCGGTCATGAACCTGCTGACGAAGCGCGACGGCCTCATGCTCGGCATCTGCAACGGCTTCCAGGCGCTCATCAAGCTCGGCCTCGTGCCGTATGGCTCGATCCGTCCGCTGACGGAGAACGCGCCGACGCTGACGCATAACACGCTCGGCCGCCACGTTTCCTGCATGGTGCAGACCCGCGTGGCCTCGAACCTCTCGCCGTGGTTCAACAACGTCAAGGTCGGCGACGTGCATACGATTGCCGTATCGCATGGCGAGGGCCGCTTCGTCGCGGATCCGGATGTTGTCGCGCAGCTGCGCCGCAACGGCCAGATCGCGACGCAGTACGTCGATGGCTCGGGCAAGCCGAGCATGGACATCCCGTTCAACCCGAACGGTTCGGTCAATGCCATCGAGGGCATCACGAGCCCGGATGGCCGCGTCCTCGGCAAGATGGGCCACAGCGAGCGCATCGGCGAGGACGTCGCCATCAACGTGCCGGGCAAGAAAGACCAGCAGCTCTTTGAGGCCGGCGTGCGGTACTACCATTGATGTCCGAATCCAGTCCGGAACCTGTTTTCCATCGAAAAAACAAGACAGGATTCCGCGGATATGATACAATAGAATGCTAGAAGGACGGCTGAGGCTTTGTGCTTCAGCCGTTTTGCTGTCTGTGTATTTCTGTGGAGGGGTTCGCTTGGTTGGCATCGTCATTGTCTCGCATAGTCAGAAGCTCGCGGAAGGCGTCGCGGAACTCGCCAGCATGATGGCAGACGGCGTCCGGATCGAGGCGGCCGGCGGCCTCGAGGACGGCGGGCTCGGCACGAGCTTCGCGCGGATCCAGAAGGCCATCGCGCTGGCGGACGGCGGGGATGGAGCCATCGTGCTCGCCGACATGGGCTCCGCATTCCTGACGGCGGAACTCGCAGCCGACGCGCAGGAGGGCGGGCGCGTGCGCCTCGCTGACGCCCCGCTCGCGGAGGGCGCGGTGCTCGCGGCCGTGACTGCAGCGGGCGGCGCGCCGCTCGACGAAGTCCTGCGCAAGGCCGAATCGGCGCGCAGCTGGGACAAGCGGGCGCTCGGCGCCTGAATCGCATGGCTTTTCGGCGATGATTTTTGATGATGCTTTGTGACCGGGTCATTTGACGGATGGGCAGGAACTGCTATAATGAGGGCGTATGTTAGGCTCGGGGCCTCTATGGCCCAAAGGGAAAGATCGGGGGATGAAGATCATCGAATTTCGATTGCTGAAAAAAGAAGACAAGGCGCTCTGTCAGACGTATTTCCTGCGGGATTACCGCCTGAACTCGCATCTGTCGTTCACGAATCTCTATATGTGGCGGGAGCCGTATCATCTGATGCTCGCAGAGCAGGACGGCATCCTCTATATGAAAGTCACCTGGCAGGGTGCGGATATCGCATTCCAGCCGATGGCGCCGGAGGAACGCTGGCAGGAGGCCGTCGACGCGGTGAGGGCCCATTTTGAGGCCGCGGGGCAGAAACTGCGGTTCATGGGGCTCGAGGAGCCTTTCGCCAACTGGCTGAAGGAAAGCTATACGGGCGGGAAGTTCGCGCTGGAAGCAAACCGCAACGAGGAAGACTACGTCTATCTCGCGGAAAAGCTCCGCACGCTGTCAGGGCGCAAGCTTCATTCGAAGAAGAACCATCTGAACGCATTCCATAAGCTCTACCCGCTCGCAGTCTACGAGGAGATTTCGGACGAGAATCTCGAGGATTGCAAGCGCGAGCTCGATGCGTGGTATGCACTGCGGCGCAGCACGACCGAGCAGGAGGACCCGTTCATCGGTTATGAGCGCAAGGGGATTCTCGAGGTATTTGACGATTATGCGTACTTTGACCTGCGCGGCGGTGCCATCCGCGTGGACGACCGGATTGTCGCGTTCTCGTTCGGCGAGCGGCTGAACCGCGATACGGCGGTCATCCATGTCGAGAAGGCTGACCCGGACGTGCGCGGCGCGTTCACGGCCATCAACCAGGCCTTCGTCGAACACGCCTGGCAGGACATGACCTATATCAACCGCGAGGAGGATATGGGCCTGCCGGGGCTCCGCCACGCGAAGGAATCGTACAAGCCGGAGAAGATAATCTGGAAGTACACGGCGGAACTGAAATGATTTTCTGCCTTCTCTTGGAGGAAGGCGGCCAGAGGGAGCGAAGTTTTTGGAGCAGGCGTTAGAAAAACGGATGGATTTTGCGGATCATCAGGAGGCCTTTGCGCTGCTCGGCAAGCAGGACGAGTTCCTGCAGGCCGTGCGGGCAGCATTCGGCTGCCAGATCCAGAGCCGCGGGGATAGTCTCTCTTTCCTCGGCGAGGCAAAAGAGGTCGAGCAGGCCGCGCGGGTCATGCAGGAACTGCAATACCTCTACCGGCAGGGCACAGTGCTCACGACGCATGAGGTTCGCTATGGCATCCAGCTCGTGAAAGAGGGCCGCGCGGACACCCTGCACAGCCTGTTCGCCGACACCATCCTCGTGACGGCGCGCGGCCATCACGTGCGCCCGAAGACGCTCGGGCAGAAACACTACCTCGAGACCATCCGGCATAACGCCATCACGTTCGGCATCGGGCCGGCCGGAACCGGCAAGACCTATCTCGCCGTCGTCATGGCGGTCGCCGCGCTCCGGAACCGCGAGGTCAAGCGCATCGTGCTGACGCGCCCGGCCGTCGAGGCCGGCGAGCGGCTCGGCTTCCTGCCCGGCGACCTGCAGGACAAGGTCGACCCGTATCTGCGTCCGCTCTACGACGCGCTGCAGGATATCCTCGGGCTCGACACGTACCAGAAATTTATGGCGAAGGGCTTCATCGAGATCGCACCGCTCGCCTATATGCGCGGCCGGACGCTCGAGAGCGCGTTCGTGATCCTCGACGAGGCACAGAACACGACGGGCAAGCAGATGAAGATGTTCCTGACCCGCCTCGGTTTCGGCTCGAAGATGGTCGTGACGGGCGACCTCGGGCAGACGGATCTGCCGCGCGGCGTGACGTCTGGACTGCGCGAGGCGAGCCAGATTCTCGACGGCGTGAAGGATATCGGCATCTGCCGCATGGCGCCCGCCGACGTCATCCGCCACGACGTCGTGACGCGCATCGTCGAAGCCTACGGCCGCTACGAAAAGCAGCGGGAGGCTGAGCGCGCGGCAAGGGCGGCGGAGCGCAAGGCAAAAGAGAAGAACGGGGAGGCGGCAGAATGAACGTCAGTATCCGGAATCTGCCGGAAAGCCTGAGCTTTCCGGTGGAAGTGGCGGAAAACATCCGGCGCGCGGCCGAGATGGTCGGGAAACTCTACGGTGTCGAGAACGGCGAGGTCAGCGTGACGCTGACCGACGACGAGCATATCCACGAGATGAACCGGCAGTACCGCGGCATCGACCGGCCGACCGACGTGCTTTCGTTCGCCTTGCATGAGAGCGACGAGCCGCCGGTCGAGGGCGGCCCGGCCGTCGACGAGCTCGGCGACATCATCCTGTCCGTCGAGCGCGCGCAGGCACAGGCGGCCGAGTACGGGCACAGCGTGCGCCGCGAGATCACGTTCCTGACGGTGCACGGCATGCTGCACCTGCTCGGCTACGACCACATCGAGGAGCAGGATCGCATCGAGATGGAGGAAGAGCAGCGCTACGTCATGGAGAAGCTTGGCATCTCGCGCGACGACAAAGACGATATGAAGCTGACCGACCACGCGGGGGAGATCCCGGTGCCGGCGGCAGAACAGGGAGGAAAACACATGGACTTTCACGGGCATAAATCCGGCTTTGTCGCCGTGATCGGGCGGCCGAACGTCGGCAAATCGACGCTGATCAACACATTGATCGGGCAGAAGATCGCCATCATGAGCGACAAGCCGCAGACGACGCGCAACCGCATCCTCTGCATCCTGACGAAGCCGGATATGCAGGTCGTATTCCTCGACACGCCGGGCATTCACAAGCCGCGCCACAAGCTCGGCGAGTACATGGTGAAGGCCGCGGAGGGCACGCTGAAGGAGGTCGACGTCATCTTGTTCGTCGTCGACGCGACGGAGAAGATGGGCCCGGGCGAGTACTACATCCTCGAGCGGCTGCAGGCGACGAACAAGCCGGTGCTGCTCATCGTGAACAAGCTCGACCTCATCGAGAAGGAGCGTGCTTTGCCGATCATCTCCCACTACACGGAGAAATATCCGTTCGCCGGTGTCGTGCCGATCTCGGCGAAAGAGAACGAGAACCTCGACGCGCTGCTCGAGGAAGTCGGCAAATACCTGCCGGAGGGGCCGCAGTACTATCCGGACGATATGGTCACGGATCAGCCGGAGCGCCTGATCGTGGCCGAGCTGATCCGCGAGAAGATCCTCGAGCTGGCGCGCGACGAGGTGCCGCATTCCGTTGCCGTCGAGACCGAGGAGATGAAGACGCGCGAGAACGGGGATGCCTATGTGCGCGCGACCATCTACGTCGAGCGCGAGTCGCAGAAGGGCATCATCATCGGCGCGAAGGGTTCGATGCTGAAGGATATCGGCGCACTCGCGCGCAAGGATATCGAAACGCTGCTCGGCTGCCGCGTCTACCTCGAGCTCTGGGTCAAGGTCAAGAAAGACTGGCGCGACCGCGACGGCGTGCTGCGGAACTTCGGATTCGGACAGGAGAAGTGACGCACGATGGCACTTTACACGGCGGAGGCAGTCGTGGCCGGCGTCAAGAACTTCGGGGACGCGGATAAGATCGTGACCTTCTTCACGAAGGAGCGGGGCATCGTGCGCGCCGTGGCCTTCGGCTGCCGCAGGCCGCGCTCACCGCTCGCGGGCGCGATGCAGATGTTTGCATACCTCGACGTGCAGCTCGCCGAGGGGCGCAGCCTCGATACCGTGCGCTCCGCGACGGTGCGGCGGCACGGGCGCCGGATCATCGAAGACCTCGGGACGATGGCTTACGGCACGTTCGTCGCGGAGTTTCTGCGCGACTTCCTGCCGGAGGGACAGCCGGAGGAGGGCATGTTCCCGAAAGTTCTGCAGATCCTCGAGGCCTTTGAGACGCGGAACCCGCGCGTGACGGCGCTCGCGGCGGTCCTGCAGCTGCTCGAGTACACGGGTCTGCAGCTTTCACTCGACCGCTGTGTGCATTCCGGTAAACCGATTTCAGGCGATGCGTTTTTCTCGCTGCACGAGGGCGGGGCGCTTGCGCCGGGGTATCAGACCTCGGACGCCGTGCCGTACCCTGCGGAACTCCGCGAGCTTATGACCGGGCTCCGCGGCCTCGACTGGAAGCAGGCGGGCGGCGTCCGCATCTCCGCGAAATACCTGATGCAGGCCGAGCGGCTCGTCCTGACCTATCTGCAGGAAACGCTCGGGCATCCGATGAAATCCCTCGCCTTTATCCAGCAGCTCGCCTGAAGGCAAATCCCAAAAGAAAAAGAAGGGGACTTTCTGATGAAAGCAATCGTTCATGGTACAGCCATCCTGCCGGATCCGTTGGATTCGGCTTTTACCTGTGTACCCGGTCTCGCCATCGTCTACGATGAGACCGGCATCCGCGATATCTGCGAGGAGGACACGTTCCGCGAGGCGGCTGCGTCCGGCCTGCGCTACGAGGAGATTCTCGATGCGGGCGGCAATTATATCGCGCCGGGCTTTATCCTCGCGCATATCCATGGCTGCGATGGCGCGGATACGATGGACGCGAGCGAGGACGCGCTCGGCCGCATGAGCCGATTTCTCGCGCGCACGGGCGTCACTTCCTTCTTGCCGACGACGATGACCTGCCCCTGGGATGAAATCGGGGCAGCGCTCGGGAATATCCGCGCGTTCATGGAAAAGCAGGATGGCGAGGCACCGGATGGCGCACAGGTGCTCGGCGCGCATATGGAGGGGCCGTTCATCAGTCCGGTCAAGAAGGGATCGCAGGACCGCCGGAACATCCTGCAGGCTGATTTCTCGCGCATCGAGCCGTTTGCCGATATCCTGCGCGTGCTGACCATCGCGCCGGAGGAGCTGCCACCGAAGGAGCGGGAGGCCTTCCCGCAGGCTTGCCGCGAGGCCGGCATCCGGCTCTCCATCGGTCATACGGCGGCTGACTACGAGGCGGCGATGCAGGCCGTGCAGCATCTCGGCATCCGGCGCTTCACGCATCTCTACAACGCGATGATGGGCTTCTCGCACCGCATGCCGGGAACGGTCGGCGCCGCGTTCGACACGGACGCCTACGCAGAGCTCATCGCGGACAACGTGCATTCGCACCCAATGGCGCAGCGGCTCGCCTACCGCATGAAGGGAAGGGACAGGGTCATCCTGATCACGGATTCGCTGCGCGCCTGCGGCCTCGGCGACGGGCCGTCGGAGCTCGGCGGGCAGACGGTCTACGTCAAGGGCGAGCGCGCCCTGCTGCAGGACGGCACGATCGCCGGGAGCGTCGCGACGATGGATACCTGCCTGCGCCGGTTCCGCGAGAATACGCAGGCGCCGGTCGAGGACGTCGTGCAGATGGCCACGAAGAATCCGGCCTGCGATCTCGGCATCTACGCTGAGCGCGGGTTGATTGCCGTCGGCAAGCGCGCGGATCTCACCATCTTCGATGCGGATTTCCATATTTCCGATACCATCGTCGGCGGCGCGCATGTATTTCATCAGAAAAGAGGAGAGGAACGTTGAGTGAAAAACTGACCCTTGGCATCGAGTCGAGCTGTGATGAGACCTCGGCGGCCGTCCTGCGCGGCGGCCGCGAGATCCTGTCGAACGTGATCTCGACGCAGATCCCGGTGCACCAGAAATTCGGCGGCGTCGTGCCGGAAATCGCGTCGCGCAAGCATATCGTGAATATCCTGCCGGTCATCGATGAGGCGCTGCGGCAGGCGGATGTCAGACTCAGCGACATCGACCAGGTCGCCGTGACCTACGGCCCCGGCCTCGTCGGCGCCCTGCTCGTCGGCGTCTCGGCGGCGAAGTCCCTCGCGTTCTCGCTCGGCGTGCCGCTCATCGGCGTCAACCACCTCGAGGGCCATATCTTCGCGAACTTCCTTTCAGATCCATCTCTCGAACCGCCGTTCATGGCACTCGTCGTCTCGGGCGGCCATACGGCGCTCGTCGACGTGCGCGGTTACCAGCGGTTCCACCTCATGGGGCAGACCCGCGACGATGCGGCGGGCGAGGCATTCGACAAGATCGCGCGCGTCATGGGGCTCCCGTACCCGGGCGGTCCGCGCATCGACGCGCTCGCGAAAGAGGGCGAACCGAATATCGACTTCCCCGAGGCGCTCATGGAAAAGGGAAACTATGAGTTCAGCTTCAGCGGGCTGAAATCCGCCGTGCTGAACTACATCAACAGCGAGAAGATGAAGGGGCACGAGCTGCGCACGGCGGATATCGCCGCGTCGTTCCAGCACGCCGTCGTCGACGTGCTGACGCAGAAAGCGTTCGAGGCCGTCGAGGAGGCGGGTCGCGATACGCTCGTGCTCGCGGGCGGCGTCGCCGCGAACAGCGGCCTTGAGGCGCGCCTGCGCGCGGAGGCCGAGAAGCGCGGCATCGCGTTCTCCTATCCGTCGAAGCTGCTCTGCACCGACAACGCCGCCATGATCGCCTGCCGCGGCTATTATCAGGCCGAGGCGGGGCATACGAGCGACCTCTACCTCAACGCGGTCCCCGGACTCGGGCTCGAGGAGACCGAGGGCTGAATTTCAAAGCATCATGTATACATAGAGAGATGGATTTCTTTCTATGTATTTTTTGTTATAATAGAACATAAAAGGTAACAGGAGGCGCAGGAAGATGAATCTTGGGAAGCAGCTGGCGGCAATCTGCCGGAAGGAGACCGGCCTTTCCGAAATGCAGGTCAGCCTGCTCGTACGGATCAGCGCGGTGTTCCCGTTCGTCGCGGATCTCGTGCATGGGAAACTGTCCCTGTATCTGAGGAGCGGCCGGGACTTCGTCATCGCCGCGGAGGTCATGCCGCATACGGTCTATATGCCGAAGAAGCAGAGCTCGCTCGGCGCGCATATCGCCGCGCAGGAGGAGCCGCTGGTCGCGGCCGTGTTCCGCACAGGGGCACGGCAGGCGGGCAAGCGGGAGTGGACCTACGGCGCGATGATCGACATGTACGCGTTCGGCATCCACGACGGGCAGTCGGTGCTCGCCGTCATGACCTTCGACGTCGATACGGAGCGGCTGTCCATCCACGGCTACCGCTGCCTGCTCGAGACGGCCATCGACGTGCTCGAGTATGCGCGGCGCGGCGTGAGCCCGGAGGCGTGGCATCCGCTCGCGCCGTCGGACGGCATCATCGTGGCGGACGGCCGCAGCCGCATCATCTTCGCGAACGAGGCGGCGCAGCGCATCTGCCGCGTGCTCGGCGTCGGCAACCTCAAGGGCTGCCGCCTGTTCGACCGCCTGCTGACGCGCCATATCACGCGCGAGACCGTCGAGCATGACTGCCCATGGCAGAAGGAGATCGAGGGTGCCGGCATGATTTTGATCCAGCGCACGCTCGACCTGCAGGAGGGCGGCGTGCAGAAACGGCGCATCGTCCTGCTCTCCGATGTGACCGAAATCCGCGCGCGCGATAAGGAAATCCGCATCCAGTCCGCGATTATCCAGGAGATTCACCACCGGGTCAAGAACAATTTGCAAATGATGGCAAGCCTGCTGCGCCTGCAGGCCCGTCGCTCGAAATCCCAGGAGGTCAAGGATGCGCTGAAGGTCAGCATTCACCGTATTCAGTCGATTTCCATCGTGCACGAATTCCTTTCGCAGCAGGGAACGGAGGACATCGACGTCCAGGAGGTCCTGCATCAGATCGTCGGACTCGTGGCGCTTGACCTCTCGGACAAGGATTTCATCGTGCATACCGAGTACCGCGGGCCACGGCTCGTCCTGCCATCGCGCTATGCGAGCTCCATCGCGCTCGTGCTGAACGAGCTCTTGCTGAACACGATGAAGCATGCCTTTGAAGGGCGGAAATCCGGCACCATCGGCTTGCGCGTCGAGGAGGAGCCCGAGATGTGGCGTCTCGACCTCTATGATGACGGCGTCGGGCTGCCCGCGGACTTTGCCGAGAGGCCGCATCGGAGCCTGGGGCTGCAGATTGTGAAGACGCTCGTCGAAGGCGACCTCGGCGGTACGTTTGCCCTGCAGAATGATTCACGCGGCATGGGATACGGTACGCACGCGCTGCTGACCATCGCGAAGCCGGATGACGTTGAGAGGCCGGGCTACCAGGCGGAATCGGATACGCTGTGAATTTCAGGAAGGATAGATACTCTATGCTGAAAAAAGCTTTGAAAATCGTTGTGGCGGATAATGAGTCGATCATCCGCATGGACGTCAAAGAAATGCTCGAGGACGCGGGCCACGAGGTCGTCGGCGAGGCCATTGACGGGCGGCACGCCGTGGAGCTCACGCGGAAATACCACCCCGACCTCGTCATCATGGATATCAAGATGCCGCAGATGGACGGCATCACGGCCGCGCGGAAAATCTCGCAGGAACACCTCGCGCCCGTGCTGCTGCTCTCCGCGTTCAGCCAGCCCGAGATTGTCGAGCGCGCGAAAGAGGCCGGCGTCACCGGCTATCTCGTGAAGCCCGTGCAGGAGGAGAACCTCTTCCCGGCCATGCAGATTGCGATGTCGCGCTGGCAGGACATGCAGGGCATGGAGCAGGAGCTCGCCGACCTCAAGGACTCGCTCGCGACGCGCAAGACCCTCGACCGCGCGAAAGGCATCATCATGGCCGCACACCATCTGTCCGAACAGGAAGCCTACCGCCGCATGCAGAAATACGCGATGGCCAAGCGCATTCCGCTCAAACGCGTCGCGGAATCCATCGTCCGCGCCGCCGGCGGAACTGTATGATTCTTCGATTCGAGCCTTCCCCTCGGGAGGGCTTTTTTGTTGGATCAAAATAAATTTTGATTTTTTGACTTTCTCCTATTGACATTTTGACTAAAAACGATTAGTATAAAGACTGTAATCAGTTAGCACTCAGGTTCGATGAGTGCTAACAAAGCGAAACTTGCATATCATTTTATAGGAGGAAGATACCTATGATTAAGCCATTGGGCGAAAGAGTTGTCATCGAAGTTTCGGAAGCTGACGCAAAGACGGCCAGCGGCATCGTTCTGCCGGACACGGCGAAAGAGAAGCCGCAGAAGGGCGTTGTCGTAGCAGTCGGCAAGGGCAAGGTGCTCGATAACGGCACGCGCGTTGAGCCGGAAGTCAAAGTCGGCGACGCGGTTATCTTCTCCAAGTACTCCGGCACGGAAGTCAAAGTCGAAGGCAAGGATTACTTGGTTGTCCGCGAGAGCGATATCCTCGCTGTCTGCTGAGCAGCACACGAGGATATGGGGCACGGCAAGTGCCCATTGCAGAAAGAAATTTCGGAGGTAAGATAGAATGGCTAAACAGATTCTTTTCAACGAAGATGCCCGCCGCGCGCTGATGGGCGGCGTAGATGCACTGGCAAACGCCGTAAAGGTTACGCTTGGTCCGAAGGGCCGCAACGTCGTGCTCGATAAGAAGTACGGTGCGCCGACCATCACGAACGATGGCGTGACGATCGCCCGCGACATTGAGCTCGAGGATCCGTTCGAGAACATGGGCGCTCAGCTCGTCAAAGAAGTCGCGACGAAGACGAACGACGTCGCAGGCGACGGCACGACGACCGCTACGCTGCTCGCACAGGCAATGATTCACGAGGGCATGCGCAACGTCGTCGCTGGTGCAAACCCGATGATCATCAAGAAGGGCATCGACCGCGCGGTCAGCGCTCTCGTTGACGAGATCAAGAAGAGCTCGAAGAAAGTCGAGAAGCAGGACGATATCGCACAGGTTGCGACGATTTCCTCCGCGAACGAGGAGACGGGCAAGCTGATTGCCGAGGCTATGGAGAAGGTCGGCAAGGACGGCGTCATCACGGTCGAGGAATCCAAGACCATGAAGACGAACCTCTCCGTCAAGGAAGGCATGCAGTTCGACCGCGGCTACATCTCCCCGTATTTCGTTACGGATACGGACAAGATGGAAGCTGGCCTCGATGATCCGTACATCCTGATCACGGATCGCAAGATCTCCGCGATCAACGACATCCTGCCGCTGCTCGAGCAGGTCGTGAAGGCTGGCAAACAGCTCGCTATCATCGCTGAGGATGTCGACGGCGAAGCGCTGACGACCCTCGTTGTCAACAAACGGTTGCCGTCAAGGCTCCGGGCTTCGGCGACCGCCGCAAGGCTATGCTGCAGGATATCGCGATCCTGACGGGCGGCACGGTCATCAGCGAGGAGCTCGGCCGCAAGCTCGACAGCGTAACGCTTGATGATCTCGGCCATGCCAGCAAGATTGTTTCGACGAAAGACGAGACGACGATTGTCGGCGGCAAGGGCGACAAAGACAAAATCGCTGCCCGTGTTGCGGAGATCAAGAACCAGATCGAGCAGACGACGTCCGACTTCGACCGCGAGAAACTCCAGGAGCGCCTCGCAAAGCTCGCTGGCGGCGTAGCTGTCATCGAGATCGGCGCAGCAACCGAAGTCGAGATGAAGGACAAGAAGTACCGCATCGAGGATGCGCTGAACGCTACGCGCGCTGCGGTTGAGGAAGGCATCGTCGCAGGCGGCGGCACGACCTTCATCGACATCCAGTCCGCACTCGACGGCCTGCAGGCTGAGGGCGACGAGAAAGTCGGTATCGACATCGTCCGCCGCGCCATCGAGGAGCCGGTCCGCCAGATCGCGAACAACGCCGGCCTCGAGGGCAGCGTCGTCGTCGAGAACGTCAAGAAGGCTGGCAAGGGCATCGGCTTCAACGCACTCAAGAATGAGTACACCGACATGATTGCGGCAGGCATCGTCGACCCGGCTAAGGTTACGCGCTCCGCACTGCAGAACGCGGCATCCATCGCCTCGATGGTTCTGACGACCGAGACCCTCGTCGCAGACAAGCCGGAAGAGAAACCGGCAGCTCCGGCAGCCCCGCAGGGCGGCATGCCGGGCATGATGTAATCCGTTCGCAGGGTTCCATCGTACCATAGTAGAATCGAAAAGGGAGGCTCATCCAGCTAGATGGATGGGCCTCCTTTTTGCGTCCGTGCAATCTCTTTGCATGAAAAAACCTCCCGATGGTCGGGAGGTTTTCGTGTGTAAGGAAAAGAAAATCAGTCGGCGATGGCCGTCTCAAGGGCAATCTTCATCATGTCCTGGAAGGTCGTCTGGCGCTCTTCTGCCGTGCAGGCCTCGCCGGTGAGGAGATGGTCGCTGACGGTGAAGATGCCGAGGGCCTGTACGTCTGCCTCAGCCGCGAGCGTGTAGAGACCGGCGGTCTCCATCTCGACGGCGAGGATGCCGTATTTGCGGAGGCGGTCGTTATCGACGTCCGGATCATAGAAGCGGTCTGCCGAGAAGATGTTGCCGACCGTGGCGCGGAGGCCGAGGCTGCGAGCGCTGTTGACAGCCTTTTCGAGCAGGTCGAAGTCGGCGAGCGGCGCGTAGTTGATGGCCGGGCCGAAGATGCTCTTCATGATCGAGGAATCCGTCGTTGCGCCCTGCGCAATCAGGACGTCGCGGAGATGCACTTTCTTGTGCATCGCACCGCAGGTGCCGACGCGGATGAGCTTCTTGCAGCCGAACTCGTGGATGAGCTCGTGCACGTAGATCATCAGCGACGGGATGCCCATGCCCGTGCCCTGTACGGAGACCGGCACGCCCTTGTACGTACCCGTGTAGCCGAGGATGTTGCGGACGTGCGTGTATTCCTTCGCACCGTCGAGGAAGTTCTCCGCGATGAATTTCGCGCGCAGCGGATCGCCCGGAAGCAGGATACGCTCAGCGACTTCGCCTTTTTCAGCACCAATGTGTGGAGTTGCCATAGTGATGATTCCCTCTTTCTTTATCAGAAAATTTCAAATCGTATACGTCTATTATAAATGAGAAGAAACGATAAGGGAAGGGCGTATGTCCTAATTTTTTTACAAAACGGAATGGTAGGCCCGCTGATAACATGAAAGACGCATGCATCCGCGTCCGGAGAATGAGGTTTTTGCTCCAGTATGGTATAATGGAATTTAGAAAACTTGGCGCGGGAAGGTCTGCGCTTGGAGGGATTGGTTCGATGGAGAGCAGCAATGCGATGATTTCCCGTGTGGGGCAGAATATCCAGGAGAAGGCTGCGCTGGTCTGGTCGGTGGCGGATGATCTGGTCGGCGCGTTCAAGCCGCATGAGTACGGTCTGGTCGTCTTGCCGATGGCGGTCATCAAGCGGTTCCACGACTGCCTGCTGCCGACGCATGAGAAGGTGCTGGCAAAATACGAGGAGGTCAAGAACCTTGCGGTGCGGGATGGTTTCCTGCGCACGGCGGCAGGGTACCCATTCTACAACACGAGCAAGTTCACGTTCGCGACGCTCGTCGCTGACCCGGAGAACATCGAGGATAACTTCAAGGCGTATCTGAACGGATTCTCGGAGAATGTGCAGGATATCCTCGCGCGCATGGATTTTCAGGCGCAGGTGAACCGCATGACGGAGGCGGGGTTGCTCTACCAGGTCATCTCCGACTTCAGCTCGGACAAGGGCGACTTCTCACCGGAACGCATCACGGCGGTGGATATGGGCTATATCTTCGAGAACCTCGTCCAGCGGTTCTCCGAGTCCTATGATGAGGAGGCCGGGGCGCATTTCACGAGCCGCGACATCATCTACCTGATGTGTGACCTGCTCGTGACGGATGACCGCCAGCTCGCGGATCAGGACGGCATCAGCAAGCTCGTCTACGATATGACGATGGGCACGAGCCAGATGCTGACCTGCATGGAGGAGCGGCTGCAGGCGCTCGACGCGAAAGCGGACGTCGATGTGTTCGGGCAGGAGTTCAACCCGTTCACGTTCGGTATCGCCAAGGCGGACATGCTCATCCGCAGCGGCAACCCGGACAACATGCAGTTCGGCGACACGCTCTCGGATGACAAATTCGCAGGCTATCAGTTCGACTACATCATCAGCAATCCGCCGTTCGGCATCCCTTGGAAACGCGAGGAAAAGGAAGTCACGGCGGAGCACAAGAAGGGCGCGGCAGGGCGTTTTGCGCCCGGCCTGCCGTCGAAATCGGACGGGCAGATGCTGTTCCTGCTGAACGGCGTCGCAAAGCTGAAGGACACGGGCCGCATGGCCATCATCCAGAACGGCTCATCGCTGTTCACGGGCGACGCGGGCTCCGGCCAGTCGGAGATCCGCCGCTACCTCATCGAGAACGACTGGCTCGATGCCATCGTGCAGCTCCCGAACGATTCGTTCTACAACACGGGCATCGCGACCTATGTCTGGCTCGTGACGAAGGACAAGCCGGAGACACACGCCGGCAAGGTGCAGCTCATCGACGCGAGTGCGTGCTGCGCCTCCCGCCGCAAGAACATCGGCAACAAGCGCGTGGACATCACGGAGAAATGCCGCGACCTCATCGTGAAGGCCTACGGCAGCTATCGCGATGCGAAGCTCCGGGATACCGACGAGAATGGAAAGGAAATCCTCGTCAAGAGCAAGGTGCTCGACGCCGTAGACCTCGGCTACTACAAGATCACGGTCGAGTCGCCACTGCTCGATGAGGACGGCAAGCCTGTGCAGAAGAAAAACAAGCCCGTCCCTGACACGAAGAAGCGCGAC
>Ga0310695_10002334_pt1 | contig 40430 bp, 51 predicted proteins | sample RumenRJG_04DNA_FD_203882 | JGI IMG/M metagenome (GOLD analysis project Ga0310695, IMG submission 203882) | Bovine rumen microbial communities from Lethbridge, Alberta, Canada - RJG_04 (v2) (version 2) | ecosystem: Host-associated > Mammals > Digestive system > Stomach > Rumen | place: Canada...
TGGTGGCTAATCGGGATAACGGCACTGAAAGCGTTGCATATGACTTAATTAATGGGTTACCGTTGCTGGCTGAAAAGGTGGGGTATGTTAAGGACCAGCTCACATGGATGGCCGATGAAGTGCGGAAATTATCGGAAAACGAAGAGGAGAAAATCGAAATGGTAAGGACAACAAACAATGATTAAAGTATTATCGCTTTTCTCCGGTATCGGCGCGTTTGAGCGTGCGTTTTGTCGGATTGGATTGGATTGGATTGGGAATTGGTGAACTATTGCGAGATTGACCGCTGGGCGTCGCTGTCGTATTCGATGGTTAATCAGTGCAGTGAATCGCTGAATCTGCGTGATGTAAGGACTGTTACTGCGGAAACTGTAAGAGACCGTCAGGTTGACCTAATAACCTATGGCTTTCCATGCCAGGATATCTCAATCGCCGGCAAGCAGCAGGGTTTTGTCAATGACTCCGGCGAGTCCACACGTTCCGGGCTGTTTTTTGAGGCTCTGCGGATTATTAAGGAACTGCGCCCGCGCTATGCTATTGCAGAAAACGTCAAGGCGTTGACCAGCACCAAATTCAAGAGCGAATTTGCCACGGTGCTCTCCTCCCTGGAAGATGCCGGCTATAATAACTACTGGCGTGTGCTCAATGCTAAGGATTACGGTATACCACAGAACCGTGAGCGCGTGTTCATCGTGTCTATCCGTCGCGATGTGGACGAGGGGGATTTTCAGTTCCCGGACAAAGATCCGCTTATGCTCCGTCTGCGCGATATGCTGGAGCCCGCTGAATCCGTGGATGAAAAGTATTATCTCAGCACCGAGCGCGAGGGCGTACGGCGGCTGATAGCTGAATTAGAGGCCCGCTACAGCCTACCGGCGGCCGCCAGAATCGGGGGTACTCCGGTTATATGCCAAGTCGGAAACATTGTTGATAACCCTAACCGTGACAGTCAGCGCGGGCGTATCTATGATCCGTCCGGTCTCGCACCTACTCTGAATACCGTCGGTGGGGGAGGCCTTGAGGCTAAGATTGTAATTGACGGCCTTACCCGTGATGTACAGTGTCAAAGAGCCCGAGTTTTTAACCCTAATGGTTTATCGGCAACCATTACCGCCACCGATTATAAGGAACCCCCGCAGATCTCAGTTATCGGCCAGCTTAAGGGCGGTGAAAAGGGGCGCGTAGTTGACCGCGACGGCATCGGCTACACCCTAACCGCAACCGAGTACAAAGACCCACTGAAAATTGCGGAGCCCGAGCATGCTTACGGCGTGCGTATCCGCAAACTTACACCGCGCGAGTGCTGGCGCCTTATGGGCTTTCTGGATGAGGAATTTGATCGCGTTCACGGCATATCTAATTCGCAGCTCTACAAACAGGCCGGTAACTCGATAGTAGTCAATGTATTGTCTGCGCTGCTGTCGCAATTGTTCTATAAGGAGTTTATTTAGTGTTTGATGTCTTTGCGCGGCCGGACCTTCTCCGTCCTGACCTGGAAGATATCCAGGGGCGCCTTTGTGTCCTACGGCTGGATCTCACCGCGGCTTATGACTGTTTCCCTCGGGAAATCCGCCAGGTCCTGGATGATCTGCTGGGCTGTCTCTGCGATGCCGAGGACAACCTGGACCGTGTACTTGATTTTTTGGAGGAAAGTAAAAAATGAACACCGATTTCAATAATGACCTGTTCCGTGTGTGCCATCCGGCCGGCCAGCTTCATGAGCTTAACCGCCAGGCGGATCTCGGCGCTATCAGAGAAAAGCTGGCCGATTTGTACACCGAGTTGGAAGATTTAGATCCCGACTCCTGCGCCGATGCCGTCGCGTGGGTTCGCTCTGAAATCGACCGGCTGCACTATGATCTTACCCATGGTTCTTTTGTCACTGTTAAGCCTTTAAAGGAGGGTGATTATGACTCCAATCAAAACTAAAACCGACGCTCTGCGCCGCGTGATGGGCGCGCAGAACGCTATCTCTGAGCAGCGCGACCACATGCGTGAGCTCTCTAATTCCATCGCTGGTCTGTGGCCGCAGTCAGAAGCCGATGTGAAGATGTCGGAGGCTCTGGTGCGCCTGGATGATGTTGTTCAGGTTCTCGAGGATGTTCTTTGCGCTGTGGCTTCTGTCCGGCGGTAGTTCTTTTTCCCGGGCAGAAAAAAGGCAGGGCCGCGTGGGAGTGCGGCCCTTATGTTTGTGTGTTTTGAATTAAGGATAAAAATGAAATATACCGTTGGCTTCTGCCACTTTTAATTCTAGCGCTCTGCGCCCTCCCGTACCACCGCATCTTATCTAATTTGTGACTTAAATCGCTAAAATCTCAAATAATTAAGACAAATTTACTTGTAGTTCAGACTTTTTTAGCTATAATACTAAGTGAAAGGGGGAACAAAAGGTTCCCGGTGTTAACTAATCAGCGAGGTAAAAATGAATACTTTAGTCGAAAAAGCAAAAACCTACAGACTGCCAAATCCTACCACTCCGGAGGACCTGGCTTGCAATTTACGCCATACCCTGCGGTTCGGTGACAAGGTGATTACTGCCGATTATTACTATAACGGCTCCGGCAATTCCTACTTCGCCGCCATTTATGAATTCCTGGATGATTCTCAGACCGATTGTGACGATCCTATTGGTCTTGCCGAGGTTAGCCTGGTTAACTTTGCCGATGAAGGGCACGCTATCGCCTGGGCTCTCTCCAAGGTTAAGGAGTAACAATTATGAGCAACAAAAAAATTACCCTTGCCAAAATAATGCCATGCGGTGCACAGCTGATTAAGACTGTCAAAGATTGGGGCGACGGTTGCTGCCTTGAGCAGACAAAGATATTCAAAAATTTGGTTGTCGAAACAGTATCATTTGATATGGAGGTTGATCAGCGCGTGGCAGAATTGATTGCCGACGGGTATGAGGTTAAAGGGAGTAATGTATGATTAAGATTTACGTTGTGGAAACTAAGCGCGTGCAGATGGGCGACAATTGGTCCATCTCCGACCTGGATGCCGCTCTGTCACGGGTGGAGGGTGACTGTGAATACTTTGCTACCTATGCCGACGCAGTGAAGGCCTATACTGAAAGCGCAAGATGCGCCGGTTTCCAGTTCGATACCTACGATCATTATGATTTTGTGGAGCTTTTTGAGTTCACCGTTGACCTTCCCGGTAAGGCCGAGGACTACTCGCATGAAGAGCTGGTTTCCGCCTGTGATGATGCTGTTACCGTGGAGTCTATTGACTGCTCCGGCGTGGAGGTGATGTGATGCTTAAGACCCGCATTGAGCTCCACCGGGAAGATTCCACCGGCTGGGAGACTGTAATCGTGAGCACCGCTCCGGAGGTGTTCCATGAGAAGGACCACTTTTGGCCGCGCTCCCGCTTAATAGGGTGTATTGTCAGCCACACGCACTGTGGTAACGGCCGCGGGTGTTTCCCGGTATGTTCCTGCGCCTCCTATCGCGAGGGTGCCGTGGAGTTCGCACAGATGTTGATCCGCGCCGGATTCTCCCTGGTGAAATAACCGCGGAATCCGCATTAATTTCAGATTTGTTTGAGGTGATTGCTATGACTACTGTTTCCGATTTTATTGTTAAGTTCTGCCGCAAGGACGGCAAGGTCCGCCAGCGCTCCCGTCTGCACGATTTCATTGATTTTGTTTGTGGAAAGACGCGGGTATTCAGATATTACGAATGGTCAGGTTACGGCCACACTAAGTCGTTTTTTAATTCGGAGTTCCGTGATTACTCTGATTGGTGTGAGGAGCTCGGTATCTCTGTTTGCCTCGGTCATGATCCCGCCTATGCGCCTCGCGGCGGTCGTAATGGTGACTTCATCACTGCGGAGCCTGGTCCGATGGTTGACGCACTCCTGGCGGAGTATAAATCCCGCCTATCTTAAGGATTCCTTATCTCGCAGAAACGATAAAGGACCGCCGGCTGGTGGTCCTTTTTTTGGTTACATTCTGCAATTGGAAGTAATAGCTATGACAAAAAAGTTATAAAGTCGCCTTAACTGGTCCGCGGTCCTTCTGTCCCTCGTGCGTCCGGCGTCCGCCGGCGGTGGGGCTCTCTCGGTTAAGCGCATAAGGCGAGGGCTCCCGGTGCGGCTGGTTTCGATGCCAGCAAAATGCGGCCGCGTACACGTGCTGTCGGTCGCCGTTTTCCCTTTAAACTACTTCACCTGGAGTCGTGTCTGTATAATAGCAAAAACGCCGGGGCTCTGGCAAGCCTCGGCGCGGTAGTTTGGTTTTTTCAATCGCCAATAAAAGAGTAAACCTATGTACGGCCGTTATTATCGCGCCTTCCCGCGTCTCTGTCAATGTACCACTGAGCAAATTTGAGGTCGTTATCATACGCCCATTTGCAATGGTTCGCCTGGAAGAAGAACAGGCCATTAATGAACCGGTACCAGATGTATCTCACTCGGCTCTCGGTCCGGTGGTAGTAAGCCTCGCCGCTTATTGATAGGTTGCTGTTACGGCTGTTCGCAAATACCGCATAGGCCAGCTGTGAAAGCGCCGATCCTACGGTAATTATCCAGTTAAAAAATGCTCGCATGCCTGACCTTCCATTGATCTCGTTGCTCTGTTATCTGAAAAGTTAGCGCCATCAGCAGCAGGTAGGCGCGCTCGCGGTCGCTGTCCCCCTGTTCCCTGGCTACTCTCGCCCGCTCCTGCCAATAAAGCGCGGGGCGTATGCTTCCCGGAGGTTGACCTTAACCTCTGCCCAGAACTCTGCATCCGTCAGGCTTACCTCCGCTGATTGAGCAAAATCCACACCTCTAATAAAATTATGGCTCCAGCTGCGAAGCTCAGCAGGCTTACCGTGAACCAATCGCTACAGTCTGCTGTTGGCATTGCTCCTCCCGTACTTCTCCCGGCGTCCGGGGCAAGTGTCGCAGATCTCCATAATTCTTTCACGTGGCACGCCTTCACCGCGTCCGACTCCGACGCCTACCCAGAAGCACACCGCGGCGGTAATGAGCAGGGATAAGCCCCATAAGGCTGTCTCAATCACTTGCTGGCCTCCGGCCACGCTATGGCCTCCACCTCTGCGACGGTTTCGCACGCGGCGAGCCGGTTTTTAAGTTTCCAGTATTCTGCGTAGAGCGCCTGCACCGCCTGGAGCATCACAAGGCCTAACCGCTGGCACGTGTCTTTATCAAATACGCGTGTTACCTCTGTTGCAGATCTGATCTGCACCGCCGGGGCTCCCAGGTCAAAAGCCTTTAGCAGCACGATCATATTTTCCTGAGCGCTCTCGTTAGCATCGAACGTGTCTCCGTCAAATTCCACCTGGATCGCATTTCTGCGGGTCTGCATAATGCTTTTAAGTTCAGCGTGTTTTTCTTCTTTTAACTCGTCAAGAGTTTTTTCTTTAGGTGCAGGTTTTTCTACAATTTTAAAACCACCGTCACATTTTTCAAAAGTAAGGTCATTGTCAGTAACGTATTTGCTCGCACGTTCACCTTGACAATCTACAATCTTGCCTACATAAAATTCTTGTTCTATCTGCCACTTGCCACCCTTAAAAACTAGAATTTCATTATCTTTCAAACTTGTAAGATTTGGTTTTTCTGTAGTAGAAAAAGGAGGAACAATGTATACATTCTTACCTTGAGCCTTTGTTTCTAAAGGGTCTAAATACCCTTCTTGTTCTTTTACATATTGCTTTGTTTTTTCGTCATATAGATAAAATTTCATAGCCTTTCCTTAGTATTTTATACAGATTAAGCAAGTTAAAGCTGGTGGTTGAACCGTTGAAGAACTACCATAGATAGAGTTTGAGCTAGATGCGTCAAATTTCAGCCGAATGAGATAGTGAGTACTGTAATCACCGGGACCAATTTTTGCATCATAACCAATTGAAAAAGCACCAGATCCATGCATGTCTTGTGCTGAAGTACTAGACAATATTGCCTGATTATGAGAACCTGTAATATTCGGCAACCCTGCATTTTTTACAGTTCCACTTGTGCTTGAACCTTGCAAAAATCTATCAGTAAGATTAGGTAGATTAAAAGTTGTTGAACCGTCACCGCTTCCATATGTTGTACCTATAACCGCAAATAACGCACTGTAAGTAGTTCTTGAAATTGCGCCGCCGTTGCACACTAAGAATCCGGCAGGTGCTTGATTACCCGCAAACTGAATATAAGACCCAACGGGTAAAACACTTGTTTTCATCCAGCTGATAAACCGGTTAAAAGCCCCGGAAAGGACGCCGCGGTCCACCAATTCTCCGCCGCTAAGGTCGTACACATAGACGTTTTGAATACCGGCGGACGTTGAAGGACTACCGGTAACTCCACCGATAAATCCGATTTTCGCGCAGGTAACCAGCGCAGCTCCGGCGGTGGCGGTGAGCTTAAGGGCGCCGTCCACGTAAACCTCCACACTGCTGCTGGACGCGGTGAGCTTACGCACGCGGATTCTGAACTGGTGGAAAACTCCGAACCCGCCGGAGGTTGTCGGGTCAATGGCCCCGACGTATTCGGGATCTGATGTTGCGGTGCTGTCGCCGTTCATAAAACGCCATTCAGTGATACTGGATGAGGACAACATGCACAGCCCGGTGGCTCCGGCGCTATCCGCGATAATGAGATATCTATCGCCATCGGGCGATTGATCATCGGTTAAGATATCGGCCACAAACTCAAAATCGGTTGTCTCTTTGGTAGGTACGAACCACTGCACTGAGGTGCTGCTCGCATTAGGATTGTACAGATAATAATCCGGGCTAAGACTTGCATCCTGGGTAAAGCTAGCCGTTGCGCCTTCCGCGGTGTAGGTGCCGATTGCCGGAGTTGCTGAATTATTAAACGCCGCTTTAAAAATCAAAAAATCGCTCATAGTTATATGCTCCATGTCTCGGCCATCTCGGCCATATCTTCATCCGTCGCGTAGCTAAGGATTACCTCGTGCGCGTCTACATAGCCTTTCACGTCCTGCAGCGCCTGGTCTAATGCTGTGCGACCCACATATAAATTTGTTTCGGTTACAAGGGTGATGTTCTTAATCCCGCACTCATCACATGCGTGCAGGTCGGTGCCCAGAACGCCTATAATCCCCAGCTCGTAATCGGTTGTGGCTCCGGTTACTGTAGTTATTAATACGCCGTCAATCTTGACCTTGTAGGTGCTTCCGGTTAGGGCGTCGAGCGCGCAGTCAATGCGGAAATGGTACCACTGATCTACCACCACATCCGCGGACTCAATCAGCGTTGCGGTTGCTCCGCCGCCGAGTACCAGCTCTATGTCTCCGGCGGTGTACTGCAATGTAATTTTAGCGCCGGTAGGTATGCCGCTGCCGTCAACTCCGGCATAGGTGCCGATAATCGTATGCGTGTTAACGGAGGCCGTGACGACCTTTAGATCAAACTCGATTATGACTTTGCTGTCGTCAACGAGCCCGGACTGCAGTGCTATAGGCTTGTAGGCATAAAAGCCTTTTGTATCTCCGTTAGTGAGGTAATATTCGCCGTCCTCCAGGGTGAATGTTCCCGTTGTCTGTGATGCATCGGTGAAAGTTCCGACCTGCGGAGTAAGCGTTTGGTCTTGAAAAGTTAACTCGAATAATGTTTCCATTTTATGCTCCAAAAACTGACGCGGCTATGCTGTGTGCTATTGACTTGCTCATTGGCTGAACGTCTGCACTGCCCCCGCCGCCGCCGGAGGTAAGCGCGATCACGCTGTTTGTGCTTTGATTTGCGGAGAAAGTTCCCGCGGTTATTCCGTCTACCATAATTGTGAGTGTTCCGTCATTAACCTTAGGCATCACGATATTAGCTGTAACATTGGCCGCCTGGTTCGCGGTAAAGGTCTGCACATCAACGCCGTTAACCTGAATTGTGAGAGTGCCGTCCCCCGGTGCCGGGATATCCGCAGAAACATTACCGGCATCATCCGCGCCGAACATCGCCAGGGTTGTACCGCCGTAATTGATCGTAAGCGTGCCGTTATTCGCCGGTGCCGGTATTGACGCGACCGCGGCGTCGTATTCTCCGATCTTGCTGTCTATCAGCTGCCAGTTTGCGGTAATATCGCCATACCAGGCAATATTACCTTCATTAATCTGTATAATGCCATGTGGCAAGGTTGTACTCATTCCCGCGCCTCCTCGTTAAAATAAACCATATCGCATTAAGCCGTAAGGGCCTATGCCGTATCCGGCAGTGAAGTCTACAATGCCGTTTTGCTCCGCAATCTGATAGCGGTATTGCTCAAACTCCGCCATTTCCTCCGCGGTGAAGTACACCAGCCACCAGCGGGCGTTCCAACCCTCCCATTCTGGAGGCGTCTGCTCCTGCGGTTTTGTCTGGTTATCAAAGACAAAGAAGTTCCCGCGAAAGGCGCAGGGCTCGGAAAGCACACGGGCGTATGGTGTGCAGATCATACCCTTGCGCACCGGCGTGTTTCCAACCGTCAGGTCTAAGAAGGTGTACCTCGAGCGCTCGGTCACGCGGATGGTGCAGTCCTGGTCATCCAGGATTATCTGTAGTTCCTGGTTCGGATATTTGATTAATGGTATTACGTCCATTCTGCCTCCCTACATACCCGTACCGAGCATCCCACCAAAAAACTTACTGACTTTCGAGCCGATTTCGCCCTTGCCTCCCATGTGGATAAAAGACTCATTCTCCGACCGCTTCTGCCCGGTGCGCTGTTTGCGGCGGAGCTTGACGTTGGTGTACATGCTCTCGACCTGGCGGATTTCCTGGAGTCGAGCGTCAAAAATAACCAGGTCTACGCCGTCCCGCGCGTCGCGCTTGTAGTCCAGCTTGTAAAGGTTAAAGCCTGTATAGTACTTTTCCGGTGTCAGGATGTTCAGGAGCTCGGTGCTCTGCGCGTAATAGATCAAAGTATCCAGGGCGTCTCCGATTTCCTCCGGCGTGCCCTTGATGGCTCCGCGGATGTCGAGCTGTTCCGGGTCGGTTGTCTTGTTGTAGGCTACAAACGAGTTCTCTACCGGTGAGCTCACTACTTTGTGAGCCACACTGTAGTTAAGTTGCATAAAAGATTTGAAGGCTAGCATGGCTCCGCTCTGCGGCTCCACAAAGGCCCACTCCCTGACGCCGATATCCTCCAGCAGATAGCGGTTATGCGCCTGGGCGACCTGCTGCCAATTGTAAACCGGATTGTACCATTGCATAGTCTGTCTCCTACTACTGGAAGGTTCCCTTGTCTGAGGTGTCTACCGTGGCCCGGGTGGTTGCCTGGGCGGTGGCCTGACCGATATCCTCCGCGGTGGCATTGGTGCCTTCTACCTTTACCTCTACGTAATTGTTGACCGTAGTGTTGTTATGTGAGCCCACCGTTACATTGCCCTTTGCCCCTCCGGCGGTGGCTCCTGCTGGTGCTAATGGTACGGCCGTGAAATCCTGAACGGTGGCGCCCATCCTGGCAAGGTTAGCGGTCAATGCCTGGGCAATTTTATCCATCTTGCTCTCGGCAGGTGGTTGATTATCTGGTGTTGCCTTTAACGCCTGGGCGAGATTATCCACCATGCGGGCGGTAGGCGTTCCCTCTACCACCTTCGGTGCTGGTACCTGCACATTGAATTCTTCAAATGAAGGTATAGGCTTTGGTGGTTGCCCGCGCATTTTGCGTAGTTTGTTTTCAAATTCGAGTTCTTTTAGGTACTTATTATACTCTGTAGCTGGTGCAGTCGGGTCCGGATTTTTACCGAATAACTTTTGCCCCCATACTCCGAGTGTGTCTCCTATTGCGCCGGTTAGCTTATCGACAAATTCTCCGGCTGGCTTGATGGTTGCGTTGTATAGCTTTCCTACGGTGCTGTTGTTAAAGTAGGCGGACATATCGTCTACCAGGTCGTGAAACCCTTGCTTGATCTCATCAAAGTTCGCTATCCATGCTCCGACCGCGATGGTTCCTAAAGTCAGCAGGGCGATTATCGGATGGTTCCGTAAAAGGTTAAAGGCCGCATATAGTCCGTTTGCTCCTGTGGTTACCGCGTCTACTACCTTGCTCAAGGTCACAAAGGCTCCGCCGATGGACATGATGGCCACTGCTCCGAAGCCAATTGCGAACAGGTTTTCCTTCAAGAAGGCCAGCTTCTCGGTGATGAATTCTATCACGCCGCCGAGCTTCTCTTTGAGTTCCTCCGGCGTGCCGAGCTTTTTCCAGAAATCTTCAAACTCGGATTTTCCGCCTTGCATGTAGGTCACGAAATCATCAAGAAGAAGGATGATCATGGCCAGCATGGCTATAAACCACGTGAGCGGATTGGCCAATAAGGCCGCGGTCATGCGGATGATTGCTGGTGTAAGCGCTGTCGCTATTACTCCGGCCGCCACCTCCAAAAAGCGGATTATATTATCGTGGTTCCGGTCTACCCAGTCGCTGAACTTGTTTAGTCCGTCGATCATGGTTCGGAACACCGGATAAAATTCCCGCATGATCTTCATGCTCAAATCACCCATGGTGATATTGAACTTGACCAGGGCCTCCCGATATTTTCTGTAGACCTCGATGTCCTCTCGCGTCACTCTGGCCAGCATGGCCATTTTGTATTTGTAGTTCTCGAGCTTCTCGAAATAGCCGCCGGTAACCTTGGCTACCCAGGATACCGATTCGACGTAATTCTGGAATACTTTATGGATGGAGAATGCGCCGGCTATCGGTCCTGCGAAACGCATAGCCAAGCTCTTGACCTGATTGAGGCCGCTCTGCAGCGGTCTCGGATCTAGGCCGAGGGAAATCACAAGATGATCTACGACGGTTGCCATGTCTTACCTCCTCTGCTGGGCTCTGTAGTTGCTCTCGCGCTGATCTTGGTACTCATTATAAGCGTCCACGGCGATAATCTCGAGGAAGTTCAGCATATCCTCATATGAGTAGTACGTCTCCAGCTCGCGCATGGAGGCGTACCTGTGGGAAATCACGGCCGCTATTAGCGGTGAGATGTTTTTGGTGTGTGTGGTCGGATAACGGCGCCCGCCTTGGCCGCTGCCGGTGTGGAGGCGGACTCGCCTCCTGCGGCTAAAAAATCGATATGTAACATCAGGGCCTCCTTCCTCAAAGTGAATAAGGTCTTGACGCTCTCGATCTGCGCGTCCACCGTCTCCGGGTCCATCTGCATATAGAAGTCGCCGTTCTTAAATTCCACACACCGCAGGAGATCATCGTAAAGCTCCCGCGCTTCCTCCAGGTTGACTCCTCCCAGGCTCTTGAGTCCGTCTTTGAACAGCGTCTGCGCTATTATCTGCTGGACGTCCTCTGCGCTGTCTACGTCTACCGAGTTGCCGAGGCCGGTGCCGAGTAGGATTTTTCCTGCTCTGATCAGCCACCATTCAAATTTGGATGCGGGCATCTCGGTGATTCTGAACGTCTTTTCAGTCCCGCGATCATTCAGCTTTAGTTCTTTAGTCTTACGTGCCATTTGCAATACCTCGTTGTTGGTCTATCCTTTAATTTTAACGCATTTTGCGCGGTTATCCGCAAGAACAACCGCGCTTTTTGTGATAAAAGTCAACATCTTATGGGTTGACATCCTTCGGGAATCTGTCGTAGAAGTCCTTTCCAGTCCGCAGGCACTCCCTGGCGGCCTCTATCGTGAATCCTCCGTCTGCCGGTAAGCCTCCGAATTTGTCATAGTAGGCGTCCAGGATCTTGCGTTCCTCCGGTGTCGGAGGCTTGATGCCGTTTTTCTTGTAATATTTGATCTTTGCGTCTGCTAACTCTTTGAATAAGCGCTCCATTCTGGTCATTTCCGCTTCTCCTTCTGTCTAAGGCCTTTTGCCGTATCTTCAATTAAAATTTCTAATACCTTTGTGGCTGTCGGGAAGATTTTAGCAAATGTCTTTTTAGTGTCCTTGCTGGTGCATGTCTCGAAATAATGGGCCATGAACTCTGCATTCATGTTGTACTCGTCGCTTTTCCAGTACGAGGTCTTATGAATACCGCCGTCTTTAATCTTATTGAGCGTCACCGCACTGATCATGTCTGAAGCTCCCGACATTGCTCCGTACCATCCTTCATCACTGCGCTGGGACCATTCGCGGATGGCCTCCGCCACTCCAAAATCGACGAGCCCTCTCGGTGTAGGCCGCTTTGCATCTGGATTCCGGCGCATGTATATTTTGATCAACCGATCTTTTTCGCGCTCGCTGGCGTCCAGCTTTTTACGGACCGCCTCCCGTTGTTCATCTATCAATTGGTTGGTGTCATGAGTGATTGCGTTTTTTAGGGTGGCGTTTACCGTTATCCATCCGCCGCCGGCCTTTACTCCTGCTATGTGGTCTACCGCATGGCCGAGCTCATGCATGATTATCTCGTATGACGTCTGGTAACGGCTCCGGGGAGCCCCGTTACGGAAGAACGCCAACGGGAAGTTTACACACCTATCATGGCTATAAAATGCTTCGGACTCATTTGGTTTAAGTCTACCCGTTATCGGCTCGTATTGCACTACCTCCATCGTGTGTTTCAGTAAGTATTGGCAATCCTCAGACATGTTCTCGGTTAATAGGTCGAGCGTGTCTGCGCCGTCCGGCGCTTTCTGCATCCACTCGGCGGCAAAAGTCCCAGGTCTAAACTTGGTTTTTTGCATAAAATCGCGAATCGGCAGGTTAAAGTCTGCCTTGCGGCTTCCTTTTGTGGCTGTAGGCTTGCTCTCGGTCTTTGTAGGCTTGCTCTCGGTCTTTGTAGGCTTGCTCTCGGTCTTTGCCGACTTAGCCCCAGCGCCATTGATGAACACCGGCCGGCCGCCGTGTTTTTCGCCGTCGGGTCCGGCCTCTGCGCCAATGGTCACCCAGTGGCCGTCCTCCTCACCGTCCCTGGCGGCGTCCATGGCCATGGCTCTGCCTACGGTAAACCCGGCCGCGAAGGCCTGGGCGATTCTGTCTAAGTCCATGCTGCGCTCCCTTTTTATTGCTTGTTATTCCATTCGGTGGCGTCCTTGACCATCTCCGATGTTAAGTTCGCTATCTTGCTGAGCACTTCGCGATCTTCCCGGTGGCCGTCGTTAGTCGTATGGTCCAGGTTGTTCATTTGCTTGCTAGCGCGCACTATGTAATCGGCAAAGGTTTTATAATACCTACGATAATCTCTAAGCTCCGCATTGGCTCTATCTTCTCCAATCTTACCGTCGCTGGCGGCCTTTGCTATCCTACCCTGGATCTTGCCCATTGTTTTGTTAAATGCGTCTATATTGCTCCGAATCTGGCGGAGAGAGTCTTTTATGCTTTTTTCGGCGCTTCCGTCGGCTCCTGGGATCTCACCGCGTATGACGTCTCTCATACGTTGTTGAGCTGGGAATGTAACTCCGCTCACCTCCATCATTGTTCGCATCGCACTTCTATCAAATTTAAGGAATATCTGATGTGCGGCCTCTATGTCCTCCTGGCTTCTGTTTGCTCTGGCAGCCACCTCCTGACGGTGACGGGCCTCCATTTCACGCCAGCTCGCGGTTCTCTGTTGCGCTGGCTTGCTCTCAGCTTTCTTGCTCTCGGTCCTCTGCTGTGCTGGCTTGCTCTCGGCCTTAGCGGCTTTTTTCTTGCCTTTAATGAATACTGGGCGGGCTTCCTCGCCTTCTCCGACGGTCACCCAGTGTCCGTCCTCATCATCCTTGCCCTTTGCGGCGTCCATGGCCAGCTTTAGGTTCTCTGCAAATTTTACGCCTTGAGCAAATGCTTGAGCGATTTGATTAATCTTGGTCATTTGTTTGGTACTCCTATCTCGTTTTCCCTTTTCTTACTATAGATTATCAGAATTAAAGCCCTAAAAGCAAGTAATTTTATCTTGATTTAGTCCTTTTTTGTGATCTGTTCCGCATTATTTCTGGTGGTCCCGGTCCCACTTCTCGAGGGCGGCCTCGATCACCTCCCGGTCGGACCGCGGCTCGTAGGCAAAGAGGGACTCCTGCTTGGTGTTAATGCGGTCATGCTCTGCTGTGAGCTCTGAAGCCACGGCGCGGAGCTTGCTCGCCATTGCGGCGGCGCTGGTTGACCGCGTGAAAATCTGCAGAATTGCGCGCTCGGCGGCGTCAGCATCATCGCTCTTGAACATATCGCGCTCGCCCTCGGCGTCGCGAAGGTTACCGGCGCGGGCGGCCTCCACGGCCCTCTCGGCCGAGTTGGATATAAGCTGGCGGATCTGCGGATGTGTATCTGCTATGTCGGTCACGCGGGCGGCGGCGCCCATAAGGCCGTTAATTATGCGCTTCTGGCCGTCATCCATCGCTTGGGCGGCTAGGCGTGTCAAAGGCTCGCTCTGGTATGCCGCATGGAACAGCGCGGCCTGCAGACGGTCCTGGGCCTGGCGTGTCGGGTGCCCGGTTGAGTCTAAAAGCGCACCGCGCTCGGATTCCGGCATCTGCTCGATGAAGTCCTGCACCGTCTCGACGGTCGGAAGGCCGGAGGCATAGGTGCGTGCGTGGGTCAGGGAGTTAATTGCCTTCAATCGCTTGACGTCGTTTACCGCCTGGCCTACGGCGTTAAAGGTGAGGCCGGAGGCTATGTTGGAGCGGTCACCGATGTCTGCGGTTACGTCCTGTGGGGACATCACGCGCACGAGAACCGGTTGTTTCATGCTCTTGATTATCTTCGGATCTACGCCATGCAGGTCGTCCTCCAGCAGCATTTCCCGGTAATCTCCGGCGGTGCCGATGGTATACGCCCTCTGCAATCCGGCCATGCGGCCGTTGCCGGCGATGGCTCGGGTGATGGTAGGATCGTCACTGTAGAATTTGTCGTTCTTATCACCGCGTGAGTCATGGCTGGCGGCTACGTCTCCGGCCTCCATCACGGCGTACTGGACCTTGGTGCGGTTGCCCTGGTTGTCAGTAACGGTGGATATGCGGCCCAGGTTCCTGCGGTCAATCTTGCCGTAGGCTACAATCGGTGCGCCGTCTGCCATGGTGGTACTGAATCCAAGGCGTAAATAATCAGGCTTGCTCGCTATGGCTCTGATCTGTCCGGTTGATGCGGCGCCGGAGCGGTCACGGTTCTGGATTTCCTCCGGGTTGACCTTTTCCGGCAGAGTGAAGTCCGGCGGTGTGGTATCCTTGCGGCCAGCTTGCGCTGGTTGCTTGGCTCCCTTTTTGCCCTCTTTAGAATAAATACCGCCTTTGCCGAACACCTGACCGAGGGTCAGGCCCTGGGCGGCCTTGCCGAGACCGTATTTAATCTCTCCATGGGAGTTAAGGCACACCGGCTGGCCGCCATGTTTTTTACCGTCGGGGCCTGGCTCGGCGCCTATTGTGATCCACGTCTCGCCGTTCTTGTTTGCGTCCATGGCCATGAGGGCGTGGCCTCGCATGAAAGCCAGCCCTCTAGCGAACGCCTGCGCCATGCGGCGCGCCGTCTCCGCGTTCATGGGTTACTCCTATCTTACATATCCTCTAGCTGTTGCGCCGGTCCTTGCCGGCCCATTGATCACCTTGCCTCTTGCGGCGTACAGCGGATCTTCCTGCGGTTCCTCTCTTTTTTCCGGTTCCTGAATTCTGCGGATGTGGTCCAGCAGGTCCTGGTGTAAGCCGCGAAGCTCTGAGAGATTGTCGCGGATTTTATCGTGGGCGAACAGGCCGGGGTAGGCGCGTTCATTGTTAGGCGTGCCAAAGTCACGAGCAATCGCAGCGGATTGTCGGGCGAGCTTGGCTACACGCTCTGCGGTGCCTTTAGCGTTCTGGCCGTGGGAACTTACCACAAAGGCGGACGGCTCTTTGGAGTTTTCAGCCCATCTGCTGTTAAGGGAGCAGAGCTTGTTAGCCATGACGCCGATTTGGTCTGCTAGGCGGTGCATGTCTACAAGGTCATCATGAACTCTGGCCGGTACGTTCGCGTCCAGCGCTTTTTTCAGCTTAGCTACAGAAGGTTCCAGGTCGTTTGCCACAATCTGTTTTGTTTCCTGTCTGAATTCTTTAGCCCTGGATGTCGCGTCTTTGCGGGCTTTTTCAGCCTTAGCTCTCTTGGCGGAGGCGCGTTCTCCTGCTTCTTTTCCGGCTCTTGTACGCTCTCCGGCCTTGCGGTCTGTCTCGCCTTTGCTCTTTTTTCCTTCGGAGCTGAACTCGCCGCCTTTGCCAAATACCTGACCGAGGGTCTTGCCCTGGGCGCTCTTGCTAAGGCCTTTTTTAATGGTTCCACTGCCGCTTATGAACACCGGACGACCACTGTGTTTTTCGCCGTCTGCGCCGCGTTCGCCGCCGATGGTTACCCAGTGTCCTTCCTCCTCACCGTCCTTGGCATCCTGCGCCATCTCGGTAAATCCGCGCGCAAAGGCCACGCCTTGGGCGAAGGCCTGCGCCAGTCTCTGTACCTGTTCCAAGTCCATGATTTATCTCCTCTCTTTTGAAGACCGTATGGCCTTGACTGTTTCACTGTATAGGTGGTATGTTTTTCCGTCCAGCTTGACGGTCTCATCTTTGAGGGCGGTAATATCATCGGCTAGGCCCGCATAATCGCGCGCTTTTGCCTTTTTTAGTCCTCGTATAGCGGCGCTTGTTCGGTTAACCAGATCTTTTGCTTCCTTTTCAATTGCGCGGAGCTTGCGCCATATGCCTTCGGCATCGGTTTTATTTAGGTCTCCGTTTTCAATTGCATCTACTACCTCCTGGGTGGTCATGCCTACATAGTCTGCCATCGATTCCGACCATGTCTTTATGGTGTTAAGCCCGGTTTTGATTCGGGTTTCATTGGCCAGGTTCGCGCCTGGTAGCTTGTAGTCGGGCTCTCCGATCTTATCGATGTCCTCGTAGGTATACTCATAACGGGCGCGGATCTTATCTTCTAGTTCCCCATATCGTTTGCCTACGAGGGCTGCGAGATCTTTTGGTGATTTACTCGGCTCTGTCCCTCCCGTGGAGGAACTCTTAAACCAATCAGGCGCATTGGTTGCTTTACCGTCCGGTCCGAAGTGAATTTTATGGCCGTGGATGGTGCGCCAATATCCTTTATCTTCCTCTGCCGCGTCCATGGCTAGGCCGGTGCTCCTGGCAAAGGCCACGCCGGCCGCGAATGCTTGAGCGATTTGATTAATCCTGGTCATTTGTTTGGTACTCCTATCTCGTTTTCCCTTTTCTTACTATAGATTATCAGAATTAAGGCCCTAAAAGCAAGTAATTTTATCTTGATTTAGTCCTTTTTGTGACCTATTCTGCTTTAGTGGCCTACTTCAAAAAAGGACGCTCTCACGCCCTTTGATGTTTCGGCACGTAGTTACCGAGGTTGCTCTTATATGCCTAGCTGGTTGTACCGTGCAAATGTGAACTTCCAGCTGGTTGGTTCCAGGGTCTTGCGGATCCCCGGCATGTCTTTTCCGGAGAGCAGGACTCCCTTTTTGAACATGTGCACCTGCTTTAATGATGGAATTGTCAGCGTGATTCCGATCTCGTAGGTCCGGCGGTTTGTAGCCATGGCCTGGGCGATCTGCTGCATCACCTTGAGCGATGGGCTTGATGCCTCCAGGCTCACGGTGACGTTCCAGGCGTTTGGTACGAAACCGGCCGCGAGCCCGCCGTCTACGCCCATTCGTGCCTGGGCGTATTCGTGTTCGTCGCTGTCTGCCATCTGATCTACACTGAAATTGGTAATAGGTATGCCTACCGGGTACAAGCCCTCCACGGTCATGATCATGATGGCGTCTGCGGAGGTGATGTTGCCTAGCGGCTCTGTGTATTCGAATGCCATTTTTATGTCTCCTCTCTCTTAACTTAAACTACCGCGGTGCTTGGAAGGTTCAGCTTATGAACTGAGCCGCCGTAGGTGTACCAGAAGTTGCATGCTGGTGATTCGCGCTGCTGGCGGATCTGCGCGGTGGCGTCCACAATCTGCAGATAATATCCGCTATTGTACAGTTCGGTGCTAATGTCTACACCGCCGGTTTCCTGCATGAGAGCACTCTTTTGAGTTTCGCTGAGGTTGAGGCCGGTGTCGATTACACCATTCGCAAGAGCGCGGTTCACTACGTCCTGAACCCATGAGCGGATCAGTGTGTATCCTACATCGGTATACGGTACGCGAGGGGCCATTTCAAAGCCCGCTAAGATCTGCACCTGGAGCGCGTTGTTCAGCCATGTGCTGTTCAGGTAGGTGTCGATCCACTTGAATTGACCATCCATCTGGCCATTCTGGAAAAGGACAAAATCATCATTGCGGCTTGCATAATCGCCTACGAAGTTCACGCCGTTTGCGATTAAATTCTTAGACTGGGCCTTATCCTTGATTAGCGCCGGCAGTCCGGCCTGTGCCTTGTATGCCAGTGTTATGGTGCTGTTGTTGCGGTCCCATGCGATGGAAGCGGCGCATCCCATAACGAAGGCGGCGTATACGTAGCTATTCCATACGTGGGTCACACCCTCGGCGTTGAGCTCTCTGATCTGTGCGGTTACAGTGCTGCTGGCGTTAGTTGTAAGCAGGGCATTTTCGTCGGTCCAATGTACATATAAGAATTGGTTTCCTTCCGCAAACTGTGACTGTACCCAGGCTACCAGCTTCTCGTTTTCGCCGTAGGTCAGCGGTGTGGAGTTGATTGTGGTGAAGGTTACCCAGTTCATGCTGTTAGCTGCTACCGCGTCCAGCACAGCGCTGATGTCAGCCTCGGCGGCTTTGTATGGCTGGTAAAGCACGCGGGTGCTGTCGGAAATTCCGAGCAGGTCTGCCATGGCTCCGGTGATTTCGGTGATCTCGATTCCGGCGTTTAGTGAGGTTCCGGTGGTTGTCAGCATAACGTGGGCGTCCATTCCGTCTCCTACCACTAGGCTAAATTCCAGCGCGGACGGGTAGCCAGCGTCGGTGGCCAGCACAGTGTTCAGGTCACTAAGGAGTGCGCTCAGTGAGGCGTATGGTGCGCTGGTCAGGGCCGGTGTGAAGGTGTGTGCGGAGCCGCTTGCGGTCAGCTTGATGGTGATTGCGAGGTTGGCCGGGTCGCCGTTGATTGCGGTCAGCACTGCCTTCTGGTTGTCAATGTCGGCGCCGCGGAGCTGTAAGCGCTTCTCGGTGCGCATCGCGTTGGTTATAAAAAGGGTTGACGGCTTGGTCAACGAGTTATTATATCCGGTGAAATACACCTGGGCCGCTTTGAACTCGTTGCTGGTGCGTCCGAAGAAGGCGCCGACGCTCTGTGCGTCCAGGAACTGCAGCAGCTCACCGTCTGCCGGGGCGGCTGCGTTGTCGGTCAGAAAGAGACCGTTAAAAACTAGATCCTGCCCGGTGCCCGCAAGTACGCGCGGCATGATGCGGACCAGTTCGCTTGCTGGTATTGCCATTTTGCTCTCCTATCTATGTGTGATTGTTATCTACGTTTTCTGTTAGCAGATATCCCGGTTCATTCTGCCGCGTTTCCGGCGTGTGAGCCCGCACCGATTTGACGCGCACCTTGGTGAAATAGTCTATCGGTGTGCTAAGTTCAAACCGTTGCTCTATGTGTAATTTTAGCGTATATCTGCACAAATAATTCTTTGTTTCGTCCCATTGGTTGATCACGGTCACATCTTCAGCGCTGATTAAGTTCAAATCCCTTGACTTGAAGAACGCCGTTCCTATCGGTGACCTACTGAGCATCTCGATTGCCTGTGCTCTCTTGGCCGTTACTTCCTGCTTGACCACGGGCTCTGCGGATACCATGTCTACCTGGATGAGGTGCTCTACCAGCTCGCTGGTGCCCTGCACGAACTGTGCGCCGTCGGTTCCCTGGTTCCGATATCTGTAGTGGTTGGTGCCGTGTCTGGTGACGTGCTGGTGATAGATTATGCACATCTCCATTTTGTCTTTGGTTACGGCCATCTCGTTGAGGCCGCCGCGGATGATCTGGTCATCGCGGTATTGTGGGCAGTCCGGGTCGTTCGCGTCCCATGCGTAGGTCTTGATGTAATCGTACACCGTTCCTAAGATATCAGTTGCCATCTGCGCTCTCCTCCGGTTTGTCTGTTGGGTCCGGCGTATCATCGCCGCTGTCCGGGTTGAGGATGTCCTCCATCAAATCTTTGAGGGCCGTTGGCACCTCGCTCTGCTGGCTGGCCAGCACCTGAACCCAGCCGACCGGACTGAAATCCTCGGCTACACAGTAAATCTTCCAGTATGTGCTGTCGTAAGGTCTGTATATAAAGTCTCCGGTGCGGCCAAGATTCCGGATTATGGCCGCCGGGGTGGTTTGGTTGTTCGAATCGCTGAACAGATAGAACTTTCGATCTCTCTCGGTTCGCTCGGTCTCGCTAACGATTTTCAGATCATCGTTCGATAAGGTCTGCACCTGGGCGCCGACCAGCTGTGGTCCGGCGTATGTGGCGACAATGCGGCCGGAGACGTTTGTGTTTCCGGTGCTCTGCAAAAGGTACACCTGCTCATCGGCGTTCACAAAGCTGATTGCGCCGCGAACTATGGCATGTAAGTTGAGCGACATGGTGCCTCCTATCTGGTGCCTGGGATGTTGATAATCCCTTGCGGTGACTTACCGCTTGGCACTCCCTTCTCAATCCGGTATCCGATGGAGCCGATAAGCGCTCCGGTGCGCACCAGAGCCTGGGCCCTTGAGCTCCCTCCAGTGGCGTCTGTCTTATGTCCGCTGGCGCTCTCGGCCAGCAGGGCTAAAGTCAACGATGAACGGTTTGCAAACTTTTCACTTTGCGTGCCGTTGTGGGCGATGGTGTCCTTGATATCCTGAGCGGCTACTGCGCCTACCCTGGCAAGGATACGTTCATCATCAATTCTGCCGTGGGCGCTGGTAATCGAGGCCCGCACCAGGTTGAGCCATTTATTCGCGTGCTCTCGCTTGGTGGCTCCGAAGATCGGGCGCGGCGGCAAGATCAAAATGGCACCCTTTTTGGGGGCGTTCTCGCCTAACTTTGCCTTAAACCATGCGGCCTGGCGTCCGGTGACCTTCTGAATCCATCCGTACTCGAGGTATGCGGCATATTGTGCTACCCTCGGGTTGTTGATGATCCCGACGTTGACGCTCATTGGCTCCGGCGCCTTGCGCCCGGTGATCCAGTCGGCAAACCGGGACGCGGCGGCCTTGCATCCGGCGGCCAGCGCTTCTCCTAGGTTGCCTAATGTGCTTTTAATTGTGAACGCCATCACGATTCCTTAGCACCATGGATGGTACTTGCTCTGGATATAAATCCGTCCGCCTAAGATGTATGGTTGTAACAGGAGCCATACCTGCTGGCCGCATTTGGTCTGCAGCCAGTATTCGCCGGCCACCGAGTTCGCCTTCGGTAAATCAAACGAGGTACTCACAGAGCCCTCGCTGGCGCTCGAAAGGCGGCCGACCTGGTTCGCCGGTTGGTCCTGCAACAGTAAGAGATGGCACACCGCGTAGTCAATCAGGCGCTGGCGCGTATACACGCCGCGGGCCGGATCGTAGGGGTATGGGCTGTTTTCCGTATTCGGGAAGAACTCCACCGCCAGGTCATACGCGTTCTCGATCAGTTCGTCGGGATATTTGGTCTCATCCTGAAAGTGGATGAACCGTGATCTCCACTCGCTTGCGCTGAAATCATAAATTGCCATCTCTGCCTCCTCCGGTGGGTGGTTATTCAGCTTCTACAACCTGGACCTCTTTCGGATCTATTGGTTCCAGCCCGTGGCGCTGGCTCTTAACGTCGCCGTTGCTGTGGATTGACTTCGGATCTGTGATCTCCATCAGGCAAGGTGGGAAACCGTTATAGCTCTGAAAGGCGCGCTCGCGGCCGTGCAGGCGCTTGATGTTCTCCCAGTCCTCTTTAGGTAGCTGGATGGCTACGCTCTGGCCTACACCGAGCAGAATTCCGCCGGTCTGCTTGATGTTGCTGTTGCATCCTGGGATCTCGATGGTCTTAGTGCCGCCGTCCTTGCTCGGGATGTCTGTGAAGATTATTCCCTGCGGCATGTGGCTTGCAATGGTCACAAAATCTTTACTTGTTTCGATTGGTGCTGGGGCTTCTACGGCGTTGCTCTCAACTACTGCGGCCTTCTGCACATTGGTTGCTGTTTTCTTTGAACTCATAATTTGTACCTCTTTGTATTTACGTGTCTTATCAAAAAAGGCGCGCTGTCTCGGCGCGCCTCCCGTTCTGCGAGTTTTAAATCGTACTAGATACCGGTCATGGTCTTAATCAGTGACGGTCTCTTGATGATTGCTCCCCAGGTTCCGCCTACGGCCTTCTGTTTGAAGGAGGACATCTCTGGAACCACGCGGCCCATTCTCATCTTCTCGGAATATGCCAGCTCTGCTGTCTTGCTTGCAAACAGTTCAGGTGCAATCAGGTACAGCATTTCGCCGGATGCGGTGCTCAGTTCAGACAGCTGGATGATCTTGAGGTTCGGGTAGTTGTCCTTCAGCATCTTGGTGGCGCTCAGACCAAATGCGTTTAATGCGTTCAGGTATGAGGCTCTTGCATTGGAAACCGCCAGGACCATCTTGGTGTTAGCGTCCACATGGCCGCCGTTGTCGGTGCAGAGGGCGTTAATCAGCTTCAGAACGTCGTTATACACGTGGTTTGCGGCATTCTGCGCGTCGTTAGCGGCCTTGTCTGCCCAGGTTGAGTAGGAACTACCACCGATGGTGATGGAGTTCGGGCTCTGGGTTGATGGTAAGTTCGGATCATTCAGCAGGCCATAAATCTGCTTACCCTGCACGCCGTACAGGTAGAACTTGTTGTGGGCCTTGGCCAGGATTGTGGCTGCGGCTTTCTGCTTCTCTGAGGCAAGGCTCAGGCGCTGGCGCGCTACTGTTGCTTCCTCCAGGTCGCCATAGCGGATCACGGTCTGGAACAGGAAGTTCTCGCGCTGTGGTGATTCGAAGTTCAAATCAGAGGACACGTTCTCGCCGTGGTCAGAGTATGGTGTTACTGAACCGGTGTATTCTGTGATGGTGAAACGGGTATATTTGTCTACCCAGCTTCCCTTTTTCACTTCTGGCACCAGCTTCTTTGCGTTCATCGCAGAGAATAGGATCTCTGTGACGGAAGGATCGATCAAAGTCACCAGGGCGCTTGGTACGCCTACGTTCGGTGTTGATGTGAGTGCGGCGTCCTGGGCCAGCATCTGTTCTGTCTTAGCGTAATCTACACGGATTGATCCGTTGATTTCGTCGTAAGCCATGAAATCTACAGCGTATGGGCTGGACAGGCCGCGCTCTTTGTACTGTTCAAAAATTGCGCTCATGTTTATATCTCCTTAGTCTGTTATCCGTGGTTGCTGATCACGATGAGGTCGCCTGCGGCAGATGCCGGGGTGGTTACTGTCCATCCGGTGGCTACTTCGCCGCTTCCTGCGGTGCCGTAGGTCATTGCGCCGGTGGTTGTATTCACATTCACGGCCTGGCCTACTGTGGCTGCGCCGGTGGCGGCTACATAGAAATCGCCGCGAATCGCAACGGTTACCAGCTCGCCGCGCTCGTATTTAAGTTCGCCAGCTACACCGTCTGGAAGTACACCGGTCTGAAGGCGTACAACCAGGCCTGCGAGGGCTCCGCCGCCGGTGCCGTCTCCGGTTGCTACGTTGCCTACCGGGGTGCCGGCTTCCCAATCAGTACCGGTGAAGCTGCCGTTCCAGCAGAACTGTCCGGCTGTCGCGGTACCGTCAGATAAATAATTGTGAACTGTGATCACCTCGCCTAAAAATGCAGCCTGCGAACCAGGAACACCAAGGGCCGGATCAACGTTTACTTTTTTCTGTAAAGCCATTTTTGTTTTCTCCCTGTTAATATCCGATATTTACATCATCGAGCATGGTGCTCAGAATTGTCTTTTTCTGCGCGCCGTCTGCCGCCATCTGCACATTGCTCTTTAGCGCTGATTTGTAGGCGTTGTAACTGTCGCGTGCGGTCTCTTTAGTGCATTCGATGCCGAGTTCAATGCATGCGTCGTAGTACACATCATCGGCGCTGTCGTATGCGTCCACCTGGACTTTGCCGAGCACGGATTTAACGTCGTTTGCGGCGGCGTTGATCTCGTTGATGCTCTGGCGTACCTGCGCAGTGATGTCCGCGATGGTCAGCTGGTCGCCGTCATCCTCGTATGCACTGTCGCTGGCCATTTCCTGGCCGGTGCCGTCTCCCTGGTTGCCATATTTCAGTCCGGCGATAAAGGCCTGCTGAACTTCTGGGTCCTCTTTTTCGAGGCCGCACGCCTTGAGGGCGTAGTTGATGAGTGATGCCATTTGGTCTCCTCCATTTGTTTCTTGTTTTGCTGGGAGGTTTCCGCCCGCTACAGGCGCACCACCCGTCCCTTGATTTTGAATCTGTTGTTTCTGCGGCTGTAGAGCTGGCTGTTTAGCCACTGCCTTCTGCTGCTGAATTGGTTTTTTAACCGGCAGAGCCTGTTTCTGCGGGGCCGGCGCCTGGGCTTCGACGTTGATGTCCGCCTTTTTGCCCTTGGTCCCTACCTCCACGTCGATATCGTCCGGTTCCTGGTCGATGCCGTAGTCGTCATCGTCGTCAGGTTGCTTTTCGCCGCCGTATGGGCGATCTCCCTCCGGCGCTCTGCCTTCGTCCTGGAAGTCATCGTCACCATCGTCGAGGTCGTCATCGTCGTCGAAATCACGGCCGGTATTGTCGTCGTTATCGCCATCGTCGAAATCTCCGCCGGTGGCATTATCGCTGTCGTAATCATTGCCGTCGTCGAAGTCGTCATCATCGTCGTTATCGGTGATCTTGACTTTGTCGTTATTGCCCTTGACCGTCACCTCTGGTTCCGGCTGGGCGTCTTTGCAGGCGTCCTTGCCGAACTTCGAGCCGAGGGCCAAGATGGCTTTTTTCAGTCTGCCGCGCTTCTCCTCGTCGAGGCTCTCACCTACGTCCGCGATGATTTGGTCAACCGCGCCCTCGATGTCGTTCTCTGCTTCCTCCTGGTGCAAAGCCAGCAGGGCCTGAACGAGTGCGAGCTCGGCGGCCTTTTTGTTTTCGTCTCCCATTCTGAGTCTCCCGTTTTTTGAGTCGTATACCAGAACGTCTGCGCCCGCGCGGCCCTCCTCAACAAGTGCGACGTGGTTCGCGCGGATGTCCCGCATGATAAAATCGTAACGCTGGCCGTTCCAGGTTCCCGGCGTGAAATCCGGCTTGTACTTGTAGGCCGAGCTTAATTCGCGCATGAATCCGTTTTTAACGACTTTTTGCGCTTTTTGGTCGTAAATCACCAGCGAGTTCATGAGGTACGGTGACGCCCATTTCGCTTCGGTGCCCACCGCACCTACGCGCGTGTCCTTCGCTGGGGCTTCTGCAAAGTCCGCATGGTGGCGGAACTGCAGCGGTATGCCATTAAAGCTGGCGATGGTTTCCGGTTTTTTCAGTTCCTCCGCCGGCCGGTATCCCATGTAGGTCTTGTTCGGATCTAGGCCTAGGCTCTCCCATCCTGGGATCTCTCTGCCGTAATAAGGTGCGATTTGCTCTTTGGTGAGGGGAGATATCGCGATGTGCATAAATCCGTTTGTGTCTATCGACCTCACAGATTGTCTGCTGTCAAACGTCAGTCTGTCGCTATTCATTTTTTGCTCCCTAAATCATCAAAAACTTCAGGTATTATGGTCCGGTACACGCACCGGCAGTACGGAAGCTCGGCGCATTGGACGTTATGGCCGACGTCGATGTCGTACATCCCTTCCTGCAGGTCAAATTCTTGACCGTTAAATTCGCGGTGGGTCTCTCGGCTGGTAAATTCGCCGGGTACGTGAATCCACACCGCTCTGGTGAATCCTAGTGATAAATCATTAGCCCGTTGGACCGTTATGTTTAGTTTGTTGGTCTGGTCCATTGCTACGAGCTGGGCCCTCCGTGGGCTGAATCCGCTTATCCCTCTGAGCGTGGCCTCCAGGTCGTTGATGTTCACGCCGGCGTCCAGGCTGGTGACCACGGCCGTTTGGATCCTCTGCAAATCTTCGGAAGCGAGCCGCGTGATCAGTGTGGTCTGGTCTTGGATGATCTTTGGTACGATCTCCTCCACCTCCGGCGCTATGTACTGGCCTCCGATCTGGTGGGTTGTCCACTTCTCGCGTATAAAAGCCTCGCTTAGTCCGGCTTTTCGCATTGCGTCCACCTGGGCCGCTGTAGTTGACTTAATCATCCCGGTACAGAACCAGTGTGAGATCTGTTTGATGGTTTTGCCCATCCCGAGGAGAATGTCTGTCATGGCCTTGACCGCCCGTTTTCCAAAGCCTTTTAAGGCTGTGAAGGGGTTAGCGTCATGGGCCGTGGCGACCACATCTGTGAATCCCTGGTATCCACTATCTCTCAAATCACATAATACAAAATTTATCAATAGCATGTTTGATGAATTTATTAGTTTTGTGATCTCTCTCGCGTATCGTGCCCTAATTCCGCGGTTTGCTTCCACCGCGCGGCGGCAGCGGTTACGCCTGCTCCGACTCAGCGCTGGTAACGGTCGCATCTGCACGTCCTCCTAGCATCCATTCCCGGCCTTCGAACTTAGGGTGCGGCGGCTCCTGGAACATCCAGGCGCGCGGGTTCCCGGTGAGGTCTACATCGCTCGCGTTTCCCTGGGCCTGCTGTGGTTCCTGCGGTGCGCTCTGCTGTTGTTCCTGGGCCGCCTGGAGCTGGTTAGCCATCTCCGGCATCATCGCGCCCATGTTCGGTTCCGGTGCATCATCGCTCAAGAAGCCCAGCTTGGCCTTCGGATCGTCCTTAACCGCCTGGCGAGCCTCATCCGCGCTTATCACGTTCGCCTGCAGCAAGGTGGCCAGCATGTTCACGCGGGAGCTGGCGCTCTCGATGTCTCCGGTTTCGTCCTCGGTTCCGAGCGGGTTAAAATCAAAGTTGATTGACTGGTCTATCTCGCCAAGGACCGAGAGCTGAACTGCGCGCAAAATGCGCAGGATTCCATCGTGGAGCAGTTCTTGTTTGCTCATGATGTGGTCGTAGTAGTTCCTTATGTCGCTCTCGCCGGTCGCATTGAACCCTGACGGGCTGATGCCCAGGAGCTTGACGGCCGGCGTCCGGTTAATGGCCGCGATGAATTCCAGGCTCTGGCGTACCACATCGACCACACCGGAAATTGTGAGGGTGATGTTCTTGATGTCCTCTGCGCTCTTGTCGCATACAACAACCGAGTCATTATCGCGGTATCTGCTTAGCGCCAGCATCTTCGCGTCGAGCTGCTGGACGCCCTGCGGCTGGCTTAGTAAATCTTCGGTATTGGTCTGAAAAACTAAAAGGTTCAGCTTCTCGAGGATCCCGCTGGTGGCTACGCGGGCCCGGTTCCAGTGCATCACGTAATCCCACAAGATCTGCGCCATCGGAATTCCTAGGAAGTTGTACGCCGGTCTGAGCAGGGTCGGCGGCAGGTTGTCTCGCAAGATTACCAGGCGGCTTGCGTGCACACGCTTGCCTAATATCAGCCAATAATCAGGGTCGGACATGTAGCTGGATTTCAGCGGGTCTATCGCGTTGTAGGTTCCCGGTGCACAGTTGACCGGATCTATCACCACCAGCTTGAGCTCGGTGCCCTGTTTGATTTCGTCGCTTTTTTCGCTAATCTGCAGAGGGATTGACGGGTCGTCAGTCCCGGTGTCGATGTAAATAAACGCGCCGCCCATGTAGCCCATGGTGGCCACGGCGGTATTAAAAATCTTGCGTAGCTTGAGCTTCTCGCATTGCTCGGTGATTTGCTTGATTTTGTCCGGGTCGGTCTCATCGCCTCCGGTTATGTCGATCCATTCGCGGGTGATGTCGTCTGCCACCGTCTGGATGCAGGTGCGGATCATGCCGTTCTGGGCGATTTGTTGAAGCACACCATAGCCTATGAAGCTGGTCATCGGGTACTGTCCTAGGTCGGTGCCGTGCTGGACTAGGCTCTGATAAATCTGCTCAAATCCGGCCGAGAAGGCGTGATCTAGCGCAATCCTTGAGTCCGGCTCGCTGTCCTTTATGCCCTTGGTGCCAAGGGTCGCCGGCAGTGAGAATAAGCGCTTAACGTCCGCAAGGTTGCGGATCTTCGGTGCCTGCGGGCTCACGGGCTGGCGCAGTTCTGCGAGCACGTCCTCGATGGAGGCGCGTCTTTGCTCCGGTTGCTTGGTCTGCGATTTGTTTTTTGTGGTCATGGCTATCTCCCTCTCAGTGCCAGGATGTTTTCTAAGGTTATGCGGCCGCCGTGTTGCAGGTCCTGCAGAGCCTGGGTCATCGCGTCCACCTGGTCGTCATGCGCTCCGGCCGGGAAACTCAGGAGTTCGTCGGTGAAACTCCGGATCCATGGGGCGATTTCCGGCGATGGCAGGAATACGTTATGGGCCTCCCACAGCGTGGCTATCGCGCTGGCTCTGGCCTCTTTGCTCTCTGTAGGTATCACCGGTATGATTCCGGGGATCTGGGTTTTCAAAGTGTCGATGATTGCGCTCCCGTTTGCTTTGTCCTCCACCAGCTTGCGCATGGCCTTTTTGTGTTTTTTGCTCAAAGCTATGAATTGGTGCATGGTGGTTACGAAGTCCCACCGGCCGCGTACCTGGTCCAACAGGTAGAATTGGCCGCCGGCCCTTGCCCACACCGCGCCTACCACGTAGTCGCTTCCGTCTGAATCCTTAAAGGTCATATCCCAGCTGAGCACAATTTTATCAAATTCTGCCGGTGGTGTCGTGTAGTAATTGATCCAGTCCTCTTTGAACACGCCGCCTCCGGCTGGTATTGGCCTTTGCTGGTAAAGCGCGGCCCACTCGCTCGGCGCTAGGGTGGCCTGCTTCTCGAGGAGGTCTGCCAGCGGATATCGGTCCGGGTGCAAGGCCTCGCCTTCTCGGCGGTACTTCTCATCGTGCTCTGCGATGGCTGGGTAGTTTATCAGTTTCCATGGCCTACACGGCAGTCCGTCCGGCCTCTCGCTCGGCTGTGCGAGCAAACGCCCGATTAAATCGTCTTGTGACCATCTGGTCGCCATAACGATTACACCTCCGCCTGGGCTCAGTCGGGTATAGGCGGTTGAGGTATACCACGCGTGGATATTGTCTCGAATTGTCTTTGAGTCTGCCTCTTTTTTGTCTTTTATCGGGTCATCCACAATCAGGATGTCGCATCCGGTACCGGTGATACCGTTGCCAACGCCGGCGCTTCGATATGAGCCCTGGTGGCCTACGATCTCGAGCAGTTTGGTGGTGCGCTCGTAGGCGCCGTTGTCTCCGGTGGCTGCCACGGCCTCGCGTCCGGCGAGGTATGAGTCAAATAACCGGTGGTAGGCCGGGCTGTCCATGATCCTCTGCACATCGCGGTTCATTCGCGTGGATAAATCGCTTGAGTACGAGCATGCGATCACGCTCATGTCCGGGTATCGGCCTAGCAGGTAGGCTGGGAACTCGCGGCTCACCAGCTGGCTCTTGCCATGTCGCGGCGGTGCCGTGAGAATTAATCGTGGGCTCTTGCCTGCCACCACATCCGCCAGGAACTCATCGAGCTCGCGGCACACCTCCCGGTGAAACCATCCCATTTTGAACTTCGGGAAGGTGTACAGGGTGAAGCATGCGAGGTTGTTCCGCGCTTTGCGCGTAGCGAGCTCTAGGAGGGCCTCCTGGGGCGTTACCTTGGTATCCCTATTCTCCGCCATCTGAGAGGCCCTCAGAGCTCAAATTTTTGGGGTCTGCGGCGGTCTCGGAGGTCGATGCTTGATCTGCGGTCTGTGATCCGGTATTTCCCTCTGCCACAACCGCCATCAGTTCATCATCGCTCATGTCCGCAGTTATCCGTTTCACGGCCGCCTTGACGTTGAGGCTGCGGTCGTCCTTCCAGTTATCCGGATCTTTGTTCTTTAGCCAGAAGATGATCGCGCCCAGGTTGCCTTTGCGGATTAAATCTTTGAGGGCGTGGACCACTTCGCCTACTCCGGCCTGCTGGCCTTCCTCGTATGCCTTGAGGAGCTTTTTGTCCTTTTTGAGGTGAATGTAAAACGTGCGGGAGCTTATTCCGAGCACGGCAGAAATCTGCGCGACGGTCATCCCGTCCGCCGCCAGGCTCCGGACCTTTTCATAATTTTTTAGGTTCTCGCTCTTGAGCTTTCTTGAGATAGACGATGCCATTTGTTGATTACCTCTATTGTCTACGTGTCTAGCACCAATTTTACCAAAGATCAAGACCTCCACGAAACTTTTTTATTTTCTTATGTGAAGTCGTCGATCTTTTGTTTTCGCCGCGTCCGCGGTCGGGGTTCCTTTTCCGCCCGGTGGCTGGGCATCCTCCGGGTCGTCTCTCTGCCTCCTCAACCCTCCCGGCCGCGCTGCCGCCTCCGGTTCCGGTTTGTAGGGTACAAGTATTTTTGTCTTGTAGGCTTTTTATGGTTGTAACGCGTGTTTCTGTAACATCATGGTTTTCTAAAACTCTGGATCATGCGTATGTGTGCGCGTGTAGATCTATGCGCGCGTGTAGTATTACACGATATACTTAATAATAAAATAAATGTTACATGTTACAAAATACGGAGAGCCTTATCCGACGGGGCTTCGCGCGAGTAACACCATTGTAACACCTGGTGCTTTATTCGTGTCACAAACGGGTTGTAACGTGTGTAACGTGTTACAAATCATAAAGTTGCTTTATAAAAGTGTTCTGTTGTAACCGTGTTACACGTTACCGTCTGTTGCACCCCTCTTTTTTCCGGCCGATTTTGTTGCACGAGTGCGTTACACCGTCCCGGCTCCAAAATAAAAAGGGACTCGGCTAAAATGTGATCTATGTCACACTTGCGAACAAGTCCCTTTTTGCCTTTTTCAGCTCTCTTTTTCTATCTGCTTAGTCCTCGGTTTCCTCCGGATTTCCTCTGTGCCATTCGCGATGAACTTCTGATCCTATGCGCACTGCTTTGGATAAAAATCCGAGCTTTCTGAGCAATTTTGCGCACCTTCTGGTGTGTTTTGCCTCAATTGACGACTCATTAAAGCCCAGGGCATATTTGAGAATTGAGCGGGTATTGTGGATCTGCTGCTCTGCCTTTGGAAGCGAGTATTCGCCGTCAAACCATGATTCGATGGCATCCTCCCATGGGTCCTCGAGAACGTTGTCGCTGTTAAATTCCGGCTGCAGCTTCTCTACGTCCCGGTGGAGCTTATTAACGCCGGAATCCTGGAGGATCTGTTTGCCTTCTGCCCACAGCTGGCCGAGGTCGCGCTGGATTGCATCTATGTCGATGTCTCCCACCTGGATCGCGGCGTAGCGTCGGTTCCCGGTGGTGTCGGTTAAGAAGTCCATCTCATTGGTAGTCATAATGAACAGGCAGTTGCGGACCGAGCGGCGTTGCTCTCTGCCGTAAGGCGGGCGCCATTGGTCCTCCTCGATGGTGAGAAAGTCTTTGAGCTCATCAGCGTCCTTTTTGGTCATTCCGGCCATCTCTCCGATTTCCACCACGGTCTTGCCCTGGATGCGCTGAGCTATCTCTTTGTTCTCCATGCGCATGTTTACGCCCACACACCATTCCGGTTTAAGGGCGAGGGTCATTGCGCAGGTTGATTTCCTGGCGCCCTGGCGGCCGACAAGAACTACCGATATGTCTGCTTTGATTGGTTCCTCCGCGGTGGCCCGGCCGTAGAGCATGCCGAACAGGTACCGGCCGACCGCGCGGGTGAACTCGGTGCTCTCGGTGCCGCAGTAGGTATCAAAGAACCGCTCGGCTCTTGGTACGCCGTCCCATTCCGGCATGAATTCCTGGAGATAATCGCGGACCGAGCTGCGCTTGCGTCTGAAGGCTACCGTCTCGGCCACGCTGTACATCATAGTCTGTGAAATCGTACCCAGTTTGAACTTGAGGCTCTCTAACTTGATGATCATTGGTATGGTGTGCTTGGTGTCCGAGTAGGGCTCCCATTTTTCTGCGCCGTATTTCCGGATTGACATTTCGCTGGTGAAGGTGTCCCACGCGAGCTCGTAGCCGATGAAGGCCGGGCAGCCTACCGCCATCGTGACTGTAGTGAATCCGGTTTTAATGCTGCCGCTGTTCTCATTGTAATACTTCATGAGCTCGGCCTTAACTCTGGCCACCTCCTCCCGATCATCTCTGCTCAGCGGCCGGGATGGTTCCTCCGCTTTGACCTCTGCGGTATGAGCTGCTTCAATCGCGGCGTTCTCTGCGGTCTGCTCGTCTGGGTAGGCTTCGCTCGAGGTTGCCTCGAATCCTTGATCTTTGAGCCAGGTGCGGAAATCATCGAGGGTGCGGTGTTGGCAGTGCGCATGGAGACACTTGAAAGCTCCGCCGGCGTAACCGTTGGAGCCAATCGGGAAGTACACAGTCTCCCGCGGTCCGGTGGTATCGGTGTGCTCGGCGCTCCATGGGCAGGTTATGTAGAGCTCTTTGTCTGCGCCCTGGCCGAGGACCTGCCCGTGGCTTATGAGCCACTCGGCCACATCGTCCGGCGCGTTGAAGGTCTGGCCGCGCTCGCGTCTGCTGGCGGTGACCTCGCTCTCGGCGGCGTCGTAAATCATGCAGATGTTATCGGTGAATTCCTGGAGTTGCTCTGGTGTGAGCTCTGGGATGTTAACGAAAGGATCGGCTCCATGCCAGGCGTATCGCGCTCCGCTCGGGTGGGTTCCGCAGCAGGCCAGCTGTTGACCGGTGCCCAGGAGCTCTACTTTGTCGCCGTTGCCTATGTCGAGGACGCGCTTGTTGAAAGTGTCGATCCCTTTAATTTTGACGATGGTTGCCCATCTTGCGGTCCCGCGCTGGCGTAGGGGCAGCGGGGTGTCTGCACCGATAACCGAGATCAGCATGTCCTTAATCGCGGCGGCGTCCTGCGGGTTGTTCACATCGCAGTCAATCGCGATGAATCCGCGGTCCAGCCTTATGCAGAATCCGTAATTTATGTTATCTGCGCGCCACTCTGCGATCTGCTTGTCGTTCGCGGTGTAGGTAGTCCAGCTTTTAAGCCCTACGACCTTGCCGCGGCTTATTACGCTGGGAACCTTGCCGAGGGTGTTGGACCGGGCCAGGGAGGAGCCCTGGAGAACGGCGGCGTGGATGTTGGAAACAATCGGCAGAATGAAAGGCCTTAGCTCTGACCTTATAGCCAGGTCCCATTCCTTCTCGGTGGCACCATAAAATGTTTGTGACGGGCTACTCATCTTGGCACACCTCCCTTGCAACACGGAGCAGATCCGTGTATGCTTGTAGGGTTATGTTCTTACGCAGGCCGTTCTTAAGTCTGGTGATGGTTGATTGCGGGATTTTTGTTTTCCTCGCGATCTCGTGGTCAGTCCAGCCCAATCCTTTGAGCATTTTCACCAGCACGGCCGGTTCCGGCAGATTCTCAATATCAAATTTAAATTCCATCTTTATCCTCCTTCGGTTACTGGATGGTCCTTGTATCTAATGCCTTTTAGCATCATTCCCTATTATTTTAACCTTTTTATTCGTCTCGTGGTAGGGCTTTTTTCACAAAATGTGATCTCACATACTAGCTTATTTTTTCTTTTTGCTATAATGCTCAAAAAAGCGAGGTGATCATGGCATATGCAGAGCGCAGTCCGGCCGGTCCGGGTCCTAAAAATTCGAGCTTCAGGTTCCGCCGTCTGCGGATCGTGCTGACGCTGTCGCGTGGCACATTTGCCTCCGGTCAGAACGCGTTAGTGATTGATAATCTGGCGATGAAGGCCCGCATTCAGAAGGTGCCGTTTCCGGATTCCGGGAAGGCGTCCATTGAGATTGTGGGGATGAAGCAGTCGGACATGGAGGCCTTGACCACCTTGGCCATGCGTCCGCTTTTCCATCGGGCGAGAAACTATTTGAATATTTACGCCGGCGATGATGAGTCGGGCTTGACCGAGGTCTTTGCCGGGAACATCACGCGTGCGTATGCGGATTTCAATTCTGCGCCGAATGTAGCGTTTAAAGCTGAGGCCCAGGTGGGTTTCTGGGGTCGCATATCAGCGGCCGGTCCTACTTCAATCCATGGGGTACAATCCGTGGCCAGTTTCGTGAAGGGTCAGGTGGAGCAGGTGGGCTTTTCCTTTGAGAATCAGGGCGTGACCTCCTCTCTGAAGAATTGCGTTTTTAATGGCTCGCCAATCAATCAGGCGTATCAGGCGGCTCATGCCGTGGGGGCCGAGCTAATCCTGGACGACCGTCGCGCGGTGCTGATGCCTTCGGGCTCTGCGGTCCGCGGCAATGCAGTATTAATCCGGCCGGACTCTGGCATGCTTAGTTATCCGGTAATCAACCAGGCCGGCATTGACGTCAAAACCATTTTTAATCCGGCGTACCGCTATGCCGGCCTGGTTCAGCTTGATACCAACGGCTTGATTCCGAAGGCGGACGGTTCCTGGCGCATCATCAAACTGAGCCATTCGCTTACGGCCAATGATCCGAAGTCGGGAACCTGGGAGAGCTCCATGACGCTCTTTTATCCACACTTATCCGGTGTGATTGGCCGGTTTATCTAGGGGGTTTTATGGAATTGTCAAACGAGGATCGTCGCGGTCTACAGCGCGCCGGTGCGGCCGCTTCTGAGTACAATGCCACCATGTTCGCCGTGGAGGAGGTGCTGAACTCCGACATGAATACCGCCTGGGTGGGTGTGGTTGACTCAGTGCAGACGGGGTCCGGTGAGGGCTCCGGCGTGGCTAATGTTACGCCGCTGGTTGCGCATACCAACGCAGACGGTCAATCACTGCCGATGAGCTCTATTCCGGCGTTGCCGTATACGCGGGTGCAGTACGGTATTGCGGCTCTGATCATTGAGCCCGTCCCGGGTGACCGTGTGGCGTGCGTAAGCTGTAAGGACGATATCTCGAATGTAGGACCTGGGGTAACCCGTCCGCAAAGGCCGGGAAGCTACCGCAAGTTCGATCAGTCTGACTCGGTGATTGTGGGCGCTGTGCACACCAAGGCTCCGGAGGTTTATATCCGGATAACCCAGGATAAAAAAATCTATATCAAAGCACCGGCCGGCTACACGTTGGAAACCGACGCGGATGTGGAAATCAAAGTGGGCGGGACCGTAACTGTGAAGGCGCCGCGTGTGGAGATTGACGCTCCAAAAGTACACATGACCGGCGACCTGGACGTTGACGGTCATATTCATGGAAATTAGAAAAGGAGGCCGCTATGGCTGAGCTTGGTCACACACTGCTTCTGTCGGATGACTGGGATCTTATGCTGGATTCCGGTGGAAATATCCGCACCGCTACAGGCGCGTATGGGATTGCGCAGAACGTGGCTAACCGCGTGCGTCTGTTCACGAATGATGCATATTACGATCCGGACCGGGGTATCCCGCATTTTGTGGTGGATCTGGGGCAGAAAGTAAACGAGCGCCTGGTGACTGCGGAAATTGAGCGGGCGGCGGTGAGTGAGCCTGGCGTTGTAAGCGCCGAGCTGGTTGAGCTGTCTCTTACCGACACTGATGATGTGCAGACCGACCGTGTGCTGACCGGCGATTTGCGCCTTGTAACTGAAACTGAGGAGGTTGTCGATGTTGCAATTTGATCCTGCGGTGGGTTTTACCGCTGATGAAATCGAGGACGTTCGCGCGGCGGTGGCCGCGGAATGGCAGGCCGCGTTCGCGACCTCTACGGATGTTCCTTTGAATACAAATCCTGAATCTCCGGCCGGTCAGCTGGTTGACAGCCAGACTGCAGCCATTGTGGAAAAAGACACAGAACTGCTGTATTTATGTAACCAGTTCGATCCGGCGCGTAATGAGGGCGTGTTCCAGGATGCTATTGCGAGGATCTATTTTCTGACCCGCAAAGCCGCCATACCGTCATCCGCGGAGATCTCGGTTACCGGTCTACCTGGAACCATCATTCCTATTGAGGCACAGATTCAAAGCACCGCGGATGATACGGTGTGGCAGAATTCTGCGGCCTTCGCTATCGGTGCTGACGGTACGGCCGTCGGGACCTTCAATTGCTTAACCGATGGGGCGATTGACGCTCTGCCGGGCACACTTACGCAGATTGTGACCGTGGTTGCCGGCTGGGATACCGCCACAAATGAGCACGCGGCTACTCCGGGAACCTTGGCGGAGAATCGTGGCGCCTTCGAGCAGAGGCGTTATAATTCCGTGGCTCTGAATTCCCGCGGAACTGCGGCAAGTGTTTACGCCCGCATTATGCAGCTTAAGAACGTTATAGGCTGTGTGGTTCGGGAAAATAAAACAAATGTTCCTAAACTGATCGATGGTATAACTCTCAGTCCGCACAGCGTGTATGTTTGCGTTCTGGGCGGTTCCGATGGTGAGATTGCTACTGCTATGTACCGCACCGTCTCTGCTGGATGTGATACAAACGGCGATACGACTTATTTGGTGGAGGATGATTCTACCGGCATCAAAGAGCCTATTCATTTTCAGCGTCCGACTGAGGTGGATGTAACTATTCGACTTACCTTCCCGAATGCCGCCGATCTATCTGCTGATTCAAAGCTGGCGATCCAGGAGGCGGTTTACGCCAATTTCTACGGTGAAGACCCGACAGTGGTCGACGGCAATATAATGCCGCGGCCGCTTATGGGCGATACAATTTATGCTCCGCGCTTTGCTATCAGCGTGCAGAATGCCGGATACACCGACCTGCTGGATGTTGACGTGGCTAGAGTTGGAGGCGCCTGGGCTGATTCTCTACAGGTCCGCATCGATGAGAATCCGGTGCTGAACTTATCAGATATCGTAATTGTATAGGAGGCCGCATGTCATTTCCCGGTTTTTTTGAGGCTTCGGATTTTGATATTCTGGAAACTATACAAAGTCAGTATGCTGGAAGTCCGCGGCTCTCTGCGCTATCAGCGGCATGCTGGAGCCTTCTCAATCCCGACGCCGATATTCAGCTAATGTATCGGCACATGATTGATCCTTGGACGGCAGACGGTGCCGGCCTGGATGTCTGGGGGCGTATTGTGGCAATTGCTCGTAAGCTCTACGTATCCGGTGAAAGTGTAATTTTGGATGATGAGACTTATCGGATGTATGTGTTTGTAAAAGCGCTCTTTAATCTGACAAATTCCAGCCTGGCCAGCATTAACTATCTGTGTGGCCAGCTCATTTCCAGCGGCGTGCGGGTGCTGCATACTGATACAATGGTTTTGACTGTTCTCGTAACCGAGATTGTTGACTCGCAGGCGCTGCAGGCATTCCTTAATCTGCGTTGGAGTCCTACAGGGGTAGGCGTAAAAATTTATTATGCACTGGGCCCCATTTTTGGTTTTAACGGCTCCGGCCTGCATCCGTTCAATCAGGCGCCTTTTGTGAACGGTGGCCCGCAGGATCTTGATGTTTAATCTTTAATAATAGGAGGCTTTTATGGCTACAACCGAACCGCAGAAATGGGCGGCGACTCTAGGCAACACGGCAGACGTGAACGCGATCCCAGCGACTACGCCGTCTGGTTCCGGCCGGGCGTCGTTCAGTGGACTGTTCCCGCCGGTTACCCAGCTGCCGCTTGATCAAGGTGGTATTGCTCCGGAGCGCGGCGATTTTAACGCGTTATTCAAATATCTGGGCGAGTACATTTATTATGCTATGCAGGGTGGCGTGTACACGTACTCTACTGATTACGACTACACCGCGGGCAACCTGGTAATGCACGGGGGATCGCTCTATTTGTGCATCGCGTCAAACGGCCCAAGTTCCGCCGTCAAATACCCGACTGATGCGACGTACTGGCGCAGACTTGCACTTATGAGCGATATGCCTGCCGTCGGCAACGGCGTGCTCACAATTCAAAATAACGGGGCCACGGTTGCGACGTTCAGTGCTAACCAGGCGGGAAATACTACCGCAAATATTAGCGAGATCGAGAGTCGGGGATGGGAACCGTCCGGATACCTAGGGGTAGGTGTAGGGTGGGTGCGCTTTAAATCTGGCTTTCAAATTGTTTATGGCTCAGGAAATGCAAACTCCATAGTTAATTTCCCCGTTGCTTTTACCACCGAGCCGTACTTGGTAATGACAAGTGGCTCTCCCGGCGTTGTTCCATCGTTGAACGGAAGAACTACTACATCATTTACGGGTGTTACGTTCGATGCGATAAATCATCGATGGGTTGATGTGCTTTTTGACTTTATTGCGATGGCCTCTTGGAAATAGGGCGGGGGTTAAAAAATGAGTAGTGAGTATTATCCAGGTTATATATTCCGCGACGACGAGGACTATCCCGAGGTCGCCGCTTGGTGCAACGCGAACAGCTGCTACATCAAAGAGCTTACACCTGACAAGGAAGGCCGCAGATTTGAGATTGTGAAAATTCCGCCAAAAAGCCTTGATGAGGCAAAAGCGGATAAAATCGCGGAGCTCAACGCTGCAAAAAATAAACAGCTGGATACCGGCGGCCTCGAATACGAGGAGGATCTTTTCGCTTATGACGACAAGGCCCTTCTGCGCATATCGGGCACAATCCTGGACTGGCAGGATCAGATCTCACGCGGCACTGTGCAGCCTGAGGACATCATCCAGCCGTGGATCTCGAAAGCAAACCGCGTACACCCGCTCAGTTATGACCAGCTGATTGAGCTCGCAAGGCTTTTAAGGCAGGAAGTACAGAGAATTGTATTTTACGGCACTTATTTGGAAAAACTTGCTCAGGCTGCTACTACACTTGCTGAACTTGACGCGATCGTGTGGGACTACGGCGCGGCGAGCGCATCCGGGATTATTGATAGACTAATCGCCGGGGGCGCGGCTTAGATATAGCTAGTAGGAGGTGTCTATGTTAGATCTGATTAGCGAGTTCATGCCGCGGTGCTACAACCTGGCGGTCATGGTGAGCTCTGCGGTTATTGGTGCGCTCAGCTATGCGGTGGGGGGCATTGATGTGGCAGTGCAATGGTTATTGACCTTTGTTGCGTTGGATTATATCCTGGGGACCTTCGCGGCGTGCAAGAAGCATGGTTGGTCCAGCTCGGCCGGTTTCCGGGGGATCATTAAGAAAGTTGTCATCTTCATGATCGTCTGCTTATGCAACGGGCTAGATCAAATCATCGGTTCCTCCGGTGCTCTGCGCTCTGCCGCTATTCTAGCGTACTCGGTTAATGAAGTAGGGAGCATATTGGAGAATCTTGCGCGGCTGGGGTACACCGGTCTGATCCCGGCGGCTCTGCAAAACTCGATCAAAGCAGTTAAGGTGGAAAAGGAGGAGGACAAAAAATGAGTCTTATTTGTATTGACGCCGGTCACGGCGGCCACGATCCGGGGGCGGTGAATCACAACGTTGGGGTGACCGAGAAATCTTTAACTCTGAAGATTGCGGCTCTGCTGGGCGCTGCTCTGGCGTCTGTCGGGCATGATGTGTTTTTCACCCGTGAGCTTGATGTCTTTGTGCCGCTGGGCACGCGGTGCAAAGTCGCGAATGAAGCGGGGGCTGACCTTTTCATTTCAGTCCATATCAATGCGGCGGCAGATGGGAAGGCCCGCGGTATTGAAACCTGGCACTGTACCGGCTCGGTAAAAGGTGCCGCGCTGGCGTCTGCGATCCATTCCCGCGTGCGCGGCTCGTATGCGACCATCGACCGCGGTGTGAAGAATACCAGCGGATTCTATGTGCTCCATCACACAAAGGCTCCGGCGGTGCTCTGCGAGCTTGGTTTCATTACCAACGATTCAGATGTGGTTGCGCTGTGCTCTGCAGATGTTCAGCGCGAGCTCGCGCGCCGGATTGCCCTCGGTGTGGAGGACTATCTCGACCAAAAATCGTGACATAAATCCTAAAATCTAATAATTTTATCTTGATTTTAAGTTTTATTTTGCTACTATAGCCCATGACGCTTGAGGCGTCATGGGTTTTTTAAATTTTACCATTAGTTCCGAAAGGAGGAACAAATGATCGAAGATCAATTAGAACGTTTAATCTCTGCAATGGGCCGCTTGACCGCTGCTCTCGAGGCGTCCGGTGCAAAGCCTACCGTTGCTCCTGCACAGTCAACCGTTGCAAAATCTGCAACAGTTGAGCCTAAGTCCGCACCTGCTGTTGCTCCGTCTGTCATGGACGAGTCCAGCGCTCCTGCTGTAGCTCCTACCGCTCCCACCGTTGCGGCCGCCTCTGCACCTGTGGATCCCGTAGCACCTACAGCTTCAGCTGGTACCTCCGCCGCACCGGCCGCCGTTCCTGCAGATCCGGTTCCCGCAACAGTTACCCTTGAGTTCCTCAAAGCCCGTTGCCTGGAATGCTCCAAACTTGGCAAGATGGCGGTATTAAAGGAGTTCTTAATCTCCAAAAACGCTAAGAGGATCCAGGACCTGGCTCCGGACGAGTTCGCCGTGTGCTATCAGCACCTGCTGTCTAAGGGCGCATGCTCTAAGGGGGACTAGTATGCCTGGTGTTGTTCATGCTTTACTTAGCCCGTCTGCGGCTGCCCGCTGGCTGGCATGCCCTGGCTCGGTTCCGCTTACCGAGAAGATGCCGAATGAAGAGAGCGATTATGCCAAAGAAGGCACTATTGCCCATCACTGTGCAGAGCGCATTCTCAATGGGGAAACCGCGTCTGTTGACATGCTGGAACCTGAAGAGGCCGCGTTCATGACTGACAAAGGTCTTGATGTTACCGATATGCTCGGTCATGTAATGTACTATGTCGATTTTGTCTCCCGTCTCGGCGGTGAGCGCTT
>Ga0310695_10002336_pt1 | contig 40411 bp, 33 predicted proteins | sample RumenRJG_04DNA_FD_203882 | JGI IMG/M metagenome (GOLD analysis project Ga0310695, IMG submission 203882) | Bovine rumen microbial communities from Lethbridge, Alberta, Canada - RJG_04 (v2) (version 2) | ecosystem: Host-associated > Mammals > Digestive system > Stomach > Rumen | place: Canada...
ACTAGTCTAATGGGATTTATGCGCTGTAGAATTCCGTTCTGAAAAATAATTTAAGGTTTAAAAAAATTAAAGTTTGAACTAGCTCACACCGCGATCTCGAACTATATGTAAGTATCGATTTGTTAAGCTTAGGCTAATATATGATATAATTTATTGAACTTTGATTTTATGTTAGAAATCTTTCGGTTATTTACAAATGATCAGGGGGTTCCTCTGATCCGACTAGTTTTTGTTATTACATGGGTATTAATAATATGCAAAATATAAATCCAACCACAACTAAAGCATGGAAAGCTTTGCAAGATCATTTTAATGAAAACAAAAATCGTACAATCAAGGATTTGTTTACTGCAAATCCTAACAGGTTTAATGAATTTTCTAAAAAAATCTTATCAAGTGAAATTTTGGTTGATTATTCTAAGAATATAGTTGATGGTACAACAATGTCGCTTTTGTTTGATTTAGCAAAAGAAACAAAGTTGGACGAAGCAATAAAATCAATGTTTGAAGGTGAAAAGATTAACCGTACAGAGGATCGTGCAGTTCTGCATGTTGCTTTAAGAAATCGCTCAAATAAGCCTATTCTTGTTGACGGACAGGATGTTATGCCAAAGGTTAATGAAGTTTTGGCAAAAATGAAATCTTTCTGCGAGAAGATTATTTCTGGGGAATGGAAAGGTTATACAGGAAAACCAATTGAAACTGTTGTAAATATTGGTATTGGCGGTTCTGATTTGGGTCCTGTAATGATGTCTGAAGCATTAAAGGCCTACAAAACAAGATTAAAGTCTTATTTTGTATCAAATGTTGATGGTACACATATTGTTGAAACTTTAAAGAACTGTGATCCAGAAACTACTTTATTTTTGATCGCATCAAAGACATTCACAACGCAAGAAACCATGACAAATGCTTTCAGCGCAAGAGACTGGTTCTTAAATAGCGCTAAAGATCAATCCCATGTTGCTAAACATTTTGTTGCCTTATCAACTAATACTCAAGGTGTTAAGGATTTTGGTATTGATACCAATAATATGTTTGAATTTTGGGATTGGGTAGGCGGACGTTATTCTTCATGGTCCGCTATTGGTTTATCAATAGCATTGTCAATAGGTTTTGAAAACTTTGAACAGTTATTGGAAGGTGCTTATGAAATGGATCAGCACTTTGCTAATACTGATTTTGAGAACAATGTTCCTGTGATTTTGGCGTTGATTGGTATTTGGTATAATAATTTCTACGGATTTGAGTCCGAAGCTATTTTACCATATGATCAATATATGCATAGGTTCCCGGCTTATTTCCAGCAGGGTAATATGGAATCCAACGGTAAGTATGTTGGTCGTGACGGAAAGGTTGTCAACTACCAAACTGGTCCAATTATTTGGGGTGAACCAGGAACAAACGGACAACATGCTTTCTATCAGTTGATTCATCAGGGTACCAAGATCATACCTTGTGATTTCTTGGCTCCTGCCCAGTCTCAGAATCCTATTGGAGATCATCATCAAAAGTTATTAGCTAATTTCTTTGCACAAACCGAAGCATTGGCTTTTGGTAAAACAAAAGAACAGGTTGAACAGGAATTTTTAGCTAAGGGAAAAACTCTAGAAGAAGTTAAAGATTTAGTTCCTTTTAAGATTTTTGAAGGAAATCGTCCGACCAATTCAATATTATTCAAAAAATTAACACCTAAAACATTAGGTTCCTTAGTTGCCATGTATGAGCACAAGATTTTTGCTCAAGGAGCTATCTGGAATATTTATAGTTTTGATCAGTGGGGTGTTGAATTAGGCAAGCAATTAGCAGGAAAGATTTTGAAAGAGTTACAGTCTGATGATAAAGTATCCGCTCATGATTCTTCTACTAATGGATTAATTAATGCCTGGAAAGAGATGAGATAAAATAAAACAAGTTGAGTTTGTTATTCAAGAAATATAAGCCTATAAATGATATGCATTTATAGGCTTTTAAATTGAACATGAAGTAAAAAACTAATTCAGCCAGAAGTTTTGTTTTAAAAATTCTATGAATTGCTCTTTATGAGCACCATCAGGCAATGGAACAAAGCTGTCACTCAATTCTTGTGACAAAGGTATTAAGTCTTCAAATTTAGTTTTTTCTACAAATCTGGCTGCATAAATAACACAGTTCATTTCGCTGGTATTGCTAGTTTTTAGTTGAAGATCTAACACCTGGGAAAAACTCGGATCAAAATTCCAGTTTTCGAGAATTTTCAATCCGAATTTAACCTTTAATTCATTTTTCCATTTATTTATCTGTTCATCACTTATTGTTAGTTGAGTAACCCGTTCAATGGCATCGAGTTCGCTATAAATAGGTAATGTTCCAATATTAAGAAATATAGATGCTAAAGCAATATAATCAGCTTGATCTTGTGGAAGATTACCATTTATGTTTTGGTAAGCAGTCATTGCGTACTTGCTGATTAGGCAAGATAGGTCATTATCCCTTTTACATAACTTGTGTATGGTTTTAGAGTGAAAATTATAACCTTGCAGGATGGTCATAGCTAAAACCAAATTAATAGTTCCTTGAAAACCTATTCTTGTTATTGCCGTGTTTAAAGATGTGATGGTACATCCTGGGTTACTGTATCTCAAAGTTTGTGCCAAACGGACAATTTGAGCAGAAGTACTTGCATCATGGGCAATCAATTCAGTTAAATCTTTTATCGAGGCATTTGGATTTGCTGCAAGTTTTCGTAATTTTATTGCGTTCTCTGGTAAACTCGGAATAGATAATCTATTTGATTTTAATTTGTTTTCTAGGGTAATTGCTAAATCCTGCATATGATATCCTTGTCACCATAAGTATTATATAAAAACATATATGTATTCTACCTATCTAAAATTTTAATTTGAAACATACGATTAAAATAATGTGATAAAGGATATAAAGAAAATGATGGCGCAAAGGGAGGGGGTCGAACCCTCATTCTTCATCTCCGGAGGATGATGCCTTATCCATTCGGCTACCTTTGCAACATACTCGATGTTGGTATTATACTTTATTTACAGTTATCATTCTAATAATTAAGTAATAAAAATTCATTTTAACAGTTCTTTTAATTGATCAAATTTTTTTAAAGTTTCCTGGCGATCTATTTTTTTAGGATTTTTGATAGTTTCAAAAGATAAGTCTTCCTGCGGAAGTTCATCAATAAATCTTGAGTATTTTGCGTTTTCACAAGTTTTACTACCCAAACTGGCTCTAGAACTCGTGTAACTTAATACTAAATTTTTTTTTGCCCTAGTTATTCCAACATAAAACAGACGCCGTTCCTCATCAATGTTGCCTGTTTCAATACTATTCTTATGAGGGATAATGTTTTCCTCGCAACTGATGATATATACAAAAGGAAATTCCAATCCTTTTGATGAGTGTAGCGTCATAAGCTGTATTTGATCTAAATCGTATTCATTTTCATTTTCATTTTGATCTAGCATTTCTCTGATGCATACAGATCGTACAGCTTCGTTGAAGCTTACAGGGTCAATGCCTTCTTTTGATTTTCCCTTTAATTTATCAATTATCCATGACTTTAATGTACAAATGTTATCATATTTGATATTAGCTATTTTTTCATCTTTATTGGAATTTAATAGATAGTTGCGGTATTCAATGTTCATGAACAGATCATTCACAACCTCTATGGCTTCTCCGTTTTCGATTTTATATCTGCATTCTTCAATAAAATCTTTGAATTCAACCATGGAACTATATGTTTTATCATTCATTTCATCCCTTAGAGCAGGATAATCTATAGCTTCATATAAACTTATTTGATGCTTTCTTGAGAAATTGCCTAATTTCTCTGTTGATATTGTTCCTATTTCCCGATGAGGAACATTAATTATTCTTAAAAGTGCATTGTCGTCATTCGGGTTAACCAGAACTCTATAATAACTCAAAATATCTTTTACTTCTGCCCGTTCAAAAAATGATATATCACCATTTATACGGTAAGGTATATGATTTTCTTTGAAATATCGTTCGATTTCTCTTGAATTGTAGTTTGTTCTGTAAAGGATTGCAAAATCGCTCCAATTTGCACTTTTTAAAAATCGGTTTGCTGTGATTTCTGTGGCGATGTACTCAGCTTCCTTTACAGGATTTTGATTTTCATGAACAATTATCGGATCTCCATACTCAAAGCTTGAGTATAACTTCTTATTAAATAGATGATTGTTATTTTCAATTAAAACATTGGCACAGTGTAGAATTCTTCCGAGAGATCGATAATTTTGCTCCAGTTTTATTACTTTAATGGATGGAAAATCAGAAACTAACTGATTAATATTTTCAGGCTGTGCTCCTCGCCAGCCGTATATTGATTGATCATCGTCACCCACGAAAGTAAATCTTTGTCTTTCTCCTACTAAAAGTTTTATAAACTCATACTGTGTTTGGTTAGTATCCTGGTACTCATCAACCAATATATAAAGCAGTTTTCGTTGCCAAAATTGAAGTGCATTGATATTTGATTTGAACAAAAGCATTGGTTTAAGAATTAGATCGTCAAAATCAAGAGCACTGTATGATTTAAGCATTTTTTCGTATTGAATATATATTAATGCATTTAGTTTATCTGTTGCTGTTGAATTCTCATAACTGCGTTCCGCTTCAATACCTTTCATTTTACAGTTGGATATAAAAGTTAAAAAATTATTTATTTCTTCATCTGTAGGGTCTTCTTGTGTTTTAGAAAATTCTCTTATTATATTGGTTATTAATTGACGTTGATCTCGTTCATCAAAAAGAATGAAATCCTTTTTTAGCCCCAAACGTTTATATTCTTTACGAATAATATGGAGTCCTAGTGAGTGAAATGTGGTAACAAGCATACCTTTCAGAAGTTCTGCTCTGATTGATGACGAAACACGATCGCGCATCTCCTTTGCAGCCTTGTTTGTAAATGTTACAGCACATATTTCATAAGGTTTATAGTTGCAGTTGTTGATTAAATGAATTATTTTTTCTGTTATTACGCGGGTTTTTCCTGATCCTGCTCCGGCAATTACCAGGCATGGACCAGAAATATATTTTACAGCTTCAACCTGTTGTCGGTTTAATGAAAATTTAGAACTCATGAATTTAATATTCCTGTGATGATATTTTGGGATATTGTTAGTCCCACAGAAGCTGTAGCAGGCATAAATGCACCAAACGTAATGTTGTTATTGTCGAAATACGGCCTAATCAAATTCAATTCATCGTCGTTATTTACTGATTTGGGGTAAACAGCCTGTTGATCTATAAATACGCATTTAATTCCCATTTTACTTGAATTGTTAAAGCCGTATTCATGCCTGAGTTTATATCTAACTTTACTTAACAGAGCATCTTGAGTTACATTTTTTAAATCCGTATATTTTATTTTGCTTATATCTGTTTTTCCTCCTGCACCTCCTGAAGAAATAAATTTATATTTGTTTCTCCTTAAATGGTTGATTAAAGCTGTTTTGGATTCAATGCTGTCTATGGCATCAATAACCCACATATTTTCTGCTTTGTCTGCAGGGAAAAAAGCATAAAGGTTATTATTGTCAATAAAATCAGTGTGTACCGTCAAATCCAGATTGGGATTTATATCCAAAAGACGTGAAGCAAAAGTCTGAGCTTTGGATTTTCCAATGGTAGACGACAAAGAGTGAATTTGCCTGTTAATGTTATGAATAGCGATATTGTCATGATCAATTATATTGAGGTGACCTATGCCGGAACGAACCAGAGATTCTGTGCACCATGATCCTACTCCGCCCAATCCTACAACGGTTACATGGGCATTGTTTAGTTTTTGCAAACCTTTGATCCCAAACATTGCAGCTATACCTCTAAAACGTGCGAGATCTTCTTTATGATTTTGTATCATTTTGGATTTTATATTCCTTTTTTTCTTTTCTTTTGTTACTAAAAAAGTTACTTATGATAGATGAGCATTCTTTTGCCAGAACATTTCCTGTAATCTCTACTTTATGATTCATAAATGTATTATTTATAAGTTTAGTTGCAGAATCTATAGAGCCTGTTTTCAGATCTGGTGCTCCGTATACAACTCTTTTTATACGGGCATGGGTAATCGCTCCAACGCACATATAACATGGTTCTATTGTTACATATAAAGTGGTATCGATTAATCGGTAATTATTTAATATTTGTCCAGCTTTTCTGATTGCTAATATTTCTGCGTGAGCCGTAGGATCTTTCAATGTTATAACTTGGTTATAGCCAGCCGCCACAACATTTTGATTGAGGACAAGAACGGCACCTATAGGAACTTCATCTATATTTTCTGCCTTTTGAGCCTCTTCAATTGCAAGTCGCATGAAAAATTCATCAATTTCATTTTGGCTATTCATGTTGATAAAACGCTTCTATCTTTCTTATAACCGGGTTTCGTATACTATCGCTTTCATTCAAAATATCATGGTATGCTCCCCTTATTATTTCATACTTAATGGAGTGACAACTGTTTTTTGAATTTTCTATTACTGATATAGTATTGGTGTTGTTTACGATTAATTCATTTTCTGCCAGGAATATTATTAAATCAGTTTGTGGAGCTTTTATTATTTTTACAGGATTCAGCATAATCTGCCTTATCCATTCAAAAGTTACTCCTCCAACAGGTATTGTTGGATTTTCTTCATATATTTTATGATAAAAATTATACCTTTGATAACTATGCGTTTTGTTATTGCTTTCGAAATTAGGTTTGATGTATTTAATTTGTCCAAAAAATGGTGAAGGCTCTTTTTTTAATAATAAATTAAATGCATTAACAATTTTCGATAAAAGAAAAAATGTGTACCTCAATAAAGGATTAATATTATTCCAAAGAATCATAGGTGCAACTAAAGCAACTTGCTGAGTCTTAATTTTGTTTTCATTTATCAAATGAATCGTGATTGCACAACCCATTGAATTGCCGATTACTTTAAAGTTTTCCAATTTATAGTGATCAATAATGACAGAAGTTGATTCTGTATAATCTTTAAAGTTAGGAATATATGAGTAAAAAGATGATCCTACTCTACTGGAAAATCCCTGTCCCAAGTGATCAAATGTATAGACGTTAAAGCCTGCATGATACAATTCGAAAATTAGTGGTAGGTATTTGTATGAAGTTTCCGCTCTTCCCTGAATGATTATAATTGATTGATGGTTTGGCGTTTTATGCGTTGCACTTATTGTGAAGATTTTCCATTTCTTATATATAACAGTGTCTGTTTGGCAATGCAGTTCCAAAAAATCATTAAGGCTGTTGCTAAATTGTTTGTTATAATTTTGTTCGCTAAGCAAATTCATTAAGAAAATAATCCTTCGGAAACGATTTTGTTATCAATTACACGATTAACGCGAGTCACATCCGGGATTCCACGAACTTTATTTATTATTAAATTCAATTGCTTGGTATTTTTGACGTTTATTTTAATGTCCATAGCAAGATGATTATTGTCTATGCGATCGGTATTCATACCTGTAATTATTGTTTCGCTTCCTATTTCTGATGTAATTCTAGAAATTGTGTTGTTATCATTGATAAATTCAACTCTTATTAATGTTGAAAAAGTCTGATTTCCTATATTGTCATCCCAGTCAACATTAACAATTTGTGTTTTACTGTTTTTATCAAGTTCCTTATTCATTTCATCCTTTACACAATGACATTCGGAATTATGAATAACCAAGCCCTCCTTGGCTGTTAAAATTCCAACTATGCAGTCATTTGGTATAGGTTTGCAGAATTCACAAAAGTTAAGCAACAGACCGGATGCGCCTCTTATAGGGTATTTCTCGATCGGCATGCCAAAAACTGAACTAAAGTTTTTAATATTTTCTGTGCCCAGGATTTGCTGCGCAACAATAACGCTCATTTCATCACCTAATGCTATATCTTTGTATAAAGATTCCATTGATTCATGGCTGGTTTTTTCCAACAGTAGTTTGATTTTATCTTTAGGTATAGCTTCTATGGTTGTATCTTTGAGAGCATTGTTTAGCAATCGTTTTCCTAAAATTATTGCCTCTTCATCTTTCATATGTGCAAGATACTGCTTAATCTGGGTTCTTGCTCTTGCTGTTGTAACATAATTAAGCCAGGAAGTATTTGGTCTTGCCCATGGAGCTCTCATTATTTCAACGTATTGTCCAGATTTCAGTTCTCGTCCCATAGGGTAAGGGGAGTGATCAACAATAACTCCGGAACATGAATTTCCTACATCCGTTCCCAGGGCATATGCCAAATCTACAGCCGTTGAGCCGACAGGCAATTCTATAATGGCATTTGGGGTGAATACGTATATTTCGCTAGGGAAAAGGGCATCTTTAACATTTTCAACGAAATCAAATGCATTACCTATATTGGCTTGTAACTCAAGCAAATTATTCATCCATCTTTGAGCTTGTTCTTGTACGGCTGATTTGGTATTTTGATCATTTTGACCGACTGCCCATCTGGCTGCAATACCCTTTTCGGACATGATATCCATGAATTCTGTTCTGATTAAAACTTCAATAGGCATTCCATGAGGACCGTTCAAGGCTGAGTGCAGTGACTGATAACCGTTTGATTTTGGAACAGCAATATAATCCTTAAAAAAACCTGGTTTAGGTTTATATATAGAATGCAATATTCCCAATGTGCGATAGCAGAGATCTACATCATCCACGATGATAGTGAAGCAGAAGTTATCTAGTAAACTGTGAAATGCTATTTCCTTTGATCTAATTTTTCGGTAGATGTTAAAAATACTTATAGGTCTATAGAATACTCGGCATTTTATGCCTTTGTTTCTTATATTTTCTTTGAAAGTTTCCGTTACTGTTTCTATTGCATCTATGCGATTGTCTACAGCTAATTCTATAGATTTTTTTAGTACTTTATATCTCATAGGATATATGTTTTTGAAACAGAGATCTTCCAGTGTTTCTTTGATCTGATGCATCCCAAGTCGATTGGCAATGGGCGCATAGATTTCCAGTGTTTCTCTGGCAATCCTTTGTCTTTTATCTAATCTTAGACCTTCCAATGTTTGCATGTTATGTGTACGGTCGGCCAATTTTATCAGGATAACTCTAATGTCTTGAACCATTGCCAGCACCATTTTTCTGATATTGGCAACCTGTGCTTCTTTGTAGTCATTAAATTGCAATTTATCCAGCTTTGTAACACCTGCAACCAGGTTTGCTGTGGTTTGACCAAATAATTTTGTTATTTGTTCTTTGGTAACAGGCGTATCCTCAACTACGTCGTGAAGAAGACCTGCCATTATTGTTTCATGATCAAGATGAATTTTCGCAAGCTTACAGGCAACTGCTACCGGATGTGTTATATATGGTTCGCCACTACCTCTTTTTTGACCAGAATGAGCATCATAAGCTAAATCGAATGCTTTCTTGATTAACTCCTTTTGATCTGCAGGAATGTAGATCTTAATTATATTATTAAGCTTTTCCCAAAGAGTTGTTTTACTAAAATCCATATAAATAGCGCCAAAACATTAAAGGATTATTCCATAGTTGATAATTTAACACATGGCTATGTATGATACAAGAGTGACAAATTATTTAAGTATTAACTATAGTCGTTTCATTTTTTTATGTAAATAATGTCTCCATTTAGTTTCTTTATGATATTTCTTAAATGATGATATTGATATAAAATGTTTAAAATCGAAAATAAAGAGGTATATATGCTTGAATGTGCATTGGTAATGGTTGGAGGCGCGTTAGGTGCTCTAATCCGTTATTTTGCAACAAAACTGATAGTCCCCATTAATGGATTCCCTTTATCAACATTCATGGTAAATTTAGTCGGTTCTTTCCTAATAGGAATTTTTACTGCTGTTATTGTTAAATATAGCGACTTCTCATTAGTAGTAAAGCATCTGTTGATAGTTGGTTTTTTAGGTAGTTTAACTACATTTTCAACCTTTTCTTTGGATCTCGTTAAGTTGTTTGAAAATGGTGATTTTGTTACCGCTTTAATGTATTTATCATTGAGCATTGTGATAGGGTTTTGTTTTGCATTTCTTGGACTGAAAATAATTAATTAGTAATTTGTTTGGTAAAGGTATGTCTAGTTTTATTCCAACTCATATTTTTGTTGATGGTTCTTCTTTTTTGTACAGAGCTTATTATTCTTCTGTAAGGGCGGATTTTAGAAATAAAAACGGTGAACCGGTTGGTGCAATTATGATTTTTTCAAAGATGCTTCATGCACTTCGTGAAAAATATAAAGAATTGCCAATGATGGTGGTTTTTGATGCTCATGGAAAATGTTTCAGAAAAGACTTGTACAACGATTATAAATCTAATAGAAAACATATGCCTGATGAATTAAGGATTCAAGAGGATGTGATAAAAAACATAGTGGTTGCAATGGGCTGCGATTTGGTTGTGGTTCCAAATGTGGAAGCAGATGATGTTTTAGGAACTTATTCTGAATTAGCAAAAAAAAATGGATCTTTTGCATTAATATGTTCTAGTGATAAAGATTTATTTCAATTGGTGAATGACAACGTGGTAATCGAGGATACCATGAATAATGTTATTTATGACAGGCAATCAGGCATGGAGAAATTTGGGGTTCCTCCTGAACTTATGGTCGATTTTTTGGCTCTGAAAGGAGATTCTTCCGATAATATTCCCGGCATGCCAAAAGTAGGAGATGTGACAGCAAAACTTGTTTTGAATTCCATCGGATCTATAGAATCCATTAAGCAAAATTTGGATAAAGTTAGAGAGCTTGATTTTAGAGGAGCTAAATCATTTCCGGAAAAATTCTTGGATAGTCTTGAAATAATAGAGTTGTCATATAAGCTGGCAAAAATAAAGACAGATGCAGAAGTACCATTAACATTTGATAGTTTACAATATCATAATTGCGACGTTGACAAATTATCGGCTATTTACAAGGAAAACGGCTTGCATTCTCTGAATTCCGCACTGATGAGAGAAAATCCTGATTTCATAGAGGAGCATCAAACAACGGATAAGGCTAATCGTCAAATAATTACTAAAGATAGCGAATTGGATTCTTTCATCAATTATATCAAGGACAATGCAATTTTTTCACTGCATTTGGATGTAACGGAAAATCATTATCTTGATGCTTCTGTTGTTGGTTTATCTTTATCAACGGATGGCGGTAAATCATGTTATATTCCTGTTTCACACAATTATATTGGTGTAATTGACCAATTGGATTGGCAGAAGGTTATCGAAAAACTTAAATATGTTTTAAGTGATGCATCCATAGTCAAGGTGTTTTTTAACAGTAAATTGATAAGGCATATATTGTTAAATTATGATGTAAAAGTGGAAGAACCTGTTCATGATGTAATGATGGAAGCTTACACATTGAACTCTTCTATGACTAAAGATGATATTAATGATTTTGCGCAGATATATTTAGATTATGCACCTCTAAAATATGAAGATGTTGTCGGTACTGGTAAAGCAAAGAAATCTCTTTGTGAAATTGATGTAATGAAGGTTGCCGATTATTCAACGGAAAAATCAAGATTGGTATTACGCTTACATAATGTTTTATTCGAGAAGATTAATAATGATGAAAGACTGAAAAATATATACCATGAACAGTTTTTACCGATGGTTAATGTTCTTTTTTACATGGAGAGAAATGGTGTAGCTGTTTCTGTCAAAGATTTAAACGAGTTAAGTGTCAAGTTTGAGCAGAAGATGAATGAATGTGAAAATCGCATCTATGATCTTGCTGGCCATGATTTTAAGATATCATCTCCTAAACAGGTTGCTCAGGTACTTTTTGAAGAACAGAAATATCTTCCTTTGGATCCGATTTTAAGAAAGCAAATTGAAAGTGGCAAATACTCTACCAATGAAGAGATTTTATCTGATTTGGCACAGATATATGAATTACCATCTGCTATTTTGGAATATCGTGCGATATCAAAATTAAAAAATACCTATACAGATGTTTTGCCTAAGTTAATATCTGAAAAAACACACCGTATTCATTCATCTTTTCACTTAAACGGTACAGTAACAGGAAGATTGTCATCAAGTGACCCTAATTTGCAAAATATACCTATAAGGAGCGAGGAAGGAAAACTTATTCGACAGACTTTTAATGCCAGGAAAGGTTACAAAGTTGTTGCAGCGGATTATTCTCAGATTGAACTTAGAATTTTAGCTAACCTTTCAAATGATGGTAAATTGATAAGTGCTTTTAATGGAAATTTGGATATTCATCGATTAACAGCATCAGAAATATTGGGTATTCCATATGACAGTGTATCAACGGAACAGAGAAGGAATGCAAAAGCAATTAATTTCGGAATTATTTATGGAATGAGTTCATTTGGTTTGGCTAAACAATTGAGGATAGATAAAAAAGTAGCTAAAAAATATATAGATAATTATTTTGCAAAATATCCATCCATAAAGAATTATTTAGAAAATATAGTGAAATTTGCCAAAGAAAATGGATTTGTAAAAACCATAAATAACAGATCAATAGTAATAAAAGATATTAAATCATCAAATGCAATAATTGCCAAATCCGCAGAAAGAATGGCCACTAATGCACCAATGCAAGGATCTGCGGCAGATGTAATTCAATTGGCAATGATTCAAATTTACAACTTTATAAAGAATGAGGCAGAACCGGATTCTGTTTTTTTAATTTTACAGGTTCATGATGAATTGGTATTTGAAATACGTGATGATCTAGTTGATATGTATGCAAAACGTATAAAACAAATTATGGAAGGAGTTTTTAATTTTTCTGTAAAATTTGAAGTTGGCGTAGGAATAGCCGAAAATTGGGAACTAGCTCACTAAATATTTAAAATAATTTTCATTTAGTGAAGGAACTTTTTTTTATTTCTCTACTCTAAAACTATAGAAGTTGGAATTAAATTGTTTTTCTCTGCCAAGTCCAAAGGACTTGGCAGTTTGTTTTTTTATCCAGAGTAATTGATTTTTTTTGTATACAAATTCCTTAAGTATGCGTATTTATGAATGCTATAAATCTAAAAACGTGATCTGAATCATAAATAAAATCGAATTAATATAGTTTCTAAGGAACTTTTATCAAGTTCAATAATCAATATAGATAGAAGTTGGAATTTTCATTGTTTTTCTCTGCTAAGTTAATAGATTTAATTTGGCAGTTTCTTTTTTTTAATTTTGTTTGTTTTTTGTACAAATAATTAACCTATAATAGCTTATTTTTTGTCTCACTATTTGATAAATTGAAAAAATAGAGTAGAATCAAGAATCGATCAAATGGTCTGTTGTAGGATCATTAAATTAAAAGAGATGTTCGTCGCGTTTTTGCGACATATGGAGAAAAACAATGAAAAAATCATTACTTGCTCTTGCAGTTGTTTCTGCATTAGCTACAACTTCTGCTTATGCTGGTACTGACGGTTTTTATGTTGGTGCTAAAGCTGGTTACAATTTATGGTCTGCATCAACTGCTCATGACCAATGGGATCCAGTATCTCAAAGAGTTACTAATGAATTAGAAACCAATGCCTTTACTGCAGGTTTATTCTTAGGTTATAACTTCAATGACTACTTAGGCTTAGAATTTGCCTATGATTATTTAGGTAAAATGGGAATTAATCATTTAGCTGATAAAAACAATCCAGGCGTTTTACGCTCTGGTGATTTGTGGACTAACGGATTTGAATTAGCTGGTAGATTCATGCTTCCATTCACTGAAGATTTTGAAGCTTATGCAAAAGCCGGTATTTTTGCATTTGATACAAACAGCAACCTGGCTAAGTCTCATGTTGGCGTTGTTCCTTTATTCGGAGCAGGTTTACAATACTACTTCACCGACAATATTTTTGCTCGCGTAGAATATGATTGGTATCACAAGTTAGCTAAGACAACAAAGAATGGCGTTAACCCAGATGCTAATACCTTCACTTTAGGTTTAGGTTATAGTTTTGGTTCAAGAGCTGAAGCTCCAGTAGAAGCTCCTGCTCCTCAGACTGTTAAGAAACAAATCAATGAAGTAAGAACATTAGATTCAGATGTTACTTTCGAATTTGGTAAGTACAACTTAACTAATGCTGGTAAAGTGGAATTAGATAATATTTCTGATGATATCAACAACAGCGATGTACAGAATAAGAGAATTGTTGTTATTGGTCACACTGATAGAATCGGTTCTGCTGCTTATAATCAGAAGTTATCTGAACAACGTGCTAAGACTGTTGTTGATTATTTAGGAACCAAGGGTGTGTCAGTTGATTCATACGAAGGTCGTGGTAAGACTCAGCCTTTGACTGGCGATGAATGTAACGGTCTCTCAAAGTCTAAGTTAATCAAGTGCTTAGCTAAAGATCGTCGTGTAGAAGTTAACATTCAAGGTGAAATTGTTAAAACTATCGAAGTTCAAGAATAATAAGTGATTCTATAGTTTAAAACATACGATTAATTTTTAAATCCCATATCTGGTACCTGGATATGGGATTTTTATCTGCTGATAATCAGAGTTAGGCATTGTAATGTCATCTATTATTTAAAATCAAATTTGTCACATGCATCATTAAAATCCAGTATATTCCTAAGTTTGAGCATAATAAGCAATGATGATGTAGTAAATTGTGCAGAACTTATTTTGAATCTGTAAATACAAATACCTTATTTATAAAACTGATCGCATATTCACATAATATTGCTCTAAAGGTTCTGCAATGCTTAAACACGGCTACCTACGGAAATTCTGAATCCTTTCATGTCAATAAATATGATGAAGCAGTTATTAACAATATGAATTAATTGTCCAGTTTTTTATCCGCATCCCCTTTTATAAAGTCTTAAATACCTGTGTTGTATCTACAGCCAGACAGTTTGAGTTTCTCGTATTATGTCTTCTTTAGAATTTGATAAAAAACCACTGATTAAATATTTTAATCAGTGGTTTTACGGTATTAAATAATAATTTGAATATGTTTGTAATTGTAGTATGTTAATAAATAGAGAAACAATTATTTTATGTATATATAAACTTTTTATTCTCTACTCATCTTCATAATCACTTTCGTCATAATCAAAGTTATCGTCGTCATCTTCAAAACTTTGTTCAAATCCATCTTCATCGAAGTATGTATCTCGGCCCCAGTTAGACTCTTCATCATCCCATAAAGATGAATCATCCATTTCTTCATCATCTTCTTCAAGATCTTCGATACTTTCCCAATCAGAATTATATTCGTCTAATTCATCATTTTTCATAAAAAACTCCATATATGATCCTCGTGAGTTTTAATTATGTATTAGATAAAAGTAAATTGCAATATTGATCACGTTTTTTATTATGATTTAATTATATGCATTAATGTAAAAAAATTTTATCCTTATCACAATTTTGACAGAGTATAATATATTCAGTTAGTTTAAAAGTGGAGATGAGTGATGATTGAAGATAATAGAATTCCAATTAATATTATTACAGGTTTTTTAGGTGCAGGAAAAACAACTTTATTGAATCATTGGGTGAAACAACCATCCATGAAAAATACTGTTGTTCTGATTAATGAATTTGGTTCGGTTGGTTTGGATCACGAATTGGTTGAACAAATTGATAACCAGGTAATATTATTGGAATCAGGATGTATTTGTTGTACTTTGCAAAGTAGTTTGATCAATTCCTTGACGGATTTATTTGTAAAAAGACTGAAAAAGGAAATTCCTGATTTTGATAGAGTAGTTATAGAAACAACGGGTCTTGCAGATCCTGGTTCTATATTACCTTTGATTTCTTATGATCCGTTTATTGATAAAAGATACAGGTATGATGGTACCATTACTGTTGTTGATTCAGTAAATTTAAGAGAACAAATCAAAAAGCAATTTGAATGTGTAAAGCAAATAGCTTTAGCTGATGCAATAGTTGTTTCGAAAGGTGATTTAGTTGATTCAGAAGAGATTGATGAAATCAGAGAAACTATCAGGAAATTGAATAAAACGGCTCCAATTTATCCTGTACTGAATGGTGTTTTGGATCCTGTTATTATCAAGAGTATCGGTCCCTTTAATTCCGGGGTAATTAAGGATCCTAAAGAAATTAATGCTTGGCTGAGTACAGAAAGTGCTAATTTAGGTGTAGCTACGGGTATGAAGCAAGTTCAGGTTGCCAAAACCGGTTTAGGTATACGAAAGAAGCCTTCCATCAGTGTTCATTCTGATATTGATACCTTTAGTATGGATTTTGACAAACCATTAGATACCGATAAATTAATGGATGCTTTAGAAGCTGTACAAATGCAGTTTGGTGATAGCCTTTTAAGAATGAAAGGAATAATTAATCTTATTGATGATGAGAGACCGATTGTAGTGCACGGTGTATATGGTCAAATATACCCATTAAGTTGTCTTGAAGCCTGGCCTGAGGGTAGACCTAGGAGCAAAATTGTATTTATTGTAAGAGCTACAGTAAGGGAGCAAATTGAATTGCTTTTTAGAGATATCCTTTTTGGCGATTACTAGAGTAATGTACTAAATATGAAAAGCAACACCATTGGCAATGAAATGTTATATGGGTCTATATGGGATAAATTATTAAAATTTGCAATTCCATTGGCTCTTACGAATATTTTGCAGCAACTTTTTAATGCAGCAGACATTGCTATTGTTGGTCAATTTGTAGGAAAACTTGCTTTGGCTGCAGTTGGTGCCAATGGTGTCGTAATAAATTTGTTTTTGAATCTTTTTGTCGGACTGTCGGTTGGAGCAAATGTACTGATCTCAAATCTGGCAGGAAGACAGGATCAAGCCCGAATTGCTGATGCTGTTCATACATCTATGGCTATAGCAATGGCGGGCGGAATTTTGCTAGCCGTATTTGGTGTATTTTTTGCTAAACCTATACTGGTGTTGTTAAGCACGCCTACAGAAATTATAGAAGATGCCATTTTATATCTTAGAATTTTATGCTTAGGTATGCCGTTCCTTATGTGCTTCAACTTTGTTTCCGCTATACTAAGGAGTATAGGTGATTCTAGTACATCTCTATGGGTAATGTGTATTACAGGTTTTGTTAATGTAGTACTTAATTTAATTTTCGTATTATGTTTTCACTTATCAGTTGATGGGGTTGCCTATGCAACTGTAATATCTACAATTATCGGTGCATTTATTTTAATACACAAATTAGCCAGAGCTCCAAATGCAACGAAATTGACAATCAAGAATATTAAATTTCATAGCAAAGAATTAAATTTTATTGTCAAAATAGGTTTGCCTGCAGGCATTCAGGGAATGATGTTTTCTTTGTCTAATATTTGTATTCAATTTGCCATTAATCAATTAGGACCAGAATACATAGCAGCAACTGCGGCTGCCTTAAATTATGAATTTTTGGCATATTTTTTGTTGAATTCTTTTGCAATGGCTGCAGTCACTTTTATAGGTGTTAATTATGGGGCTTGTAATTATCAAAGATGCAAGGATATTGTTAAAAGTGCCCTGATTCTTGATGGTATTGTTACAGTTTTGTTTTCTGCATTAATAGTGATCTTTGCTGAACAATGTATGGTATTATACAGCACGGATAAAACTCTTGTTGAACATGGAGTTCTTAGGCTTAAATATATCCTTTCTTTTGAGTTTTTAAATGTATTGATAGAGGTTTTTTCAGGCTCACTGAGAGGTTTAGGTATTTCGTTTGTCCCTGCAATAATTTGTTTTTTTGGAATATGCTGTTTTAGAGTATTGTGGGTATATACGGTATTTGCTCAATTTAGAACTTTTTCTGTTCTCATGATGGTTTATCCAGTAAGTTGGATGGTTACTTCTGTTGCACTAATTGTTGTTTTTTTCAAGGTTACAGATCGCATCTTAAATAAATTATAAATTTCTGTGAATTTTTTGAAATAAGTGGCTAATTATACTAAGAAAATTTATTATAATTCTAAAGTCTGATTTATAGTTTTTGTTATAAAGGTTTCCTAATGAAGAATTTATCATTATTATGTTTATTAATAGCTACTGGTTTAACTGTTTCAGGTAATGCTGTTGCAAAACATCATCATCATTCGCACCACCACAATGTTCCTCCTATGATGCGTGATTACGGTCCTCTTCCTCCGATGGGGCATGATCAAGGAATTACAACGGTATTGTATAAATTTGATACAAATCAAGATAATGCTTTGTCTAAGGATGAATTGGACAATTACAAAAAGGAAGGGTTGGAGTATACAAAACAATTAACAGAAACAACGATTTCTTTTGAAAAGGCTGATTTGAATCAGGATGGTTTTGTTTCCTTTGATGAATATATGCTTTTACCAAAAGTTGATAAATTTAAAATTTTGGGATTTGGCGGACCTGGTCATAAACATAAGCATGATCATAAACATAATACTGCAGAAAATAACGATAAAATTGCTAATCATGATTCAAAGATGGAAGAAAAAAGAATACAAGACAGAAAAATGTTTCATAGTTTTGGAAGATTTTCTTTCTTTGATACAGATTATGACGGTAAATTGTCATTTGATGAGTACAGTACACTGATATCAGTCAGAAAGGAAAATATACAGGCAATGCAGGATACTTTGTCTAAAATTGATTTTAATTCCATTGATTTGAATAATGACGGACTGATAAGTCCGATGGAAATTCATCATTATATTGGTTCTCTGATTCTAGCAAAAGCACCAAAATATGAAAAAATGAAAAGTCATGACGATGAATTTTATGAAGATGAACAGAGTGAATAAATCGGAAGGATATTAGTATATGAAAGTACATTTTAATATACCATGGTACTATAAACTTTTGACGATTATCGGATGTTGTTTGATGTCTTTAGGGTTGGCTGAACTTTATTTGCGTTTCTTGCCTGATTCAGTTTGGAAGTTTACTCCCTTTGTGTGTATTTTGGTTGGCGTATTCTTAATCATTCCTCAGCACTTTATGGCATTAATGGAAATATTAAAATATCGTCCCAAAAATGATAAGTGAACTACATTATTTTTTAATAAAACAGTAGTTCTGTGATATGGTTACCGTTAAATTTTTTCTAATTGATATAAATTATAGGAAATATAATTTTATAGTTGGTATGATTATGAGTGTGTTTAGATGACGAATAGAAAGTTAGAAAAAAAGGTTGTTTCGACAGAGGATATACTAATTAAATTGTGTCACTCTGTTACATCTGTCATAGCAGAAGCAACCCATCACCAAGTTAATTATTCATCAATGGCACAAAGAATTTCTAAAACATGTTTAAGACCTGATATTGGTTGCTTTGTGTTGTTTGATGGAGCTTTTTCTGGCTTGGTGGTTATTAATTTCACTGCGGATGCAGCCATGGAAGTCTACTCAAATTACCTTATAAACATGGGTATATCGGAGAACGAATTAGCAACAGTATATACTTCAGATGAAGTTGGTAATGTTATGGGTGAATTGATGAACCAGATTTTGGGTGATTTTACAAAGAAAGTCAGCCGAGAGTTGCAGTCTTCAATTACTCAGTCACAGCCAAAAATGTTAACTTTAAACCGACAGGTTAGGATTTCCGTAGATACTGATTTGGTAAAGCCGCAGTCTAGACGTGTATCTTTTTTTACAGAGAAAAATAATATTTTTTATATGGAATTATCAATGGATCATACGGAATTCGTTAAGATTGGTGATGTAGAAATCTTGGAAGATGTTGATCCGGATGCTTTGATTGAAAGTGTTAACAACGGAATGGTTGAGGCCGAAATTGCAGCTAAGAGAGCTGAAAATGTTTTGGATACATCTGAGCAGGATGATTTATTGGCTTCGCTTGGCTTGTGACTATTAGTTGTTTACGAATTTTTTCAGTCGTGTGGTGTGAACCATGCGACTTTTTTTTGCTCGAGAAGATCTTTGCTTTAATGTTTAAAATTTAGTGATTAAAAAAAGATTTTTTAATGAAATTCTTTCATTTTATTTTATAATTGCAGTTGGTATACAATTTTGTTGTATATATGGTTCATGTTTTTACCAATTTGGTATAGGATACTAAAATGTCAAATAAGGGTCTTTTTGATTTAAAGGCTGGTCTTGCTTTTGGATTGGCTTCACTGTTTAGTTCAGTTGTTTTAGCTTCTAATGATTCAGTATTAAATGTTTATAATTGGAATGATTATGAAGCTCCTGATACGGTCTCTAATTTTGAAAAGCAAACTAATGTCCGGGTTGTGACGGATTATTTTGACACCAATGAAGTGCTCGAGGCTAAATTATTGGCAGGTAAGTCAGGGTACGATTTGGTATTTCCTGGTTCTGATTTTCTTTCTCGGCAGATTAAAGCAGGAATCTTTTTAAAGTTGGATAAAAGTAAAATTCCTAATTATAAAAATTTAGATCCTGTAAAAATGGAGTTATTGTCTAAATTAGATCCAGATAATCAATATGCGGTTCCATACCAACAAGGTACAACCGGTATTGGCTATAATGTAAAAAAGATTAAAGAAATATTTGGTAATGATTATGTGGTAGATTCCTGGGATTTTTTATTCAAAGAAGAGAATATCTCTAGATTACAGCAATGTGGCGTAGCGGTACTTAATAATCCTACTGAGGTTTTTGCTACTGTATTGAATTATTTAGGGTTGGATCCAAATTCTACAAATCAGAATGATTATGCTCAAGCTGGTAAATTGTTGATGAAAATCAGACCTTATATAAGATATTTTCACTCATCACAGTATATTTCTGATATTGCTAGTGGAGATGTATGTGTCGTATTTGGCTGGAGTGGTGATATATTGCAAGGCAGTAATAGCGCCAAGGAAGCAAATAATGGTGTAGAAATTAATTACATTGTTCCTAAAGAGGGGGCTCTAGTTTGGTATGATATGATGGCAATACCTGCAGATGCAGAGCATGTTGATAATGCATATAAATATATAAATTATATTTTGGAACCAAAGGTTATTGCTGATATTTCTAATTACACTTCATACTCTAATGCTGTTGCTCCAGCTTTGGAACTTGTTGATGAAAGCATTGCTAATAATCCCAATATAACTATTCCGGAAGAAAAACTTAAATTGATGTTTGTAATTAAGCCCCATGACGCAAAAATTAATAAGACAATTAATACACTTTGGACTAAGATTAAGAGCCACACGGCTAAAAAATAGTTTGGTGTTTAATGATAGATAATTTTGTCACAAGGTGCATAATAGATAATTGTGCACCTTTTTTATTATTTGTGTTAATATTTTCGATGCTTGTAAAAATATTAGTTTATGTAAGGTTTTAATATGTCAGAAGATAATTTTAATGGAATAGAAATAAGTTTAAAGAAAACTCATTTTGTTTTGAGTGCTCCTAATATTACCGTTTTGCCTCAGGACGAAGGAAAGGAGATTGCTTTTATAGGGCGTTCTAATGCAGGTAAGTCTTCTGCTCTTAATACCATTACGGAACAAAAAAATCTCGCTAAAACAAGTAAAACCCCAGGAAGAACACAAATGATTAACCTTTTTGAATGTGCTGATGGTTATAGAATTGTTGATTTGCCTGGTTATGGTTATGCCAAGGTTCCTTTGGAAATGAAAAAGAAATGGCAAATTGCTTTGAATCAGTATTTGGAAAGACGTGAATCGTTGATAGGGTTGGTTGTGGTAATGGATATTAGAAATCCGTTAACTCAAATTGATAGACAAATTGTTAATTGGTCTATTGCATGCCAATTACCAACTATTTTACTGCTTACTAAAGCCGACAAATTAAATCAAGGACCAAGGCAACAAGCAGTTAAAGAAGTTTTGTTTCAATTACAGGAGTTTGCTAATTACGAAGATTACGTTAAGGTGATTCCTTTTTCCTCATTAAATCATTCTATAGGCGTGAAAAATTTAAAAAATATGATTGTTGATTTATTCAATGCTCAGTTTTAACCATTGAATGGAGAAACTGCAGTATATCGCAAAATAAGGGCGTTTAGCATAAATACTAAACACCCTTTTTGTTTAACTGAGAATCGTAAGCTTATTTAGTAGATACTGTTGTTTCAGAGGTATCATCAGTTTGGTTAACATTCCAACCGCCACCAATTGCTTTATACAGATTTATTTGTGTCTGTAGTTGAGCAAGTTTAGTAGAAACTAGACCTTGGCGCGAAGCTACATATTGTCGTTGTGCATCCAGTCTTGTTAAATAACTATCTACTCCTTCGTTATATCTCAAATCGGCCAATTCAAAGTATTTTTTAGTTGTTTTATACAGATTTTCTTGACTCTTGTATTGCTTGTTTAAACAATCAAACGATTTTATGGCATCAGAAACTTCTTTAAATGCGACTTGAATTGTTTTTTCATATGATACAATCGCTTCTTGCTTTTGAATATCAACAACATCTAAATTACTGTATAATGCCAAATTAAAAATTGGTAATGTTAGCGCCGGAGACACATTCCAATATTTAGAACCTGTTGAAAACAGCTTATCGGCATGGTTTGAAACCGTTGATAAAGTTGCACTTAAATTGATAGATGGGAATAATGCGGCTCTTGCAACACCAATATTATAATTTGCAGCTTTTAGTTTGTGTTCAGCTGCCAAAATATCTGGTCTCATTGCAATAAGATCGTCTTGTGAAATTATATCAATTTGTTTTACTTCTATATCAGTAATTTTCTTCAAAGAATCAACTTCTGGTAAATTCGTTCCTACCAATAGCAATAATTGGTTCTGATCCAGTTTAATAACTCTTTCATAGTTTGCTACATTGATTTCTGCTGTAGCAACTGCTGTTTGAGATTGGGCGAGTTCCAATTCTGAAGCCGAACCGATATCATATTTGTTTTTGGTAAGTTTATAACTGTCTAATTCCGTACTTAATGTTTCCTTGAACAGTGCCAGCAATTCTTTATCTGCCACATATGTATAATATGCGTTAGCAATGGAAGCAACTAGGGAAATTTGAGCAGATCTTTGATTTTCATATACTGCAAAGAATTGTTCTAAAACTACATTTTTCTGATTTCTGATTTTACCGAAAAAATCAATTTCCCATGAAAAATTTCCACCTACTTGATAGCTTGTTGCTACGCTATCAGGATTAATTGCAGATCTATTGGTATTAGTCCCTCTGGAAACATTTGCAAAACCACCTACAGAAGGGAATAAACCAGCTCTCGTCACTTCATATTGAGCTTGATATTCAGCCACAGCTAAGGCGGCCAATTTCAAATCTCTATTATTCTCCAAAGCCAGTTTAATTAATTTCTGTAAATCTGGATCTGTAAACTGTTCTTCCCAATTTAAAGGAGCTGTTACAGTTGGTTGTGCATCCCATTCTGCAACAACAGGAGTTTCTGGCCTTTCATAATCAGGAGCTAGAGAACAACCTGTAGCAAATAATGCCAATGATACATTTATAGCTAAAAGTTTTTTATTCATTCTTATTATCTCCTAATAAAGCTTCCTCTGCGGCATGCATAGCCATTTTCTCATGCTTTGGAATATACTTGGTAAAGTATCTCATTACCAGCACAAAGAAAACAGGAACAAAGAATATTGCTAAAACAGTCGCTGTAATCATTCCACCTAATACGCAAACGCCTATTTCATTCTGGCTGTTTGCTCCGGCACCTGTTGAAACCGCCAGAGGTAAAACACCAAGACAGAATGCCAAAGAAGTCATTATAATCGGTCTTAAACGAATTTTGGCAGCTTGAACTACAGAATCAGTTAATCGAACTCCTTTATCATATAGTTCTTTAGCAAACTCTACAATTAAAATTGCATTTTTTGCAGATAAACCTATTGTGGTTAATAAACCTACCTGGAAATAAACGTCGTTACTTAGTACATGCAGTGCAGGGTAAACCATGTTAATGTACTTTGATAAGTAAGCTGCACCTACAGCACCGAAAACGCCAAGAGGAACAATTAACATTACTGCAAAAGGTATAGACCAACTTTCATATAAGGCTGCTAAACTTAAGAATACAATTAAAATAGAAATAGCATACAAAAAGTTTGCCTGATCACCAGACTGTTGCTCTTGGAATGAAACTCCGTTCCATGAAATACCGAATCCAGGAGGTAATTCTTTAACGATTTTTTGTACTTCAAGCATTGCTTCACCTGTTGATCTGCCAAGAGCTGGCTGAGCCTGGAAGTTTACTGCAGGAAGCGCATTAAATCGTTCGATCCTTGGTGAACCGTATTCCCATTTCGTTGATGCAAACGACTTAAAAGGAACCATTTTTCCCTGATTGTTTTTAACATACCATAAATCAAGATCATCTTCAGACATACGATATTTTTGATCTGCTTGCATGTAGACTTTTTTGATACGATCATTGTATATGAAATCGTCTACATATTTACTTCCCCAAGCCGATGACAATGTTGTATTCAATTCATTAACAGAAATACCCTGAGCCATAGCTTTTTCGTAGTCAATTTTGATTCTCAACTGAGCGATATCTTCCAATCCATTTGGTCGTGTCTGGGATAGAATATTTGATTGAGATGCTATGCCCATAAACTGATTCCTTGCATTCATGAGCGTTTCATGACCTTGGGAACGGTGATCAACCAGATAGAAATCGATACCCTGTGCGGTACCTAATTCTGGTACAGATGGGATATTGAATGAATACGCCAATGCTTGATCAGCCCCCATATACACAGGTCCTTGAATAGTATCAATAATTGAATATACAGTGTCATTATAAGTTGGACGTTCGTCCCAATGGTTAAGTTTTACGAAACTCATTGCAACGTTTTGACCGCTTCCTGCAAAAGAAAAACCTATAACAGACATTATTGATTCAATATTTTTACCTTCTTTTTTCATGATAATGTCTTCTACTTGGTCAATAACCGATTCAGTTCTCTCTACAGTAGCTCCTCCAGGAAGTTGCGTCATAACAAAAAATACACCTTGATCTTCTTCTGGAAGATATGATGACGGAATGTGGTTTAAGCAGAACCATAAACCCGCAATGATAAATGCGTAATAAACACAAAATCTAGGGATTGCATGAACAGCAACTCTTACGTGCTCCTGGTAGCTTGTTGAGAATTTATCAAACCAGGCATTGAATTTAGAGAAAAACCAATCCAAAGGTGCTGTTAACACGTTTTTCTTTTGATTTGTGTTTGATTCTTTAATGATAGAAGCACACAATGCTGGTGTTAATGTTAATGCAACAACAACTGACAAAAGCATTGCTGAAACAATAGTTATTGAGAATTGTCGATAAATTACACCAGTTGATCCTCCGAAGAATGCCATTGGAATAAATACTGCGGATAACACCATCGCAATACCTATTAATGCTCCTGTAATTTGTTGCATAGATTTTATGGTTGCAACACGTGGAGGTAACTTCTCGGATGTTAATAGTCTTTCAACGTTTTCAACAACAACGATTGCGTCATCTACAAGCAAACCTATTGCCAAAACCAAACCGAACATTGTTAATGTGTTTATTGAGAATCCTAATGCTTTCATTATTGCAAATGTTCCGAGCAAAACAACAGGAACGGCAATTGTTGGAATAATTGTCGCTCTTATGTTCTGCAGGAAAAGATACATAACAAAAAATACTAGAATAATTGCTTCAAAAAGAGTTTCGTATACAGAGTGGATAGACACATCAATAAATGGTGTGGTATCAAAAGGTATAACAGAATGCATTCCTGCCGGATAGAATTCTTCTAGCTCTTTGATTTTATCATTAACCAACTTGGCGGTTTGAAGAGCATTTGCTCCTGTAGCAAGTTTGATAGCTAAGCCGGATGTCGGTTTTCCGTTTAGTCTACTGAAAGCATTGTAATTTTCAGCCCCCAATTCAACTTTTGCAACATCCTTGATTTTTACAATTGTTCCGTCAGTGTTAACTTTTAATATTATATTTTCAAATTCTTCCGGATACGTTAAACGTTCCTGACCAATGATTGTGTACGAATAAGTCTGACCTTCCACAGAAGGAGCTCCACCTAGAGTTCCGTATGCAATTTGTGCGTTCTGCGCCTGGATTGCACTTGCTAATTCTGATGCGGAAATTGAGTATTTACTCATCTTATTTGGATCAATCCAAACTCTCATTGCATATTCAGAACCAAAAACTTGTACAGTACCAACACCTTCAATTCTACTAATTGGTTCTTTGAAATTAGTGGTTAAATAATCAGACAAGTCATTAGCGTTTTGTTTTGGATCATCGGAAACCAAACCTATAACCATTAAGAAACTACCTGTGGTTTTTTTAACGGTTATACCTTGCTGCTGAACAACCTGCGGCAAAGATGTTGTTGCTTGCTGCAATTTATTCTGTACTTGAACCTGAGCTATATCTGGATCTGTACCTTTTTCAAAGGTTACTGTAATACTGGTCTGACCATATGAGTCAGAGGTTGAGTTCATATACAGATAACCATCAAGGCCGGTTAAATTCTGTTCTATTATTTTTGTTACTGTATTCTGTACAGTATCAGCAGAAGCTCCAGGATATGTTGCACTGATTTGAACCTGCGGAGGAGCGATTTGTGGATATTGTGCAATTGGCAATGTCGCTAGGGATAATGCACCAAGTAGCATTATAACGATAGCAATTACCCACGCAAATATAGGTCTATCAATAAAAAATTTTGATAACATTTTTTTACCCTATTATTTTTGTTCCTGTTTTGCGTTTTCAGCAGAATTATTGTCTGCAGAAGCGGCAGAAGTCGGATCTTTATTTATGTCTTGTTCTTTTTGTGTTGTATTTTCTTCTGGAATAGGAGTTACTTCCATACCGACTCTAACTTTCTGGATGTTAGACACTAGAATCCGATCATCCTTATTTAAGCCGGAATCAATAACAAAGAAGTTAGGAATTTCTGCTCCGATATTGACATATTTCTGTTGGATTTTATTGTCTTTATCGATAATAAATACATATGTATCTGACCTGTTTGCTCTTATAACTGAGTTTTGAGGAACTAACATAGCACCTTTCTTTATTCCTTTAGGTAATTTAGCTCGCATGAACATGCCAGGCAATAAAACTTGGTTAGGATTTGCAACTGTAGCTCTAATTGTTACCATTCCGGTTGACTGATCAACAGAAACTCCAGTAAAACCTAAAATACCCTTTTCTGGATATACCTGACCATTTTCGAAAACCAATGATACTTCAACTTTATTATCCTGATTTAAGTGAATTTGTCCTTCAGCAATTTCTTTTTTAGTTTGCAACAAATCGTTAACAGATTCTCCCAGGTCTACATATATAGGATCAAGCTGCTGAATTGTGGCTAGGGCTGTTTGCTGATTTTGCGTAACTAAAGCTCCTTCGGTAAATTCGGATTTGCCGATGATTCCCGTAATTGGTGCATATACATGAGTGTAAGCTAAATTGATTTCAGCAGTTTTTACCGCTGCCTTGGCGGCAAGAATCTGAGCTGTTGCTGACTTGTAATTTGCTTGTGCATCATCATAATCCTGTTGACTCACAGCTTTTGTTTTTAACAGTTCCTGATATCTCTGCGCTCTTAGTTTAGCAGAATATTCTGTAGCTTCTGCTTTTGCCAGGTCCGCTTTGGCTGCTGCTAGGCTGGCTTCGTAGGTTGCAGGATCGATCTGATAAAGCTGTTGGCCTTTCTTTACCTCTGAACCTTCTGCGAAAAACCTTTTGAGAATTATACCACTTACCTGTGGTCTAACCTCTGCTTCTCTCAGCGCGTTTGTTCTACCTGTTAATGTTAATTCAATTGGTACGTCTTTAATGGCAATAGGTGTAAATTTTACAGGTAGCGCCATTTGCTGATTTTTTGCTAGTGTTTTGTCTTTATCGCATCCTGTAGTCATAGATAAGCACAATGCGCTCATCATACAGAAAGGTAGAATTTTATTTAGTCTCATCTCTTTTCTTTGCCTTAATCAAATACGCAATACAACTGTTAAAGTAATTGAAAAAATTATTTACATACACTATTGTATGTAAATTTATAAAATTACTAATGTGATTTTCGTTATTGTATCAAAAAAATATAAAAAACTGTAAGAAAAAACTATCGTGCAAAAGATCTAAAAGGGTATTTATGGTTAAAAAAACTAAAGAAGAGGCTCTGGAAACAAGAAATAATGTATTAAAAGCAGCGTTAAAATTGTTTTATGAAAAAGGTTATCAAGAAACATCAATCAATGATATCGCCAAAGCTATGGGAACAACCAGGGGTGCTGTTTATTGGTATTTTGGCTGTAAAGGGGACATTTTAAAAGCTTTGTGGAGTGAAAGAATCGTTCATGTCAACAGAATCTTGCATAATGTCCGGAATATTTCCTCGGTCGGAGAGAATGATATAGACAATATAAGGGCTGTTCTTGAGAATTTTCTAGGTAGCCTTTTTTCTACAACGAATCAAGATACAGAAAATAAGATGTTTTTTCACATTATTCATATTTTAATGATTTCTGGAAATTCAGAGGAAATTTTATACATAAGAGAACAAACCAAAATTTTTGATAGGGAGATATTTTCTGTTATTTATAATCTTATTTTGAAAATAAAAAACAATTCACAAACCGATTGTTGTATAGAAATTAAAGAGATAGTTACGTATCTTCATTTGATGCTGGATGGATATTTTTTGAATAGTATAAATTTGGTCGGCTTTGAACATGAATTTTATGAAAAAGTTTATCCGCACAAACTGGTAGATTTTATTATAAAAATAATCTTCAAATTTATCTGATTTGCATTGATTTATGAATATTGAAAAAAAGTAAAAAAACATTGCAAAAATTTGATGATTCGCTATATTTACACTAGTCTAGGCAAGGTTCCGTAATTGGGAATGGATAGCTTTGGATTCGAATGTAAATCGAATTTTTGGGGGGAATGAACATTGGTAAAGGATGATAACAAGACTGCAAAATCTGATCAGAAAGAAAGGACGCAGCAAAATTTAGATAAAAATAATGACAAGGTAAATAAAAATCCTAATAAGCCAACCATTAATGAAATTCAGCAGAGAAAACCTTTGGTTGAAATAAAAAAACTTACAAAAGTATACAATGGCGGAGTTGTTGCTGTTGATAATGTTGATTTAACAATTTACGAAGGTGAAATTTTTGCTTTGTTGGGATCATCCGGATGCGGTAAGTCAACGTTGTTGAGAATGCTTGACGGCTTGGAATCTCCAACCAGTGGTGAAATTATTATTGATGGTCAGAACGTTGTGGATATCCCGCCGTATAAAAGACCTGTTAATATGATGTTTCAGTCCTACGCTTTATTCCCACATATGACTGTGGAGCAGAATATAGCATTCGGATTGAAGCAGGATAAAATGTCCAAGGAAGATATTTCCCAGCGAGTTAAGGAAATGTTAGAACTTGTACATATGGAGGATTACGCCAATAGAAAACCGTATCAATTGTCAGGCGGTCAACGTCAGCGTGTTGCTTTAGCTAGATCGTTGGCAAAACGACCAAAATTGCTATTGTTAGACGAACCAATGGGTGCTTTAGATAAGAAATTGAGAGCCAAGATGCAGCTTGAACTGGTTGATATTATTGAGAGGGTTGGAGTAACTTGCGTTATGGTAACTCATGATCAAGAAGAAGCTATGACCATGGCAGGGCGCGTTGCTATTATGGATAAAGGAGAATTTATTCAAATAGGGGATCCTGAAGAAATTTATGAAAACCCAAATTGCGTATTTACAGCTGAGTTTATTGGTTCTGTTAACCTGTTTGAAGGGGTGTTGGGTGATAATGATGCATCTCATACTGTGATAAATTCCGATGAATTGCTTCACCCTATTTATATTAATTCCGGTACGAATATAGCTGACGGCATGAAGGTAACAGTTGCATTGAGACCTGAAAAAATTTGGATTGAAACAAAAGAACCAGAAGATAAGCATATGTACAATTATGCTGAAGGTATCGTTGAAAATATTGCTTATATGGGTGATATTTCGATTTACCATGTAAGAATCAATAGCGGAAAGATAGTAACTGTTACAATTCCTAATATGGATCGTTTCCGTACAAATCAACCATCATGGGAAGATAAAGTATATTTGCATTGGGAACCGGATTCATCTGTAGTATTAATTATTTAGTGTAAGGGAATTAGAAGTAGTTATGGCTGGTTTTAATACTATGCGCTATGTGAAAAATTCTAGATTAAAGAATATTTTTCGTAGCAGATTATCCAAAATTAGATTTAAGGGTAGTAGTTTTGTATTAGCTATTCCTTACATTTGGTTGATTTTGTTTTTTATTATTCCGTTTTTAATCATATTTAAGATTAGTTTCTCTGAAATGGTGGAAGGGACAATGCCTCCATATACACCAATTTTCAGTTATGAAGATGGAAAATTAGACATTAGTTTAAACTTTAACAACTATAAAGCTATTTTTGCCGGAGATGACCTGGGTTTAGACGAGTTTGACGATGAATCCGAACAGGAAAATACGGAAACTGATTCAGGGTTATTTTCATCGGTAAGGAATGCATATAATTCAATATCCGATACCTTAAGCGATAATTTATATTTACAAGGATATTGGCAATCTTTGAAAGTTGCTTTTGTATCGACCTTGTGCTGTCTGCTGATAGGATATCCTTTAACATGGTCAATAGTGCACGCTTCTCCTACAATGAGAAGTATTTTGCTGATGTTGATTATATTGCCGAGCTGGACTTCTTTTCTGATAAGGGTTTATGCATGGATGGGATTACTTAGCGATACGGGATTTATTAATCAATTATTAATGTTTCTTCATATAATTGATGAGCCCATTGTAATGCTACATACTCCTTTTGCCATCTATATTGGTATTGTATATTCATATTTACCATTTATGATAATGCCATTATACAATGCTATTTCCAGGGTTGATTATGCATATATAGAAGCGTCGATGGACTTAGGTGCAAAACCTATGACCACATTTTTTAAAGTTTTGCTGCCACTTACAAAAAATGGTGTGATTGCCGGATCTATGCTGGTGTTTATACCTGCCATCGGTGAGTTTGTTATACCTGAACTGTTAGGAGGTCCTGATACAGTTCTCATTGGTCAATTGTTATGGCAGGATTTCTTTAACAATAGAGATTGGCCGTTGGCTTCGACTATTGCAGTTATTATGCTGATGTTGGTTATCATTCCTATCGTGTGGTTCTTTAAAACACAAAGAGCAAGTGAGGGTAAAGTATAATGAATTCAACGCCATATATAAAATCAAAGTGGAGATTATTGTTCTTGTTCGTTGGGTTAAGTTTTTTATACTTACCTATTATTATTCTGATGATATATTCTTTTAATTCATCTAGATTAGTAACAGTATGGAAGAGTTTTTCCTTTCAATGGTATGAGGCTTTAATTCAGGATGAAGAGTTTTTACATGCAATTTATCTGACTTTCTCAATTGGATTCTTTGCGGCTTCGATGTCTGTGATTATCGGTACTTTAGCTGCATTTGTATTAACGCGTTTTAATCGTTTCAGAGGATATAGCATTTTTTCCTTCAGTATTACTGCTCCAATGATTATGCCTGAAGTTATCACTGGTCTATCATTGTTGTTAATGTTTATTGCTATGTCCAATGGTTCTCATGCATTTGTCCAGTATTTAGTAACAACATTCAATATACAAGAAGGTCATTTTTTATATCCATTCCTAATGCAGCTAGATGGGTTCCCAAACAGAGGTGTTATAACCATTTGGATTGCAATGGTGACATTCACATCAGCGTATGTAACCGTTATTGTAAGAGCTAGATTAAAGGAAACTGATTTATCAATAGAAGAAGCTGCACTTGATTTAGGTGCAACGCCGTTTAAGGTATTTATTTTTATAACACTACCTTCATTGTTTCCTGCAATTTTATCAGGTTGGTTGTTGGCTTTTACACTAACTTTGGATGATATTGTGATTTCACAATTCGTAGCCGGTCCAAAGTCAACTACATTGCCAATGTTGGTTTTTTCTAGTGTAAGAAGGGGTGTTAATCCTAAGATAAATGCTTTGGCCACTATTATTGTATGTGTAGTTTCGCTTTGCGTATTTATGGCTTGGTATTTTATGAGAAGACGAGAAAAGAAATTATTGAAAGAACTTAGGGCTATGAATGCCAAATCATAATGCTTAGTGTCTTAATCATAAGATAATATAGGCGCTGTGCTTGTAAAATAGTATGGCGCTTTTTTAATGTATAAACTAAAAAATGCTAAATTTAGGTCATAAACAACCGATATTAATATAATAAGAACAGGAAAAATTCAGGAGAAAGTTAGGAGGTTAATATGTCTCAAGAAATGTTATATATTTTCGCTCCAAAAGTTAATAATAATATTCAATTTGTAACTCGCAAAGGAGTGAAAAAGATTACAAAGGTTTCAGCACTGAAAGAATTAAATGAAAATGATTCCTCGGCTGACATATCTAGTTCGGACGAACAGGTTATTGTTGTGGAAAATAATAAAGTAGCATCTAATGAAGATATGCCAGAGAATGACAATCATACAACGATTGATATGTCTGTTTAGTAATAACTTGTGTCAGGCGTTTTCTGCAATTTTGGGCGCAAACCTTGAGAGGAATGCGCCTTTTTGATTTTATTGGAAAAATGCCGGTTATTTATGAGCGCGCAGAAGGGTAAATTTTTTTTCAGAAGAAGCTACTGTGCTGTTGTTATACTTAGATACTATCGATATGGTATGCTCTCCTCGATCCATATTGCTAAATGAAGCGGATAAGGTTCCTGTTCCATATATGGTTTGTTGTTCAACACCGTCTACATACAATGTTGATGAGGTAAGACCACTGGCATTGCTAACATTTCCTAAAATGCTAACATTTCCTTCGTTACTTCTTATGAGCTGCTCAGATGGTTGAGTAATATTGATAACTGGTTTTGGAATATTTTGCTGCTGGTCGCTGTAACTATTATAGTTGTTACCGCTTATGTTGCTTTCTACTACATTAGATTCTTTAACATCTATTATTTTGGATTTTACTGACTTATCAGCAGATTGACTATCCGAGAAATGTACAGTTCCATTCTTATCAACCCAAGTATGAATTTCCGCATTTGCATAATTGCAAAATGCAAAAATGGTAAAAATAGATGCAAATATTACTTTATTCATAGCAGTACCTACTAAATTTTACAAGTTAATCAAAATTTTGCTAATTATTTACGAATGTATTCGTCTCACTTTATCCGATTATAGACAGAGATAGTAAAGAAACCAATTTATTTTTTACTTTAGAAAATAAAAATGTGGAAAAGAACTAATTTTCATGTTTAGTTTTTTCCACAATATAGTACTACTGACTTTTACAGAATGTTATAAAGAGTAATATAATTCAAATTCGAGAGGGTGGGGAGCCATTCGAATTCGATCCACATCCTGTTTCTTAAGATCAATATATGCCTCGATTAAATCCTTACTGAATACATTGCCTTTCAACAAGTACTCATGGTCAGCGGCCAAACTGTTTAGAGCTTCTTCTAGTGATCCGCAAACTTGAGGAATTTGCGATGCTTCTTCAGGCGGTAAATCATACAAGTTTTTATCCATTGCTTCACCTGGATCTATTTTGTTTTGAATACCATCAAGACCAGCCATCAACATAGCAGAAAATGCCAAATAAGGATTTGCCATACAATCTGGGAATCTGACTTCCACGCGAGTTGCTTTTGGATTTGAAACTGCAGGAATTCTTATGGAAGCAGAGCGATTAGATGCTGAATATGCAAGCATAACAGGAGCTTCGTATCCTGGTACCAATCTTTTATATGAATTAGTTGAAGGATTGGTGAAAGCGTTTAATGACTTCGCATGTTTGATTATGCCGCCAATGTAATATAGAGCAGTTTGTGATAGACCGCCATAAATATCGCCTGCAAAAATATTCTTACCATTTAGGCTTAGTGACTGATTGCAGTGCATACCTGAACCATTATCTCCAAAAATAGGTTTAGGCATAAATGTGGCAGTTTTACCATTAATATGACATACGTTCATAATCACATATTTTAGTAATTGCAGTTCATCGGCTTTTTGGGTAAGTGTATTAAATCTTACTGCAATTTCATTTTGTCCACCTGTTGCAACTTCGTGGTGGTGTGCTTCAACACAAAAACCTAAATCTGTTAAGGTTTCGCAAATTTCTGAACGAATATCTTGGAATGCATCTACAGGAGGAACAGGAAAATATCCACCCTTAACACTATGTCTATGACCAAGATTTCTTACATCATAGTCATCATAACTTTTTCCTGTATTCCATGCAGCATCTTCTGAATCAACTTTGTAGAAACATCCATTCATTTCATTTTGATAACGTACGTCATCAAAAATAAAGAACTCTGGTTCAGGTCCGAAAATAACGCTGTCGGCAATACCGGTGGATTTCAAGTATTCTTCGGCTTTCTTTGCAACGGAACGTGGATCTCTTTCATATCCTAGTAATGTTTTAGGCTCAAGCACATCACATCTTATAAAATATGTTTTGTACTCGTAGAAAGGGTCCAACTGCCATGTTGTAATATCTGGCATCAGTACCATATCTGATTTGCTGATGCCCTTCCATCCGGCAATAGATGAACCATCAAACATTTTTCCATCTTCGAAAAAATCTTCATCCACTAAATTTGCCGGAATAGATATATGCTGTTCTTTTCCTTTGGTATCTGTAAAACGTAGATCTACGTATTTTACATTTTCATTTTTGATTGTCTCTAAAATGCTTTCTATTGTGTTTGACATTTAAAGCTATCCTCACTTGGATTTAACTACGTGTATAAGAAATCTCTATTGTATAGAGTATAACGATCTAATCTTAATTGTATTTTAACCTATTTGTTATATGTTTTCATAGAAATAGAGTTTAACTTAGCGTTAAAAATTAAAAAAAATTGAGTTGGAATACAATAAAACGCAAAAAAACATGAGTAACGAATTTTGATGAATTTGTTAATCATTTTTGTTGAAATTATTTTTCTAACAATGCTATGCAGATCACAAATTAAATAGTAAAATAGGCAAAAATTTATACTTATTTAAAGGCAATAAATAGATGGCAGATTTAAGCAAATTAAGAAACATTGCAATTATAGCTCATGTTGATCATGGTAAGACTACTTTAGTAGATAAATTATTGAAACAGTCAGGAACTTTAGACCGTAATGAAATAGGTCAAGAAAGAGTAATGGACTCTAATGATCTTGAACGTGAACGTGGAATTACTATCCTCGCTAAGAATACAGCAATTCGTTGGAATGATTATCGTATCAATATTGTTGATACTCCAGGTCATGCTGATTTTGGAGGTGAGGTAGAGCGTGTTATGTCTATGGTTGATTGCGTATTGCTGCTGGTAGATGCTGTAGATGGTCCGATGCCGCAAACAAGATTTGTTACTCAAAAGGCTTTTGCTGCCGGATTACGACCTATAGTAGTAATCAACAAGATTGATAGACCAGGTGCAAGACCTGATTGGGTAATTGATCAGGTATTTGATTTGTTTGATAATTTGGGGGCAACTGATGAACAATTGGATTTTCCTATTGTTTATACATCTGCATTAAATGGAACTGCAACATTAGATTTATCCAAGCCAGGTTCAGATATGACAGCCTTATTCCAGGCCATTGTTGATTATGTTGAGCCGCCAAAAGCAGATCCTGAAGGTGCGTTCCAGATGCAAATTTCTCAGCTGGATTATTCTTCATACGTTGGAATAATCGGAGTTGGAAGAATTAAACGTGGAACAGTTAAGACTAATCAGGCTGTTACAATTGTCGGTGCTGATGGTTCAAAAAGAACAGGTAGAATAGGTCAGATATTAGGTTATCTTGGATTGCAAAGAAGTGAAGTGCCAGAAGCAAATGCAGGTGATATTGTTGCGATTACCGGTTTGGGCGAATTGAAAATATCCGATACAATTTGTGATAATTCAAATGTAGAGGCATTACCGCCATTATCTGTAGACGAACCAACTGTTTCTATGACCTTCCAGGTAAATACTTCTCCATTTGCAGGTAAAGAAGGAAAGTTTGTAACGTCAAGAAACATTTTGGAGCGTTTACAGGAAGAATTAAAGCATAATGTAGCACTCAGAGTGGAGATGACAGATGATACCGATAAATTCAAGGTATCCGGAAGAGGTGAACTTCATTTATCTGTTTTAATTGAAAATATGCGTCGGGAGGGTTTTGAATTAGCTGTATCACGTCCTGAGGTTATCATCAAGGAAATTGATGGTAAAAAAATGGAACCAATCGAAAATCTGACTGTTGATGTGGAAGAAAATAGTCAGGGTGCAGTAATGCAGGCTTTAGGTGAAAGAAAAGCTGATTTGGTTGATATGGTACCAGATGGAAAAGGCAGAGTAAGAATTGATTACAAGATACCATCCCGTGGCCTGATAGGATTCCAAAATGAGTTCATGACCATGACATCAGGTACAGGATTGATGTATCACACTTTTGATTCTTATGGCGAATTCAGAGGTGGTGATATAGGTTTAAGAAAAAATGGTGTAATGATTTCCAACGCTACAGGTAAGGCTCTAGGATACGCTTTATGGTATTTGCAAGATCGTGGTTATTTGTTTATTGGTCATGCTGCAGAGGTTTATGAGGGTCAAATTATAGGTGTTCATAATAGGACTAATGATTTAACTGTTAATTGTTTGAAAGGCAAAAAATTAACAAATGTCAGAGCTTCAGGTACTGATGAGGCGATTGTGTTGGTTCCTCCTGTAATTTTATCTTTGGAGCAGTCATTAGAGTTTATTGATGATGATGAACTGGTTGAAGTTACTCCTAAGTCAATTAGATTAAGAAAGAAAAACTTAACCGAAATTGATCGCATTAGGGCATTTAGAGAAAATGGTGGTAAAAAACCAGAATCTGAGTAATTTTTTATAGTTTTATGCATATTAAAGTCTCAATCATTTGAATATGGTTGAGATTTTTTTTTGGTATGAAATTTGCTTTAATAGTCTTATATGACTTAGCATATTGTTAATAGGGGAATAAGTAATGAAATATAAATTATTAGCGTTTTTTGCTTCATTTACTTTAATGCTGAATTGCGGAAATTCCGCAATAGTTCAAGATTTGCAAGCTGACGATGAACCTGAATTAATTCAGTTATATTCGCAAAACGAATTAAATAAACTTATTTCTGAAAATAAGCATCTTGAAAGAGTGTTACTTGATGAATGCCAGTTTACTCGTGATATTGAAGATCGCGCCATGGTTCTTCATTATCCATCATATCTATATCTTTGGGCAGATATGAATTTTACAGATACTTGCGTAAAGGGAGATCCTGCAGTTGGTGTTAAAGCGCTAAAAATGGCTGCTGATAGAGCTATGCCTAAAGCATTATATAAATTAGGAGAACTGTATCATACAGGCAAATATGTTCAAAAGGATCAAGAACTTGCATATCACTATGTATACAATGCGGCTTCATTAAAAGATCCCAAGGCTAGAGTACTTCTTGTAGAGTTATTACTGGAAATGGAAGGAAAGGAAATTGACTATGAGCGGGCATATAATTGGTTGTTTTTTACTGTATTTTCCCAAGAGAAGGAAAAAGATCATGCTACACTATTACTAAACAGACTTGGCGCAAAAATGCCGGCATCATTGGTAAAAAAAGCAAGGCTGAAGGAGTATAATTAATCACTATCTGTTTTTATATTGCATAGTTATTTTTTTGACGTTTCATTTTGGTGATGTGTCTTTTGCATTCGTAGTGTTCTTTCCAGGATTTGGGTGTAGATTGGTTTGGCTCCCAACTTTTGAGTTACCAAGGTAGCGCTTAAAGAAGAAATCATCATAGGTAATAAAAATTCATAGTTATTGGTCATTTCAGTAACAAGGATAATTCCTGTTACAGGAGCTCTTACGGAGGCTGCAAATAGTGTACTCATTCCGACTATTGCGAAAATACTAGGAGGGATAGCTGATATCTCAAATTGATATAAGATACTGCCAAATGCAGCACCACATAATGTACCTATAGCTAGACTTGGTGCAAATATACCTCCAGGTATTCCGCTTCCGAAACATAGTAAAGTTCCGAATATCCGCCACATTAATAGGATTAAAAGAATTTTTGTTTGCTGATTATTATTGGTTATCCACTCAGGAATTGAAAACATTCCTGAAGCTGCCGCTTGAGGTTCTATACAAAACAACAGTCCGGAACATCCTCCAATTATAAAGATTAATGGGATTATTCTGGTAAGTTTTCCCTTGCATAAATAGAAATAAAAGTTTTGAAAGCGTTCTACTCCTTTGTTAAAAAAGAATCCTATGACACCGACGAAAATACCTAATAATATAAACAAATAGAAATAAGCAAGATTTGGGCAATCATAATTAGGTAAATTGTGAAAAACAGAGTTGTTGCCAACCAGTAAACAACGAGTAATTGCGGCTGAAATAACGGTAATGCTAACTATTTTTATGGAAAGAAAGCTGTATTTAAACTGTGGTCTTAGTTCTTCTAAAACAAATAAAATGCCGGCAAGAGGTGCATTGAATGCTGATGCTAAGCCGGCAGCGCTTCCGGCTGCAACTAGTGACATGGCATGGCTTTTTGATAAATAAAAGGTGTCAGCAATCATTTTTCCAAGGTTTCCTCCGATCTGAATGGAAGGTCCTTCACGACCTAAAATCATGCCTGAGGATAAAGAACAGATTCCGCCAAATAATTTAACTGGAAGAACTCGTTTCCATCTGATTGCTCTTTTATGAATTAGAGCACCCTCGATTTCTGGTATTCCTGATCCTCCTGCTTCTGGAGCAAATTTTATTGTTATAGTTATAGCAAAGGCTGCAAGTAAACCACATACTACAAACAGTGAAGCATAAGCATATAAATCTTTAGTGGATTCATTAAATGCTGTGTATATGTAAGAAAGTATTGTATCTGGTACAATTTGGAAAAAAACACATGTCAATCCGGTTATTATGCCTACTATACTCGCAATTAGTAAAATCAAAGAAGGTGCATGATCCAGTTTTATGTAATGCCGAATTAGCCAATGAATTTTGCTATTTCTTATTTTTTGTAGTTTATCTAGTTTCATAAAATTCTTATTAGTTATCCACTGTATATTTTACTATAATAGAATCAGGGTATGTTCTAAAATTTAATCGGATCAAACAATATGCTAAAGATTCTTTCTTCATTGAAAAAAAAAATAGATAAAACACCTTATCTTGGCTTTGCTTTTTTATTTATTCGAACCATTGTTAAAAGATATAAGCAGGATCGTGTTACTGTTGAGGCTGGACATTTAGTATATGTTACTGTACTTTCATTGGTTCCGGTAGTGACTGTTTTGTTTTCAATACTGTCTATGTTGCCTATATTTGAAGGTCCAAAGAATGAAATAAAGGCATTTATTTTTAATAATTTGGTTCCTACCTCCAGTGATGTAATCCAGCACTATTTGGATCAATTCAGTAAAAATGCATCTGATACTACGTTAATCGGAGCTTTGACATTATTTGTTGTTTCTATGTTATTAATAAATTCCATTGATAAGTCTATTAATCATATATGGAAAACAAAACAAAGACGTTCTTATGTAACAACATTTTCTGTCTATTGGATGGTAATAACGCTGGGACCTTTATTATTTGGTTCTAGTTTGGTATTGAGCTCATATTTGGTTTCATTAAGATTTCAGGATAGACTTAATATTGTTGCTTCAATGCAGGAATATTTAATTAAATATTTACCTTTGCTTTTTTCATTTGTTGGATTGCTGTTGATGTATAGTGTTGTTCCTATAAGAAAGGTTCGAGTTCGATATGCAGTTATTGGCGCGTTGGTTGCAGCCGTTTTGTTTGAATTAGGAAAGAGGTTGTTTTCTCTCTACATTATTTACTTGCCATCATATCAAAATATATATGGAGCTATTGCTGTAATTCCTATTTTGTTGGTGTGGATTTATTGCAGTTGGTTGATTATATTTGTTGGTGTTGAAATTCATGTAACTCTGCAGGAGTTATATGAGAGTAGGGAAAAAGCACTAGGAAGAGATAGTCAAATTGACAATAGTGCAGATTTTGACATTAATGAACAATAGCTTTTTAGCCATTAATCCAATATCAAGGATGAATAACAATTCTTGAATTGTTATTCATCCTTGATTTCGTCGTTTTCATCTTTGACTGTTTCTTCAGGAGGTAGATTGTCTATGATTGGTTGGCTTTCCTTTCTTGAAAATTTAGAGTTTTCAAGTATATAAATTTTATTGGTTTCCATTGTTTTTTGGACTGCATTCTTGGAAGCACTCATATTAAACACTAGTTCCCGATAATTTTTGTGTCTACAACTTTTGTCTTAAATTGCTTAATGCGTAATAAGAATCTTTCATTTTA
>Ga0310695_10002341_pt1 | contig 40381 bp, 33 predicted proteins | sample RumenRJG_04DNA_FD_203882 | JGI IMG/M metagenome (GOLD analysis project Ga0310695, IMG submission 203882) | Bovine rumen microbial communities from Lethbridge, Alberta, Canada - RJG_04 (v2) (version 2) | ecosystem: Host-associated > Mammals > Digestive system > Stomach > Rumen | place: Canada...
CCCGGTTCCGTGCCGCCACCCGGACCCCACACGACAACAGCGTGCTTCTGGTCGTTAGAAAGCTGTTCCGGATAAGCAAGGATTCCACCGCCATCGTGACCGGTGCGTTCAATGTACTTGACCTTCAGCTGGTCCTTCGTCTCGTCCGTGCCTTCAGCGAGGAATACGCCCTTCGGCTTCGGAGCTTCGCTGGAGCTAGATTCGACCTTCTTTTCGGAGCTAGAGCTTTCAACCTTTGCGGAACTGGAAACCGGCGCGACATCGGAACTAGAGCCTGGATTTTGTTCAGAACTGGAAACAGGGGCCGCTACAGAGCTGGAGCTTGCAGCAACATCTGCGGAAGATTCTGCGCCCGGAGCAACAGCACTGCTAGACTGCACCTGCGACCCAGTATCCGCACTGGAACCCGGAACAATCTCGTCACCACCCTGCTGAACAGCAGAGCTAGAAATTTCTGTGCCAGAGGCACCCTGAGAGTCAGAACTTTCGCCCGGCTGAACTTCTTCAGCAGAGCTAGACGAAAGGTTTCCGTAATTTGGAATCGACGGCAATGCAGCGTCATCACCGCAATTGAAGAAGACCAATGAACTGGCCAACACCACGGTTTTTAAGAGTTTAGATTTCATTTTGTTCTCCTATTTTTACCATAACCTGTATATAAGCTACCTTATAATTTCACAGATTTTTCACGTTTCGAATAAAGTCTCGTTGATAAAAAGTCCAAGGGTAAATTTTCAATTTATAAGAAAACGCATCGACAATTCGAGACGTGTAAGGAGATGCCCGCCTGCGCGGGCATGACAACAAAGTTCGCGCTTGCCGATACAATAGATAACCGAGAAACCCGCGGGCATGACACTGTAAAGAAAACGTCTCGATCGAAATGACCGAGACGCTTGGTTGTTGGAGTGTGGAAATGACTATGATCTAATTAGAAATTCTTGCACTGAGTTTTCCATTTGCCCTGCTTGCCAATGATATTCCCATCGATATACTTGCCGCTCGTGCCCACGAAATCCGCCTGACGTTCGTTCTCGCCGCCAAGCTGCCAGCGCATCCAGGCAATCGTTGCCGCCATGCCATCCCAGGAGCCGGAGCCGTGACCGTAACCGCCTTCGGAATTGTTTTTCGGGCCGCCCGTCATTTCAATCAGGCACGACTTGATATCCGTAGCCGTTTCGTAATCCTTGATGGCGTTCGGCTTTTCCATGCCGACTTCGCCATAAAGCACTGCAGCCGTCTTTTCTTTCGGGAAATTCTTGATGACGCCGCCATTCTTGTCGCCGCTATTGTTGAGGAATGCGGTGAACACGCGCTTGTCCTTGATGGCTGCCTGCTCAGATTCCAAGCCACCCATCGAATGCCCGGAACAACCGACCTTCGTCAATTCAAGCTTCTGGTAGAACGGGTCATTGGAATCCTTGTTCTTGTTTTCGAGCCAGTCAATCGCCTTGGTCGCCTGGCTAGCATCGCCCGGCGAAACGCTCAAGGCAATCACGACAAAACCATGCGAAGCGAGCCTACGGATCATGCCTTCGTATGCGCCCGGTTCCGTGCCGCCACCCGGCCCCCACACGACAACGCCGTGTTTCTGGTCGCTAGAAAGCTGTTCCGGATAAGCTAAAATACCCTTATTATCCCAACCCGTATTTGTCTTGTAAACGACCTTCAGCTGGTCCTTTTCTTCTTCCTTGCCACTCGCGAGGAAGATGCCCTTCGGGGCTTCGCTTGAACTAGAGACTTGTTCGCTAGAGCTAGAAACCTGTTCGCTGGAACTCGACTGCACTGCGGAAGAACTTGAGGCTACGTCGCTTGAGCTTGGCTGTACGTCAGAGGAGCTGCTTGGCGCATCCGCCGAACTCGCCGGAGTTTCGTCGGAACTTGAGGCCGGCGCAATTTCGGAGCTAGAAGTCGGAGCGATCTCGCTAGAAGGGCTTCCGACAGACGCCACATCGGAGCTGGAACTTTCAGCCGGAGCTTCTACGCTAGAAGAAGAAATATCGCCAGTAGGCGGAAACGGTGACGTTACAGAATCGTCCCCGCAGTTGATAAAGGCAATGGCACTTGCCAAAATCACACCCTTAAAAATCTTTGATTTCATTTCATGCACTCCTTTTTACCAAGACCGTAATCCCATCCTTCAATAAAATACCCACGAAAAAGCCCCATGATCAAAATCACGGGGAACGTTTCATTGACAAAAAGTCCAAAGGTAAAAAGGAGATTCCCTCCCCATACGCGGATCATGACTACTAAGCAGCGGAGCTGCAAGTAGTCAAAGAGCTTGGAGGCGGGAATGACAATAATGGATAGGAGAATGACAACTAACGCGGGGCGTAGATGCGGGACATGAACTCGGCGCGGGTCTTTTCGTCCGTCTTAAAACGGCCAAGGAGCTGCGTCGTGACCATCATGGCCCCCGGCTTTTTCACACCGCGCATCGTCATGCACATGTGCGAAGCTTCGAGAACCACGGCAACGCCCTTCGGCTGGAGCACCTTCTGGATGAGTTCCGCAATCTGGCGCGTCATGCGTTCCTGGATCTGCGGCATGCGGGCGTAATATTCCACCACGCGCGGAATCTTCGAGAGACCGACCACGCAATCGCCCGGGATGTAGGCCACGTGGGCCTTGCCCGTGAACGGCAAAAAGTGGTGTTCACACATGCTTGCAAACTGGATATCCGGCACGATGATCATTTCATCGTACTTCTCGTGGAAACGCGTCTTGAGGATGTCTTCGGCCTTCATTTCGCCTGTAAGGCTAGTCATGAGCTCAGCGTACATCTTAGCAACACGCTTCGGCGTATCGATAAGGCCTTCACGGTTCGGGTCTTCGCCCATGCCTTCCAGAATCATCCGGAAGCCGTCTTCCATTTTCTTAAAATCCATCATGCGAGCAATTATAAAAAAATATCTAGTGTCGGGCAACCGCAACCGGGTTGAAATTGCATCACGGCTTTTAAATTCAGCAATTGCGTCAGCGAGTAAAAATCACTTTTTTACAAAGTAATAAGAACGTTTGCAAAGTCTTTCGCGTTTTGATTGTTAGACTATATGATACGCTATTTAATGATACACGAACGTATCATTATTAAAATTTCGCTTTAAAAAATTAAAAAAATTGATGTTTTTGCTCAAAAATTCGAGATTTTGTAATATTTTTTGTTGTTTTCAGGAATGTCGCGAATTAAATTTATAGATGTCGGGGCACATTAGCGCCAACAGAAAACGAAAGGGAAATGAACATGAGGCCCATTCTTGATTATTTGGATTATCGCTGCTACATGCGCGATTTCTACGAGGAGCGGAAGAAGTCATCCGCATTTTCGTGGAGGGAATTCGCCAAGCTAGCCGGATTCGTCTCGCCCACGTACCTGAAACTGGTATGCGACGGAAAGACAAACTTGAGCAAGCCCGGCATTCAAAAAGTCGCGAAGGCTATGGGTCTCGAGGGATTCGAACGAACCTTCTTTGAAAACCTAGTGCAATTGGGCCATGTGAAAAGCGATGCCGAGAAGAAGACCGTGCTTGCAAAAATCCTGCAGTCGGCCAAGGAGAACAAGATACACGTCCTGAATGCGGACGGTTTCCGCTTCTGTGAACATCCGGTGTGCCCGATCGTGCGGGAACTTGCCCCGCTGATGCCCGGCGCACTTCCAAGCGAAATGGCCGCAAAAATCAATTCCGAGGTTACGGCGCTCGATGTCCGCGATACACTCCAGTTCTTGGTAAAGACAGGACTTCTAAAAAAGACGGGCGAGAATTCCTACGAGCAGACTTCGAAAATGGTGAAGATTTCGAAGGACGCCTTGCCCCTGACGGTACGCTCCATGAACCGCGAAATGGGCCGTCTCGGCTTTCTGTCGCTGGACAACACAGAAGTTGACGAACGAAGCGTCTCGGGCCTCACCATGGGCGTCGACGAAATTACCTACCGCCGTATCGTGCGCGAGGTGGACGAGTGCCGCCGCAAGGTGGCCGCCATCGCCGGCGAATGCAAAAAAATTAATCAGGTCTACCGCCTGAATCTGCAACTTTTCCCCCTGACGAAAAAAGTCGATGAAACCTAGAGGAATGTATGAATATGCTGAAAACTTTGAGTAGCCTACCAATTGCCGCATCATTCCTTGCCGTCGCATTTTTCGGCGCCTGCTCCGAAACCGAGAACCCGCAGGATGCCGGCGTCTGGGTAGACGAACCCGCCATTGCGTTTAATGAAAGTTCGTCCAGTTCAGAAAATTCGTCTAGTTCACTTTTGGAAATCAAATCCTCGAGTTCTGTCGTGGAGGAAAGCAGTTCCTCGGTGAAAATGGAGTCATCGAGTTCATACAAAGTCGTAATACACTTTCCGGAAAATCACGGATGCGGAATAGCCCCCAAAGTCTACACAGACCCACTGGAAGCAAAGCCCACTGCGAAAGCAGCAAAGATAAAAGCGGCATCCGCCAAGGAGCCCTCGTACGCTTCCATTATGATGAAAGATGAGAAATACGGAGTCTTGAGTGCCTTTGTCGAAAAACGTCTCGAGATTCTTGAAAAACAAGGAGTCGCACACGATTCCGCTTGGATACAGGCGGCAGAAGAACTGTTGCAAGAACTCGGTCTAGACTCCCTGCTTGCCGATCGTCAAATGCCGGTATATTATATGGAATATACCTTATTCTACCTTTACGGAAGTGGCAGCGATCAATTGAAAGCGTATTTGGTCGACGATTTTGCAGACGGCAAGCTTGAACCGAAAAATTACTGCATCAATAATCAGCCTTACGATACATTTGACCAAGTTGCCTTTAATTTCATGCCCATAGGGTGCGTATACGATGAACACGAGATTTTGGACCCGGAAGCCATCATCAAGAACATCTGGCGCAAGTGCTCCGGAATGCCGTACTGCAGCGATGCGCTGGTCGGGAAGTTCAATAAAGACAGTTCACTAATTTGCAAAAGCACCAAGTATTACGATTCTACCATAAATACCAATTGGGAAATAGCCTCTCCACTGGATGTCGAAACGTCGGGAAACCCCTGCGACGCCGACGGCAAGTTCATCGTGAGCCGCAAGAACCCCGATCGCTCCTATATTTGCACAGCCGATAGTGGATGGGATTCAACAACGACCGTCAAGATCGAAATGAAGCAAATCCCGTGCGATACAGTAGGAGCATTGTTCAAGAGCAAACTGAATCCTGGAGGGGTTTATATTTGTAGGGATACCGTCTGGACCGGGGAATATCTCTGGAATCGAGAATATACCCTAAATGCATGGGACAAGGCGACTCCTTTTGAAGCCGAAGTCGCGGACGTTCCCTGTGAAAAAAATGGGGAAATGATAAAAAGCGTCGTGGCTCCGGATTCATTCCATATTTGTAGGGACGGCATTTGGGGATTAGCCTCCCGCTTGGAAAGGGAAACCTACAAGATCCCATGCGACGAAGAGGGCAAACATTTCGAAAGCCAAGAACTCCAATCTATGTATTATGTGTGCCATGAAGGCAAATGGCATCAATTTGATGAAATCACCTGCGAAAATGGCGCAAGACACTCTACGGCCAATGAAAAAAACAAAGAATACAAGACGAATTACGCCTGCAAAGACGGAAAGTGGTATTCAAGCAAAGACGAATCCTGGGAAATTCCATACGAACTTTATTTCAATCCCGACATTGAATACGGCTCGTTTTCGGATCCGAGAGATGGCCGCACCTATCGTACCATTGGCTACCGCGGAACGACATGGATGGCCGAAAATCTCAAGTATCAAGGAACTCCAGAAACCTTTGAAGTTGACAAAAAATACTGCAAAAGTGACAATTGCAAAAATTCAGGTTACTACTATACCATAAATGCTGCGGAACAAGCCTGCCCGGAGGGATGGAGATTCCCGACAAATAACGAAGTTGCACTTCTAAGTACTCCTGACGACTCAGAAGAAGTTAGTGTGTCCTCGACGCGAAAGTTGTTCAATGCATTGTTCTCGCAGATGAATAGCTTGGGCCTTGGCTACGATGGATTGGATAAATATGGACTGAGTTTCACCAAGACCGGCCTATTTAATAGAGAAGTCTATGTGAATAGCGACTATCAGTACTTCTGGATCCAGGATACCGGATGGAAAGACATAACGGTAGCGGAAATAACAACCTACGAAATAAAGTCTCGCAAATTCTCCAGTGACATAAACAACATCAAGGCTCCCGTCCGCTGCGTCAAAGAATAAAAAAATGAACCCCGCGATTTTTTAACCGCGGGATTACCTGTATTAAATGAACACGACTTCGTTGCCAATTCGCGGCGTTTCCGTGCGGTTCGGAAGCCCGCTTTCGGTGTCAGCGTAGCCAATCGCGACAGAGGCGTAAACGCGTTCATCTTCCTTAAGGCCAAGGCTGCGCAGGTATGAGAGAAGCGTCGGGTCTTCGTTCAGCCACTTGAGCTGATTGATATAGCAACTGCCAAGGTCGAGTTCATTGGCGGCAAGCATCATGTTTTCGACAGCGCAGGCGACATCGGCCATGTTGTTGCCGTATTCCTTCTTGTTTGCAACGACGATAAGCACAGGCGCCGTGTAGCAGAAAGAATAATTGCCTTTGCGCGAAAGCGTGATAGAATTCTTGAGGCTCTTGTACAAATCTTCGCGGAGTTCCATCGCGGCAAATGCAGACTGCACAAGTTCCTTGAGCTTTGCAATCACCGCCGCATCCGAAATCACAAAAAAGTGATTACCTTGTGCGTTACCGCCCGTGGGACCAAACTGCCCCGCTTCGGCAATCAGTTTCAACTTTTCGATTTCAACAGGCTGCGCCTTGAACTTGCGTGTACTGCGACGGGTCTTGATGGCTTCAAGCGTATTCATTTTCAGTCCTCTTTTTTCTCCACCTTTTTCGTATAGCTGGTGTTCATAATAATATAATCATCCCAGCCGCTTTTTTTCTTGCGATTCCACAAGAATTCCTTAAATCCATACAGGACATTATCAACTTCAACTTCGTAAGTATTATTGTCGATGAACCTTCCCTTAGAAAACGGCTTCTGCCCGACAGAATCTATGATTTGCTGCTTCACGGAATCCTTCGATGAAGCAACGATTCTCGCCCATTCATAGGTTTTATTTTCATCATACACGCAACCATACATGGACTGGGCGGAATCGCTCCATAAAACAAACAGCCCAACACGATCAACAATGCAGAGATTCGAATAATTCACTTTATAGCGATAAAGTTCCCTTTCCTGAATTGTCGATGCGCTCCAGTGATTCGAAGACTGGATATCAGACGTTCCAACACGACAAGTAAAGTATTCATCTCCATACTTCTTTATTTCTGACGCACGATTTTCGTCACAGACATAGCCTTCCAGCACAGGCTTAATAACTTCATCCTCAGAAACTTCGCTCCATTTCCCGTCAGCGCAATAAAAATACCTGTCGTCATATTTCTTATACGTCGAATCTGACTTCCAGTCACACAGTTCTCCCTTCGCTTCTGGAATAGTAATAGAAACCCATCCCTCATAGCCACACTTGTAATAATTCCCTTCCGGCATCATGCCAATCTTGCCAAACTTACCACCGGGGCAAACGCCCATGTGGAACGCCAAAGAATCTATCTTAACCCACTTGTAATTAGAACATTGAACATACAAACTATCCAACTGTTTTACAGCGCCGCCGAAATGGAGCACCTCTTTGCATTTACCAAAGCGTTCCGTCGCCAGCAAGTCCAGGTTTTTCGCATAGGCAGAATCTCCAAGCGAAAGGGCTTCGACAACTTTCCATTCGCACTTATCTTCATCATCGCAGTAGCATACAAAAGAAGTATCCTTTATATAGGCCGACTGTCCTTCCATGCCATAGCGTTCGGAACAAGTACCATACTTAAACATCATCAAGGTATCTATATTCGATTCCTCTTCCCATTGATGCGCACTATTCCTGCAAACATAATAGACGCCTTGACGCTCTGCAATTTTTGTTTCACCGTGAACACACGCCCCAATAGAATCTTCAAGAGGTGTCTGTATACGCCATTTGTGATAGAGATAGCTGTTCGAAGGATTATAAAGCATATCACTCACTAAAGACCGCCCATAAAACGCGCTGGACTTCTTCTCAATTTTCACCGTCGAATCTTTTGACCATAAACATTTTAATCCGTAGGCATTTTGGAAAAACAACGTGTCCAGATCTCTCAGGCCTTCCGACGTATCTCTAGAAACGCCTTCAAAAAGGTATTTTTCCTTATCGCCAGACGACAGTTCAAATGTCGCAAGCCACGCATCCGCCGCGCGAACGATCATGGAAGAATCAACCGTTCCCTTTTTAGCAAATTCATCGCGGAATTCCAGATAATCACTGTAAAAAACGCTATCCGAAATTTCGTGCCTGCAAATAACATAAGGAGCAAGCACATTCCATCTTTCAATTTCCCGGCTATAGGAATCCTTGTAATTTGAAAAATTGTTGGCGCGATAGCTAGCCATATTGATATTGAGCAATGTTCCCAATTCTTCATACGCCTTATCTTCGGCCTCTTCGATACTGTAATTTTCTTTCCGCACCAGAGTTTCTATGCGGCTTGCCACAAGCGCCCCGTGAAAAACCAGCCTCAAGCTTTCGTTATAGCTAGACAGGCGCACGTATTGCGAAAATTCCATCAGCTTGTCATTCGACGTCGGGAAAAATGCCACGATTTTCACAAACGGGACATCATAATCCCGGGAGGCTACGCTAAAATTATAATAGCACAAATTGATATGATGTTCGGTCACTTCAAATGAATCGAGCGCATTCAGCTGATAGTCTACAGGGACCACCATCAATTTTTCTGGCTCTATATAAAGCAAATATTCCACCGATCCTTTCAACACTGTCGGAGAAAATTTTTGACCATCACCATTATATCTAGCGACAATTTCATCAGGTCCGCCAGAACACGCAACAAGCCACAGCATCACAAATATTAAAGCTACACCCTTAAATTTCATTTTTTCTCCTTTAGCGGTAAAAGCAAAATCAATCATCCTGGACACACAGCGTTTGCACCATCGGGTACAGATCCTTCGGGCAATCTACAATGCGGCGGTCCTTTTCATCTTTGTAAATATGCCATGCCGCTTCATAGCACTGCTGAGTTTTTTTATCCTTTTCGGAACTTGTCCAGAAAATATCAAAGAAAATGGTATTGTCACGATTGCATCCGATCTTGTTCATTTTATAATTCCACAAAACCGGGGTATCGTTACGGATTGTCATTTCATAAGTCTTATACGCAATAAAATCATCCTGCATAAACTCTTCCGAAGAAGGGATGTGGAAGCCCTCGGGGCAGAACGCGCTTGCCCGCGTCCAGTCCATAAAAGCGTCTTCATTATAGCGCGCCACATAGACAGAAGTATCGACAGCTATAGTCGTATCAGAGCACTCGCTACATTTCTCAGCCCAGGATTTCCAGCTTGCAAAAAAGCCGTCATAGCTTTCGCTCTTATTCTTTATGGAATCAATATGGACTTGTTCCGTTCCACGTTCGCTATGCAAAAAAAGTCTTTCATTGTAGAAATAGGCATCATAACCTTTGCCCGCAATGACCACATGGGAAAGCGGCCAGTTCTTCTCGAAAATCGAGAAACGGTATGCAACACCATCCACGGTCACCGTATAAGCGGAATCACGTTCCACCATGCCGCCTGCAAACTTCCTTTTTTCAAAGGACTTCGGCATCGTATAATTTAAGCCGGGCGCAAGGTAAATTTGCGTCCAATCATATCCCGTTTTGCCTTTTAGACATCCAAAAAAGGATGAACTTTTTTCATTCCAGTAAAGGCTCTTTTTCGAAATCGTGTCACAGCTACCCAAGCTATCGCGATAGTACAGCAATGCAGATTCAACAGCAGGCATTTCTCTCCACTGGTTCACATAGCCGCACTCATAATAAGCGTCCCCGTATTTCTTTACCGTTCCATACAGATCGGGCGTACAGATATGACCATCCCTTTCTGGAGGCAACAGCGAATCTTTTTCAACCGGATACCATCTATAGAATAAATCCCGGTTATCGCATTCATAATATGCACCATCATAAATCACTTTTAAATTTTCACGATCGCTATTGCACACATCCATATTAATCACTGGAGGGATCGCCTCAGCGCTATCCAGCTTGCTCCAGAAAGTCACAGATTTGCTATAGCCATTTTTATCAAGCTTTGTTCTTGTATAACACGCAAAATAATAGTCACCATATTTCTTGACATAAAGTGCACCCACTTCTATGGAATGGCAATCCTCGTCCAAATAAGCAGGTTCCGGAATTTCGCTCCAATTTCCGCCAACCACTCCATATTCTTCATAGTCCTTACAAGCGTAATACACGCCTTGGTGTTCTCCCTTTGCATTCTCTTCAGAGCACATGCCCAAGTAATAATCCAAAGAATCCACGACTTCCCATTTATTGTCCTTCTTAGAGCACAATACATAATCGTCATTGACCTTCTTTATCTCGCCATACATTTTTTGCCCGCACAAGCCAAACTCGCGTATAGCATTTGCAATAACATAGGAGGGATAAATTGGATCATTTTTTTTAATCACCGATTTTGCATACTTATCCGTCCAGGCACATTTTTTATCTTCACAGGTACAGACGAACAGGGAATCGCCCACATAACCGGCACGGCCAATATTCATGGCTGCGCTACCGCAAGTTCCATAAGTCTGTTTCAATATGGTATCACGATCCGTTTCTTCTTTCCATTCCACCGAGCCTTTTGCGCAGCGGTAATATTTTCCTTCATGTACGACGATTGAGTCCTTCCGGGAATAGCATATGCCAAGTGAATCGTCTAGCGGCATAGCCAATCGCCAAAGAGTTTCCGACTTGTCGTAAATAAACTTGCGACCATTAAACTGGCTCAGCTTATTATCGATCTTTGCAGGCGAATTCTCATTCCACAAAAACTGGATTCCATATACACTCGCAAAAAATTCACTATTAAAACCATTTGCACCAATAGCCGAATCCCGCGAAACGCTTTTGAATTTCACATAGCCATTTTTATCCGTCACCACTTTAAAAGTCGAAAGCCACACATCCGCAGCACGGACAAGAAATGAAGAATCTACAGAGCCTTTTTTCGCAAAATCTTTACGCAGTTCCTCAAACGTTTTATAGAACAGACTGTCCGAAATTTCGTACTGGCAATAAATAAATGTCCATGACTTTTTCATTAACATTAAAGAATAATACTCAGACATGTCCGAAGCCAAACGGGATGCTTCTTCTTTTTCTTTTATAATATCAAGCGCCATGATAAGTTCTGCAACAGCCTGAATCCGGGCGCTGTCGAAACTGCAATCTTTCTCACGCACCAGCTCTTCAGTACGCTCTGCAGCGAGAGCTTCAAACAAATTCAATTTCAGGTTATCATTACGTTTATCCAGCCGCACATATTGAGGGAATTCCATTTCAGTCCCATTGTCCTGCTCAAAAACAGGTACAATCTTTACAATCGGGTATTCATAGTCACGGGATGCAACTTCAAAAGCACGGTTCTTCGAGTTGCCGGAATCCACCGAAACCTCGAAAGAATCAACAGGATTCAGCTGCTCATCGACATTTACGACCTTCACATATTTCGGAGCCATCGCCGGCAAATAATCTATCGTTCCCTGCAATTTTGTGGGAGAAAAACGAACTCCCGTAGCATCCTCACGATAAAGAATTTCATCTTCGATATCGGAACACGCGACCAGACTAAGCGCAACAAACAGTGCCAACAAAAAAGCTTTCTTTAAATACATTTTTATCCTACATTTTTTTTAAATATACAAACTACAGTTCGAACAGAGTATATAAAAAAGACAATCCGGCCTGATGGCCGGATGAAATGTTGAAAGGCGGTGACAATAAACGAAATGCGCGCGGATTATTTTTCCAGCGGAAGCATCAAGATACGCGACTTGCGCTTCTGATTGTAATGTTCACGCTTGCTCTTTGGCAGTTCCTCGACAGTGCCGTCTTCAAATCCAAGCTGGTAGAACCAATCAAGAGCCTGTGTCGTAAGCAAGAATAGCTTCTTGTAGCCCTTCATGCGCCCAAGAGAAATCAGGTGACGCACAATCGCTTCGCCGATACCCGACTTGCGGTAGTTCGCACCGACAGCAATGCCTGCAACTTCGGCCATGCCATCCTCGAACGCGTGGAGCGCACCGCAACCATGGATGCTATTGTCAATGCTGTAGACAACATAATCTTCCAATTTCTCGGAGATGGAATCCTGCGTACGCGGCACGAGATAGCCCTTCGCAATGTAGTCCTGCATGATGCGGAGGATATCCGGGATGTCTTCGATAGTCGCCGGACGTATGCTGGAGTACTGGTTTGCGTACACCATGGTTCCGTCACCACGGGCCGAGAACACTTCCTGTAGCACACTGCCCTGGAATTCACCGCTCAGCAAATGCACACGGTTCGCGCCCGCTTCGCAGGCGTTGATGGCGTTCATCAGGTAATCCATCTGCGCAAAATCGAGCACATCGGAATTGAGTTCCAGAAGTTCCTTTGCCTGGTCCACGTCCATTGCAGAAATAAGCCCGTTATCCGTCGGTTCAAGATACTTCGTGTTCTTGCCCGTCACGAGACCTTCAAGCTTGATTCCGCTTTCACTTCCGATAAAGAACAGTTTCCCGACTTTAAGGTACTTGCAAAGTTCAGTAGCAAGTTCCGTACTCGAAATATTGTAGGCGCGTCCAATCTTGTTCCAGCCAATCGGCGGGATAATCGGCACGAACTTCTCGTTCATGAGCTGTTCCAAGAGGTCGCGCTGGATGCGCTCGATGCGACCGGTGCGCATGTAGTCAACACCGTTAATCACGCCCATGCTGCGCGCCAGAATCCAGTTTCCCTGGATGCCGCTGAGGCCGCTCGCCGTGAGGTGGCTCATGATGCGCTGTGCCACACCCAAAGAAGCCTGTTCCACAAGCGGGAGCGCCTCTTCGTTCGTGAGTCTTACGCCGTTATGAAATTCCGTCTCAAGGTCCCAAGCCTTGAGCTGAGCGTCGATGCTATTTCGTGTACCCGGCACGATAATGATGCGAATGCCCGCCTTATGCAAAAGGGCAATGTCGCGCATCAGCACGGGGAACATCGGATGGTCCATCAGGCTATCGTCAATCTTCAGGACGAAAAGCTGGCCCTTGAACCTATCCATGTAGCCAAACACTTCCCGGATGAATCCGGCCACTTCGAAGTGCTGAGAATAAAAATCGGACGCTGCGTTATTCATGTGCTAAAAAGTAGCAACAGAAAAAGCGAAGGACAGAAAATCCTTCGCCATTTGAACAAAAATTCGGCATTTTTACTTCGCCGGGAAAACCTGCAACAGTTCCACCTCGAATACGAGGAGCGAATTGGGCGGAATGGAAGGCGGAGCGCCAGCCTCGCCATAGGCAAGCGAACTCGGAATCCAGGCCTTCACCTTTTCGCCGACCTTCATTTCCAGAAGCAGATCCTGCCAGCCTTCGATCACGGAAGTCACCGGGAATTCCATCGGGGCGCCGCGCTTGACGCTATTGTCAAATTCGGTTCCGTTGAGGAGCGTACCCACGTAATGAACCTGGACCTTGTCGGTCGCCTTGGGCTTAACGCCTGTACCTTCCTTGAGCATTATATATTGCACACCCTTCTTTGTAACCCACACTCGCGGATCCTGGATGTTTTTCGCAAGGAACGCCGCCTGATCGCTAAGCGCCTTGCGGGCAGCGGCAGCCTCGTCGATCTCCTTCTGAATCTGCATCTGGTTGAGCAAATCCTGAAGCGCCACTTCGGACTGCGAATCCGTCATGAGGATTTCACGGGTAGAATCGATAACGTCACGCATGGCACCGATAAGGACTTCGAGCTTTACCGGCACATTGATATTGGAAACGGCCTTGCCAAAGTCAACACCGAGCGCATAGCTGTAACGGTCAACAGGGTTGTCCAGGAACACCTTCTGTTCTTCAGCCGGTTTCGGTTCGGGCACAGGCACCAAGTCAGGAACGACAGGTTCATTGACCGCTGGTGCATTCACCGGGGCCGCAACAGGATCAACAACTGGTGCTGGTTTACTACCACCACAGGCAACAAGCGCTCCCACTCCCAAAATTATCGGAAAATAACGAAAAACTTTCATAAAAAACGGATCCAATCCTAATTTTAGTTCCATTAAAATACCTTTTTATACACAAAAACGCCAAAAAATGTGCTTTTTGCCACATTTTTTTTGTAAATGTAAATAAAAACACACAGGTCCCCTTTAAAAGAACTTATTTTTTTACTACTTTTACACTCAAAGGTAAAAAAATGAAAAAAAGCTTTAAGTGTTATATCGATTCTGCAACAGCACAGAAAAAGCTGTTCGACGAATCCATCGGTAGCGTTAAAGACTCTCTGGTCAGGACTATTTCGGAATCTACTTCCAATAGCTGCAATGTGCAACTTTTTAAGAATCCGGAACCGGCTTACTCGACTACAGGCTGGCTCAAGGGCGCCCTTTCCTATCCGTGGGCAATCGTAAGCCTCATCATCCCGTCGATCCTCGAAAACCTCTAATTCAAAGTTCAAAAACTTTAATTCCGAAACGCCCGCCCCAAGCGGGCTTTGCTTTTTTAAGCAATATTCCACAGCTTTTTCAAATCAAAATGCGCGATAGCAAGTCAACTAAAACGATAACAGGCTATCGTTGTGAGAATAAAAGCGTCGGCCACAACCTTAAAAGGCGAATGCCGCGACCATACTTGCATGGTCATGGTCGAGTCGTAAGGTTGGCGCTTGCGCTAGGATGGATTAAAATTCTCCGAGCGGGCGTCTCCTTTTTTAGAAAAGATCCCTTTAGCGGCGAATCCAAATTTTTTAAATTTGCAAAAAACGGAGATTTTATGGCAGCACTCATTCTCGATGGCAAGGCTCTTGCCAAGACTACTGAAGAAGAACTCAGCGCCCGCGTGGCAAAGCTCAAGGAAAAGACCGGCAAGACCCCGATTCTTGCAACGATTCTCGTGGGCGACGATCCGGCTAGCGCCACTTACGTCAAGATGAAGGGCAACGCCTGCGCCCGCGTCGGCATGGAAAGCATCCGCGTGGTGATGGACAAGAACACCACGACCGAAGAACTCCTGGGCAAGATTCAGGAACTCAACGAAAACCCGAACGTGCACGGCATTCTCTTGCAGCACCCAGTTCCGCGCCACATCGATGAACGTGCCGCATTTGAAGCTATTGACGCCCGCAAGGACGTAGACGGCGTGACCTGCCTCGGCTTTGGCCGCATGTCCATGGGCGAGCGTGCTTATGGCTGCGCAACGCCGGCCGGCATCATGCGTCTCCTCAAGGCTTACAACATTCCGCTTTCTGGCAAGCACGCTGTAGTCGTTGGCCGTAGCGCCATCCTCGGAAAGCCGATGGCCATGATGCTCCTCAACGCGAACTGCACCGTCACCATTTGCCATAGCAAGACCGAAAACCTTCCGGAATTTGTGAAGCAGGCTGACATTTTGGTCGGCGCCGTCGGCAAGCCGGAATTCATCAAGAAGTCCTGGATCAAGCCGGGTGCAGTCGTCGTGGACGCTGGTTACCATCCGGGTGGCGTGGGCGATATCGAGAAGGGTCTCGAAGATGTTGCTTCCGCATACACTCCGGTTCCGGGCGGTGTCGGCCCGATGACCATCAACACCCTCATCTACCAGAGCGTGGAATCCGGCGAATCCCTCATTAAGTAACAGCAAAGTTATTCTGAGCGAAGTGCCAAAGAATCAAATGTTCATACAGTGTCATCCTGAGCGAAGTGCCGCAAGGCACGAAGCCGATATACGATACTTGGCAACTTGTTGCCTTAGTAGAGTTAGGTTCGAAGGAGCAGGATCCAGTTATTTCTGGATGATCAGCGATTTAATGAAAGGCGCCCTCGTGGCGCTTTTCGCTTTATGCACTTTGTGGCCTGCGCAAGCTTTTGCCGCTTCCGAACTCCAAAAGCAGATGGTGCGTGACATGAAGAAATGTGGCAGCACCACCGAAGAAGTCGCATGCGTTGTCGAAGGGAAGGACGGCTGGCTCTTTTTACAAGAAAGCCTGCTGAATGCCACCAAGCGCTGGAACGACAACACGCCACAGATCATCGCGTTCAAGGACTCGCTCGAAGCCCGCAACATCAAGCTCATCGTCGTCCCCGTTCCAGACAAACTCCTTGCTGTACCCGAGCTGTATTCCGACAAGGCGAAAAAAGGAATCAAGCTCCCGCAATACAAGAAGTGGGTCGAGAAGCTCCGCATGCATAGCGTCACCGTCATCGACGCACTCGACAAGATCAAAGAACTCCACAAAAATCTGGGCACCGAAACGCCCATGTTCGAACCATACGAAAGCCACTGCACAGGCCCCGCAAGACTCGTGCTCGCCAACATGGCAGCCGATTCCATCGCACCACACCTCTACGGAATGAACCGCAAGCGCTACCCACTACGCGATACCATCGTCGATGGCACCGGGAATCTCTACGACTTGCTCCACGGCGAAGAAATTGAATACAAAATAAAAGAGCAAAAAGTTTTGGGCACCGACGGCTACAAATATCGCGGTTCCAAAAAAGCACCGATCATCGTCATTGGCGACAGCAATGTAGGCCAAGGCAAATCCTACGGTGCACAAATCGGCGCGTACATCGCGGCAGCGACAAGCGTTGAGACGTATTCCATCAGCAAAGTCGGTGGCGGTAACATCGGCCCGCAAATGTTTAAAGGAAAAAAGAGCTTTCTAGAAGGCAAAAAAGCCGTCGTCTGGGTATTCGACGGCCGTGAACTCTACGGGCATTTCAAATCGCCGGAATTTTAGGGACGCGGTTCCGCCGCAGTTAACAATGTTTAGTTACTAGATACTAGTTAATAGTTACTAGAGAACTTAAGAGAAAATACTTCTTGTTTAAAAGCAATCTAGTCACTCAAAATTTAAAACGCACAACTGTTCCGAAGGCACTTTTCTATAAACTCTTTTGCGTCGCAGGACTCGACAAGTTCTTCGCCGAGCAGTTTCTGCAAGCGCTCTAGATCATGACGGCCATCGTGTTCAAATACAACGACTTTCTTGAATCGGTCACGGTGGCGCAACAGGAATTCCAGATTGTTGATATCCGTCTTCGGGAAACCGTAACCGATAAAGTAAATCTCTTCGGCGTTTTTCAAATAGTAATCGGCCTTGGACCATAGCAAGTTGAAAAGGCTCCCGCGCAAGAACGATTCCTTGGCATGCGCCATCGGAATGAAGATGGGAGTATCTTCGCAGTAGATGGGAAAACTGCGGTCTTGCGGTTCGACTTCGCAGACGTTTTTCAAGTCGAGTTCATCACTTGCGCCCTTGACGGGGAACCAGTTGAGCGAACCGTGCAATTTGATAAGGTCAATTGTCCGAGTTTTCTTTCCGCGTTTTGCCGAGCGGTCGGCAGGGTCGATTTTCACGCCGTAATCGACAGAAACTTGTTCGCAAAGTTCCTTGTCCTTGGCAATCGCCGTTTCAATGAGCGTGTCGTAATTGAACGAGAGCAAGAGCGTCTCGCGGGAACCCGACGCCGAATCGTTTTCGCACGAAACAAGGAACTGTTTGAGAATCGCGGCGGCAGATTCGTCAAGCACATCGTTGTCACGGCGGATGACACTTGCAATAAAGCGCAACAGTTCAAAGCGGAGCGACGCATGGTAAAGACGTTCACGCTCGCCCGGGAAAATCTGCGCCGAGAGAATCGATGTCGCCAGAGGCTCGATGCCAAGGTAATCGCTGTCGCCGTTGCAAAGCGTCAGGAAACGCTTGCAGTAATCGCGAAAATGCGGAAACTCGTCCGGGATTCCAAAAGGGATAAGTTCATTCAAGTCGCGGAGCGTGGGCATCTGCGGCGAGAAGGACTTGCTAAAACCAGAACCAAGTACAAAAATACGGCGATAACAATTCGACTGCATCATACCGTTAATGTATAATTTTTTAGATAGAAGTTACTAGTTAATAGTTACTAAGTGCCTTCGGCACAGTTACTAGATACTAGTTGGTAGTTACTAAAATTCTTGATATGAAATTCTCTAGTAACTAGTAACTTAGAACTCTTAACTAGCATTAATTTGAATGATTTTTAGAAATGCAGCCAGCCCGTTTCCATGGCGGTAATCGGCGTGACTTTCACATTGCCGTTTTCGGGAACTTCAAAAGCAAGCCCCGTCAAAAAGTTCATCCAACATTTCGGTTCAAATTTAAAACTGCAAAAATGCGAGAGGCACGGCACAATCCACGCGTCGTGCGTCACAAAGATGTTGAATCGTGATTGCGCTTTTTCAAACATCATTTCACGCATCTGTTCCGCACGTTCATGAAGCGGCCAGAACGCGCCATGTTCACCCGATTCCAGCCACTTGCAGATACCTTCGTAAAAGCCTTCTCGCAAAGTCTGCTCGTAAGCAGGCACATCACGAACAAAGAAATCACCGAGAGCGTCAAGCGGCGTGACATTTACACCATCCGCAGCAATTCCCGATGCAACTCCTGGAATCGCGAAGTTTCCAAAGCCAGCGAGCTTGCGGCCTTCGCTAATGCACTTCGCGGTTTCCATGCAGCGTCCGACCGGACTCGAAAAGTACACGGCATCGCCAAACGCCGGAATCATTTTTCCAAGCGCTACCGCCTGACGGCGCCCACGATCCGTAAGCCCCACATGCGCACCAAAGTCCTTGTCGCCGGGCGTGATGTGGTTGCGTTCTGCATGGCGCAAGAGCAAATAAATTTTAGAGTTCCAGTCAGCCTGGGCAAAAAAGTCAGAAAGCTGTACGAAGTCGTTTGTCATCGGTCGTTAGCCAGCAATTGCAGCAGACAGCGGAACCCAGATAGCATGTCCAAGAGCAAAGCTCAAGATTCCAAGCAAGAACCCGCCCAGGATATCCGAAATCCAATGAACGCCAAAGTACACGCGCAAAAGGCCCCATGTAAACGGCAAGAGAATCATGAACCAGCCATACTGAGGTACACAATAGAACACCGTACTTGCAACAGCCAGATTGTTCATCGTATGCCCAGACGGGAAGCTATACTTGTCCAGCGGCGGCACCTCGGCGGTAATATGCGGAATGGCATCAAACGGACGCGAGCGCTTGACCTTCAGCTTCACCACCCAGTAAATCAGGAGGCTCAACGCAAGCGATACCAGCGCCTGCCAGAGGATCGGGAGGAAACTATCCCACCCGACTTTCCAAATAAGAAACACAATGAAAAGTGCCCAAATGTAACCATCTCCCAGGCGCACATAAAGACGAAGCCAGCGGTTCGTCTTTTCCGAAAAGTGGCGGTTTGTCCAATAAGCCGACACCCGGTTATCAAATTCTATAATTTTCCTAAACATCCATTTAAATGTAGTTAATAAAATCCTATTATTTACAAAAAGAGGTGACGGTCATCTGGTTTGTTCTACACTTCATCGGCGAAAAATGCTGTGAAGGGTAAAAATTTAAACAACCTAAGCCCCAACCGCTAAACATTAATCTCTAACCACCGGTTATAACTATGCGCGTACTCGTTTTAAACTGTGGCAGCTCCTCCGTGAAATTCGCTGTCATCGATACAAAAACCAAGGAATCCATCGCAAGCGGCCTCGTCGAAAATATCGGCGTGAACGGCCACACAAAGGCCAAGGGTCCTGAAGGCAAGATTGACTTCAACTTCGACTGCCCCACGCATGCCGAAGCTGTGGACCAGGTCAAGAAGTTCCTCGATGCACAGAAGCTCACGGATACGATCGAAGCCATCGGCCACCGCGTCGTGCATGGCGGCAAGTACATCAAGAGCGAAAAGGTCTCGCAGGAAGTCATCGACTACATCCGCAGCATCACGCTCTTTGCCCCGCTTCACGAACCGGCTCACGCCACCGGCATGGAATGCGCCACCAAGTTCTTCCCGGGTCTCCCGCAGGTCGCCGTGTTCGATACGGCTTTCCACCAGACCATGCCGCAGAAGGCATTCCTCTATGGCATTCCGTACAAGTTCTATGAAAACGACCGCATCCGCCGTTACGGTGCACACGGCACAAGCCACCGCTTTGTGACTGCCGAAGCTTGCAAGGTTCTCGGTACTAAGCCGGAAGAAACCTGCCTCATCACGGCCCACCTCGGCAACGGCTCCAGCTGCTCCGCCATCTTGAACGGCCAGTGCGTCGATACCACGATGGGCTTCACACCGCTCGAAGGCCTCATCATGGGCACCCGCTCCGGTAGCCTCGACCCGGCCATCCTTTTCTACATCGCAAAGAAGTACAGCAAGGAATACGGCACTATCGACCAGCTCGATCACCTCGTGAACAAGGAATCCGGCTTGCTGGGCCTCTCTGGTCTTTCGAACGACATGCGTACGCTTACGCAGGCCGCAAGCGAAGGCAACAAGCAGGCTCAAATCGCCCTTGATGTCTTCTGCTACCGCCTCACCCGCGAAATCGGCGGCCTCGCCATGGCACTCCCGCGCATTGACGCGATCGTCTTCACGGGCGGCATCGGCGAAAACAGCTTCTACGTCCGCAAGCAGGCTCTCGACAACCTGAAGCTCCTCGGCTATGAGGTCGATGAAGAACGCAACCTCAAGAGTGGCAAAGAATCCAACCACCTCATCACGAAGGATGGCACACCGAAGGCAATCGTCGTTGCAACAAACGAAGAACTGCTCATCGCTCTCGACACCGAAGCACTTGTCAAGTAACGCAAAGCAGAATAGTGAGCAACAAGTCCCATGCGTTAAGCTGGGACGGTTGCGAGAGTGAGCGCCAGCCCTGCACATGTTTTGCAGATTCTAGCGCGAACGGTCAGAAAAAGGCTCCGCATTGCGGAGTCTTTGTTTTTATATAAAAAAAGTCAACCCCGGAACAAGTCCGGGGTGACATCATAAACATTAACTGGATCCTTCGCGGTCCATGACCGCTCAGGATGACCGCGCACAGCGCCTTACTTAATCGTCCATGTCTGGTTGTTGACGCGGAGGATCTTGCGGCCCTGCACCTTGGCAGAAGCGTTCATCACCTCAGCCGGGTTCACCGGGAGCTTTGCGTTCCAGACCACACGGCCCTGCATATCGATCATCTTAACAGCGCCACGCTTTGCCATCACAGCGTTCTGCCAGCTCGCCTTCGGCTGTGCAAGCTGCGGCTTCAATCCAATAGGCGGCTTGCCGACGATGATATACAAAGGAACGGTCACATTCTGCTTGCTCGGGTCAGAAACCTTCACGCCGATACCAAACTTTTGATCGTCCTTAAGCTTGACCCCATCGTTTGCCTTAACCGTAAGCACAGAACCATTCATCGAAATAGTCAGGTACTTCGTCAAGACGCTTGTTTCATTCGGTGTATAGGTCAGCTTGTCACCATCAGGATCATAGACAAGCGAATCAAGATTCCACTTGACCGTCCAGCCGCTATTCGCGACATAGGCCGTATCACCATGCACAACAACAGGCTTGTCGTTCACAGGAGTGATGTTCACGCAGAATTCAAAGCTCTTGGAGCCAGACTTCTTGTCCGTTGCAGTTACAACCACATAAGCCTTACCCGAGGAATCCTGGACAGAATTGATTTCAAGAATCCCCTTGTCCGTAATTTCAACCTTAAGCTTGCCATCCTTGCTCTTTGCAGAATAGGTCAGCGGGTCGCCTTCCGGATCCTTGAACCAGGATGCGACGACATCTTTCATGTACTTCAGCGCCTTCGAAGTCGGGAAGTCTTCCGTGACGGTAGTATCAAGCGTTGCCGGCTTTACGACGACGGTCGGGAGCATATTACGCTTTTCGACCACGATAGTCACAATGGCTGGCTTAGACTTCGTACCATTGATTACATCATAGTAACCAAAGTAATCAACACCTTCAAAGCCTTCTTCCGGAACATACTTGAAACTGCCATCCTTATTGAGGGTAAGCGTTCCGTGAGCAGGCAACTGAGCAACTTCGGCTTCCATGCCCTTCGTTACACCTTCAGGATAGGTATCGTTGGCAAGTACGCCCTTCTTTGCATCTACCGTAAGAGCACTATCGTTAAATGTAGTGTACTCGTCCTTTTCCGCATGGGCAACGTCCTTCGGCGCAACAAGCTTGACATAAAGGTTGACACCCACAGAGTCAAAGCCATCCGTCGCATAGAAGAAGATCGTCGCAATGCCATTCGCACCTGTCACCGGCTTTAGAGAAATATAGTGGTAATTTACATTTGAACTATCAACATCTGCGACAATCTTTGTACCGACAGCTTTATAGGTAAACTTCTGCGAACCGTCACTCACTTCGATATCGCTAAAGGTCAAAGACTTTGTCGGGATCTTGATTTGCGATACGGTATCTTCATCGAAGTCTGCATCAATAACCAGCGTATCCTTGATGAACGCGCTATCGAGCACTGTAACTGTAGGAGCGTCATTGACCGGTTTCACGTGGATAACGACAGTACCCTTGTTACTAATCATATCGTGATTGTCCAGTTCCACAAGCACATAGGTAAGCGTATCGTCACCGTAGAAGTCCTTTTCCGGCGTATAGGTAAACGCACCCATCTGGTCAAAGCCAATCAAAGAACCATGCTTGGTTGAATCAATCGGAATGACGACAAAGTCATCCCCATCCGGATCCGAGCATATGACCTTAAGACCGCGAAGGAACGGAACAATAAGGGATTCATCTTCATTGACTGTGTACGACGTATCGACAACCACAGGCGCCCTGTTCATATCCTTGATTTCGATAAATATTTTACTGTAGACAGAAGCTTCCTTATCCGCAGCATAAACAGCAATGAGTATCGTAGTATCCTTCTTAACGCCTGTAGGGACAATCTTAAGCGTATCATTCAAAGTAGCCTTGTCAAGCGGAGTCAAGACCTTGACCAACGGAGCCGACATGTCAACAACAAATGTGAGCTTATCATTATCTTCGTCAGCGAACATCTTGGAAAGCGGAAGCTTGAGCGTATCCACCTCGTTGATCTGTCTCGTCTGGGCGACATCGTAAGGTTCAAGTACTTTAGGCGGATGGTTTTCTGAAGGAGGATCATCCGGACAATCCGGGTCACCCGGGCAAACTGGACCATCCCCAACATCCTTGATTGTGATGTTGAACAGGGCCTTTATGGATTCCCCGCCCATCAAGGCATAAACAGAAAGCAAAAAGGTCGTGTCCTTATCGACATTTCTCGGAACATAAACAAGTTCGTCCTTCAAGGTTGGCGCACCCGTGGGCTTTACCAAAGTCAACAAATTTGCCGGCAAGGAGGTCGCAATCGTAATCTCGGCACCTTCATCTGCGGCAAAGACCTTCGAAAGGTCGATCTTCAAGGAATCCGTTTCGTTAACCGTTATTGACTGGGTCTTGTCATAAGGTTCAAGAACCCTAAAGCCCGGTTGAACCGTCGATTCGCATTCACCGAAAGAGAATGCAGAAATGGTAATGACGTTCTTGTTCCTGTTTGCGTCACTAGCATCAAGCTGCTGCGCAATGCCGGCCTTGTAGCTAATCTGGATGGCCAACTGCTTTGTCAAATCCAGATTAGCCTTCTGGCCCCAGCCTTCTTCCTGGGCAAATTCCTGGAAGGTAAGGTATTTCGCCGAAAAATCTGTCGAAGCCGGAAGGACGACGCCGTAGTAGTTGTAGTCCGTAATCGTAGACTGCTTCAAATCCAGACGGAACGGACGATCGGCCTTGTAAGTAAAGCAAAAACCGGAATATGCCGAAAGATCTACCGGGACATCTTCGCTATTGGCCTGCTTCCAAGCAAATCCGAAACCTGCTGTACTGTATTCTTCAGAATTGAGGTCCAGCGTCGCAGAAAACTGCATGTATCCTTCAGCAGTAATATCACGTACGCCCGATGCATTCGGCTGTGGTTGCGCATAGCTATACCAATATGCCGGCTGCATATCATTGCCTTTCGGCTTATCATAACTCCAAACCGTCGGACCAGCATAACCCATCGTCATGCCTGCCAACGCCATCACCATTGACAAAGATAGCGATTTCATTTTTCAAACTCCTCTCAAGTTAACACCATGACCCATCAGGATAAATCTATATTATCCCATGAGGTTTGTCACTAGGGGAGCAAAAAAAATTATCCCAAACTGTCAAGTGCCTCGAAGCGCTCGTAGGCCTGTTCAAGCAAAGCTTCGTCATCGGCAATCTTTTTCTGGAGTTCCACGATGAGGGTCGCGTTCGTGTAGACCTCGGGCTTGGAAAGTTCCAGCTGGAAGTCGGCAATTTCCTTTTCGAGCTTTTCGATTTTTTCGGGGAGGGCGGCGTATTCGCGCTCCTCGTTGTAGCTGCGCTTTTTCTTTTTCAAAGGCGCGGGGGCTGCAGAGGCGGCGCCGGCGCCAGCGCTTAAGCGGGCCTGCTTTTCGGCTTCGCGTTCGGCGGCCAGGCGGGCGGCCTGGGCGGCTTCCTTGTCGCGGAGCTTCTTGTTTGCCTCGTAATCGGAGTAACCGCCGACCGCTTCAAAGACGTGCCCGCCATCTTCGATGGCGAGGATGCCGGTTGCCACGGAATCGAGGAAGGCACGGTCATGACTGACCGTCAGGACGGTGCCGTTATAATCGGCCAAAAGTTCCGCCAGAAGGTCGAGGGTTTCCATGTCCAAGTCGTTCGTCGGTTCGTCAAGCACAAGCACGTTGCTCGGGTGGCTAAAGAGGCACGCGAGCAATAGTCGGTTGCGTTCACCGCCACTAAGCGCACTGATCGGGCCGCGGGCGCGATCGGCAGAAAACAGGAAGTCCTGCAAATAACTTAACACATGGCGCTTGACACCGTTCAAGGTTATGTAAGCTTGTCCGTCACCAATGTTCTCGATGAGCGACTTGTCTTCGCGCAAGCGGGTGCGCATCTGGTCGAAATAGGCAATATGGAGGTTGCTGCCCAGGCGGACTTCACCCGATTCCGGCTGGAGTTCACCAAGAATCAAGCGCAAAAGCGTCGTCTTGCCGGAGCCATTCGGTCCCACGATGCCGATGCGGTCACCACGGCTGATTTCGGTCGAGAGGTCGCTAATGAGCGGGCTTCCGTCATAGGAATAGCTCACGTTCTTGAGGCGCGCAACGAGGCGCCCGGAACGGTCGGCTTCCGTAATCTGCATGTTCACATTGCCCGTACGGGAGCGGCGGGCCGCGCGTTCTTCGCGCATCTTGATGAGGGCGCGGACTCGCCCCTCGTTGCGCGTACGGCGGGCCTGGATGCCCTTGCGGATCCAGACTTCTTCTTCAGCCAATTTCTTATCGAAAAGCGCATTCGCCTTTTCTTCTTCGGCAAGCGCCTGGTCCCTGAACTGCACGAACTTATCGTACGGGAAATCCCAACTGCGCACACGGCCACGGTCAAGCTCGAAAATGCGAGTCGCAACACGGCGGACAAATGCACGGTCATGGCTCACGAACATCACCGCGCAATTCAATCGCGTCACGATCCCTTCCAGCCACTGGATGGCGGGAATGTCGAGATGGTTCGTCGGTTCGTCGAGCAAAAGCAGGTCCGGGTCCTCGGCCACGGCACGTGCAAAAAGCACTCGGCGCTTCTGGCCACCGCTCAGACTGTCATAAGGCGCATCCGCATCGATGCCCGTCTTCCCGAGAATCGCCTCGGCCGTCGCATTGTGCGCGCCATCGTCCAGAATCTTCTTGGAAATCACGGAACCGCCGCTCACCACGGACACGCGGCCCATCACAATATCACGCACGGTCCCGTCGAGATGCGCAGGGATTTCCTGGATCATGCGGGAGACTTTAAGCCCAGTCTTCTTTACGATTTCGCCGGAATTCGCTTCCATCTCGCCGGTCAAAACCTTCAAAAGCGTACTCTTGCCCTCGCCATTGCGGCCCACAAGGCAAATGCGGTCACCCGCCTCGATATCGAACGAGACATTGTCCAAAAGCGGCGGACCGCCAAAACGCAACAAAATATTCTGAACAGACAAAATGGGCATAATCAAACCCTTCTATAATTACTTTTTCCTATTGAAAAATAGAAAAATCGTTTATTTATCTAAATTTGGGCAAAATGCGTTTCTTGATCCAAAAGCTACTGACTTTAACAGCCTTTGCCCTCCCCGCTTTTGCAGCGGCGGAAAATGCCCAAACAGCTCCAGCGGACAGTTCTGCGCCCAACGCCGTAACGGATTCAGCAAACTACTTTCAGCGTTTTTCAGCAGTCCCTGTGCTTGGCTATACCGAGGAAACCCAGTATCAATTTGGCGCAATGGCCATCATCTTTTTCAAGCCTTCGTTCGAAGGCGGGAACGCATCTGAACTAGACCTTTCTTTTTACGGCACCTCGCGCAAGCAGGTTACAGGTTCCATTTCGCCCAAGTTCTACCTTCTGGACGACCAGATTTCGGGCGACATCGACATCCACTACGAGGACTGGGTCGGCAACTATTTTGGAAATCGCAACGATCCCGATATAGACAACTTCCGCAAGTTCGACCGCCAGACATTCTACGTCCAGACGCTTGTTGAAACAAACTATGGAACAAAGCGGTGGCTCCCCGACCTCCGGTACGGGCTGTTCCTGGAACTGAACCATACATACGTAGATTTCAGCAACTACCACTACCACGGAGATATAAAGCTCCCCGAAAACACCAACGGTTGGCGAAACGGCATCGGCTACCACTTGTCGATCGACACCCGTGACAACACCAACTGGGCCCGACATGGGTACCTGGTCCAGTGGGGGCATTACTTTTACAACAAGGGAATGGGCGATTTCAGCTACACCCACCAGGAACTCGACATCCGCGGTTACTCCGAATTCATCTGGAACACATCCATGGCCGTCGGTCTCCTCTGGCAGCGCGTGGACGGAGACGCCCCCTTCGACAAGCTTGCCGGGTCGGACGGCCTCAAGCGCTTCCGTGGCGTCGAAAAGAACTACTTCTACGGCAACCAGGCGATGTTCCTGCAAGTCGAATTCCGCAAGAAGCTGTTCTGGCGACTGGCCGGGGACATCTTCTTTGAAGGCGGAAAGACCGGGAACTACTTTAGCGACCTCATGCGCAACAAGTGGCACAGGAGCATAGGCTTCGGAGGGCGGTTCGCCCTCAACAAGAAAGAAAACCTGTACGCCCGCTGCGAACTTTCATGGGTGGACTTCAAGAACGTCGGCATGACGATGTACGTCCGCGACGCATTCTAGTGACTAGGAACGTCATCCTGAGGCAAAGCCGAAGGATCCAGTCATATCTAGTAAGCAATGGTTTGGTGACAAGAAAAAAAGCGGACGCAAACCCAAGGTCTGCATCCGCCATTTTGAGATAGAATAATCAACGGTTTAAGGATTAGTCCTTAACGCTGTTCCAGTCCAGGACACCCTTCTTGAGGAGGTAGATATAACCGGCTTCAAGAATCAGGAGGAATCCGAGGAGGATGAACAGCAATTCCCAGCCGCCAGCGAGGAACTGGATGGTCCAGGGATAGATAAAGGCGACTTCGAGGTCAAACACCAGGAAGAGCATGGCCACCATGTAGTACTTCACCGGGTAGCGTTCGTTTGCTGTACCGGAAACGTGAGCGAGACCGCATTCGTAGGCAGAACCCTTGATAATGGTTTGCTTGATCTTGCCCGGATGCAAGAACCAGTTGGCAAGGAGAAGGACTGTAGGAATGCAGAGAGCCATGATCACGAGGATCGTCATGGCGAAGGTGGTGTCGAAAATTTCAACATTGCTCATAGTGATCCCAAAGATAGTAAAAAAGTTTTTGCTACATCAATACCTTTTTGTAAACTATATTTGGTATATCATGAAGAAAAGTCTACTTTCTCTTAGTTTCTTAGGGTTAACAGCCCTCTTTTTCGGCTGCTCCGACGATATAACAGGTCCGGGGGATTCTCCCATTGCCGAAAATTCATCGTCTTCTATCGCGACCGATCTGTCGTCATCCGGCGCCCAGCCAGGGAACATCTCCTCTTCTACAATCGTCATCGGCAGAAAGGATACCGTAGAAAAGCACGAAACAGTCACTATTCCCGGTTCAAAGATCCCGTACCCCGACATAGTCACCGAACCGGTGGTCTGCATCTGGACACCTAATTGCGCCGTCGAGCCGCCTTCATCTTCATCCAAGGCAACCCCCAAGTCTTCCTCTTCGCAGGGCGGCATTTCAATCGACCTTCCAGAAAATAAGCCGCCTGTAGTGAACGGCACGACGATGACCGACCAGCGCGACAACAAAACCTACAAGCTTATGCAGATCGGCGGAAAGCTCTGGATGGCACAGGATATCAACTACGAAGTCGCCAACAGCGAATGCTACAACGAACAGAACGAAAACTGCGCCACGAACGGTAGGCTCTACACGTTCAACGCCGCTCAGCGTGCATGCCCCACCGGCTGGAGACTTCCAAACAGAGAAGAAACCCAGGCAGCCCTCAATGACGAATCCGTCCCTTGGAGCTACAGCGGACGCTGTAAGGACGGCACCTGCGACTTCCTCGGCGACATGGGATTCCACTGGACATCGGGCGACCCTCAGCCAAGCGACAAGAAATACGATGAAAATGGCGGCAGCAATGGTGCCCTCATCATCGTGGAAAAGTCTCCGGACTACGTCAAGGAAGGCGACGACCAGAAGTTCTTCCAGGTTGACCAGAAGACAAAGCGCTTCAGCGTACGCTGCGTCCAGGACTAGTTTTTTCAATTTTCCTCCTTACATTAAAGACTCTGCGGAAGCAGGGTCTTTTCCTTTTCCTACAAAAAACGGCACCTCAACTTTACTAAATTCGTTCTTATGCTACGTTCAAAGTACCAGATGCTCGCGGACTCACTCTCCGAGAACATTTTCAAGACAAAGACCCAGGCAAATCCCATCATGCTGGTGGTACTCGCCTATCTTTTGCTCATTGCCGTCGGCACCGCACTTTTGAGCTTGCCGCAGGCTGGGGAGCGTCCAGTAAGCCTCATCGAAGCATTCTTCACGTCCATGTCAGCCGTCTGCGTCACCGGGCTTTCCGTCGTCGATATTTCTTCTACATACACAGATGTTGGGCACTGGTTCATCGTCGTCCTGATGCAGCTTGGCGGGCTTGGTATCATGACCGCATCTACAACGCTTATCTTGCTTGCCGGCATGCACCCCGGCTTTAGCCACCAGTCCGTATTCTTCTCCGAATTCACACAGGAAGGAAACATCGATGCAGGCCGAATCCTCCGGGCCGTGATCCCGTTTACGTTTGTCCTTGAACTCATCGGCGGCATAGTCTACTTCACACAATTCGAATCGATGGAACTGTACGACCGCATTCTCTGCTCGACATTCCAGGCCGTGAGTTCCTTCTGCGGCGTAGGCTTTACGCTGTTCCCCAACTCGCTTGAAGGCTTCCAGTACAACCCCGTCATGAACATCACCACCTGCATCCTCGTACTGGCAGGCGGATTCGGATTCCTGGCCATTGCAGAGCTGCGCTACATCTTCGACTTCAAGCACAAGGAGATCCGCCGAGTTTCATTGCACACCCGCATTGCGACGTACGGAACCATCATCGTCATCCTTGCAAGCATCCTCATCTTCTCCTTCACCGAATGGAACAACCTCTTTAGCGGCCATACCATTGGCGAAAACGCGCAATCCGTACTGTTCATGGCATTCACGAGCCGCACAGCAGGACTCAATTCCGTAAACATCCCCGACCTCACGCAAGCATCGTTATTCTTCTTTATCATCATCATGTTCATCGGCGCAAACCCAGGCAGCTGCGGAGGCGGCATCAAGATTACGACGGCGGCAGTCATTGGGCTTCTTGGCCTAAACAGGCTCCTCGGCAGGGAAAAGACCCAGGTCCTCGGACGCACCATACCGAACAACACCGTAGACAAGGCCATTCGAATATTCGTGGTCGCCATGGTCGTAATTGCAGGCGCCACACTGGTCCTGCTCTGCACGGAAATTCCCTCCGGCACAGCCTACTCCGCCAACAGTTCACCGTTCCTCAAAATCCTATTCGAAGTCGTGAGCGCGTATGCCACGTGCGGACTCTCGATGGGACTCACCGAAGAGCTTTCCACGGTCGGAAAAATCGTCATCTGCTGCGTGATGTTCATCGGACGCATGGGTCCCTTGTTCCTCATCTCGGCTGTCGCAGGCAAGCTCCAGGACACCGCCTATTACGCCGAAGAAGACATCATGGTGGGCTAGTCTACAATTCGGAATTAGGAAGTAGGAATTAGAAATTTTTAATTTGGCGGATTCGCCGCAGTTCCGAATTCTGAGTTACTAGTAACTTTAAACAAAAACACCTAGTAACTATTAACTAGTAACTAGTAACTGGTTTCCTAATAATTATATTTAAACTATGGCTTCTAGACAATTCGTTATCATCGGTCTTGGAAATTCGGCAAACTACCTGGCCCGTCACTTGACGTCGCTGGGTCATGACATCATGGTCATCGACTCGCATCCCGAAAAAATCCAGGATATCGCAAGCATGGTCTCGCAAGCCGTCGTTGCCGATGGCACCCGCAAAAAGCAGCTAGCTTCCATCCCTTCACTCACCAAGGCAGACAGCGTCATCGTCTGCATCGGTAACAACCTGGAAGCATCCCTCCTCACCATCCTGAACCTGAAGGAACTCGGGGTCAAGCACATCATCGCGAAGTCGAGCAGCGCCGAACACACAAGCATTTTGGAAAAGCTCGGCGTCACGGACATTTTCCACCCGGAACGCGACGCCGCCATAAGCCTTGCCGAACGCTTGAACCGCCCGAACATGGTGGACTTCCTCCCGTTCATGGAAGGATACTCCATCGTCGAAATTGTCTGTCCTAAAAACTTTATCGGTAAAACACTTAAGACGCTGTCGCTTACGCACAAGTATGGCGTACAGGTCATCGCCATCCGCGACCCGCAAGAGCCGACGCCAAAGATCGGTAACATTGCAGACGTCATCCTGCAAGAGGACGACGTGCTGTTCATCATCGGGCCAAACGAAGCCCTCGACAAATTAAAAGATTAATTATTTCGTGCACTTGTCGCACAGCCCGAACATATAAAGCGAAGTCCCCTGCAAGGTAAATCCCGGGGGAATCATTTGTGTGCAATCCGGCGGTGCCACAAAGATGTCGTAGACCTTGCCGCACTTTTTGCACTTGAAATGGCTATGCGGCGAGCAGTCCGCATCGTAGCGCAAGAATCCGTCGCCAAAATCGAGCGATATCGCGAGGCCCTTTTCGAGCAGCTGTTCCAAAGTATTGTAGACCGTCGTGCGTGAAAGCGACGGGTATTCCGGCAAAAGCGCCGAGTAAATTTCATCGACCGTCGGATGTGTCTTGACACTCCGCAGGTAACGATAAACACAGACCCTCTGAAGCGAAGGCCTAATGCCATGATCCTTGAGTATGCTTGCTGTTTCTTGCATATTCACACCCTCTTCTCAAACATTCCAACAAAAAAAGCGGCCCCACGCGCTTGATACGCGCGGAACCGCCCTACACCTCAAAAAATTACTTGAAGTAACGACCGAGCAAGCCCTGGAAAGCAGAGCCATGACGGGCCTCGTCCTTGCACATTTCATGAACAGTGTCATGGATAGCATCGTAGCCGAGTTCCTTGGCGCGCTTTGCGAGAGCGAGCTTGCCTTCGGTAGCGCCAGCTTCGGCAGCTACGCGGAGTTCCAGGTTCTTCTTGGTATCGGCATAGACGACCTCACCCAGGAGTTCCGCAAACTTGGCAGCATGTTCCGCTTCTTCAAAAGCGATGCGCTTGTACGCTTCTGCCACTTCCGGGAATCCTTCGCGGTCCGCCTGGCGGCTCATCGCGAGGTACATGCCCACTTCGGTGCACTCACCCGCAAAGTTCTCACGGAGGCCCTGCACCACTTCAGCATCGAGTCCCTGAGCAACACCGACCTTGTGTTCGTCAGCCCAGACGATCTTGCCTGCCGCAGGCTGTTCAACCTTTTCGAAGAACTTGCTCTTCGGAGCATGGCACTGCGGGCATTCATCCGGGGCTTCCGGACCCATGTGGACATAACCGCAAACTTTACAAACCCAGACCTTCATATCGACTCCTTTTCCGCTATGCGGAATTTGATGAAAAATTCTATTTAAATTTGTTCTTGTTTTTGTAACAATTACAAATATACAATTATTTCAACAAAAGTCAATAGGTCGGAGAAAAAAAATTTCGAACCACCGCATTCGCCGAAACGAACGCATAAAAAAAACGACCCATTCGGGCCGATTCGCATTATCTTTCTTGAACTATTAGAACGCTGCCGCTTCCGGAGCCTTTTCACGGACCCGCTTGGTAGATTCGGTTTCCGTAGCAAGCTGGCGATGCGTTACAGAACCCACGGCATAATAGCGGTTGCCTTTCTGGATCACGGCCGTATAGGCGTCGAGGGCCTTCACCGAGAACCATTCCTGGTAAAGATTATGGACGTTTTCCTTAAGGCTTGAAGTTTCGTTAATCGCCGGAGCGCCCGACGCCTTGCCATACTTCATGGTAAACTGGTCGGACATGTAAGCTACAGCTTCAAAAGTCTTGCTCAGACGAGCACGTTCCACACGGCCCGTACGGATTTCAAAGGCGTAGAACTTGTCATTCTTGTTGAAAATAAAATCGACCTGGACCGGCAGTTCACCAAACATGTAAACAGGAATTACCACACGTTCGCCAACGCCTGTCTGGCCGTAAGGTTCGTAACCTTTTTTCATCATTTCTTCAATGACGGTCTCACGGGAGGATCCAAACGGAATACCGGCAAAGTTATTCTGAGACTGCGCTTGCACGTGAAGCGAAAGCACAAGAATCAAAAAAGTAATGACAATGCCAAATTTGGACACAATAAACTCCTCTAGATATTGTAAAAGATAGTAAACTTTTTTCAAGTAAGCAAAAATTTTTCACAAAAAAAAGTTTTTTTGGCCCAGTATCTATATTTGGTCACATGTCAAGCACGTTTGGAAAGATTTTTTCTGTCACTACATGGGGCGAATCCCATGGTCCTGCTGTCGGAGCCGTCCTCGACGGATGCCCCGCCGGTCTCGCCATCACCGAAGAAATGATTCAGGCTGAACTGAACCGCAGGCGCCCGGGCCAGGGGAAACTCACGACCCCGCGTAACGAAAAAGATACGGTAAAGATCCTATCCGGCGTTTTCGATGGCAAGACGACAGGCACTCCCATCTCCTTTGTTGTCTTTAACGAAGACCAGCATAGCAAAGACTATGCCGACATAGCAAAATGGTACAGACCGGGCCACGCAGACCTCTGCTACGATCTCAAGTACGGTTTCCGTGATTACCGCGGCGGCGGCAGAAGCTCCGCTCGCGAGACCATCGGACGCGTCGCTGCAGGCGCCGTCGCGAAGGCATTTCTCAAGACCGTTGCCGGCACGGAATTCCTCTCGTGGGTTTCATCCGTCGGCACTGTCGATGGCGCCATGCCCAACCTTAACACCCTTACGCTTGACCAAATCGAAGCCTCCCCCGTCCGCTGCCCGGACGAAACCGCCAGCTCCAAGATGGAACAGGCCATCCTGGAGGCGAAGTCCAAAGGCGATAGCATTGGCGGAACAGTCGCGCTCTTCGTGAAAAACGTCCCGGCAGCTCTTGGTGAACCGGTATTCGACAGGCTCGACGCGCTCCTTGCACAGGCGATGCTTTCCATCCCGGCATGCAAAGGCTTTGAAATCGGCAGCGGCTTTGCCGCAGCACGCATGCACGGCAGCGAACACAACGACGAAATTTACGTAGAAGGCAACACCTACCACACGCGTACAAACAACGCGGGCGGTAGCCTGGGCGGCATCTCCAACGGAGAACCGATCTATTGCCGCATGGCATTCAAGCCGACAGCTACGATTTCGCAGGCACAAAAGACAGCCGGTCGCGGCTACGAGAATGGCGAACTAGCCGCCAAGGGAAGGCACGATCCTTGTGTTGCCGTCCGCGCTCCCGTGATTGTGGAAAGCATGGCAGCCCTTGTACTTGCAGACCTCTACTTGCAGCAAAAACGCAATTGCCTCGATTAAGTGAAAACGCACTTCGTCAAGCTGTCACCCCGGACTGTCATCCCGGATTTATTCCGGGACGGGGTCGGCATCTCGCTTCCGCATTCTACCGGATCGCATACAAGCTGCACCATAAGCTCTTTTTGCGACCAAAGCAGCCTATCCAAACTCCCGTCATCATCGTCGGGAGCTATTTAGCAGGTGGCGCAGGCAAAACGCCATTTACCATCTGGCTTGCAAAGTATTTTTATAAACAAGGTAATCGCGTCGCAATTCTTTGCCACAGCGCCGCCTGGGACGAGTTCATCATGATGCAGCGGGCTTTCGAAAGCATCCAGTCGCCCCCCGCCGAATCACCACAAATAAAAGTCTTTGCCACCAGGAATCGTCATTCTACCGCCAAGGAAATTCAGGACAAATTTGACATCATTCTCTGTGATGACGGCTTTGAAGACACTCGCTTTACAGGGGTGCGCTACATTTGCCTCGACTGGCAAGAACCGCCAACATCATGGATACACCTTATGCCCGCAGGCCCGTTCCGCAGCCTCAAACAAGACCATGACGAACGCGATATCACCCACCTTGCCTGCTACGGTAACGCACCCGATATCCATTTTTCCATCGAGTTTCTAACAAATTCAACAACTTATAAACAATTCACGGCGAAAATCATTTGCGGACTCGGTTCCCCCAACCGTTTCATTGAAGACATCCGCACATTTGCATCAACGGCAGGCATCCAAATAGCAGGATCCATTATCCGCCCCGATCACGACAGACGTTTTCCACAAATCGTTCAGGCAGAACTCTCGCAAGGCAACGACATCATTATTTCACAGAAAGACGCGAGCCGTTTACCCCAGGCACTCCTTTCCCACCCAAAACTACACGTCGCCATCCAAAAAACCGAAGTTTCAGACAAAATTCTACAGAAATTGTCCTTATAAAGGAACACCTAATACAACATTCTTCGTAAATAATTGAAAACTTTCCCTTTTTTTATTGTATTTTTAAAAAACAAGAACAAGGGAGAGAAAGTATGAATTTGCGTCAGCGTTTTGCCGAACTTCTTCAGATCATCACCAAGAACATTCCAGAAAGAGAATACTATGTACAGCTGGGTTTCCTCACCGCACTGATTCAGGAACCGTTCTACCTCTATGGCCGCCCAGGCTGTGGAAGTTCCCTCTTTATCCGCAGAATTTCAAGCGCATTCAAGGACGCCAAGATATTAAAGCTCGGCAAAAAGCAAAGACAGCTTCCCGACAACATCAACGACTTCAACCTGATTATCTTTGACAACTTCTCGCCCACCGATGAGCAGAGCAAGAATAACCTCCAGATCGTCATCCATGACCACGAGAAAAACTCCATCATCATTTCGGGCGACCAGAAGCCGGAATCCGCACTGAGCAGGTCCGAAGTAAGCGACCAGGTGACGCTTACGATCATGCTCCCCGACAGCATTTCTTCCGATGCGCTCTGCAAGTTACTCCAGCTCCACGGTACCGACAGCAACGTCACCGTGCCCCCGTCAGTTGCCATTAGCGCCGAAGAACAGTCCGAATGGATCCAGGCCCTCAGCAAGGTGACACTTTCCCCGAACACGCTCGCCGTCATCGGCAAGGTCGCAGAGACCTGCGAAAAGAACTGCGTCTACGTGCCCATCCGCAGGTGGCTTGCCCTTTCGAACATGATCAAGGCCATCGCTTTCCTCAACGGTCGCGCCGAGACAAAGCTCATCGACACGTTCTTCCTCGGAACATCCATCTGGGGGCGCAGCGCATCGAACACAGCAATTTCTGAAAGCTATAAGCAGATTCTCAAGGAGCAGTTATACAAGAACACGCCGAGCCTCCTTGAAACGCCTTATGACGCAAACAGCCTGCTTATGCGCGTCAACCACCTCGTCCACAGTTCCAACAACCTTTACGAAACCAAGCCGTTCAACGGCGAAAAGTGCCTCGCCTACCGCATCACGATCGCAGGCGAATCCGTACCGCTTTACGCGCCGCTCAAGTACATCGAAACCGACATTAACTTCAACCCGTACAACGAACTCCGCCAAGTTGAAAAGCGTGTCGTCTGCAACTATCACGGCACTTCAAACTGCACCATTTCTATCGACCCGCAAGTCCGCACCAGCGGGCTGCGCAGTTCCGTCAACCAGTCCAATTCTACTTGCACCAAGTTCGAAGAATTCGGAACGCTCCCGACATACATCCTGAGAGAGAACGCTCCTGAAATCATCGAAGAAAAGAAAGTCCTTCGCGATACGCTTAGCGCTGAAATCAAGGAAGCCATGGACCGCGAAACGGCAAACCTCGTCGCATTGCGCAATACATATAAATTATTCAACGAATCAAAGGACGATCTTTTCTGCTTTACACAAATGTTCAACGCCGTCCAAAACGATATCAAGGCGCAGTTCGACAACACGGCAAATATCATCAAGACCATCAAGATGGCAAGCGAAGTCATCTCCTCTTTGCCAAGCAACATGCTCAAGACCCCGAATCTGGTCGGCAAGCCGCAGAATAAGCCCCAGGCTCCACAGGCAACACAAAGCGCACAGTCCTCCAGTGCCGAAAAATAACGTATATTGAGGGCGTGAACTTAATTCTCCTCTGGGCGGGCATCGCCGTCATTTGGCTGATATGCATCTGCATGACTAAAAAAGGTCGTGCAGTTATCCGTATTCTCTGGAGGAGCATCAAGGTAAAGCTTACCATCATCATTTGCGCATTGGGCATCGCGGCCATCACGACCGCATATGCGACGCACCCCGAAGAATCCCCACGCCCAACAATCGACGAAAAGCTCGAATACCAGAAGTACACCACGTCCGCAATTCAAAAACTTTGCGATCAGGGCGAACTCATTATCGACATGAACTGCGATCTCGACAGCGCCGCCGCAGAACTCGCCTACATCCTCCCCACAGTCATCAACAACTACAATCTCGTCGTCACGCGCCCCACAACGCCGATTCTCGAAAAAATCAAGGACACATTGCAGATAAAGATGATCGGCTACAAGAAATTTAGGAACAGGGGCATCCGCCTCACAAAAGCGTTGCAACGCGATTTAGGCATCCGCTACGATATCGAAATCATTTCCGAAGATACGGACCACACGCTGAAAATCACATACAACGGAAAGCGCTGGGATAGCGAGCACCTTTGCAATCTCCCCGTTCTTGAAGCATGCCTCCGCGAACGCACGGATCCGGCAGTCCTCATGTCCATCATCCACCACACTTCGGGATTCCAGATGAACTATCAGGGCAAAAACAATACGTCCGGGTTACTCGCACTCGATACAGGCAAGGGTTTAGAACAAATTGACATAGGCGCCCGCCGCCTCAAAAAAGTCCTCGCATCATCGCCCACGCTCGCCGATGCCGTTGCGCAATTCTACCCCGACACAGAACAACGCAACAAGTTCGAAAACTGGCGCAAAGACCCGCAAAAGCATTACTGGGTAGGCCAAGTCCTCACGGATATCCAATACTATCGTAGCAACGGGATGACGCTTACCAAGCGCAAAAGAGAAGAATAAGCGAAACTATTTAATATCAAGCGCCGTCAAAATACCTGCCCGGCACTTTTATATATAATTCATTTTTTCTTTATGCTCAGGCTTCAAAACGTGTAAATTACTTATATAAAAATAATTTACCTACAATAATAAATTCATATTTATATTTACATACAGCACATCACAAACAAAGACATGGGCAACCTTTTCAAATGCTGGAGCTTATAATGAAAAATATTTTATTACATGTTATTATAACGTTGATTTTGTTAGGTTGCACAGACCAACACATGTCTCCACAATATGAACCATTATTTTTGAACGAAACGAACTCTAACGTTTTATTTATATACGGTTCTTTTAGCGATAGTAAAAAAAATCTAGACACCTTACGAATTGCTCCTAGTGATACAATCTATTCCATACCAGGGGAAAAATTTCCTTGGTTAGACGAAAAAGGTTTAAATCAAGGAAACGGTTCTTTATACGACATTCGTATTGTATTTGAAAAGAAACCAAAAAGATGTTTGAACTTTGAAGGAACCGAAATGAAAACAAATGATATTAGAAATTTTTCATCTTATGAAAATATTGGTACATGTTATTTTTGCTCAGGTCGATCAGATGTGACTCCCGACGCCATGCTTTACCGCATAACAGAAGAAATGTTCAAGCAAGCTAAACCCTGCGAATAAACTGCTCAAATAACGATATTAAAAAGGCTGCGATTTTTCGCAGCCTTTCGCTTATTTACTTTTAATCTAACTTATACTTGTCTTTCGCGGCTTCGAGTTCGGCACTTGCCTTTTCCCAGGCGGCGTAAAGTTCTTCGGTCAGCTTCTTGTTTTCGTCCATGTCTTTTGCGATGGACGTAATCGCATTGCCGTCGCCAGATTCCGAAGCGGCCACAAGCTTTGCTTCAAGTTCGCCGCCGAGAGCTTCGGCCTTCGCGATTTCTGCTTCGAGACGCGCGGTCTCTTTTTCGAGCGGCTTAATGACCTTGCTGCGTTCGGCAATGTAGTCCGCTCGCGCCCTGCGGTCTTCCTTGGTGCGCGGCGTCGAACTCACAGGCTTGTCGTCCGTGACGTCGATATTCGAGACCTTGATGTTTGCGGAGTTCGCGCCGCCCGGCTTCTTTTCAGAAGCCCAGCCAACCTTTTCAAGGAAGTCCGCATAAGTGCCTTCGAAGATACGGCACTTACCACCGTCGAAGACGATGAGGCGCGTCGCAAAAGCATGCAGCAGTTCTTCGTCATGCGTCACGACAAGTGCGGTACCATCGTAATCTTCGAGCGCATCGATCAAGCTCTCGATGCTTTCCATATCCAAGTGGTTCGTCGGTTCATCGAGCAAAAGCATATTGCTTTCGTTCGCCAAAATCTTGCCCAAAAGCACACGGCTACGTTCACCACCCGAAAGCACCTTGACCTTCTTCATGGCAGTATCGCCGCTGAACATCATGAGGCCCGCAAGGCTACGCGCACGGCTCTTCTGCGACACATCCGCAATCGCCGATGCAATTTCTTCTTCGACCGTATTTTCAAGATTCAGACGGTTGATATTCGTCTGTCCAAAGTAATTTATCTTGAGGTTCGGGTTGTAATTGATTGTACCCTGGGTCGGTTCAAATTCCTTGGCAATCAAGTTCAAGAGCGTCGTTTTACCGCGACCGTTCGGGCCGATAATCGCGATGCGGTCGCCCTTGAAAATTTCCATTTCCAAGTCCGAAATCAGCTCCGGACCGTAACCGTTTTCGTTCTTGTACGCAAAATGGAGTCCATGGATTTGCAACATGCGCTTGCCCGGGAATTCCGCATTCTTGAAATTGAAATCCAGGTTGCGTTCATGCGTGAGGCGCTCGCCCGTTGCAAGCTTTGCCGCAGCCTTAATCTTCGACTGCACCATCGCCGCCTTCGCCGCCTTGTAACGGAAACGTTCAATAACCTTTTCAAGCTGTTCCTTTTTGCGCTGCTCGTTTTCTTGCGTACGCATTGCCACTTCTTCTTCTTCGGCAATCGTCTCGCGCAGCTTTTCGACCGTCCCCTTGACCTTGCGCATCTTGTGGCGGTGAATCCCCACCGTGTGCGTACAGACCTCGTCCATAAAATGGTGGTCATGCGTAATCAAGAGCACTTCGCCCTTCCACGCGCGCAAAAAGCGGCTGAGCCAGCGCATGGAGACAATGTCCAGGTAGTTCGTCGGTTCATCCAGCAAAAGCATGTCCGGTTCCGACGCCAGGACCTTCGCCAAATTCAAGCGGATCTGGAAACCGCCCGACAAAAGCATCGGGTCTTTCTGCATCGATTCCTCATCAAAGCCAAGACCGAACAAAATCGCCTCGACCTTGTGTTCTTCGAGCCAACCGTCTTCATTCACCTTGAGCACGCTGCACGCTTCTTCGTGAACCGTCGGGTGCGTGAACTTGATGTGCTGTTGCAAATAGCCAATCGTATAGCCCTTCGGGATGTCGATGTTACCGCCATCGATGCATTCCTGCCCGAGAATCATCTTGAAAAGGGTCGATTTGCCGCAACCGTTGCGGCCCACGAGGCCGACGCGTTCATGGTCGGCAACAAGCATGCTAGCGCCATCCAAAAGGACCTGCATGCCAAAAGACTTAGAGACGTTCTGAATTTGAATCACGAAACCAAAGATAAAAAAAAGCGACCCCCACGCTAATGGGAGCCGCTCCTAAAATCAGGCGACCAGAGATTACTTCCAGTCGAGAACTTCGCGGTTCCAAGAAACCGGAGAACCCGTCATGATCAATTTCTTATCAAAGCCGCTGCCATTGCTCATCTGCTTTGCAATAAAGCCAGACTTGTA
>Ga0310695_10002343_pt1 | contig 40309 bp, 33 predicted proteins | sample RumenRJG_04DNA_FD_203882 | JGI IMG/M metagenome (GOLD analysis project Ga0310695, IMG submission 203882) | Bovine rumen microbial communities from Lethbridge, Alberta, Canada - RJG_04 (v2) (version 2) | ecosystem: Host-associated > Mammals > Digestive system > Stomach > Rumen | place: Canada...
CGAAATACATACGTCCCGGCGACGTGCGAATCGACGCTACAGAACAGCCTAACAGCAATATACTTGTTTCCGCGTACAAGCACAGCGACACACAGGTCGAAGTCGTAGCAATAAACAAGGGTAACAGTGACGTGACACAGGAGTTCAACCTGAACGGCAGAACAATCAAGAATGTCAACCGCTACAGAACTTCCGGAAGCGAGAATCTCGCTGCTACAAAGGGAATGGAAGCCAACGGCTCATCGTTCTTCTCACAGCTTCCAGCAAACAGCGTATCAACTTACGTCATCACACTTGAAAGCGACGGCAAGGACCTTCCGCCTGACAGCGGTGCCCCGATTCCGAAGGAACCCATAACTCCCGACGCAAACGGCTACTACTACCACGACACATTCGAGACCGGAACCGACGACTGGGAAGGACGCGGCGGTGCTTCTGTAAGCACAGGCGGAACCGCATTTGCAGGCAGCAAGGCACTCACAGTTTCAGACAGAAGCAGTGCATGGCAGGGTGCTATGAAAACTCTCGACCCGACCACTTTCAAAAGCGGTCAGGAGTACAGTTTCAGCGTTGTTGCCTCGGGAACAGGCAATATGATGCTTTCACTCCAGTACACAGACGCTTCCGGCACTACTCAGTACGCACACATCGCGAATGCCGAATCATCAGGCGACTACGTTCAGCTTGCTGATACAAACTATACACTCCCCGAAGGCTCAGGATATATCCTCTACGTCGAAACTGAAGACGGAACAAGTAATTTCAGCATTGATGAAGCCATAGTCGCTAAGGCAGGAACTCAGATAAGCGGACCTAAAGCCGTTACTATTATCCCCGGCGACGTAAATCTTGACGGCAGTGTAGATGCATTTGATATGCCGGCAATAAGAAGCGGACTCATCAACGGACTCACAGGTGTGGCACTCAAAGCGGCTGACGTTACAGCAGACGGTAAATACAATGTTTCAGATGCAGTACAGATAGTTGAATTCCTTCTCGGTCAGAGAAAAGAATTCGAGAAGGTCGAAACACAGCCTGATACTCAGGAAGAAACAGGACAGCATATGTCTATGAAGGACTTCACAGCAAAGATAGAGTCGCAGATAGTCAACACCGAACCGGGCGATTCGCACAGCACCAAGAATGGAGTAACATATGGTGAGATAAAGAGCGGAAGCTACTGGTCAACTACCTGCAACAGAAACAAGAAATACAACATACTTCTCCCTCCCAACTATGATTCAAGCAAAAAATACCCGGTAATGTACGTTCTTCACGGTTACTACGAAAACCCTGACAGAATGATAATCAAGGGCAACGACCCCAACGGAATGCCTACAAAGCAGATAATCGGCAATGCCATTGCGGCTGGCGAGGCAAAAGAAATGATCTGTGTTTTCCCTGATGTATTCTCAAGTGCGACACTTCAGGCTTGCACAGGCATGGACGAAACTAATAATCAGGCATATGACAACTTCATAAACGACCTCACTAAAGACCTCATGCCCGAAATCGAGAAAAACTACAGCGTTAAGACCGGCAAGGACAACACAGCAATAACCGGCTTCTCAATGGGTGGAAGAGAGTCTCTCCTCATCGGAATGAAAAGAAGCGACCTCTTTGGCTATGTCGGAGCAATATGTCCGGCTCCCGGAGTAACAGGTGCATTCAAGTGGGACAGTGGCAAGGAGCCATACTTTGTTATGATATCTGCCGGAAGCGACGATAGAACAGTCTGGGACACTCCCAAGCCGTATCACGAAAACTTCGAGAAAAATGGAGTTCCGCACATCTGGCACTACGTTATCGGTGGTTATCACGGCGACAATTCAATAAACGCTCATATGTACAATTTCTGCCGGGCAGTATTTCAGGCATAACGTATAACATTCCTTTCAGTTCAATAAACAAGTCCGGGACAATCCTTTCATAAGAAGGGGTTGTCCCGGACTTGTTTTGCAGTTATAGCATATTTTGCAACTATTTGTATTAAAGTCTTGAATAATAACATATTTTATGGTAATATAGGAGTATACGTTTTAGGATATCACCCCACTCAAATGAGGTGATACATTTTCAGAAGGAGATGACAAATTGGAAGCATCAGAGTATAAATGTCCCAACTGCGGAGCCGACCTGAAATTCGACCCCGTATCGCAGAATGTAACTTGCGAATACTGTGACAGTGCATTCACGATAGAAGACATCAAAAAAATATACGCAGAAATAGAAGCACTCCCTACAGATGAAGCCGCCGAAGAGGCAAAGGACGAATTTGAAGAACACACAAACCTCTACCACTGCACAAGCTGTGGCGCACAGATAATGGCAGACGACCAACAGACCGCGTTATTCTGCTATTACTGCCACAATCCGGTAATACTTGCAGGAAAGCTGACCGGTGACTACAAGCCGAACAAAGTAATAGGATTCCGCTACACACGCGAACAGGCACTTGAAATGTTCAAGAATTGGTGCAGAAAGCGGTGGTTTTTACCGAGCGACTTCAAATCGAGCCAACAGCTTGAAAAGATGACCGGACTGTATGTCCCCTTCTGGGTAGCGGACTGTGACATGAAGATAGACTATGCCGGAATCGGCAAGAAGGTACGTCACTGGACATCCGGAAGCTACCGTTATACCGAGACAAAGGAGTACCGAATAGTGCGAAATGCGAAGGTACTCACGAAGGGAATCCCTGCCGACGGTGAAAGCAAGATAGATGACCTCCTCATGGAAGCGATAGAACCGTTTAACTACAACGACCTCAAAGACTTTTCAATGTCGTATCTCAGCGGATTTTATGCCGACAAGTACGACGTAGACAAAGCAGGAGTATTTCCGCGTATACGTGAAAGAGCGGTATCCGCAGGCAAGAGTATAATTGACGAAAGCATCAAGGGTTATACGAGCGTGCGTCCCGACAGACAGAATTACAACGTGCAGAGAACAGACTGGCAGTACATGATGTTGCCGGTGTGGTTCATGTCATACAAATACAAAGACAAGATATACGAATTTGCGCTGAACGGTCAGACCGGTAAACTTGCCGGAACTCCCCCGCTCTCAAAGCCGAAACTCGCGGCATTCTCCTCAGGAATCGGCATAATAGGCGGAATATTAGGATTACTGGGAGGACTGTTCTTCATATGAAAAAGATAATATCAGCATTGGTTACACTGCTCACACTGACAGCGATACTTCCGCTTATGACAGCTTCCGCGTACGACGTCTACAATGAAGACACAGGCTACGGTTCCTCATGTGTTGACGACGATTTCGGAGTATTCAGCGACAACGAGGACGAGCTTTACGAACTGAACCAAGAGGTTCAGGAGTGTTCAGAGAAGCTGGGACTAAACATTTACATATTCATTGCAGGCGAAAACTTCCGCATGAGCGACAGCACAACTCCCACATTCTGCGGTGATGCATACGACAAACTGTTCGGTGCATACACAGACGGAGTATTCTTCTTTATCGACATGAGCGGAAAGACTCCCGCATACGACTATGTATGCACAAGCGGAAAGGCGATACAGTGGTATTCGGGCAAGACTGATGCCATGCGAGAGGCTACCTACGATTATCTCCCCTCTTCAAGCGAAGGCAACTATGCCGAACACCATTCCGATATAAAGCTTGGCATAGAGGAATTTCTTTACCAGCTGAAGAAATACAAGAGGCAATACGATACGCGTTATCTGCGTCTGTTACCGTTTGGAGGCGCAGGCTGGCTGATAGTAACGCTTATCGGATATTTTGTCGGAAAGAGCTCATACAAGTTCAAAGACAAGACGAATCCGCGAATATACGTATCAAGCGAAGAGACCAATTTTGCCGAAAAGAGCGATACATTCATACGTACCTACACCACCCGCACCAAAATCGAATCCAGTTCCGGAGGAGGTCACCACGGCGGAGGCGGAGGTCATCACGGCGGAAGCGGCGGACACAGATAAACAAACAAAAGAAAAAGCCGCAGTAAAAACTGCGGCTTTCATTATTATAAAACTATTATCAAACGAGGTCAAAGCTGCCAGCGTTGTTATCAACAACGTAGTACACCTTGTTCTCCTCAGGCTTAACGTAAACATTAACAGTCTTAGGAGACTTAACACCTGACTCCTTCTTAGCCTTTGCGATGAGGTCAGCAGAAGTGATCTCAGAGCCGAGGTACTGAACGTAAACGTTCTCAGTAACAGCAGCAGCCTTCTTAGCTGTTGTCTTCTTCTCAGCAGTCTTAGCAGCGGGCTTCTTAGCAGCAACCTTTTTAGCGGGAGCCTTTTTCTCTTCTGCAGCAGCAACCTTAGTTTCTGTTACTGTCTCAGCAGCCTTTACATCCTTTTTAATAGCAGCCATGATTAAAATACCTCCGTGAAATTACTTGTTAACAGCGTTCTTGAGAGCCTGTCCAGCCTTGAAAGCGGGAGCCTTAGAAGCGGGAGCAATCATCATCTTCTTAGTCTGAGGATTGATAACCTGCTTTTCCTTTCTGTCGCGAACCTCAAAAGTACCGAAGCCAACGATAGAAACCTTTTCGCCGCTTGCAAGAGCGTCTGTGATAGCGGAAACAACTGCATTTACAGCAGCCTCAGCATTCTTCTTAGTGAAGTCAGTTTTCTCAGCAACAACACTGATAAGTTCAGTCTTTGTCATATCTGTATCCTCCATATTCTTAAATTTTATAATTGCATTATATACCCTTTGTACGTATTTGTCAAGGAATTTGGGGAAAAATGACATTTCGACCGATACTACGGCATTCAGCAAGTTCGTTTTTATAGAAAACTACCATAGGATCTGGCTATTTTCCGTTAACGTGTTACACTGACGTTACAAGCGGTAATAAGGGAAAAACAGTTCATTCAGCGATGAGAGCACCGTTGTATTCGTCGATAGTAATAGTATCGCCGGCAGAAACGTTGCTTCCGATAATCTTCTTAGCGATCAAAGTCTCGACCTTACGCTGAATAAATCTTCTTAGCGGACGCGCGCCGAAGTTCGGGTCATAACCGTTGTCAACGATAAAAGTCTTGGCAGAATCGGTTATATTTATGCGTATATGCTTATCATCGAGACGTTTCTGAACGTCATTGAGCATAAGTTCGACAATGCCCATTATCTCGGACTTAGCGAGCGGCTTATAGAAGATTATCTCATCGAGACGGTTGAGGAACTCGGGACGGAACTGCTGTTTAAGCAGAGCCTCGACCTGAGACCTTGCCTCTTCGGTAATTTCGCCGTTCTCGCCGATACCCTCAAGGATATAGGGACTTCCGAGGTTAGAAGTAAGGATAATGATAGTATTTTTGAAATCGACAGTTCTGCCCTGAGAATCAGTGATACGGCCGTCATCGAGGACTTGCAGGAGAATATTGAACACATCGGGGTGAGCCTTTTCGATCTCATCGAAGAGAATAACGGAATACGGCTTGCGGCGGACTGCCTCAGTAAGCTGACCGCCCTCATCGTATCCAACGTATCCGGGAGGCGCACCGATAAGACGGCTGACGCTGAATTTCTCCATGTACTCACTCATATCAATACGAATCATATTGCGTTCGTCGTCGAAAAGGATTTCCGAGAGTGCCTTAGCGAGTTCGGTTTTGCCGACACCCGTAGGACCGAGGAAGAGGAAGGAACCGATAGGTCTGTCGGGTGCCTGAATACCCGCACGCGAACGGAGAATAGCCTCACTGACCTTAGTAACAGCCTCGTCCTGACCGATTACTCTCTTATGAAGGAGTTCATCAAGTCTGAGAACCTTTTCCTTTTCGCCCTCCATAAGCTTAGCAACGGGGATACCGGTCCAGCGGCAGATTATCTTAGCTATCTCGTCCTCTGTTACCCTGTCACGGAGCAGACGTTCACCTTTGAGGTCCTGTTCAGCCTGACGTTCACTTTCTTCGAGCTGTTTTTTCAGAGCCGGCATACGGCCGTATTCAAGCTCAGCGGCTTTGTTGAAGTCGTACTCACGCTTAGCCTTTTCGATTTCGCCGCCCATCTTTTCAATCTCCTCACGGAGTTTCTGAACTGACGAAATATCATTCTTTTCGTTTTCCCATTTAGCCTTCATAGCGTTGAACTTTTCACGCAGTTCAGAGAGTTCCTTCTGAATCTCGCCGAGGTGTTCCTGAGAGATACTGTCATTCTCTTTTTTGAGGGCAGTCTCCTCTATCTGAAGCTGAATCATTTTACGGTTTATCTCGTCGAGCTCAGTAGGCATAGAGTCCATTTCGGTACGTATAGTAGCGCAAGCCTCGTCGATTAGGTCGATAGCCTTATCGGGCAGGAATCGGTCGGTGATGTATCTGTTAGAGAGAACAGCGGCAGAAATAAGTGCATTATCGCTGATTTTTACACCGTGGAAAACCTCGTAACGCTCCTTTAGACCACGCAGTATAGAGATAGTATCCTCAACAGTCGGCTCATTGACCATAACAGGCTGAAAACGACGTTCAAGAGCGGGGTCTTTCTCGATATACTGGCGATATTCGTTAAGAGTAGTTGCACCAATGCAGTGAAGTTCACCTCTTGCAAGCATAGGCTTTAAGAGGTTGCCTGCGTCCATAGCACCGTCGGACTTTCCCGCACCGACAATAGTGTGAAGCTCATCAATAAACAGGAGAATCTGACCATTGCTGTTTTTTATCTCATTAAGCACAGCTTTGAGACGCTCCTCGAATTCACCGCGGTACTTCGCACCGGCAACAAGAGCACCCATATCGAGAGAGAACACCTTTCTGTCCTTCAGGCTGTCCGGCACATCTCCTGCAACGATACGCAGAGCGAGACCCTCTGCGATAGCAGTTTTACCGACACCGGGTTCACCGATGAGTACGGGGTTATTTTTGGTTTTACGTGAAAGGATACGGATAACGTTGCGAATCTCGCTGTCACGTCCGATAACAGGATCGAGCTTATTTCTGCGTGCGAGACCGACAAGCTCCTGACCGTATTTCGTGAGGACATCGTAGGTATCCTCGGGATTTTCATTAGTAACACGAGTATTGCCGCGCACCTCCATAAGTGCGGTAAGGAAGCGGTCGCGGTTTATATTGAACGACTGCATTACAGCAGAAACGTCTCTGTCTTTAGAATCCACGAGTGCTATCATGATATGTTCTACCGAGACGAACTCGTCCTTCATATTTTCAGCAATACCCTCAGCGACGGTAAGAACGCGGTCGCACTCAGCAGAAATGCCGATATTACTGCTTCTGCCGCTTCCTGTAACTTTCGGGAGCAGACTAATTTTCTTATCAGTCTCCCTGTCGAACATATCGGGGTCGATGTTCATTTTTTTGAGGAGCTGAGGGATAAGACCGTTTTCCTGTTTAACAAGTCCTGCAAGAAGATGAACCGGCTCTATGACGCTGTTTGACTGCATAACCGCAATACTCTGAGCCTTTCTGACTGCATCTATTGACCTCTGTGTATATTTCTCTGCATTCATAGCATAATCCTCCTTTCGCAGGGAACTCTCCCTGCATCTACATTTATATTATTATTATACTTCCGCCTGATAATACGCTACAATCTGTAGGTACTAAGCGTAGAAGCGGTCTTTTTTTCGAGTTCCTGAGCAACACTTCCGAAGCCGGAATGGTCGGCAAGAAAAGTTTTAATAGCAAAGTCGAGGTCTTTGATGTACTCAGCAATTGCCATTCCATCGTCCTCAATTATAATAGAGCGCGGCTTGCGGAGTCTTCGCACGAATTTTCCGGAACTAAGCTCACATTCGGGAAATTCTATCCCCATTTCCGCAAACCTGCCCCTTTCAAACTTTATCCTGTACAGGAAAAAGCTGTTGAACAGGTCAGTCAGCTGTTCGCTCTGTGTACGTATCTGCACACGCAAAGTCCCCACAAACTCCGAAGGTACGCGGTCAAGCTCGACCTTGTAGCTTATCGTCGGGCGGTACTTGTATTCAAGCGAAGTCCGCATCGTAAGCAGTGACGCTGAACGCTGATGCTGTGCGGAAATTATGCCGTCAACAATAGTTTCTATCGAGTCAAAAATCTCGTTCATGCGCATTTCGGGTGTAACACACGAAAGTTTCTCTGCAAGAATCTGATTTATCAATGCCGAACGGCTGATACCAAGTTTTCGGGCACGCTCATCGACCGCTTTTACGACTGCGTCCGACAGTGTTACTCCATAAATACTCTTTTTCAAACTCGTCGCCTCCTTCACATAAATTGTAGCACTAATTATATAACTTGTCAAGCATTTTATGTTTAAACGCTTGCAAGTTTTGGATTTTAAAAAAATGCACCTCTTACGAGGTGCGCTGCGGTCCGAACGTTAAAACGTCTTAGCACTGTGGACCGTGCCATAGATAAAAAGTTAAAATAAGTTATTGAGAATAGAAAACATGAAAAAATTACAAATGAAAGGGATTAGTTTTTTAAAAAAACATAATCAGTTTCTATGGCGAGCAGTTGAATCAATATCCAGTATCAAGCACATGAGAGGGGAGGGTACTTGATACCGAATACTAATTTTCTTCAAATGCTGTATTTATTATAGAGCAAACTCACCCACTTTTCAATATATATTTGTACACCAAACTATAAAAATATGTACTTTAGGGCCGTTTTTGCATATTTTTATTGTTAATTTTTTGTGAATTTGTTGTAGATATCTGCTTTGTTAATATTTAGTTAACATAATACTTTATTCATGCTTCCTCCACATACAGTGCACATTCTGTTTTCGATTGATTCAAAAAAGCTGTCGAAAGAATTACAGCAATTTTGAGTTTATTTGTTCCGTTCAACCGTAAAAATATTTTCTTCACATGAAACAGTATTACGCACATCCGTGCAGGTCATGTATATAAAAATTGTCAGACCCGCCTAAGTGGTCTGACAATTTTCATTTTTATAGGAAGGGGATATTTTCAGTTTCAGCTCTCGTATATCTTGTCGTCATACTTGAAGAATACGAGGTTTATCGTCATGTTGCCGTTGAGTGCACGAAGCTCGTCAATGAAACGCTTCTGGTCGATGTCTTCGTTTACGTCAACTGCGTAGATAAGCTCAAAAAGTGTTCCGAAATTTGTTGTCTTTACTCTTCTGAGCTTGTGGAAGTTTGTGTACTTGTTGAGTACAGGTTCAAATACTCCCTGATAATCGAGGTTTTCGGGTATTGTTATTTTCAGTGTCATGTGACGTGAACGGCTTCCGCCATAGTTTATCTCCGAAAGTACGAACATCACTATTCCAAGTACTACGAAGAATACAAGTGCAAATCCGATGTAGCCGATTCCGCACGCTACTCCTGTTGCCATTGCATAGAAAATGTACGCTATGTCCTTCGGGTCGCCCGCGACGCTTCGGAATCGCACAAGTGTGAATGCTCCGGCTAATGTCAATGCTCCGGCTGTGGAGTTGATGAGAAGCAGTATCAGTGCGATTATCGCCGGAAGCATTATCATTGTCATGACGTAGCTTTGCGAATAGCCTTCCTTGCGGTGGGTGATGATGTAGATGAGACTTATGAGGAAGCCGAGTACAAGTGCCGCTCCGACACAGAGGAAGAATTCCCCTGCCCCTATCTGCGCTACACTGGCAGCTGAGCTGTCAGTGAATATACTCGATGAGTCCTCGCTGTACCTCGAGAGAACATTCCCGAATAGGCTAAATGATGCTAACATGATTCATACGCTCCTGTTCATTAATATACTGTTGTTTACTACCGATATTCCTGAAATGTATATACGGCTGTTCTGTGCCACTTCTTCTTTGATGTGGTTCATATACGCTTTGCCGTATTTAGAAAAACTCGTTTTGTATATCTGGAGCTCTGAAAGTTTGTTTATCAGCCATTCCGGCATTGAATCCGATACCTTGACTTCCATGAGACGCTGGTCTTCACGGATTATCTGGTTGCCGTAGCTTTCGCAGTCAAGTCCGAGGTCGTATCTGCGGTCGGTTATCTTGCGGTCAAATGTCAGGCGGAAATCGCTGTTGTCCTTGCCGAAGAACGCTTCACGCTGATAGCTGATGTACTGCTTGGGCGATACAGGATAGTGGTCGAGAAATGCGTCTATCTCATTGAATACCTGCGTTGTTATGTATTTGCTTGACTCAGGCTTCCTGCGTGTCGCGAGATATTCATCACTCTCTGCAAGTGTCATTGATACACGTCTCTTTGTTACGATGCCGCCTATCTTCTTCTTTATCTCAAGAAATACAAGCGAATCAGGCGATGCCGGCGAGTAGTAACTGCGAAGTCTTATCTTTTCCTTGTAGTAAGGCTTAGAGAGTGACTCGCGGATAAGAAAATCGTCCGGTGTATCGTAGTAAATATTGTATATGCCGTACTCTTTACCGCCTACGCAGTATTTGTCAGGTTCCATATACTTGTGTATCTCCTTTATGAGTTCTTCATACTGTCTCATATCGAGGAGAAATTTTATCTCTTTTCTTGCAAAAGTATTGATAGCCATAACATCGTGACTGCGTCAACGCCTTGAGAGGGGGGTCCTGCTGCCGCGCCACTTTCAACTCCTTTCGTGTTTTTCTGATGTTATTATATTATTCGTGTCTTAAAATAATCTTAAAGTTTTCCTTATAAATTGGAATGTATCTGAATGCCATGTGATAATTTGTAGGAATTTTTCAGCTTATGAGCGTTTTTCTCATGTTCACAAGGTCATATACGTCAAGCACTCCGTCACCGTCAAGGTCGTAGCGTTTCAGCTGTTTTGCTTCTGCGCCGTGTGACTTATCGCCTAAAAGATAACGGCTGAATGTTACAAGGTCGGAAACTTTCAGCGGCTCTTTTTCCGGTGTTTCCGCTGTAGTTGTTGTCGTTGCGGAAGTCGTTGTTGTCACAATATCAGGCACCTGCGGTATATTTCCTTGCAGGTACTTGTCAAGCACATCTGCCCAGTATTCGCCCATTTCCTTATAGCCTTCGTTGTTAGGATGTACGCCGTCGAAAAGCTGAGTTTTCACGTCGGTCACAACTTCGTCTATCCTTGCATAATGCAGCCTTGACGCGGTGGAGCTCATAGCATCGTTTATCGCTCTTTTATTAATAAGAGCCACAAGGTTTGCGTTGTATATCTTCCATGTGCGCTCTATGCTTGCGAGAGCCTCCTCGTCGCTGTACTGGGTCTGCCAGTCGGCGGAGTGGCGGTAATTGCCGAACCAGTCGTATACCTCCGGACGGTTGGGGTCAAGTTCGGGTATCGTTGTCACAAATACTGCCGTAGTCTCAGGTGTGTTTTCGAGAATATAATCAACAAGCATTCCGAGGTCTTTTATGTTTTCGTCCATGTCGTGATTGTCGATTATATTGTTCGTGCCTATCTGCAATGTTACGATATCCGGCTTAGTTTCGGCGAGGCAGTTGGTCTCTTTCAGAGTTTCAAGTATACCGTTTCTGCCCGGATATGCTGATATCGCGTATCCGCTGTAGCCGGTATTTCCATTGTCAAACTCAAAGCTCTCACCGGTATTTTCATCCTTGTATGTGGGAGTGTAGCCCTCCCCTTTTGCGCCTACCATGTCTATATCATAGCCTTTTTTCGTAAGCTCTTTGTATATGAACTTTCGGTAGGAGCCTTCGTACTCCGGTACATATCCGTCTGTTATGGAGTCGCCGATGCACATTATTTTTACTTTCTTTTGTGTCTCTTTCGCAGTTTCCTCAGCATATACCCTGTACGGAACCGCTGTTGCCGCTATCGCACATGCCGATACTGCGGTTATTATTTTTTTCATGTTTTCACCTCAATGTTCGCGCGTGACATTGTTTATCTCTGTCATGATTTATGATATCACACCGCCTAAAAAATGTCAATCGAAACACCCCCATTTATGTAAAAGATAGCAAAAAAACGTCTCCCATAAGGGAGACGCCGCAATTTTTGGTTAATATATCAGTTTGACCTCGTTACCTGTGCATAAAGACATTTCAGCGGGTCGGCTGTTGTAGTTGAGCCATCACCTATCCATACTTCTACTGTTGATGCATTGTCTTTTCGGTAGCCAACATACCAGCGGTTGAAATTCTTTCCGTTTATATCTGACTTGCTCTTTATCTTCCGCTTTATGTCAGGATTGGTACTATAAAACTCGCTCTTCTTGTTCAGCGCATCACAGAAATCCTGTATGCCCGCATCAGTAGGAGTCCATACATTTCCGCTTCCGTCAGTCTTGCCTGCTCCGTCAAGATATGCCACTACTACAAGGTCGTATGTATGATTCGATATCTCGTCAAGCTTTGTTATCGCAGAAGACACATTGCCTCCGTCATAATAAAACGAATCGTTGAGGTCATCTTCTGTAAGTATCAGGTCCATTACCTGCGTGTGTATGTCCTTTGCACTTGAAACGTCCGCCGCACGCTTCGATTTCTTTACATATCCAATCATCGTCGGCACAAGTATTGCCGCAAGTACTCCAATTATAGCTATTACTACTATAAGTTCAATAAGCGTAAAACCATTCTTTTTTGTGTTTGTCATAATAACACCTCCGTATTTTGTCAGATCAACTTATCAAACGTTTGAAATTACTTACTGTATTAATAATATTATAACTCAAAAATAACCATTTGTCAATAGTTTGTGAATATATCGTTGATAAATTATTAATACTGGTATATAGTCTGTCTATCATCTGATATGTCTGACTATCAATATTTTATACATATTGTATATATAATCACCGTTTATCCTATTCTGATAATTATCCGCTGACTTCCGGCTGAAAAACTTTTTTTCTTCAATTATTGCCTTTTTATTTTTTATATGTTATAATGTGTAGTATACTTATTTGAATCCCATATCTACAGGAGTGATAGCATGAAAATGGATCCGTTTCTCATAAAATCGCTGCTCAATACAGCTAATAACGTCGTCAACAAGGCTGCTGACAGTCACGAGAAAAAACTCGACAGAGAAAAAGAACTCGCTCTTGAACAGGAGCAGACTAAACGTGCCATGCTCCAGGAAGAAGAAAAACTCCGCAAAGAGGCTGATGAACTCCGCAAAAAACGTCAGGCTCACCCTATTAATACTAAGTGCTCAGGCTGTACTGCCGATATGAAAATAGACAGAAAACAGGGTCTCGTCATCTGTCCGTACTGCGGTCACACCGAACCTCTCGACCCTGTTCATCATTACAACGAAATGCTCGACGGTGACCCTAATGAACTTATACATAATATGAAAACTCAGCTTGACATAAAGTCCAAAAAAGCTCAGGACTCCGCACATATGTCTATGCCTAACAACAAAATGACCGCTTCAAGCCGTCTCAGAAAAGCTACCGCGTCAGACAAAGCCGCTTTAGATGAAGAACCGGTCATCAATAAGGTCGTTTCTTCTATCAGCTCAGCCGCTAAGTCCGTTGACGCTAAACCTGTCGAACAGTATGCTAAAAATAAGATAAGCGGTTACATTCTCCCGGCAATTTCCCTTGTCTGCGGTATCATCGCTATGATTTCCTGCGGTGTGTTCATTATCCCTGAACTCGCCGGTCTAATTACAGGTATTATCCCGATTTTAAGCAGCAAGTCAAAAAATTATAAGTTCAGCCGCGTTATCTCTATAGTCGGCTTCCTTATGAGCCTTTCCTCTGTTGCTATCCTGCTGCTTTCAATCTTTATTCTCAAAAAATAAAAATATGCCGGACTTTTTTTCAAGTCCGGCATTTTTAAAAGCCTGTTTTCACATTAAGGCACCGCGGACGTACAAGTTTGTACGTTCTTTTTTATTTCTCAGAACAAAACTCAACCTTCTCGCCGTTGAGTATCATGTTTGTCGTTCTTACTGCACACATCTTTCCGCACATCGAACAAGTGTGACGCTCGGATACAGGTGTACTCTCATAGTACGCTCTTGCCTTGTCAGGGTCGATGCATATCTTGAACATCTCCTCCCAGTCAAGCGCGTGACGCGCTTCTGCCATCTTGTTGTCGATGTCTCTTGCATTCGGTATCCCCTTTGCAATGTCTGCTGCGTGTGCGGCTATCTTGCTTGCCATTATTCCTTCCTTTACGTCAGCTGCGTCCGGCAGACGAAGATGCTCGGCAGGTGTTACATAGCAAAGGAAGTCTGCTCCGTTTGCTGCTGCTATCGCTCCGCCTATTGCTGATGTGATGTGGTCGTAGCCGGGGGCAATGTCTGTTACGAGTGGTCCGAGTACATAGAAAGGGGCATTGTGGCAGATACGCTTCTGAAGCTTCATATTTGCCGCTATTTCGTTCATTGCCATGTGTCCGGGTCCCTCTATCATGACCTGAACATCCTTTGCCCACGCTCTCTCTGCAAGTGCACCAAGCTCGATAAGCTCGGATATCTGTCCTGCATCTGTTGCATCGTCTATACAGCCCGGACGAAGTGCATCACCAAGACTGATGGTTACGTCGTATTCCCTGAGAATGTCAAGTACCTCATCGTAGTACTCATAGAAAGGATTCTCGTTGTTAGTCATCATCATCCACGCAAAAAGGAGTGAACCTCCGCGTGATACTATGTTCATCTTTCTCTTGTCACGCATGAACGCTTCTACTGCGCGGCGGTTGATTCCTGCGTGGATAGTCATGAAGTCTACGCCTTCCTCTGCGTGCGCTCTTACTACCTTGAGGAAGTCCTGTGCTGTTATCTCAAGAAGGTCCTTCTCAAGATAGCCTATTGCATCGTACATCGGTACTGTTCCTATCATTGCCGGCGACTTTTCAACAAGTGCTTTGCGGAATGTGTTGGTCTTGCCGTAGTTGCTAAGGTCCATTATCGCCTCTGCACCGTACTTGATAGCCATATCGACCTTGTCCATCTCCAAGTCATAGTCATTCTTATCACCGGATATTCCAAGGTTTACGTTTATCTTCGTCCTCATGCCGGTACCGATTCCCTCGGGTGATATCGACTTGTGATTGATGTTGCAGGGAATCGCTACCTCGCCCTTCGCTATCAGCTCGCGGAGTTTCTCAATGTCGATGTGCTCCTTCTCTGCTACTATCTTCATTTCGGGTGTGATTATCCCCTTCTTCGCTGCTTCCATCTGTGTGCTGTATTCTCTCATTGGTTTTATTCCTTTCGTGGTTGGATTTGTTTATTCTTTCAGAATTCCCTGCATTTACCTGCTGAGCAGATAGCCGTGGTCAAGCGGTCCGCTGCCTTTTCCAAGGTCAAGCATTGCCGAAAGTGCTCCGGATATGTACTCCTTCGCAGCTTCTATCGCTTCTGCAAGAGAAAGTCCCTTTGCAAGTCCCGACGCTATAGCGCTCGATAATGTGCAGCCTGTGCCGTGTGTATTCGGGTTGTCGATTCGTTTTCCCTTGAACCACTGCTTGCTTCCGTCGGGGCAGTATAAATAGTCACTTGCGTCGTTTATCATGTGTCCGCCCTTGCATAACGTCGGACAGCCGTACTCCTCAGTTATCACCTCAGCCGCTCTTTCCATGTCCTCCGCTGTCTTTATATCAATTCCCGATATCAGCTCTGCTTCGGGAATATTCGGCGTTATCAGCGCTGCCATCGGGAAAAGCAGTCTCTTTACTGCTTCATATGCGTCTCCCGAGCTCAGCTTTGAGCCGCTCGTTGCTACTGCTACTGGGTCTACTACGATGTTTCCGGCTTTCCAATAGGTAAGACGGTCGGCTATCGTTTCGGCTATCGCTGCCGACGACACCATGCCTATCTTTACTGCGTCAGGTCGGATATCGCTGAATACCGCGTCTATCTGCGCTGCTACAAACTCCGGAGGTGTGTCGAGTACTCCTGTAACTCCGGTCGTATTCTGCGCTGTCAGTGCTGTTATCACACTCATCGCGTATACTCCGTTACAGGTCATCGTCTTGAGGTCTGCTTGTATACCCGCTCCGCCTGATGAATCGCTTCCGGCTATCGTCAGTGCGGTGTACTTGCGCTCGTCTGCGCTCATAAGCCTATCCCCTCCTCTGCCTTGCGTCTCAGGTGAGCTGCTGCCGATTTCACGTCGTCTTCTGCAAATATCGCTGATACTACCGCTATCCCGCGGTATCCGCAGCCTTTTATCTCATCTACGTTTTCTGCGGTTATTCCGCCTATCGCCGCTATGGGAAGTCCCATGCACGACGCTATCTCACGCAACTGCGCAGGTGTTATTCGTATCGCATTCTTCTTCGTCGGTGACGGAAATACTGCGCCGACTCCAAGATAATCAGCTCCTGCTTTCTCCGCCTCAAGTGCCTGCTCTACCGTTTTAGCTGTCGCGCCGATGATGAAGTCCGCTCCCGCTATTCGCCTTATCTCCGCTACCGGTGCGTCCTCTATGCCGACGTGCACTCCGTCTGCACCGCTCATAAGTGCTGCCTTGTAGTTGTCGTTGATTATCAGCGGTGCGCCGTATCTGTGGCATATTTCCACAAGCGGCTTCGCTGTTTCAGCAAGAGTTTCTGTGTCCATATTCTTCTCGCGCAGCTGTATGCACGTTGCTCCGCCTTGCAGCGCAAGCTCTACCTGCTCCGCAAGGTCTCTGCCTTTAAGACAATCCCTGTCCGTTATCGCGTAAAGAGTGAGCATTTCGGGTCTGAATCTCATTCGCTGTCACTCTCCTTTCTGAATCTTTCAAGGTATTCTTCGGGGTCTGCACAGGTCATCAAGCCGCTCATCACACACGCTCCTGCCGCTCCCGCTGAGCGCACAAGGCTGTAATTTCCGCTGCATACCCCTCCTATCGCGTAAACCGGTATGTTTACCGCTGCACAGGTCTTTTTAAGGAATTCAAGTCCGCGCGGTGGAAGTCCTTTTTTGCAGTCGGTGGGGAAAACGTGTCCCGCTGTTATGTAGGTCGCTCCGAGCGCCTCCGCTTCCTCAGCCTCCTCCGGCGAGTGCACTGACGCTCCGAGTACTGCGAAATCGCCTTTCTCTTCGTCGGTCATCTCCCTCAGCTTCGCAAGCGGCATATGAAGTCCGTCTGCTTTCAGCTCTGCCGCTATGTCCGCATAGCTGTGCAGTATACACGGTACGCCGTACTGCATACATATCATCTTCGCCTGTATCGCAAGCTTTTTGTAGTCCTCCGGCGGAATATCCTTCTCTCGCAGTACTACCGCTTTCGGCTTCGCTGCCGCTATCCTGCCAAGTCTCACAAGAAATTCTTCACCGCATATCGTCCGGTTTGTTATGCATATTATCTCACACATAGAGGTAATCGTTAAGCACCGGCTGGAGACCTTCGCCCGACATATCATCATACATCTTTTTAAGGCTGCGTCCGTCACTTATCTCAAATTGCTCGTCTCCCGCTTCGTCATTCTCCTTTCCGGTATATTTGCTTTCGTGGTCGCCTATGCCGGTCGATACTCCGGCTGATATCTTCGTTGCCGCTATCTTTACTATTCCATTGCGGAAACTCTCACTCTCACGCGAGGATACCGTTATTCCGCAGAATGGCAGGAATATCCTGTATGCACATAGTACCTGACAAAGCTGCTTTTCATGCACGTCAAGCGGATTTATCTTCTCATTGTTTACAATCGGACGAAGCCGCGGACATGACAGCGATATCTCTGCGTGCGGATACTTGCGCTGTAACATATATACGTGCAGCGCACTCGCAAGCGCGTCCTTGCGGAAATCTGACAGTCCGAGCAGTGCTGAGCACGCTATTCCTCTCATGCCCGCCATAAGTGCACGCTCCTGCGCTTCAAAACGGTATGGGTACACTCGCTTGTGTCCCATGAGATGCAGCTGCTCATAACGTGTGCTGTCGTAGGTCTCCTGAAATACTGTTACGTAGTCTACTCCGCATTCGTGAAGGTAGCGGTATTCGTCCGTGTTTACCGGGTATATCTCTATGCCCACAAGCCGGAAATACTTCCTCGCGAGCTTGCACGCTTCACCGATATACTCTACACTGCTCTGTGCACGGCTCTCGCCCGTCAGTATCAGTATCTCCTCCATGCCGCTTTCAGATATTACCTTCATCTCATGCTCTATCTGCTCCATGCTGAGCCTCATGCGGCGTATGTCGTTATAACAGTTGAAGCCGCAGTATACGCAGTAATTCTCGCAGTAATTGGCTATGTACAGCGGTGTGAACAGGTACACTGTGTTGCCGAAATGCTTCTGCGTTTCAAGTCTCGCTCTCTGCGCCATCTGTTCAAGAAACGGCTCTGCTGCCGGCGAGAGAAGTGCCTTGAAGTCCTCAACTGTACAGCTATCGTGTCTCAGTGCACGCAGTACGTCTGCGGCTGTGTACTTGCTGTAATCATAATTATCCATCTCAGAAATGACCTTCCCGCGTATATCCGAGTTTATCTGCTCCATTCCTTCCATGTATGCCATGTGGTCTGTTCGCGATGTCGGGTCATTCTCAAGACGGTGCTTCTTTTCAAGTGCGGCTTCGGACAGTTTTTCCGAGTCCACAAAATAATTGTTGTCCATTTGTTTTCCTTCTTTTTTATGTATAAAGTTAAAATCAGAATTGCAGGGGCGCATTCCATGCGCCCGGTGCAGCTTCGGCTGCACCGTATTTCACTCGGTTTTAATCGTGCAAAAATCCCGTGAGTGTGTCCGACGGCGACGCTCCGCGGGTAAGTACTCGTCCGAGTCCTGAGAGATATGCCTTTCTTCCGGCTTCTATCGCCTGCTTGAACGCTTCTGCCATTACAGGAAGGTCGCCTGCTGTCGCTAATGCCGTGTTAGACATTACTGCCGCTGCTCCCATTTCCATCGCTTCACACGCCTGTGAGGGTCTGCCTATTCCTGCGTCTACTATTATCGGAAGGTCTATCTCGTCTATCAGTATCTGTATGAAGTCCTTCGTTGCAAGTCCCTTGTTTGAGCCTATCGGCGACGCAAGCGGCATTACTGATGCTGCTCCCGCATTTACAAGGTCACGCGCAAAGTTGAGGTCGGGGTACATATAAGGCATTACCACAAACCCTTCCTTCGCAAGTATCTCTGTCGCCTTGACTGTTTCATAGTTGTCAGGCAGAAGATACTTTGAATCACGCATTATCTCTATCTTTACAAAATCGCCGCAGCCAAGTTCTCGCGCAAGACGCGCTATACGCACAGCTTCTTCCGCATTTCTCGCTCCTGATGTGTTGGGAAGAAGGGTTACTCCCTTCGGGATATAGTCGAGTATATTCTCACTCTCGGCTGTGTTCGCTCTGCGCACTGCAAGCGTTATTATCTCCGCTCCGGCATATTTTACTGCCGCTTCTATAAGGTTCAGTGAGTACTTTCCTGAGCCAAGTATGAAACGTGAACTGAACTCTCTGCCGCCTATCACAAGTTTATCTTCATTCATGATATCTTCTCCTTATACGTCGTATTCTTCCGCGATGATACGTATCACCGCATGGGCTTCGTGTCCGGCACATACTAATACCCGCGATGATACAAGCCCCATTCCGTCAGCTACGTCGCTGACTCCGTCTCCGCTAAGGTAAAACCGCTTCATTACCCTCCGCGTTTTTATAGTGTTCGCAGTTCCTATCCCTGCCATTCCTGAACCTGATACAAGATACTTCTCAGGCATTTTTTCCAGTACTGTGTTAACTAACATCGCTTTCTGGTCAGCTTTGTCAAATGCCTCGCAGATTATGTCTTCTCCGCTGAGAAGCTCAGGTATATTCTCCTCTGTAAGCTTTACGCTGTCTCTGCGTATCACGCAGTACGGCGCTATGCGCGATAATGTATCATAAAGCGCGTCCGCCTTGTACTCGCCAAGCTGTTCAGGAAAATACTGCTGTCGGTTCAGGTTCGATATGTCCACTCTGTCAAAGTCGATTATGTGCAGTCTGCCTACTCCTGCCCTCGCAAGCGCTATCGCGATATTTGAGCCAAGTCCGCCCAGTCCGCATATAGCTGCACTCGCTGACGCAAGCTTCTTTTGCAGCTCTGCTCCGTGCCGCTCTTCAAGTGCGCGATACATCTCCTCCCTTGTGGGCATCGCCATATCAGCCGCCTCCTACAAATCGTACCACTTCAAGGTGGTCGCCCTCAAACAGCGTTGTCGTTGTGTACTGGTCCTTCGGTACTATAGACTCGTTCAGCTCAACTGCTACTCGCTGTTCGCCGTATCCAAGCTCTTTCAGCACCTCTGCTACTGTCATTCCCCTGAAGTCATACTCTTTGCCGTTTATCGTCAGCATAGTCTCTCCTCCTTATCAAAAAGCGGCTCCCTTTCGGCAGCCGCAAATAAACTTTGTTCTGCTCCCTACGTTGGCATTATCCAAATCAGGTTACGGGTCGAAGGTCTCGCCTTCCTCTCAGCCTGCTCCACAAGCTCCCCTGCAACTGTTATTATAGCATATGTATTTCAGAAAATCAAGTGTTTTTATCTCTTACTCCTTAAAAGTGTCAAGCAGTTCGTCTATCTCCGACCGCTTTGCAAGTCCGTCAGAAAAAGTCGTCGCTCCGCCGCAGGCTGTACCAAGCAGCAGCGCTTTGTCGTAACCGTCAGCCATGCCCGCTACAAATCCTGCAAGCATTGAGTCTCCGGCTCCAACTGAGTTTTTGACCTCGCCCGAAAACGCTTTCTGACGGTGTACCCTTCCGCTCTCGTCAAGCAGTATCGCTCCGCGCTCTGCCATGGATACAAGTACGTTCACTGCTCCCATTTCACGCAGTTTCTCCGCATATTTCACAATGTCGTCGTCAGTCTTGAGCTCCGCTCCGAACATCTCTCCAAGCTCTACATCATTCGGTTTTATCAGGAACGGACGATACTTGAGCACGTTGAGAAGCAGGTCGCCTGTCGCGTCTACCACGCATCGGATATTCTTTCCCGCAAGATGCGCAAGTATACGCTCGTATATGTCCGACGGAAGCGTTTTCGGTATACTTCCGGCAAGTATCAGGGTATCCCCCTCGCTGAGACGGTCAAGCTTCCGGAATAACTCGTCTATCGCCTTTTCGTCTATATCGGGTCCCTGTCCGTTCAGCTCGGTCTCTATACCTGTCTTTATCTTGACATTTATCCGCGAATTTCCTTTCTCAAGGCGGACAAAGTCTGCCTCGATACCCATTGAGCATACTCCGCGCTCTATCGCTATTCCCGTGAATCCTGCCGTGAAGCCAAGTACTATAGAACGTACTCCAAGTTCTGCAAGTACTGCCGATACGTTTATTCCCTTGCCGCCTATAAACATAGTCTCGTACTCCGAACGGTTCACTCCGCCCTCTTTCAGTCCGCTTGTGTGTACTACATAGTCTATCGCGGGGTTGAATGTTACTGTGTATATCATCTTTTTGCCTCCTGCGCTTCCTCAGCGCCATTCTATGTTCGAGATTTTTACCTGATGCGCTCCGGCTGACGCGCTTTCTCCTATGTTTCCAAGCTGGAATTTAAGGTCAACCGTCATGTCTTTGTCAAACTCTACTGCGTATCCACACCTCAGCGGCTCTTTTCCTATGTGGATAGTCTCGCTCAGATACCGCTCGTAACTGCTGTCCTCAACTGTTACCGTCATGTCACGCTCTGCCGTCGATGTTACGTCAAATGAAAGATTATACGTATTTCCCGCTTTCACTTCCTGTGCACGGATAAGTCCCATTACTGCGTATTCAAGCTCGCCTACGTTTTTGATATCAAACACTGAACAGCCGTCCATGTTAGAGAGTCCTGCATCTGAACCCTCGGTATATAGTCCGAGCGGACGCGATGTTTGCAGTGTCGGAGTGAAACTGCCTCTGTCATACACCCTTACATAGTCAATGTCAAAGTGCTTTTCGCCTGACGCAAATGTTTCAGGGTCGGCATAGATACGGTCTATTCCGTCAAAATGTCCGCCTACTGCAAGGTTCAGTATAATATAGAAATTCTGGTCAAACGGTGCAGGGAATCTGCGGTTTACCGTGTTCCATTCCCTCTGCGTACTGTAGAGTATATCGTCTACGTACCAGCGTATCTCGCCGCTCTCCCATTCGACTGCGTAAGTGTGCCAGTCCTCCGATGACTCTCCCGTCGGGAAGTTGTAGTCATTCGTGAGATACGCATTATTCGGCCACACGTCACCAAAATGCACTGTTCCGCATACCTTTTCCGGTAAACTGCCCCAGCCTTCCATTATGTCTATTTCTCCCGACGCTGCCCAGCCGCCGTAGACACTGTCCTCCGGCAGCATCCATATCGCCGGCCATAGCGTCCTGCCGGAATCACAGCGTGCGCGTACCTCTATGCGTCCGCCGCAAGCTGAGAATTTATGCTGCGTATTCAGCCGCGCTGATGTGTAGTCGAATGTGCCTTCCTCGGTCTCCACCGTCTCCTTGCGTGCCGCTATCGTCAGTATTCCGTCATGTACCGTCGCATTCCTGTTTGTGTAAAACTCCTGCTCGTTGTTGCCCCAGCCGTATGCAACGAAATTGCCGCTCTCGTCACGCTTCCAGTTGCCGATATCGTAGTTCCACTTGTCTATATCAAGCGTGTCGCCGTCAAATTCGTCGCTCCATATAAGCTCGTTTTCACTATCGCTCTTCACTCCGAGAAGGAAATCGCTGAGTTCTTTCAGTTCTTTTGCTGACGCCGTTTTACGGGCATTTACCATGTCAAACGCGTCTACCACTCCGTCGCCGTTGTAGTCCATTTCAACCAGCTCTTCCGATGACACCGTGAATGGGAATGCTGCCGCTGCTATCGCCCCAGCCGCAATTACTGCTGCCGCTTTAAAGTGTTTCATCTGCCGCCTCCTTACATTTTTTATTATAATACCACATTAATGAAAAAATGTAAATAGCACTTGAAATCCATATGAAAATGTGGTATACTGTATATGAAATCGTTACCATATAAGAGGTGATATGATGAATATTTCTGAATTCGCTAAAATCGCAGGCGTCTCCAAGTCCGCAGTCAGTCGCTATTTCAATGACGGCTACCTCAGCCAGGACAAACGTGAAAAAATCGAAGCCGCTATCGAAAAAACCGGCTATTCGCCAAGCCTTTCCGCCCGCTCTATCCGCACCCGCGTGACAAAACTCGTCGGCGTTATTCTGCCTAAGCTGTCAAGCGAAAGCTCTGCACGTGTGACGGAGGGCATAAGCGCGGTACTCAGCGAATACGGCTACGAACTCCTCCTTGTCACTACCTCCAACAATTACCACAAGGAAATTGAGTCTCTTGAACTATTCCGTCAGAACCGCGTTGACGGTGTCATTCTGCTGTCTACCATTTTCACCAACCTCCACAAGGCTGTTCTCGCTAAAATGCGCGTTCCGGTCATTCTCGTCGGTCAGAACCTCAAAGGCTTTAATTGCGTATGCCACGACGACTACGGTGCCGCCAAAAGCCTGACCCAACTCATGCTCGCAAAAGGCGCTGTATGTCCGGCTTATATAGGTGTCGACCCCGAAGATAAGGCTGCCGGCGACTCCCGCCGCAGAGGCTTTGAACGTGCCGTTCTGCAAGCAGGTCTCGAACTGCGGAAGGAGTTCTCCGAAATTGCCGATTTTACCATTGATTCAGGCTACGAAAAAGCACGAAAGCTCCTCTCCGGCAGAAAGCTTCCCGACTGTATTTTCTGCGCAACCGACAGTATCGCAGTAGGCGCAATGCTATACTGCCGTGAAGCCGGCATCCGTATCCCCGACGATATCATGATTGCCGCGGTCGGCGACAGCAAAATAGGCAAAATCGCTGCCGTCCCCATCACTACGGCACATCTCCATTACCGTACCGCTGGCAGTGAAGCAGCTAAAATGCTGCTGTCCGCTATCAAAGACCCCTCCCTGATTCCGCGTATGCTTCAGCTCGATTATTACATCGTTGAGCGCGAGTCAACCGAAAAGCATGAAACTGTGTGAAACCAACTGAATGTCATTGCCTATTTCTGATATATCGCCAATAGACTTTTTGTTCAGTACGTGATATAATAAAGGCACAATATGAAATCAATACCACACCAAGTATGAAACGAATTTGCTTTAAAGGAGATGTGTTTATGGATTACAGAAAATGTGCTTCAGAAATACTCACTGCTCTCGGCGGTAAAAATAACCTCGCGAGTGCTGCTCACTGTGCAACTCGTCTGCGTCTCGTTATCGCCGACAACGCTAAGGTGCAGAAAAGTACACTTGAGAATATCGACGGTGTTAAGGGTGTTTTCGAGGCTGCCGGACAGCTTCAGATTATTATCGGTACCGGCACCGTTAACAAGGTTTACGACGAATTCATCGCTCTCGCCGGTGTAGAGGCTGCTTCTAAGGACGACGTTAAAAAAGCTGCCGCTTCACAGGCTCCGTGGTACAAAAGGGCTATCAAGACCCTCGGCGATATCTTCGTACCTATCATTCCCGCTATCGTCGCTACCGGTCTGCTGAACGGTCTGCTCGGCGGTTTGCAGCGTGCTTACCCCGATATCGCTGATTCCTATTTCTACGGTCTGCTCAATATCTTCTCAAACGCTGCTCTCGTTTTTCTCCCTATCCTCATAGCTGTCAGTGCTGCTAAAATCTTCGGCGGCAATATCTACCTCGGTGCAGTTATCGGTATGATCATGATTCACCCCGACCTCGTCAATGCGTGGTCTGCCGGCGGCGGTGCTGAAACGTCAACGCTGTGGTCGTGGTTTGGTCTCTGGAATATTCAGAATACCGGCTATCAGGGTCACGTTATCCCCGTTATTATCGCGGTATTACTCCTGTGCACCCTCGAAAAAAAGCTGCATAAGATAGTCCTCGAAACCTTCGACCTCTTCGTCACTCCCCTCGTTTCGGTACTCGTTACCGCTTTCTTCACTATGACCGTTATTGGTCCCGTATTCTCTCAGCTCGAAACATGGGTCCTCGACGGCGCTAAGTGGCTTATCGCTCTTCCGCTCGGTATCGGCTCTTTCGTTATGGGCGGAGTTTACGCTCCGACCGTTGTAGCCGGTGTTCATCATATGTACAATGCTATCGAACTCGCTATGATTGCCGATAACGGCAAAAATACGTGGATGCCTATCGCAACTGCTGCTAATGTTGCTCAAGGTGCAGCCGCTCTCGCTGTTGCTTTCAAGTCACGCAACAAGAAAACCCGTTCAATGGCTTTCCCCGCTTCTCTTTCCGCTTTCATGGGTATCACTGAACCCGCTATCTTCGGTGTGAATGTTCGCTACGGCAAGCCTCTCATCGCCGGTATGGCAGGCGGTGCGTGCGGTGCTATGGTCGCTTCTGTTATGAAGGTCTACGCTACCGCTAACGGTGTTACCGGTCTATTCGGTTTCCTTATCACTACCGACTCTTTCTTCGGCTATCTGCTTACTATGATAGTCGCTTCTGTTGTCGCTTTCACTCTCTCTTTCATTCTCTTCAAGGACGAAAAAACCGAGAATTCCAACACTGATACCAAGTCAGGCGACAACTCCACCGAATCCTTCGACGATAACTGCGTTTACTCACCTCTAAAGGGAAATGTCATTGCACTGAAAGATGTCCCCGATGAGACTTTCGCAGCTGAGGTACTCGGTGTCGGCGCTGCTGTTGAACCTTCTGAGGGTATCGTAAAAGCTCCCGCTGACGGCGAGGTAAGTACCATTTTCGACACTAATCACGCTGTCGGTCTAACCCTCGACAACGGCATGGAAATACTCATTCACGTCGGCATTAATACTGTTGAACTCGGCGGCGAAGGCTTTACAGGTCATGTCGCTGAAGGTGACAGAGTAAAACGCGGTCAGACCCTTATCACCTTCGATAAGGCTTTCATCGAAAGCAAGGGCTATCCCACTGTGACCCCCGTTATCATCACTAACCCTGACGATTATTCCGTTATCTCACCCGCTGTCAACGGTAATATCGACTTCCTCGGCAAACTCATTACTACTCAGAAGGGCTGATGCTTATGAATAATAACTGGCGGCAAAAACTCCACCTCGAACCAGTCAGCGGCTGGCTGAATGACCCTAACGGTCTGTGCTTCTTCGGCGGATATTACCACGTTTATTTTCAGTATTCGCCGGACAGTCCCTTCGGCAGCGGCGATAAATGCTGGGGGCACTGGCAGAGTCCCGACCTCCTGCACTGGTCGTTTACCGGAATCGTCCTCCGTCCCGATATTCCCGAGGACAGAAACGGTGTTTACTCCGGCTGCGCTCTCCCCGCAGGCGACGTACTGCACCTCTTTTACACCGGTAACGTCAAAGAAGACGGTGACTACGACTACGTCTCCTCCGGCAGAGCGGCTAACGTTATAACTGTCTCCACACGCAATGGTCTCGATATGAGCGCGAAAAAAGTCCTGCTTCGCAATCGCGACTACCCCGACTACTGCTCTTGTCACGTCCGCGACCCGAAAGTATGGCGCGACGGCAATACCTATCGTATGGTGCTCGGTGCGAGAACTCTCAGCGACAATGGCTGTGTACTGTTTTACTCCTCAGCCGACCTCGTACACTGGAAGTTCGATAAAGTGGTCAGTACTAATAATTTAGGCTATATGTGGGAGTGTCCCGATTATTTCACGTTCGGCGGCAATGAATACCTCAGTATCTCGCCGCAGGGTGTTCCGCACGAAAAATTCCGCTTTCAGAATGTTTACAGCTCCGGATACCTTTTTATGAACAACGACACCTATTCCGAGTGGGACTGCGGTTTCGACTTCTACGCTCCGCAGACATTCGTCACCCCCGACAACCGTCGGCTGCTCTTCGGCTGGATGGGTATCGGCGATATTCCTTACTCTAACCCTACTGCTGAACTCGGCTGGCAGCACTGCCTGACCGTGCCGCGCGAAATCTTTCCCGCCCCTGACGGGGCACTCAGACAAGTCCCTGCCCGCGAACTCAAAAAGCTCCGACGTGAGGAAGTACCACTCGTAAGCGGTATGACCGCAGAACTGCCGTTTGAACTGTGTGCACGGACAAGCGGTGATTTCTCCCTGCGTTTCGGCGATTACCTCTCTCTTTCCTACTCCGGCAGCGTTTTCACTATGCGGTTCACCGACAACAACGTCGGCTGCGGCAGAGATGTACGCATGGCAGAACTTCGTTCCTGCTCCGATTTGCAAATTATCGCTGATACGTCGTCTGTCGAGGTCTACCTCAACAGCGGCGAAAAAGTTCTCAGCAGCCGTTTCTACCCCTGTGATTCCGCTGTCATCCTCGGCTTCGACGGTCTATGCGGTTCACTCTTTCAACTCGACGGATTGGAGGTAAAGTCCCATGGATAATAAGGCTTTAATCGCTATTGGTGAGGCTCTCATTGATTTTATTCCCGATAGGCACGGCTGCAATTTCAGCGATGTTTCGGCTTTTTCACCTAAACTCGGCGGTGCACCTGCTAATGTTTGCGGAGCTTTCTCACGTCTCGGCGGCAGGTCTCGTCTTCTCACTCAGCTCGGCAACGACCCTTTCGGTCACAAAATTTTCAATGAACTCGGCGGTTACGGTATCGACACCTCATGCATAAAATTTACTGACAATGCTAATACTGCTCTTGCTTTCGTCAGTCTCGGCGCCGACGGTAACAGGACTTTCTCATTCTACAGAAATCCTTCCGCCGATATGCTATATGCTCCAGAAAATGTCAGAAGTGAATACTTCGAGGACGCTTTCGCTCTCCATTTTTGCAGTGTCTCTCTCGGTGACTTTCCTATGAAAGAGGCTCACAGATGCGCTGTCTCGGAAATGCGCAGACACGGCGGTATCGTCAGCTTTGACCCTAATTTACGCCCTCAGCTCTGGAAAAGCTACGACTCAATGATCAATACTGTACTCGAATTTATCCCCGATGCTGATATTATCAAGCTCTCAGATGAGGAATTGTTCCCCATCACAGGCGAAAAAAATATCGAAAAGGCTCTGCCTGTACTCTTTACCGGCAACGTTAAACTGGTCGTTTATACCTGCGGAAAAGACGGTGCTCACGCCTTCTTGCGCAACGGTATATCCGCTTTCAGTACTGCCGGAAATGTTAAGGCTGTCGATACTACCGGCGCAGGTGACGGCTTCATCGGCTCGTTTCTGTGGAAACTCCATCAGCTCGGTGTTTCGTCCGGTAATATCAATAATATTAACGAGAATGAGCTGAAAGCTTGTCTCGCATTCTCTAACAAATTCTGCTCACGAAGCGTTCAGAAATCAGGTGCGATAGACTCGTACCCCGATATGAACGATTACAACTAAAGGAGGTCTATTCTATGAAAACTTTCACTTACACTATCAAAGACGCTGTCGGTATTCACGCTCGCCCTGCCGGTCTGCTCGTCAAACTCGTCAAGAGTCTCGACAGTACCGTTACTATCACTAAGGGCGATAAGTCAGTCAACGCTTCTCAGCTCATGAAACTCATGGGTATGGGCATAAAGTGCGGCGATACCGTTAATTTCACTATCGAAGGCGGTAACGAAGATGCCTCGGCTAAGGCTGTCGAGGACTTCATGAACGAGAACCTTTAATCGAACGGAGGCGGCGGATATGATAAAGTTTCAGGGTAAAGGCGTTTACGGCGCTATCGCGGTCGGCAAGGTCTCACTGTTCAGGCGGCAGAAAACTCAGGTCCGCCGCGTTCACGCTGTACCGTCAGATGAACTCGTAAGACTCGAAAATGCTAAAGCTGCGGCTACTCAGCAGCTTTCAGATATATACGAAAAAGCACTCGTCGAGGTCGGCGAGACTAATGCTCAGATTTTTGAGATTCACATGATGATGCTCGATGATGACGATTATAACGATTCGATAAAGAATATCATTGAAACTCAGTCTGTAAATGCTGAATACGCTGTCGCGGTAACTGCCGATAATTTCGCCGAAATGTTCGGCGCTATGGACGACTCCTATATGCAGGCACGCGCTTCCGATGTCAGAGATATCTCAGACAGACTTATCGCCTGCCTCAGCAATAACGGTTCTGTTAACCCCGAAAGCTCCGAAAAATCCGTCATTTGTGCTGACGACCTCGCTCCGAGTGAGACTGTGTCTCTCGATAAGGACAAGGTGCTTGCATTCGTTACTGCGTTCGGCTCGTCTAATTCGCATACCGCTATCCTCGCAAGAAATATGAATATCCCTGCCGTTATCGGTGTAGGTGAAGAGTTCCTCAAATCAGTAAATGACGGTGATACGGTCATCGTTGACGGTCACACCGGTACTGTCTTCATCAACCCCGACTGCGATACTCAGTCCGCTATGCTCGCTAAACAGGCTGAGGATTTCCGCAAAAAGAAACTCCTTCAGGAACTCAAAGGTAAGGAAAATGTTACTATCGACGGCACTAAAGTCGATATATTCGCTAATATCGGCGGTGTTGACGGTATCGGTGCGGTACTCGCTAACGATGCCGGCGGCATTGGTCTGTTCCGCAGTGAGTTTCTGTACCTCGAAAGCGATGACTTCCCATCCGAGGAAGAACAGTTCTCCGCTTACAAGCGTGTTCTCGAAAGTATGGCAGGCAAAAAGGTCGTTATCCGTACCCTTGATATCGGTGCAGATAAACAAATCGGCTATTTCGGTCTCGACAAAGAGGATAACCCCGCTCTCGGTCTACGTGCTATACGTATCTGCCTCACGCGTCCGGATATCTTCCGCACTCAGCTTCGCGCTCTCTACCGCGCGTCTGCTTTCGGTAAACTCGGTATTATGTTCCCGATGATAACAAGTGTATCCGAGGTTGAAAAGATACTCGGCATATGCGAGGAAGTCAAAAATGAACTAAGACGCGACGGTATACCGTTCAGTGATAACGTCGAGACCGGTATCATGATAGAAACTCCTGCGGCTGCCGTAATTAGTGACCTGCTCGCTCCGCTTGTCGATTTTTTCAGCGTCGGCACTAACGACCTCACGCAGTATACCCTCGCCTGCGACAGACAAAATCCCAAGCTTGAACAGTTCTGCGATACCCATCATGAGGCTATTCTCCGGCTGATAAAAATGGCTGCCGATAACGCTCACAAACACGGCGCATGGATAGGTATCTGCGGTGAACTCGCTGCTGATACTTCCCTTACCGAAACATTCCTGCGTATGGGCATTGACGAGCTTTCCGTTTCGGCTCCTTATGTCCTGCCTCTCAGGGACACGGTAAGAAAAATTGACCTCGCTTAATTGAAAAGGTACAGTCAAACACCGGTCCGATACAGAAGCTTTATGTTTCTGTATCAGTACCGGTGTCAGGCTGTACCTTTATTGTTTTGGTCATCACGGCAGAGGAAATGTTTAAGTTCCTCTATCGGTATCGGCTTGGAATACTTGTATCCCTGCAAATACTGCGCTTTCATCTTTATACATCTGTCCTCGTCGTGATCGGTCTCTACTCCTTCAAACAGTACAGAGTATTTCAGGTCGTGGAACATATTCGCAAACGTCTTTACCATGTACTTGGATGAATCGTTTTTCAGCGACTCTATCAGCAGTGAACGGTCAAACTTTATGATGTCAAACGGTATCTCCATGATTCTCTCAAAGTTAGAATATCCTGTTCCGAAATCATCAAGATAAAGCTTTATCCCTAACTTCTGCAACTCGGTAACTCGGTCCTTCATTGTGTTGAAGTCCGCTTCACTCCGGCTTTCCGTTATCTCTACCGCTATCTTGTCATAGTCGATGCCATTGCGCTCTATTATCCCTTTGACCTCACTACAAAATGTCTCCTGCCTAAGGTCAAGTGTCGAGAAATTTACCGATATTCGGTTTATTTCATAGCCTTCCTCTATAAATGTCCGAACCGCATAACACGTCTTGTTCAGTATTATCATGCTGAGCGTATGTATAAGATTGTACTGCTCTGCAATCGGTATGAACATATCCGGAAATACCATTCCTGTCTTCTCAAGCTTCATGCGCATCAGCGCTTCCGCTGTATCATATTTGCCTGTAGTGATGTTGAATACAGGTTGGCAATAAACCAGTATACGCGGGTCAGAAAGGTCCTTTTTCTCAACTATTTCCAATAACTGAGATAATATATAGTTCTTGTCGTAGAATTCCTTTATGTCGTTTTCTGTGAGGCGATGTATTGAATTCATCGGTCGGCGCGACTCGGAATACTCGATAAGCTGATAATAATCGCCTATCGACGTTATCTCTTCACAGCTCTCAAGTATCGTTATCCTGTAGTCAATATCGAACATCTCATGGCTCTTCTTGAAGTCTTCAAGCATCTTCTCCACAGATATTCCATAGTCTGAACGGCGATTCCTGATAAACGTCAGCACAAGCCGGTCGTCAGGAAAATGATAAAGTACTCCGTTTTTCACATTCTGTCGGAAAAATTTGTAGAATTCTGCCTTTAATTCCAGCGAATTCGCTATCGCTTTCTTGAAATTTGTCATGGAACAACACATTATCAGCATTTTGTTGCCCTTTGACAGATTCTCTTTCAGTTCTTCATAAAAATAACTGCTCTCTACTGCTCCCGTATCAATATCGTAAGGATTCGAGTGGAACATATATATTATTCCGATTATCGGGAAGAAAAAACAAAGACTCGTATACGATACCTGATAGTTCCGCTCCTGTACCACCAGCATCAGTGAGGATAACACGTTCACTATTATCATTCCGATAAATACCTGCCGTAACAGACGACTGCGGTACTTTATCAGTACATAGATAAACTTGAACATCAGCATTGCCATCAGTATCGCGTATAGATTTATTCCCGAATGATATTCGCCGTCCTTCGTGATGTAAAATCCAAATTTGCTGACCGTTCCTATTATGTCTGCTATCGCAACTGCTACTATCATGATTGCAGAATGTATCAGTCCTTTATGCTGCTGCTTATGCGGTATCCATAACGGTCCGTTCAGATACTGTAAATACAACAGCAGTACTATTGACATAAGCAGACTGTGTACGATGCGTGAGGTATATATGAACGGCGGATTCAGCTCTGATGAATTCAGCGCTATCTGAAACAGTATATTCGCTGCCGATGCTATCACCATCGCAAACAGGTTCAGTGTCAGCAGATGAAATCGCTGACGTGAACTTGATATATATGACTGCCTTAATAGTATGCCCATGATTATGCACATCGCCATTACTGCAATGTCGCCTACAGGGGTATACTGTGCAAGGTCAAGATTTGAAGAATCAAACATATTAACCCCCATGTTTCTATGTAAGATAATCTGTCTTCTAATGCCTATAGTATCATTATATCATCATCACACGCAAAAGTCAATAAAATTCATCATCTTTGTTAATTGTATATTATGCATTGTGATATACTAAAAGTTTAATATATAAAAAAAGACTGCTAACTCTTTTGGTTAGCAGTCTTCAACTTTTTATTCACTTGTTTCAGGAAGTGACTTTATAAGCTTTGCGTCAAGCTTCTGTATTGCAAGTGCGTCCTTACCTGTGATTCCGTCTCCGGGGTCATAGCAGTCGGCATTTGCCTTTGCCTCTTCGTCAAGTGCATACTTGTCCTTGTTGCCGATGTACTGGAGTATCGTTACTGCATCTGCTACGGTTACGCTGTTATCAAGATTTGCGTCGCCGATAAGCTTTGCTTTTTCAGCTGTGGCAGTTGTTGTATCAACATTACCTTCTACCGCTTCAACTCCTGCTATCTCGCATGGCTGGTCTATGCCCTTTTCTTTCGCTGAATCCCATACATTTGACCACCATACCTGTACTTCGCCCGAAGTTACTGTTTCAGGTACTTCTGAAATGTCTAAATCTACTACAAGCTTTCCGTCAGCATCTGCGTTCCCTTTCCACTCGATATTTACCCAGTCATCAGGTGTGGGTCCGTTGCTGAATCCGAATGCACCGCCAATTGATGCCTTCGGTGCGCCTTCAATCGTTATTCGAAGTGTATCCTTTGCGCCACTCGGCAGTGTTACCGCTTTTTTGATAACTGAGAACGAAAACGGCTTCGTCGATGTAGTAGTAGTGGTAGTAGAAGCAGGGTCAATACTGGCTGTTGTTGCCCTTGTTGTTGTCGTTGAGGGGTCTACGTCCTTGCCATTCTTATAAAGGTCCTCAGGAAGTTCGTCAAGTGTTATGCAGTAGTCACTCTGATACATTGCGATAGTGTCTTCCTTGGTGTTGAATGTCGGATTCGTAAGGAAGTTGTTGTTGTCACTTCCGCCGTCATACCATGTGCAGAAATACAGCCAGCCTGCCTTGTCGTCTACAAGATTGTCAACAGTTGAGAAACAGTCGTTCTCTGCCATTGATACCATTTTCGCACTGCCGTATCTCTCCATTATGCTATAGAATGTGCTTGCGATCGCACTGTCGTTGTGCTTGTATGATGCCTGCCAGTTGTTCTCTGCAAGATACTGCACACAGTTGTACTTATCATAGCCGATGATGTCTACGTACTCGTCGCCCGGATACCAGTCGGCTGATGTAGCAAAGTCGTAGCTGTTCCACTCCCAGATAAGATTGTGACACTCATAGTCCTCGGTCAGCGTCTTGTAGGTGTACTTCCACAGTTCCTTATATACTGCTGAACCTTCCTTGCCCCACCAGAACCATGAACCGGTTTCTCCGCCGCCGCCTTCTGCTTCGTGGAGAGGTCTCCAGATAACCGGCACTCCTTCTGCTTCAAGCTTCTTGAATTCGCCTGCAAGTGTTTCAAGTGACTGGCGGTAGTAATCGTATTCCTTTGTGCCCTTTGTATATGCCTTTTTCGGCGAAAAATCGTTGTCCTTAGCGGAATATGAAGTCTGTGCCCAGTCTACGCGGTCGCCGATTTTGTAGTTTTCCATCTTGTTGGGTACATTGATATGGAACGATGCTGTCGCGATGCCGTTCTTGTTCTTTACCCAGTCGATTATGCGCTTTGTTGAACCGTCGTCACTGCCGTATGCCGGACAGCAGAAATTGCCGTAGTCAAATCCGCGTATTGCAGGATAGTGTCCGGTCGTGTCCTTGAGATACTCAAACTCGTACTCAAGTCCGTGGGGTCCGCCGCTGTATATCTCCTGCTGTCCGGAAATGATGTTCTTGCCGTATACACTGCTAAGATATGCCATGAGACTCTGCGTTTCCTTCGTTGCAAGCTGGTCGCAGGGAGTCGTCTGTGTTGCCTTTATTCCCGGCAGTACCGTCGATGATACGGTGAAATAATCGAACATAGTCCAGCCCCATGAAGACTTTATCTGCATCTTGTTCTTGCCGGCATTCAGCTTAACTGACGACTTTATCGGTGCATACTCTGCACCTTCCGGTATTGACAGTGACCCCGGCGATACCTCGTTGATGTAGAAGTCCTGCTGTTTTGGACCGCCTACACCATGTGCGTAGATTACGATGTCGTACATTCCGGCTTCGGCTACCTCGAATTCCATCTCAATAACACCGTCGTCCTTCATGTAGAGTACCTTTCCGCCGCTTGCATCAGAATCGCTGTCTACCGCGGTTTTTCCGGTAACTTCGGCATCTTCAAACTCGTACTTCGCTGTGTCTGCCGCTACTGCTGTAAAGCTTGCAGTCATTCCGGCTACAGCACCGTTGAATGCGAGTGCCGCGGACATTATTGCCGCACCTGTCTTTCTGAAAATTGTTGTGTGCATCTTAATTATCCCTCCAAAACAATTTCGTGATTTAATCACTTTCTGCACTTTAATTATAATGCACACTTTATTAAAAATCAATATTTTCCAAAATATTTTTCAGTTTAGTCATAATCTTTGGTTGGAAGCACAAATAAATAAGCCGCATTTTGGTGATTTTCCAAAAATACGGCTTAAATTCACTTAAATTATAGATGTGTTAGTTAAAGCTGTGAGAAGACTTCGCCTATCTTTTCACATACCAATAGGTCGGCATTGCTGTCGTACTGAGTCGCGGATTTGTTCACGATAACAAGTGTATCTCCCCTGAAATAGCGGATAAGTCCTGCCGCCGGATACACGTTGAGCGATGTTCCGCCGATTATCAGCGTGTCGCTCTCCCTTATCGCGTTGACTGCGCCGTTTACCGTCACATCGTCAAGTCCTTCCTCATACAGCACTACGTCCGGTTTGAGAAGTCCTCCGCACTCACATTCGGGCACTCCAGTCCCCTCAAATATCCGCTCAGGTCCGTAGAATTTGCCGCATTTCATACAGTAATTGCGGTGTATGCTTCCGTGAAGCTCATATACCTTCTTACTGCCTGCCGCCTGATGAAGTCCGTCGATATTCTGCGTGACTATCGCCGAAAGCTTCCCCTGCTTTTCCCACTCTGCAAGCTTTATATGTGCCGCATTCGGCTTCGCTTTCAGACAGTTCATCTTCGCACGGTAAAAACGATAAAACTCTTCCGTCTTCTTCTCGAAAAATGTGTGGCTGAGTATCGTCTCGGGCGGGTAGTCCCACTGCTGACTGTATAATCCGTCTACACTGCGAAAATCAGGGATTCCGCTCTCTGTCGACACACCCGCTCCGCCAAAAAATACTATCCGCTCTGACCTGTCTGTTATCTCTTTAAGCTTTCTTACTTCCTCCGTCATTTCCAGTCACCCATGACCTTTACATAAAACTTCCTGTTCCTCGGTCCGTCAAATTCACAGAAATATACTCCCTGCCACGTTCCGAGAAGGGGCTTGCCTCCGGATACTATTATCAGTTCGCTCGCACCTACTACCGATGATTTCAGGTGTGCATCGGAGTTACCTTCCGCGTGAAGAAATGTCGCAAGGTCGGGGAATGTCCGGTCAAGTCCGGATATGAAGTCCGTCTTTACATCGGGGTCGGCATTCTCATTTATCGTTATCGCCGCCGTCGTGTGCGGACAGTAAACAATGCATATTCCCTCGTTTACTCCGCTTTCCATTATTGCTTCTGTTACCTCTGCGGTTATGTCTATTAGCCCCTCCTTAGAGGTGCTGAGTTGAAAATTAAACAGCATAGTCTTTCTCCTTATTTCTTGTTTTCCTTTGCGTTATATCTGCAAAAATAACTCAGTGTGCACTCCCCGCACTTCGGACTCCGTGCACGGCATATGTCCCTGCCGAACTGTACCGTCTGATGACAGAAATGATTCGATATCTCCGGCGGCAACAGCTTTACAAGGTCTTTCTCAACTTTTGCAGGTTCTGTATTCTTCGTCAGTCCGAGTCTGCCTGTTATGCGTATGCAGTGTGTGTCTGTAACGACCGCAGGCTTACCGTACACGTCTCCGAGTATGAGGTTCGCTGTCTTTCTTCCGACTCCCGACAGCGATAGAAGTTTATCCATTGTGTCGGGTACTTCACCGCCGAAATCGCTTATCAGCTTCTGCGTCATCTCAATTATGCTCTTCGCCTTCGTCTTATAAAATCCGCACGGCTTTACGTCCTGTTCAAGCTCTGCAAGGTCTGCATTCGCAAACGATTCAAGTGTCGGATACTTCCTGAACAGCGTTTCAGTCACTATATTTACCCTCGCATCTGTACACTGCGCCGCGAGACGTGTCGCTATCATGAGTTCGTAAGGCTTGTCATATACAAGAGAGCACTCAACGTCCGGATATAGCTTTTCAAGCTCTGTTACTGCAAGGTCCGCTATTTCTTTCTTAGTCATCAGTACCCTCAGAAAGTATCTCTTTCTTTGCAAGCATTTCGTCGTACACCTTGTACATCTTCTGTACCGTGTTCTCAAGAAAATAATAATGCTTTATGTAAAAGGCTATCAGCACGACCATTATTGTCACAAGTATCAATACGGCTATATTCTGCGTGAAAAGCAGGGTGCTGATCAGTATCGTCAGTATTATCGCAAACATCATCGTTACAAGGAAGTGTACGATGCGCTCATGCTGCATGAAGGCTATTTTGTCCATGTGTTCTGCAAGTATTTTTTCGAGTTCGGGCAATGTCGAACATTTGCTTAATCGTTCGTTTGTTTTGTTCATATAGTTGGTGAGATATTCAGTCAATTTGCTTACCCCCTATCAATACTTATCTATTAAAATTATACAACATTACGCATAGAATGTCAAGCATAGTACAAAACATTCCATGCGATACGGCTTTATTTAACTTGTCTGTTTCCGTGTTTGTACAATAAAAAAATCTCCCTGAATTTATCAGGGAGATTTTTTGTTAATTATTCATCGTCTCTTTTTCTGCGTATTGCAAATGCAAGACCTGTTGCTGTAAGTATCGCTGCAAGCGGTATTCCTACTCCTGCAACTCCTGTTCTTGGCGAATCAGTCTTTGCTGCTGTCGTCTTAGCAGTTGTTGTGGTGGTATTTGTTCCGGTAGCTGTTGTTGATGCTGATGTTGTTGTAACGATCATTTCATCTGTCATCGTTACTGTCGATCCCTCAACCTCTGCTCCACCGATCACCTTGCCGTTCTCAATGGTGAATGTGATATCTGTTGTTACCTCATATCCATTGGGTGCTGCTACTTCGTGGAGGACATACTTGCCGTTTGCAAGATCCTTTACAAATGTTGACGATGTTCCTGAGAGCCATGTAAGCTCCTTGGTATTCTCTGTGCTGATAAGCTCTGCTCCGTTGCCGAGTACTACCTTTGTAATATCAAATACTACATCGTTGCCGTTCTCGTCTTTTCCTGTGAGTGTGAGCTTTGCACCTGCGATCTCGTCGCCTGCTGTGTTCTTCTTGCAGATCTCAAGATCTGTGAATGTCATCTGATCGATCATTGTTACTGTGTTGCCGCTTACGTGTACATCACCTATTACCTGACCGTCTTCGATATCAAACTCGATATCTGTTGTTACTTCGTAGCCTGTAGGAGCTGCTGTCTCATGGAGTATGTAGTGTCCATCGCTGAGTCCGCCTATCATTGTAGGTGTGTCTCCCGATATCCATCTTATCTCGCTGCCGTCAGCATCTGTGATAAGCTTTGCGTTCTTTCCTGCTGTTACGTCGCTTATGCTGAATGTGATCTCGTTGCCGTCAGCGTCTGTGCCGGTAAGTACGAGTTCAGCTCCTGCGAGTTCCTTGCCGAATACGCTCTGCTTGCTGATCTCAACATCTACGTCGATAACGATCATGTCGTCGATCATTGTTACTGTGTTGCCGTCAACGTGCTCATCTCCTGTGAGTACTCCGTTGCTGATCGTGAAGTCAATGTCTGTTGCTACTTCATAACCGTTAGGAGCTGCTGTCTCGTGAAGCTTGTATGTTCCGTCGGTGAGATCCTTTATCACTGAACCGGTCGATCCCGATGTTATGATAAGTTCTTTTCCGTCTGCACTTACTTCTGCCTTCGCACCCTCGCCAAGCTCAACCTTGCTTACGTCAAACTTGACTGCTCTGCCTGTTAAGTCAGTACCTGTGAGTGTGAGAACTGCTCCTGATATTTCGTTGCTGAATACATCTTCCTTCGATATCTCTACATCAGATACGATCATGTCGTCAGTCATTGTCACTGATGATGATGTTACCTCTGCTCCACCTGAAAGCTTACCCTCTTCTACTGTAAATACTATGTCAGTTGTTACCATGTAGCCGTTAGGTGCTGCTTCTTCATGGAGTGTGTAGGTTCCGTTTGTAAGGTCGTTTATCAGTGATGATGATGTGCCTGAGATCCATGTTATCTTTGTTCCGTTCTCAGTTGTGATAAGCTCTGCACCGTTGCCTGCAATGAACTTGCTGAGGTCGAAGACGATGTCGTTTCCGTCCTTATCCTGTCCGGTAAGTGTGAGCTTTGCACCTGCTATCTCATCGCCGAATACGTTTGCCTTGCTTATTGTAACATCTGTTGTTCTTGAATCCGTCATTACGATTGTATCATCGCTGCCGTTTGCAAGGGCAGTGCTGATTATCTTGCCGTCTTCAACTGTGAACTCAATATCAGTTGTTACGAGGAATCCGTTCGGTGCTGCATCCTCATGGAGTGTGTAGCTTCCGTTTACGAGGTCCTTTATAAGTGTATCTGTTGAGCCGGATATGAACTTCAGCTCTGTGCCGTTTGCTGTGCTGATAAGCTCTGCGCCGTCACCGAGTACTACATCAGAGATTGAGAACTCGATAGCGTTGCCTTCCTTATCCTTACCTGTGAGGGTAAGCTGTGCACCTGCAACTTCTGTTCCGAAAACATCACGCTTGCTGATGTTTACGTTTGCACGTGTCGTAGTTGTGGTAGTAGTTGTTGTTGTGCTTGTTGTGTTTGTGTCATCGCCGAAATCATCAATTGTAGAAACTGTTGTTGTTTCAGTCTCTGCCTGCTGATCTGTCGTTGTAGTTGTTGTAGTAGTTGTTGTAGTTGTCGTTGTTGTGGTTGTTGTTGTCGGCTCAGTATCGTCTACCATTGTGATATCTGTTACTTCCTTGCCGTTAACTGTTACCTTGCCGCCTTCAACTACAAAGTCGATGTCGCTTGTCTTAAGGTAGCCCTTAGGTGCTGCGTCCTCGTGGAGACGGTATGAACCATCCTGAGCAAATACGATAACTGCATTGTCTCCGCTCACCCATGCAAGCTCTTCGCCGGATGCGCTGAGTATCTGTCCTTCATCGTCTACCTTGATAGACTCTCTTGTGAACTTGATCGCATTGCCGTCCTTGTCAGTACCTGTAAGCTTCAGTGTAGCTCCCTTGAGCTCCTTGCCGCCTACGTCTACCTTGTTGATACCTACAGCCTTGGTAGTTGTGGTTGTAGTTGTTGTCGTAGTTGTGGTTGTAGTTGTGGTTGTTGTTGTGGTAGTAGTAGTTGTTGTTGTTGTTGTTGTGGTTGTTGTGGTTGTTGTTGTCGTAGTAGTTGTGGTCGTTGTGGTTGTCGTAGTGGTTGTGGTTGTAGTTGTTGTTGTGGTGGTTGTTGTTGTCGGCTCAGTATCGTCTACCATTGTGATATCTGTTACTTCCTTGCCGTCAACTGTTACCTTGCCGTCCTTGACTACAAATGTGATGTCGCTTGTCTTTAAGTAACCCTTAGGTGCTGCTTCTTCGTGAAGGTTATATATACCGTCGTTTACGAAGATTATTGCCGCATTGTCTCCGCTTTCCCATGAAAGCTCTGTTCCAGATGCGCTCAGTACCTTTCCGCTTTCATCGATCTCTATCGAGTCTCTTGTGAAGACTATGTCGTTTTCGTCAAAGTCCTGTCCGGTAAGTACTAATGTTGCTCCCTTGAGCTCCTTGCCTCCTACGTCTACCTTGTTGATGTTGACTGCCTGTGTTGTGGTAGTCGTGGTGGTTGTAGTAGTTGTTGTTGTCGTAGTAGTTGTTGTAGTTGTAGTGGTTGTAGTAGTGGTAGTCGTTGTGGTAGTTGTAGTAGTGGTGGTTGTAGTTGTGGTAGTAGTTGTTGTAGTTGTTGTTGTCGTAGTGGTGGTTGTGGTAGTTGTTGTCGGCTCAGTATCGTCTATCATTGTGATATCTGTTACTTCCTTGCCGTCAACTGTTACCTTGCCGTCCTTGACTACAAATGTGATGTCGCTTGTCTTAAGGTAGCCCTTAGGTGCTGCTTCTTCGTGGAGGTTGTATATACCGTCGTTTACGAAGATTATTGCCGCATTGTCTCCGCTTTCCCATGAAA
>Ga0310695_10002344_pt1 | contig 40298 bp, 21 predicted proteins | sample RumenRJG_04DNA_FD_203882 | JGI IMG/M metagenome (GOLD analysis project Ga0310695, IMG submission 203882) | Bovine rumen microbial communities from Lethbridge, Alberta, Canada - RJG_04 (v2) (version 2) | ecosystem: Host-associated > Mammals > Digestive system > Stomach > Rumen | place: Canada...
TAACACCAGTTTCAGATAATGACTATCATCAGAGGATGGTGATGTTCAACGGAATGCTTAATCCGCTTGCAGGATATACCATAAAGGGTTTCCTCTGGAATCAGGGAGAGTCAAACGTGGGATATGAAAAGCAGTATATTGAGCGTTTCAAGACCATGACTCGACTGTGGCGTAAGATGTGGAACCAGCCTAATGACAAGTTGCCGATATATACGGTAGAGCTTCCACCTTATTGGTATGATGATGTGAACGGTACTCAGGGGGCTGATTTCCGTGCAGCACAGCATACGATAGCCAAGGAACTGGAGAATAGCGGATGTGTTTGTACGAGCGACCTTATATATGACTATGAGGCAAAGCAGATACATGGTGCTCAGAAGAAGCAGATAGGACAACGCCTTGCATATATGGCTCTTGCGCGTGACTATGGTGTGGAGGGCATAGCTGCGGAAGCTCCAGAGTTTGAGTATATGGAGGAGGTTGATGCCAATACGGAGGAGCAGACTGTTATTGCCGGTACTGCCGTAGAGAAGAATCCTAATGCAAAGGGCAAGGTCTTGCATCTATATTTCAAGAATGGAGATGAGGGCTTTGACCGTCTGGATAATATAGAAGGCTTTGAGGCTCAGGATGCTGATGGCAAATGGCATAAGGCAATCGTGTGGGCTTCTTCTGCTTGGCAGAACGTAAAGCGTCAGGGATGCTATCTCGTGCTGGCTTGCCCGGAGGTTAAGGAAATCAAGGGCATTCGCTACTGTTACAGGAATTTCATTCCGGGTAAGTTGCATAACGTAAGGGGATTGCCGGTAGTGCCATTTATAGCCTACAAATAACCCCTCACCCGTCCTATGGACACCCTCTCCCCAAGGGGCGAGGGAGAAGAATGTTTTTTTGCTGTAAAGATTTTGAAATGAAATAAATCCCCTGACACCTGCAAGTGTAACTTTTCCCTCGCCCCTTGGGGAGAGGGTGCCCATAGGGCAGGTGAGGGGCTGTTGTCTGTTTTATATGATTAAGTTAGTTTGTAGTAAGTGTAGTGTGGTTCTACTCTTCTGTCTGCTTGCTTTGGTAGCAAGGGCAGAGGAGGGAACCTCCTTTGTCTCTGTAAAGGATGGAAAGTTCTATTTGCAAGGCAAGGAATATCGCTATGTGGGTACAAACCTTTGGTATGGGGCTATCCTCGGAAGTGAGGGACAGGGCGGTAATCGTAAGCGTCTCATACAGGAACTTGACGATATGCGTGCCGTAGGCATTGACAATGTGCGTGTACTCATAGGTGGTGATGGTCGTGATGGCATTCCAAGTCATATAGCACCTAAGTTGCAATCAGAGCCTGGAGTGTATAATGATACTATTCTCGCAGGTCTTGACTTCCTTATGGCAGAGCTTGAGAAGCGTGATATGAGGGCTGTGCTCTATTTCAATAATGCCTGGGAATGGTCGGGCGGCTATGGTGCGTATCTTGATTGGGTAGGCTTCAATGGTGATGTTCAGAAGTCGGACGGCACTGGTACACGACATTTCGACCAGACTCCAGTTCCAAGCATTGATGGCTGGTGGGAGTACATGCAGTATGTGTCAAATTTCATTCTCAACGACAAGGCTAAGGCACTTGCGGCAGAGCATGTTCGAAAGATGGTTACTCGTACTAATAGATATACAGGTCAGCCATATAAGGATAGTAAGGCTTTGATGGCATGGGAGATAGCGAACGAACCACGTTGCTTTATAAATGATGAATTGCATAAGTATAAATTCATAGAATGGATTGACGAACAGTCAACGCTTATAAAGAGTTTAGATCCTAATCATCTTGTTACAACAGGTAGTGAGGGCGAGCATGGTTGTGAGGATGATATGCGACTGTTTAATGCTATTCACACTCTCCCTAATATTGACTATGCTTGTATTCATATCTGGCCAAATAACTGGGGCTGGATTGGCAAGTTCAATCAGAACTATGATGCAGACAAGACAATAGCGGAAGGTGCACCTGATCCTATCGTGGATAATGTTAAGGTAGCATGTGATTCTACTTTGGCTTATATCAATCGTGCATATAAACTGATGGAAAAGGCTGGTCGTCCTATGGTTCTTGAGGAGTTCGGCTATCCTCGTGATCGTTTCCTGTTTACTCCGGGAAGCGCGACAAAGGGGCGTGACGCATACTATAAATATGTGTTCAATATCATCGCTGAGTCTGGTAAGATTGCCGGCTGCAACTTCTGGGGATGGGGTGGCAAGGCAAATGTCAAGCATACTATCTGGCAGCGTTGGGATGACTATGTATGTGATCCGGCTCAGGAAGAGCAAGGGCTAAACTCTGTCTTCTCTGTGGATAAATCCACGATGGAGATAATAAAGGAAATGACGAGGAGGATAAGCAAATGAAGAAAGTCTTAACAATAATAATGTTGTTTGTTGCGGTATGTGTAGAGGCTCAGATTCGCGGCACAAATATTACCGTGACCGTTACGCCTGATCATAAAGATTGGACATATAAGACTGGGGAGAATATAGGCTTTACTATAAGTGTCATGAAGTCGGGCACTCTTCTTGATGATGTTAAAGTATCATACGAGATGGGACCTGATATGTATCCTGACACAAAGAAAGAGATAACTTTAAAGGCTGGAACGGCTAAAATTACTGGTAAGATGCAAGTGCCAGGTTTCTATAAACTAAAGGCAACGGCACATGTTGGTGGTAAGGACTATCAGGCTCATTGCATAGCTGCCGTTTCTCCAGAGAAGATACAGCCCCAGGCACAATGCCCAAAGGATTTTGATGAATTTTGGGCAAATGCTATAAAGGAAGCTCGTAATACGGCACTTGAACCACACATGGAGTACCTTCCAGAGCGTTCTTCGGCAGATGTGAGCACATATCATGTTTCATTCCATAATGATCGTTGGGGTAGGAGAGTATATGGTATTCTCAATGTTCCTGCAAAGGCTGGCAAATATCCTGCGATACTGAAAGTTCCAGGGGCTGGTGTCCGTCCTTATGGTGGTGATGAAGGGCTTTGCAAGAAAGGTGTCATCGTGCTTGAGATCGGTATTCACGGAATACCAGTGACCAAGGAGCAGTTGTACTATGATAACCTCTTCTCTGCAGCCCTGGCTGACTATTGGTTGAATGGCTGTAACAATCGTGATCGCTCCTATTATAAGCATGTGGTGACTGGTTGTATTCGTGCTATAGATTTCCTTGAGGCATACGGCAATGGTGATGCTGTGCAATGGGATGGCAAGAATCTTGGTGTATGTGGATCTTCACAAGGTGGTTTCCTTACCCTTGCCACAACAGCACTCGACAAGCGTGTAAGTTGCTATGCACCAGTTCATGCTGCTATGTGCGACCATGAGGCAGCCCTAAAGAAAGTAGCTTGTGGATGGCCGCATCTTTTCTATCAGGTGGAAAAGCCAGATCAGGCAGAGGTAGAGTGCATGAGATACTACGACGGCGTGAATTTTGCAAAGAGAATCATCGTTCCGGGTTGGTATTCATTCGGATATAACGATGATGTAGTAGCACCAACCTCTATGTATGCCACATACAATGTGGCTGGAGGTGAAAAAGTTATCTCACCATATCAGCAGACAGGACACTTCTGGTATGAAGAGCAGTATGAGGAGTGGTTTGGCTTCCTGCTAAGTAAATTGAAAAAGTAGAGAGTGTAAAGTATAAAGTGAAAAGTGTAAAGTAAAAAGTATAAAGTAAAAAAAGAAAATGGAAAATAAGAATTTCGGCTATTTCGATGACAAGAACCGTGAGTTCGTCATCACCAATCCTGCGACACCGTTCCCATGGATCAACTACCTCGGCAATGAGGATTTCTTTGGTCTGATTAGTAATACCGCTGGTGGCTATGATTTCTACAAGGATGCTAAGTTCCGTCGTATCACCCGCTATCGTTATAATGGCGTTCCAATGGATAATGGTGGCCGTTATTTCTATATCAACGATAACGGTACTGTGTGGAATCCGGGTTGGAAGCCTTGCAAGACACCACTTGATTTCTATGAGTGTCGTCATGGTATGAACTACACCCGTATCACAGGTTCAAAGAACGGTATTGAGGCTTCTGTCCTCTTCTTCGTTCCTTTGAAGACATGGGCTGAGATTCAGAAGGTTACTCTGAAGAACACAACTTCTGAGAAGAAGACAATAAAGCTCTTCTCTTTCGCAGAGTGGTGTCTCTGGAATGCCGCAACTGATATGGAGAACTTCCAGCGTAACTGGTCAACAGGTGAGGTTGAGATTGATGGTGCTACTATCTATCACAAGACAGAGTATAAGGAGCGTCGTAACCACTATGCATACTATACCGTTACAAATGCAAAGATTGACGGTTATGATACTGATCGTGAGTCTTTCATCGGACTTTACAATGAATTCGCTGATCCTCAGTGTGTAATGGCTGGCAAGCCAAGCAACTCATTGGCACATGGTTGGAGCCCTATCGCTTCTCATTATATCGAGGTAGAGCTTGCCCCAGGTGAGAGTAAGGACTATATATTCATGCTTGGTTATGTAGAGAATGCTCAGGAAGAGAAGTTCTCTGCCGAGGATATTGAGCGCAAGAAGAACGGCACACTCATTTCTTCACAGGATTCTGACGTAACACTCGTAAACAAGGCTAAGGCAAAGGCACTTATCGAGAAGTTCTCAACCGTTGAGGCTGTTGATGCTGCATTTGCTGAACTTGCTCAGATGTGGGATGCTCTGCTCGACAAGTATGTTGTCAAGTCTGATGACGAGCGTCTTAACCGTATGGTTAATATCTGGAGCCAGTACCAGTGTATGATCACATTCAACTTCTCTCGTTCTGCAAGTTTCTTCGAGAGTGGTGTAGGTCGTGGTATGGGCTTCCGTGATTCAAATCAGGATCTCGTAGGTTTCGTTCATCAGATACCAAGTCGTGCTCGTGAACGTATCATCGACATTGCTTCTACACAGTTCCCTGACGGTGGTTGCTATCACCAGTATCAGCCTCTTACAAAGCATGGTAACAACGACATCGGCGGTGGTTTCAATGATGACCCTTGCTGGTTGATCTTTGGTACTGTAGCTTATATTAAGGAGACAGGCGATTTCTCAATCCTTCAGGAGCCTGTACCATTCGATAACGAGCCTGGCACAGAGGTAACTCTCATGGAACACCTCCGTATCTCTTTCAATCACGTTGTAGAGAATCTCGGTCCTCACATGCTTCCTCTTATCGGTCGTGCTGACTGGAATGACTGTCTTAACCTCAACTGCTTCTCATGGGATCCTAACGAGTCATTCCAGACAACCGAGAACAACTCTGAGGGCTCAAAGGCTGAGTCTCTGATGATTGCAGGTCTCTTTGTTGTAACTGGTAAGGATTACGTTGAGCTTTGCAAGCAGATTGGCGATAATGCAGAGGCTGATCGTGCCCAGAAGTGCATCGACTCTATGGTAGAGGCTGTTAAGAAGCATGGCTGGGATGGTGAATGGTATCTCCGTGCATACGACTTCTACGGCAATAAGATCGGTTCTAACGAGTGCGAGGAAGGTAAGATATTCATTGAGTCACAGGGCTTCTGCACAATGGCAGGTATCGGACTTGAGGAAGGTATGGTTGACAAGGCTATCGATTCTTGTAAGAAATACCTTGATTGCGAGCATGGTATGGTTCTTAATAACCCTGCTTATACAACATATCACGTAGAGATGGGTGAGATTTCATCTTATCCTGCCGGATATAAGGAGAATGCTGGTATCTTCTGCCATAACAATCCTTGGGTTATCATTGGTGAGACCGTTGCCGGACGTGGTAACGACGCTTGGGAACTCTTCCGTAAGATTAGTCCTATGTACCTCAAGGATCAGGCGCTCCATAAGGTTGAGCCATACGTAAACTGTCAGATGGTAGCTGGTAAGGATGCTGCTAAGCCAGGTGAGGGTAAGAACTCATGGCTCACAGGTACAGCTGCTTGGATGTGGCTCACAGTCAGCCAGTATCTGCTCGGTATCAAGCCGACATACGATGGTATCATGATTGATCCATGTCTCGATTCTGAGATCAAGGAGTATAGCGTTAAGCGTATTCTCCGTGGTACTGAATATGATATTACCGTAAAGAATCCTAACGGCAACCAGAAGGGCGTGAAGAGCATTACCGTTGATGGAGTGGCTATCGAAGGCAACATCATCAAGGCAACTCCTGGTAAGCATGTTGTGGAAGTTGTAATGTAATAATTACTAATTACAAATTACGAATTACCTATTTTCGTTTTGAGGGTAATTCGTAATAGTAATTAGGTAATTCGTAATTAGTAATTCGCAATTAATTATGAAATCCTTATTTGGTAGTATATTACTATCATCAATTCTATATTCAACAGCGACAATGGCACAACCTGCCATTGCCGCTGATGCTGTCTTAGAGGCTAAGATTGAGGCACAGATGGCTAAGATGTCTCTGAGGGACAAACTTGGTCAGATGGTGGAGCTTGATCTTCGTGGAATAATGACCACGGATGCCAAAGGAAATTTCATCATCGATCAGCATAAGCTTGACTCCCTCTTGGTGAATTTCCGTGTTGGTTCATTCCTTAACACCCCTGGACCTACGGGTGTTCCTGCTGCAGAGTGGGGCGGTTACATAGAGCAGCTCCAGCGTGCTTCCATCAAGCATCTCGGCATTCCTACTGTCTTTGGAGTGGATGAGAATCACGGTGTTACCTATACCACCGATGGCACGCTCATGCCTCAGAATATCAATGTGGGTGCTACTTTCAACAGGGATATTGCACGTCGGGCGGCAGAGGTTACGGCTTACGAGACTCGTGCCTGCTCCGTGCCTTGGACCTATTCCCCTACGATGGATCTCTCTCGTGATGCTCGCTGGCCTCGCTGCTGGGAGAACTTCGGAGAGGACTGTCTCGTTAATGCCGAGATGGGTAAGGCTATGACCTTGGGCTTCCAGGGTTCTGATCCGAATCATATCGGACAGAAGAACGTGGCTGTATCGCTCAAACACTTCCTTGGCTATGGTGCTCCTGTGACTGGAAAAGATAGAACTCCTTCTATCATCTCTATTCAGGATTTAAAGGAAAAACATTTCGCTCCTTACAAGGCTTGTGTTGAGGCTGGAGCCTTGACAATTATGGTCAATTCTGGTAGTGTGAACTACGTTCCAATGCACGCTAACAAGGAGATTCTCACAGGCTGGTTGAAAGAAGGCCTGAACTGGGATGGAATGCTCATAACTGACTGGGCTGATGTGAATAACCTCTTTGGACGAGAAAAGGTTGCAGCTAACAAAAAGGATGCTCTCGAACTTGCTGTCAATGCCGGAATTGATATGATTATGGAACCTTATGACTGTAGTGTCGTTCCATTGATGGAAGAGCTCGTTTCTGAGGGCAGAATCCCACAGTCTCGTATTGATGATGCTTGTCGCAGAATCCTCCGTCTGAAATATCGTCTTGATCTCTTTGATCATCCTTATCAGAAATTGAAGGACTATCCAGAGTTTGCTTCTGCTGAACACAAGGCTGTGTCCTATCAAGGTGCTCTTGAGTCTATCGTTCTTCTGAAGAATGAGGAGGTCTTGCCTATTGCAAAGGGCAAGAAGATTCTCGTTACTGGTCCTAATGCCAATTCCCTTCGTGCCCTTAATGGTGGCTGGAGCTATACATGGCAAGGTAATGGGGCGGACGAGATCCTTGCAAAACTTGCTGAGGATACAGCAAATCGTAAGGCAAAGGATGGTGGTCCGTTCATCAAGCCAAATACAATCTATGAAGCTCTCTGCAAGGAGTATGGTGCTGATAATGTGGTACTTGATAATACTATCTCCTACAAGAACGATGGCGCATATTACGAAGAGAACCTTGTTGATGCCAGTATGTCTGCTGTCAAGCAGCAAGCCGCTAATGCCGACATCATCATCGCTTGTATTGGCGAGAACTCATACACCGAGACCCCTGGTAATCTCACAGACCTCAATCTCTCTGAGAATCAGCGTAACCTTGTCAAGGCTCTCGCATCTACGGGCAAGCCTGTCGTCCTTATCTTGAACGAAGGTCGTCCTCGTATTATCTCTGATATTGAACCACTTGCAAAGGCTGTCGTGGATGTAATGCTCCCTTCAAATTGTGGTGGTGATGCTCTTGCAGCCTTGCTTTCTGGAAAGGAGGACTTTTCGGGCAAGCTTCCATTCTCATATCCTCGTACTATCAGCGCTTTCAACTGCTACGATTACCGTGTCTCTGAGGTGGTAGGTACAATGGAAGGCTCTTACGATTATAGTGCTGATGTAGCATTCCAATGGCCTTTCGGCTATGGCAAGAGCTATAACACCTATTATTATAGCAATCTTCGTTGCACTCCTTCTGAGTTTACCGTTGATGACGTTCTTACCGTAAGTGTGGATGTCCGTAATGCTGGTGAAATGAACGGCAAGGAGTCTGTTCTTCTCTTCTCAAGTGACCTCGTTGCTTCCCAAACCCCTGAAATCCGTCGTCTTCGTGACTTTACCAAGATTGATCTCAAGGCTGGTGAACAAAAGACCGTTACGTTCTCTCTCCCTGCCAAGAACCTCTCATTCGTAAATTCACAAGGCAACTGGGTGTTTGAGCCAGGAGAGTTCACGTTGCAGATTGGGGATCAGGTGGTGAAAATAAAGGGAAAGTAAAGACCCACCCCCTAACCCCTCCCATAAAGGGAGGGGAGTAGATAGAATTTATTCCTTTAAAAACAAAATAATTAAAACTTAATAAATTTATGCGAAACCTCATAGCGAAAAATGGTAACTATTCCCTCTCCTTTATGGGGAGGGTATGTGGAGGGGTCTTTTGTTACCTTCTCTCCACTTCCTGTACCTCAGCCCAATCCATCAAAGTAAACCAAGTAGGCTACTACCCATCTGAAACAAAGGTGGCAGTAATCGAGCCAACGGTAACGGCAAAGTCATTTACTTTGAAGGATGCCAAGGGCAAGAAGGTATGGGCAGGAAAGGCTGTACGTACCTCTGTATCTCCTTTTACCCAGAAAGTTCGTCAGATCGTGGATTTCTCTACGGTAAAGACACCTGGAACATATACCCTTGTGGCAGGTAAGGAACAACAGGAAGTTGTCATCAAGGATAATGCCTTTGCTGATGTTGCCAAGGCTGGAATGAAGGCTTTCTATCTTCAGCGTACGGCAATGCCTATTGAAGAGAAATATGCCGGAGTTTATGCTCGTCCTGCTGCTCACATGGATGATAAGGTGGTGGTTCACCCGTCTGCTGCCTCTCCTCTGCGTCCTGCAGGAACCGTAATCTCCTCACCTTACGGATGGTATGATGCAGGTGATTTCAACAAGTATATCGTGAACTCTGGTTTCACAATCGGAGTACTCCTTCAGGCTTACGAGCTTAACAAGGCATACGCAGATAAGATGAACCTCGTCATTCCTGAGTCTGAGGATGCCGTTCCTGATTTCCTTGATGAGGTTATGTACAACCTCAAGTGGATGATTACTATGCAGGATCCATACGATGGAGGTGTTTATCACAAGCTCACCACTCCAAACTTCGAGGGCTTTGAGATGCCTGCTAATTGTCATCAGACCCGCTATGTTGTTCAGAAGAGCACACAGGCGGCTCTCGATTTTGCCGCTTCCCTGGCACAGGCTGCTCGTATCTATTCCGCATATCCTAAGTATCAGTCTTTTGCAAAGGAGGCTGTAAAGGCTGCTGAACGTGCATACGCATGGGCTGTAAAGAATCCGACATTCTACTATGATCAGCCTGGTAACAACGAAAAGTATTCTCCAAAGGTAAATACTGGTATGTATGACGATAAGGCTTCTGCCGATGAATTCTTCTGGGCAGCAACCGAACTCTACCTCACCACAAAGGAGAACTCATATTTCGAGCAGGCAAAGTCATTTATGCCACAGAGCTATCGAGTTCCAACCTGGGGAGAGGTTTCTGGTCTTGGTGTTCAGCAATGGATCAACCAGAGCCTTCTTGGCAAGATTGACGGCATAGACTTCCCTGTAGAGAAGATGAAGGCTGACCTTCTCGCCTTCTGCGATGAGTGCATGCTTAGAATGCCGACATCAAGTTTCAATGCCCCTCATGGTAATCGTGAGCAGGACTTCCCTTGGGGAAGTAACAGCGAGATGTGTGCCGGACAGGGAATAGCCCTTACCTATGCCTATACCTTGACAAAAGATCATAAGTATCTCTCAGCAGCCATTGCCGATGCCGACTATCTCCTTGGCCGTAATGCTACGGGCTATTGTTTCGTTACAGGATTTGGAACAAAGCAGGTAATGCATCCGCATCAGCGTCTTTCTGAGGCTGATGGTATTGATGCTCCTCTGCCTGGTTTCCTTGCTGGAGGTCCTAACCCTGGTCAGCAGGACATCGCTAATGTAACTACATATCCTTCAAAAGCTGCCGACGAATCATATACTGATGATGTCAATAGCTATGCAAGTAATGAGATCGCCATCAACTGGAACGCCTATCTCGTTGGCTTGATGATGACCATTGATGCCAACCTGAGTAAGTAGTTCCTCCGTTGTTTGTTCGTTCTTCCTCCGTAGTTACTCCATCGTTACTCCATCGTTACTCCATCGTTAGTCCATCGTTTCGATGGAGTAACGATGGAGAAGTGATGGGGTATGTATGGAGGAAAGGGGGAAGAATTGTGATTTCAGAAAGAAAAAGAATAGAGGGAAGCGCATTACTTAACAAATCTTAATTTGCCGTTAATTTGCTTTCCTTAAACTCCATTTCCTATCCAAAAAGTTTTATTGAAGTGTAAAAATGACACTAAAAGTGAAAGATTAAAGGAAATGGTGAGGTGTGACGGAAAATTTACGTTTTTTCGAGAAAAAGAGGCATTTTTGTTGTGTTAAAGTCAAAATAGTATCACTTACTGCTAAAATAGTATCTTTTCTTTATGATTATTTAGTGTAATTTTGCATCCGAAATAGAGCGGTATATCATACATCTGCGCTAAATCTAAAGAAATAACTTTAACATAAATTTTTTAATAACTAAAACTGAATTTCATGATAGTTAAAAAATATAACGTTGACTTCATGCCAGCAACACCCGATATGAGTGTGGCTGTCTTGGCTATGCTATGGGTGACATGATAGTTCGCACCCCACTTTTTTGAAAAGTGCGCGCGTACCTTATATATTATATATAGGAAACTCGTTGTGTTACATTTCAATTATTTGCAAATCATGTATTTATGATACGAAATCCTGAAGAAAAAGGTTAGAAGATGAAATCTTCCAGGTACGACGGAATATCGTTGTTACACGTATTTCAGATGGTTTTGTAACATATCGCACGAAAAATGTAACGTAAAAATTTTGCATAATAAAATAAAAAATGTAACTTTGCATCGAATTTGTAGAATCTACCTAAAATATTTTAAATTTTAATTCATTAACTTAAACCCATTTAAAAATGCGAAAATTAGAAAAGTTGGGAACTTGGAGCAGGTCGTTCCTCCTCCTTTCCATTCTTTGCTTCTTTGCAGTATGTGCTCAGGCACAGACTGTATCGGGTATCGTAAAAGATCAGAATGGTGAAGCAGTTATTGGTGCGACGGTTAAGATCGTTGGCTCAAAATCTGGTACTGTTACTGACTCTAAAGGACATTACTCTATTGATGCGCCTAACGGCTCAATCCTTAGCGTAAGTTATGTCGGCTATCTGACAAAGCAGATGCGCCTTAGAGGTGAGAATGTTGTTGACATTACTCTTATGGAAGACAACACAACCCTCAATGACCTCGTTGTTGTAGGTTATGGTACTCAGAAGAAAAAGCTCGTTACTGGTGCTACAGTACAGGTAAAGGGTGAGGAAATCGCTAAGCTGAATACCACTAACGCTCTTGAGGCTATGGCTTCATCTTCTCCTGGTGTGCAGATCACACAGGCATCTTCACAGCCTGGTAAGGGCTTCAAGGTTGCTATCCGTGGTCTCGGTACAACCGGTGGTGCTACACCTCTCTACGTAATCGACGGTGTTGCAGGTGGTAACCTCGACGGTATCAACCCTAACGATATCGAGAGCATCGACGTCCTCAAGGATGCTGCTTCTGCTGCCATCTACGGTTCTCGTGCTGCTAACGGTGTCATCCTCGTTACTACAAAGCAGGGTAAGGAAGGTAAGGTTGAGCTTACATATAATGGTTCTATGGGCTGGTCAAATGTTTACAAGCGCCCACAGCTCCTCAACGCTCAGCAGTACATGACTATCATGAACGAGTACACCGTCAACACAAGCGGTAAGCCTCTTAACTTCGCTGACTATGTTCCACAGGATATCCTCGACCGCGTTGCTAACGGTTGGGAAGGTACTGACTGGTGGGATGTATTCAACAATAAGAACGCAAGACAGCAGAACCACTCTGTAACATTGTCTGGTGGTACTGACAAGTCTAAGTTCGCTATGTCTTACACATACACTGATAATGAAGGTGTTATGGGTGGTGATCAGGCTTCTTTCTACAAGCGTCACACAATCCGTGTAAACAGCGACCACGTTCTCCTTAAGGCTAAGGACTTCGATGCTATCACAATCGGTGAGAACGTATCTATCGGCTATACCAGAAACCATGATCTCGCTGAGGATGGTATGTACTGGAGCTATATCCATAGCTTGATGCAGAACAACCCACTCGTACCAGTTTATGCTGATGCAGAGCAGACAAGACTTTATAACCATGTTAACTATGGTACTGGTTGGAATGACTTCTGGTTCAGCAACCCATACGAAGGTCTTACAAAGGGTGGTTGGAACTCTTTGGCTGAGAGCCGTGGTTTCAATGCAAGTGCTACAGCATTCCTCACAATCCAGCCTATCAAGGGTCTGAAGTTCCGTTCTCAGTTCAACTATGGCTGGGGTTCTAGCGCATATCGTAACTTAGGTATGCCACGTTCTCCATCATCTGGTTCTGGCACAGTTCAGTCTTGGAGCGTAAGCCAGAATATGTCAATGACAACAAATTACTCTGTTGAAAATACACTCTCTTATGATTTCCCTATCTTCTCTGGTCACAAGCTCAGCGTTCTCGTAGGTCAGAGCTTCCAGAGCACAGGTTGGAGCGAGAAAATTGAGGGTTCTAACAAGGTTGCTGATGGCGAGCAGATTGCAGCTCTTAAGAGCTTTAAAACTGCATATCTCTCAAACATCAAGCTTAACGCTGCTACTGATGCTACTCTGGCTGGTGGTGTTAATCAGGATGAGGAATATCTTGCTTCTTACTTCGGTCGTATCAACTGGGACTACAATGAGAAGTATATGGCTACTTTGATCATGCGTACTGATGGATCAAGTATGTTTGGTGATGGTTATCGTTGGGGTACATTCCCATCTGTATCTGCAGGTTGGGTTGTAAGCAACGAGGACTTCATGAAGGGTACTTCAAGCTGGATGGACTTCTTCAAGATCCGTGCATCTTGGGGTCAGAACGGTAACAACTATATTGATTATAATCGTAGATATTTCTATCTTGCAAAGATTGAGACTTCTTCTAACTCAGGTTATAAGTTCTCTTCTGATATGGCTACCACAACAAGTGGTACACCAAATGTAGGTGCTTATGCTCCACAGAAGACAAAGTTTGATACTGAATGGGAGACTTCAGAGCAGCTTGACCTCGGTTTCGATGCTCGTTTCCTCGGCAGCCGTCTGGGCTTGAACTTCGACTGGTATAAGAAGACTACAAAGAACTGGCTCATTGCTCAGGAGAGAGAGGCACAGTGGGGTGCTGATTCACCTTTTATTAATGGTGGTGACGTAGAGAATACTGGTGTTGAGGTTGCTCTTTCATGGAACGACAAGATCGGTAGCGATTTCAACTACAATGTTGGTGTAAACGTAGCATACAACAAGAACAAGGTTACTCGTATCGACAACCTTAAGAAGTATATTACTCCTACTAATGATGTAAGCCTTTCACAGGGTACTGAGAACTTCGTTCGCGCTGAGGAAGGTCACCCAATCGGTTACTTCTTCGGTATGTCTTACAGCGGTATCTGGCAGAATCAGGCACAGATTGATGCTGCTAACGCAGCTTCTATCGCAGCTCACCCAGAGCTTGGTGCTGACTTCGCTGGTACATGGGCTGAAGCAGTTCCTGGTGACTGTATCTGGGACGACTGGAATGGTGATGGTAAGATCACATACGCTCTCGGTCAGAACTGTGACCGTCATGAGATTGGTAAGCCAAACCCAGACATTACTCTCGGTGTAAACCTCGGCTTCACCTGGAAGGGTCTTGACTTCGCTGTAAACGGTACTGGTGCATTCGGTATGCAGATCATGCGTTCTTACCGTTCATTCGGTGACTCTTGGCAGCACAACTATGACACAACAATCCTGAATCGTTGGCATGGTGAGGGCACTTCTAACGATCAGCCACGTATCTCTGCTACAGGTCATACAAATACTCTCTGGATTTCTAACCGTTACATGGAGGATGCTGACTATTTCAAGATCAAGACTGTAACTCTCGGTTACGATTTCAAGAAGATCTGGAAGACTTGCCCATTGCAGCAGCTTCGCTTCTATGTTCAGGCTCAGAACCTCTATACATTCACAAAGTACACAGGCCTCGATCCTGAGGTTGGTAACGCTGGTGGTGCTGATAGCTGGGTATCTGGTGTTGACCTCGGTCTCTATCCATCAGCTCGTACATTCACTGTTGGTGCAAGCATTAAATTCTAAATCGATAATTAAGTTATGAAAAAATATATTTTATCAGCATTAGTTGTTGGTTCAGCAACTGTATTGACATCTTGTAACGATATGCTGGATAGTGATCCACGTGTTACACAGGTGACCGCAGAATCCTTCCCAGGTAAGGTTGCGGATGTTGAGGCATTGAATGCTGCTACCTATAGTATTATGAATACAATGGGCGGTGGCGACTCGGATACATCAAACCCATTCTACTGGTGGGAGCTTATGTCTGATGACTGCTACGGTAGTGGTGGTTTGCAGGACAGCAAGGTAAAGTCTATGCATTACCTTGTCCAGATGAGTACAGACCAGTATGAATCTCCATATTCACTCCTCTATGGTGGTATTCAACATGCTAACAACATGATTGAGACCATTGATAACGTAGATTGGACAGACAAGGAAGCTACTCGTAACCAGCTCCTCGGTGAGGCTTACTTCATGCGTGGTCTCTACAATCTCTGGCTCACTCAGCTTTATGGTGACGTTATCTTGATGACTTCTACCAAGACAACTCCTGACCAGGAGGTACAGGTAAGTGCAGAGGATGTAATCTATCCACAGATTCTCTCTGACTTCGTTTCTGGTAAGAACCTCATGGGTACAGAGAAGGGCTTTGGTGACGGTCATGCAAACAAGTATGTTGCAGAGGCATTCGCAGCTCGTGCATATATGTTCTGGGCTGGTTTCTACAAACACGTAGGTGAGCTTGCTAATGGCGATGCTACAATCAACCTCGTTGAGCAGGAAGGTTGTCAGGGTGGTTCACTCTCTAAGAATGACATCGTTGGCTTCCTGAAGGATATCATTAGCGCTAATAGGTACAAGCTTTGTGAGGACTATCGTTCACTCTGGCAGTATTCTAACAGCCTTGTCTGGGATGAGGCTCACGATGGTGAGAACGGTGAGAATGCTGAGGGTACTCATGCTTATGAGTTCATCGCTGACATGAAGCGTGAGAACTGCTTCGACCAGCCAGGTATGGGTAATGGTAACACAGAGGAACTCTTCCAGATCCAGTTCATGAATGCTTCTAAGTGGAGCATTGGTGGTACTTATTCTAGTCCTCGTATGTACTGTAACTATCTCTCTACATTCTGGGGTCTCCGTGTGAACGGTAACAACGGTAACCGTGACTGCACATACCCATTCACTCAGGGTTGGGGTCAGGGTACTCCATCTTGTAACATCTGGGATGACTGGACAGCTGCTGAGAGAGCTGGCGGTGATGAAACAAAGCAATATACTGATATTCGTAAGAAGGCTTCTTTGATTGACTGTAATAATGAGCTTAAGGCATACTCTTATGTAAAGGACGACTGTGAGGAGTCTGGTTATGCAGTTAAGAAGTGGTGTGGTGTTACTCTTGATGCTCTTACAGGTGATTCTCCTTGGTGGGATGCTGCTCCAGGTTGGACTTCAAGTTCACTTGACAACCCAATGCAGGGTGACCACTTCGAGGACTTCTATCTGATGCGTTATGCTGACGTCCTCCTCATGGCTACAGAGCTTACAGGTGATGCTCAGTACATGAATCAGGTTCAGCGTCGTGCTGGTGTTCCAGAGACTCCTTACTCACTCAAGGCTGTTCAGGACGAGCGTCGTTGGGAGTTCGCATTTGAGGGTCTCCGTTTCAACGATATGCGTCGTTGGACAGGTAAGGACACTAAGGACGGTTATGCTACTAAGGCTCTCGAGGCTCAGGGTGGTAAGTTGGTTGTATGCTATGGTGACAAAGCTAACAAGCGTGTAATGAAGCACATGACATGTTCTTGGAAGCAGCGTTATGAGGCTACTAATGGTTTCGTTGCTAAGCCACAGAGCCAGGTTAACCTTCTCAATGGTAGAATCCAGCAGAACGAAGGTTGGGATGCTGCTGATGAGACCACACTTTACAAGACACTTTATTAATATTAAAACAGGTAATCAAATATGAAAAAGATATTTTTTCTTTTAGCAGGAGTCTTAACTTTCTTTGCCTGCGATCCTACTCATGAGGATATTGGCAATGATGGTCACATCTCTCTCGATGATCTTATTGCGAAGACTACCGTTACAGTTGACCAGGATGGAACTGGTAAGAATGGTAATGTTATTACTTGTAATACCTCTGCGCCTGTAGCCGCAACGTGGACATTCTTTGATAAGGTCTTTAATGAGAAAAGGCAAAGGATGGAGTATGACACCTTAGGTGCTAAGGATCTTCTCGGTGTTTACGCTACTAAGAAGATGAAGGTTGGCGAGCACCTCGTTAAACTTACAGCTTATTGTGCTGATGGTACAGTTCTTACTAACGATTACGTTATCCAGTGTGATGTAATCACAAAGGAACTTAAGAAGAACTATATCTATGGTGGTGATGAACATCCTGATCAGAGACCATTCAAGCCAGCTGCTTGGAATGCAGCAGCAATGCGTTTCAGTGACAACGAGGGTAAGTTCGTTGATATCGATGGTAAGGAAGGCTTCTTGCCATACATCGATGATGCTGTTTATAAGGGCAAGAAGACTCTTATCTTCGACATCACAGAATGTACTCCAGATGCAAATCTTAAGATTATGACAGGTTGGTGGAGCCCAGTATTCTTTGAGGATTATCCTCTTTATGAGAAGCTTGGCAATAAGCCTGACGGTTTGTGGGAGCTTACTATCACCGAAGATATGTTTAAGGCTTGTGCTCGCGGCGAAGGTGGTGAAGGTAAGGATCTTGACCTTATGTTCAAGTCTGGTGGCTGTCAGATCAACTCTATTTACTGGGAGGAATAATCATTCCTTATCGGTATAAATCTAATAATAGGCTGACCCTGTAATATGGGTCAGCCTTTTATATCAAAAAGATGAATAAGATAAATAAATTATCTGGTGCAATACTCTATGTAAGCCTTTTGGCTTTCATCTCGTTCGCGGTATATATATTATACATTAATCAAGAGGTATTCTATACGGCTCATGACCGTTCAGAGTTTATCTTCGGAACACCTTTCTTCCATACCCTAATGTCAAAGCCTTTCGGCTTGATTCAGTATGTGGGAGCCTGGCTAACACAGTTTTTCTATAATCCTGCCTTAGGTTCAGGAATGTTGGTGGCTATCTGGGCTCTTATATTCGTTGTAGGTGCTAAGGCGTTCCGATTGCAGGGAAGTGCGTCTGCCTTGATGCTCTTGCCTGTTGCGTGTCTGCTCACATCGGTTGTGGATCTTGGTTATTGGATCTATGTTTCCACGATAAGAGGCTATTGGTTCTCGCAGTCTGTTGGCTATCTGCTGATGGTGCTGCTCTTGTGGGGTGCTCGTTGTACTCCTCGCAAATGGCATATTGTGTGGTATTTGCTCGGCTTCTGCCTCTATCCAGTTCTTGGCTGGTTTGCAATGCTCTTTGTGCTTTGTCTTGCCGTGTCAGAAAAGATTACATGGAGAGAGATTGTGGCTCTTGTCGTTGTTATCTTTGCTGCGGGCATCTGGCATGGCTTGCTGTATTCGGAACTAAATTTCCGTGATGTTGTGTTTGCAGGTTTGCCTCGCTTTGATACTCCGAGCGATACGACCGAGCGCCTTTCCCTTCCGTTCTGGTTGCTTGGTGCTGTATCTGTGCTGATTCCTGTATGCAGCAAATCTCTTTCAAAGTGGTTTGTTCCTTTGCTTTGTTGTGTTGCAGGAATCATGTTTACATCGTCTAAGATGTATTCAGATAAGAACTACATCGACGAAATGCGTATGGTTCGTTATGCTTCTGAGGATAACTGGAAAGAAGTGCTTAGTCTGGTGGAAGGTAATAAGAAGCCGACAAATACGATGATGTTTCTTAAGAATGTTGCCTTGATGAATGAAGGTGGATTGCTCGACCGTTCGTTTAAGTTAGGTAACGAACCTTTTGATATTTACAATCCTGATTCAATCCACGTTACTCTGTTGGATATTGCATCGCCACTTGTATATTACAACTATGGCCTGATGAATGAAGCTATCCGTCTGAACTTCGAGATGGCTATACAGGCTGGTTTCTCGCCTTTCTATTTGAAAATGCTTGCTCGCTGTGCCAAGGCTGTTGGAGATGATAAACTGGTAGAACGCTATACTACAATCTTGCATCATAGTCCGTTCTATGGAGACTGGCAGCCAGCTCCTGTTTCTGAAAAGGTCAAGCTACTGCAACATTGTTATCCAGATGAAATCTCTGGTGTTGAAAGAACTGACAGCTATCTTGTAAATGGCATTAGTCTATGGGCTGATTCCTGCAATAAGGTTGTTTCGGAACAGGCTCTGTTCTTCTCTATGTTGCGTTGTGATTCTCAACGCTTCTGGGCGTCGTTGCGTAATTATGCGATGTCGCACATGGATGAGCAATTCCCTTTGCATGCTATGGAGGCATATATTCTGTTTATGGATAAGGCTCCTGAGAAGAAGCGAATGATGCTGCCTGTTGAAAGGTCTGTTTATGATCGCTACAAGAAATTCTGGGAGGTTTTACAAAATAAGGCAGTACCAGGTACGACCTTGAGAAAGGTGGGTGAGGATATGCGTGAAGAATTTGGTGACACCTACTGGTGGTATAATGTCTTCGGACGTAAACCACTTAACGTTAGTGGTAGTATTGGAAACGAAACTCATTCATAAATGATAATGAAACGAAATATTTATTATATATTGTTCTTGGCTATTGCCTCGTTGCTGATGGCATCATGTGTAAATCATCCCAATGTGCCTTCTTCATCCAAGGATGCCAAGTGTCTGCCTGACATATTCCCAGATTATTGCGATGTAACGGTGCCGTATAATATCGCTCCGCTCAACTTCATGCTACCTAAAGACCAGTATGAGGAATGTGTGGCACGTCTTACTACTCCAGATGGAAAACAGCAGACATACGGAGACGGCGTGAAAGTTCAGATTCCAGAGTCTGAATGGCATGATATGCTCAATGCCTCTAAAGGCAAGAGCATTAAGGTTGAGGTATGGGGCATGAAGAATGATGAATGGCTATCGTTCAAGGCATTTGAGATAAAAGTGGCAGAAGAGCCTATAGATGAATACGTGTCGTATCGTCTTATCGAGCCTTCGTATGTGGCTTGGACATTTATGGAGATTGCTCAGCGCAACCTTACTTCATTCGAAGAGTCGCAGATTTTTAATAACGAGATTACTTGTAACGACATAAAAAAAGGCCAGTGCGTAAACTGTCATAGCTATCAGAACTATAAGACCGACAATATGTTGTTCCATGTGCGTCTCGCTAATGGAGGTACTGTTATCGTGAATGATGGCAAGGTTTCGAAAGTAGATTTGAAGCGCGACTATACCATTTCTTCTGGTGTATATCCTTCATGGCATCCTACTGCCAAGCTGATAGCTTTCTCAACAGACCTTACACGACAGGCATTCCATACTGCGCATCCTAATAAGATTGAGGTGTATGACCTTGAAAGTGACCTGATTCTTTATGACATAGAGAAGGATTCGGTAATCGTAGTTAGTGATGATCCTGATCTTTTGGAGATTTATCCTACTTGGTCTCCAGATGGCAAATACCTCTATTACGGTAAGTCTGTTCCGCTTCCAGAGGACATGAAGGGGAAGGATATCAGAATTATCTACCCAAAAATACAGTACAATCTGTATCGTCGTTCATTCGATCTTGCAACGCATGGCTTTGGTGAGGAGGAACTTGTATATGATGCAGCTGCGGTTAATAAAAGTGCAACATTGCCTCGCATAAGTCCAGATGGTAAATATTTGCTGTTTGCTTTGGGACAGTATGGCTGTTTCCATAGCAGACACCATGATGCAGATATCGTATGTATGCCTCTTGGTCAGGAGACGCCTTCATTCCTTGATCTTTCAAAACTGAACAGCAAGAAATACTCTGATAGCTATCCTTCATGGTCAAGTAACGGACATTGGATTATGTTGGCAAGTCGTAGGGATGATGATAACTATAGCCGTATCTATTTTGCCTATTTCAAAAATGGAAAAGTAGGGAAGGCTTTCCTCTTGCCACAAGAGGATCCTGAGCATAACACCTTCCTTCTGAAGAGTTACAACCGTCCAGAGTTTATGGTTGAGCCTGTCAAGATCAGCGTTGACGAGTTCAGCAAGGTGTTTTCAGAATAATACATCTTCTTGGTATTTGAAATGAAGAATATACAGACTTTATATACTCTCCTGTTCTGTGTTGCGGTTATCCTTTTCTTTGGATTAGCCTATCCGCATCATCTGCATTATCAGGAGCAGTTTCAGCTTTTTCTCTTCGATAGCAACTATGCATGGGATATAGTTAGGTTGCCAGGAGGTGTTGCCGACTTGTTGGGACGCTTCTGCACGCAGTTCTTTCTTTATGCATGGACTGGAGCATTCATTATTGGACTTCTGCTCTCTGCGATACAACTCCTGACATTAAGACTTGTTAATGGGGGATGGTTTTATGGACTGAGTTTCGTACCATCGTTCATGCTTTGGTATTTCCTGCTTGATGAGAATGCTCTGTTGGGTGGAGTCTGGGCAGTATTGATTACACTTCTCTTTTCTTGGGGCCTTGATAAGTTGTCAGGCACTTTGAGAAATGTTTTGCTTGTTGTTGTCATTCCTGTACTTTATTGGGTTGCAGGCCCTATCAGCATGTTATTCCTTCTATTGCAGGCTCTGCGCATGAAGGCTCAGAAATGGTATTATGGCGTGTTTGTGCTTTGGGCTGTAATGCTCGTGATATTGGCTTTTTATGTTCCAGTACAGACAGAGAGCCTATGGTATGGAATACATTATCATCGCTATCCTATGCAATTCCCAACTATGCTTTGGGGTGCTGCTCTGTCTGTTTTTGTTCTTGCGCTCTTGACACTAAACACTAAATTCTCAACTCTAAACTCTCAACTCTCCACCCCCATTTCATTCGGAGTTGTGGCTGCTTGTATGGGTTGCCTTGTATGGAATAATGCCAATTTCAAGGCAGAGAAGATTATGCGATATGATTTCATGGCGCGTCATCAGCAATGGAATCGCATACTTGAAACCATTAACGAGGAAATGCCTAACAATCAGATTGGTGTGACGGTACAGAATCTTGCCTTGGGAATGCGAGGTATGCTTGCAGAACAAGGAGGGAAATACCGTCAGAATGGCATTGCAGGGCTTTTGCCTGATGTTGATCGTGATGCTACAAGTCCTCTGCCTACTGCCGAGGCTTTCTATCAGTTGGGTATGATAAATGTAGCCCAGAGAACGGTATTTGAGGCTCAGGAGGCGATTCTTGATTTTCAGAAAAGTGGTCGATGCTATAAGAGACTGGCACAGACCAACCTCATAAACGGCAACTATGAAGTGGCTCGTAAATATCTCATGGCTCTTCAGAAAACACTTTTCTATAGTGATTGGGCTAATGAGACTATGGCTCTTTTAGGAAATGAAAAGGCAATAGCCGATCATCCTGAATATGGGCATCTACGTAAGTGTGCCTATAAAGATAACTTTTACTTTAGTGACCATGTGACTCCTGAAATGCTCGAAAGCCTGTATTTCGGCAACAAGGAGAATCGTCTGGCATACGAATATCTGATTGCCTATTATATGCTGACTGGTGATCGTGATCGCTATGCCAATTTCATTCAGACTATCAAAAAGTAATGAAAAAGATAATTCTTTCACTTCTCTCTGTTCTGTTGCTAATGGCCTGTACGACAGAGACTGTCAGCGATGCAAAGCAAGAGAAGAATCTGCCCCATATCTATCCCGACTATCTCGGTGTCACCATTCCTGTTAATATAGCTCCTCTTAACTTTGGTATGGCAGACGAGACGGCTTTGCTTGTTGATGCCGTTGTTACAGACCGTAACGGAAACACCCTGCATAGCCAAGGTGAGGAATCTGTTGATTTCGATATTGACGACTGGCATGAACTGCTCGATAATAACCGTGGGGATTCTCTCTCAGTTATTGTTTCTGCTAAGTATGAGGACGGTTGGCATACATATAATGCTTTCTCTATCTATGTTAGTCCTGATAGCATAGACTATGGAATCTGCTACCGTCTTATAGAACCAGGTTATGAGGTATGGAGTAAGATGGGCATTTACGAGCGTGACCTGTCCTCTTTTGAAGAGCGTCCTTTGATTGAGAATACCCAGTTTGAGGGGTGTGTTAACTGCCATAGCTTCAACCGTGGTAATCCTGCAGATATGAGTCTTCATATTCGTGGGCCTCATGGAGCTACCCTGTTACGTCAGAATGATGGACCAATGTCTGCTTATGATACCAAGACAGATCAGACACTCGGCTTATGCGTATATCCTTACTGGCATCCTTCCGGGAAATATATTGCTTATTCCACAAATACTACACAGCAGCTATTCCATTCTGCAGATAGCAATCGTGTAGAGGTGTTCGACGAAGCATCTGATATTCAGGTGTATGATGTCAATAAGAATGAGCTTTTGCTTTCGCCAATTATCAAGCAGGATTCAGTTTATGAAACATATCCAGTTTTCTCTGCCGATGGTCGTTCTCTCTATTTCTGTGCAGCTCGTGCCATTCCAGAGGGTAGCCAATTGCTCGATTCTATCCGATATAACCTTTGTCGCATAGATTTCGACCCTGAGACTGGTAAATTCGGCAATCGTATTGATACTATCATCAATTCCGAGGCTCAGCGTAAATCAGTATCATTCCCTCGTCCTTCTTACGATGGACGTTTCCTTTGTTATACACTTTCCGATTACGGGCAGTTCAGTATCTGGCATCATGAGGCTGATCTCTATTTGCTTGATCTTGCTACAGGACAAAGTACTCCTATGACAGGTGCAAACTCAAAAGATACGGAATCATTCCACAACTGGAGCACAAACTCACGTTGGATGGTGATAAGTTCCCGTCGTGATGACGGCTTGTTTACCCGACCATATTTCTGTCATGTTGATGCAAAGGGGAATGTCACCAAGGCATTTATGCTGCCACAGAAGAATCCACGTCGTTTCTATCGCGAGCGTTTTCTTTCCTTCAATGTGCCTGATTTCATCATTCGTCCGACTGATTTCGATGGTCATAAGGCAAGTGGAATTATCAATGATGAATCACGAACAAAGTTCGGGGTACGCAAATAAGGTGAAACCCTTTATGATTTTGTAGAATAAGGGGAGTGGATTTATCTCTAATATTAACGCGAGTTTAGCGAATTAGCTCTGAAAGAGCGACACCTAAAAGGGTAGTACGAAAGTGCTACCTATGGTGATGTCTTTTTAGTGAGCGCCGTAGGTGCGACATCTAATAAATACAATAGGTGTCGGTCCTTCAGACCTCATTCCTATAAATGTCTATATAACGGCGCTTACGCACCGCCCTTTTAGGTGTCGCACCTTCGGCGCTCATTTTCGTTGAGTTTACGTTAATTTATATAACCATACACAGCGTTTAAATTCGTCGATTTAACATTGATTTTACAAGAAAATGTTAATATTTTATGTTAAAAAATGGCTTTGGATGACGAAAAAATAAGAAAAGTTGCACGAATTTCACGAAAATTAACTAACTTTGCAACCCAATCGTATCGTAATCAAAAGCATTTCTTAGGAAAATATTAATGAATTATAATAATTTAAACAGATTTATCGCTATGAGGACTGAAAAATTTTTCAGCATTAGACTTACTCTGGTTTCGCTGTTTATGCTTATTTCTGCAACAATGATGGCTCAGATCACTGTGACTGGCTCAGTTATTGATATGCAGGGAGAGCCGATTCCTGGTGCATCTGTTCGTGAATCAGGTACACGAAGCGCAGCTGTTACTGATGCTGATGGTAAGTATGCCATCAGTGTTCAGGATCCAAATGCTATTCTCAATGTTTCTTTTATCGGATATCAGACGCAGACTGTCAGAATTGCTGGCCGTAAGCTTGTTACCATTACACTTGAGGATGACGAGACCGCTCTTAAGGATATCGTTATCGTTGGTTATGGTACCATGAAGAAGAACGATGTCACTGGTGCTGTTTCTGTTGTCGATACAAAGGAAATGATGAAGAAGGTTCCTACCAATATCGCACAGGCTCTGCAGGGACTTGCAGGTGGTGTGTATGTATCACAACAGGATGGTGCTCCTGAGGCTAACACCCAGATTCGTATTCGTGGTGTCGGAACTGTATTCGGTTCTCCACTCCCTCTCTATGTTGTTGATGGTGTGAAGGTTGGAACAAATGCCAACTTCCTCAATCCTGCAGATATTGAGACTCTTGAGATTCTCAAGGATGCTTCTGCAACCGCTATCTATGGTTCTGAGGGTGCTAACGGTGTAATCATGATTACTACAAAGCATGGTCAGGCAGGACGTACAGAGTTCTCATTTAATGTTGACTGTGGTATCGGTACTCTTCCTTACAGACTTGATGTAATCGGTATTGATGAACTTGCTGTTGCAATTCGTAAGTCTCGTGAGAATGACAATGCTACTCTTGCGAATAAGATCTGGGAGAAACAGTACGATGGTCAGCGTAATACTATCGACTGGCAGGATCAGATGATTCAGATGTCTGTTAAGCAGCAATATGGCATGACCATTCTTGGTGGTAATGAGAAGACACAGTATAACTTCTCTCTTAATTACCTCGACAATAAGGGTCTTGTTGTAAATACTGATTATAGCCGTTTCACAGGTCGTGTGGGTGTAAAGTCAAGTCTTACGGACTTTATTGAGGCTGGTGGTGATATTAACTTCACCCGTTCACAGCTTGGAGGCTCAAATATAGGTCTTGGTAACAATATCAACTTGTCATCTCATCGAGATATTGCATACATGACTCCAACCCTTGACTATATTGACGATTACGGCAGATATGTTAAGGTAAATGTGGTGAACCCTGATGGTTCATACGGTTATATGGCTAATACCACAACCAACGGTTGGGAAGGTAACACTAACCTCCTTGGTAACGTATATGCTACTCAGATGGAGCTTGGTCGTAAGGACGTTACGAACCGTTTCTCTGCAAGTGCGTATGCTGACATCCGTTTCTTCAAGGGACTTAACTACCACATTATAGGATCTTATACCTATACAGGTACAGATAATGATGATAACTCTGGTGGTCGTCGTCGTTTCAATAATATTGATGGTAAGATGACTGAAGTTGCCTATACAAGTGATAATAGGTATAATTTCAGTCTCGGTTTGAATCAGTATAATGTTGTTGCGGTTGAGCACTATCTTACATACAAGCTTGATACAGAGGTGCATTCATTGACTGCCATGTTTGGTAACTCCATGAGTATGGAACGTGGTTCATGGTCTAATGCTTCTGGTACAGACTACTATGCTCCAAGCATTCGTTATACATCAATGGCTAAGGATCAGACTTCAAGAACTGGTTATGGTGGCTTTAATCCAGAGGTAAAGAAACTGTCATACTATGGTCGTATTGTATATGGTCTTTATGACCTTTTCAACCTGACAGCTACTATTCGTCGTGACGGTAACTCAAACTTTGCTAAGAGCAAACGTTGGGGTACTTTCCCTTCAGTTGCTGCCGCTTGGCGTATCAAGGATACCTTCATGCAGAATGTAGATGCAATCTCAAACCTGAAACTCCGTGCGGGTTGGGGACAGACTGGTAACGCCGGTGGTGTTGCCGGTAAGTCAACATACGCTTTGAGTAACTCTGGTGTGCGCTATAACTTCTATACAAATAACGGTCTTGGAAAGGGAAGCGCTTCATCAGGTTTCTATGCTCCATTGGTTGATACAAACATTACATGGGAGCCTAATGAGCAGATAAACGTAGGTCTTGACCTTGGTTTGCTTGATGGTGATCTTGATATTACTGTTGACTACTTCATCCGTAAGACAACAGACCTGCTTCTTTGGCGTTCAATCCGTCCATCTTCTGGTTATAAGATGGTCTATACCAACTATGGTGATATTGAAAATAAGGGATTTGAGTTTACTGCGACATACAGAAAGTATCTTGGCAATGATTGGAGCTTGAATGCAACATTGACAGGTTCTACAATCAAGAATAAGGTTACTGATATGCCAAACAGCCCTATTTACAGAACTGCAAAGGGCGGTAACTCTACGTATGCGTCAAGAAGTACTGTTGATGACATGATGGCCGATAATTCAAATACCTATCAGGTTGATGGTGGTGCTTTGTGGGACAATCACTCTATCTCTACCGTTGGTTATGCTGTCGGTTCATATTGGGGATGGCGAGTAGATCGTCTCATCAAGACAGAAGAGGATCTTAAAGAGGCAAAGAGACGTGGTCAGACAAAGGCAAAGATTGGTGACTATATGTTCAAGGATCTTGATGGAAAGACTGATGCAAACGGCAACCTTGTATGTGATGATGGTGACCGTGAGGTTATTGGCGATGGTTTCCCAGCGTTGAACTTCGGTTTGAACATTGGTCTGACTTACAAGAACTGGGATTTCGCTTTGTTCGCATACGGTGAGCTTGGAAAGAAGATTCTTTCATATTCAGCAATGCGTCTCAGTATGATTACCACATCCGATGATAATACTACGGCGGCTATCCTGAAGTCTTCATACGATCAGATTTATGATCCTGTGACAAATCCGAATGGAACGCTTCCTGCATATTCTTTCGTTAGTGAGAACTATAACCAGCGTGTAAGTGATGCATGGTTAATGAATGGTAATTTCCTGAAGATTTCCAATGTGCAGATTGGCTACAATCTGAGTGACCGTGCGTTGAAGGCTCTTCACATGCAGAATGCACGTATATATTTTGCTGTGCAGAATCTTGCAACAATCTCTCCTTATACTAAATATGGCGATCCTGAGTGTGGACAGGGCTCTGTGCTCCTGACAGGTCTCGATACTGGTCGTTACCCTATGGCTCGCACATATATGTTAGGTTTCAATGTTACATTCTAAAGGGATTAGAAATTAAGAGATTAATAAATTAATTTCATTTGACTTTAGACCTTTAACAAAAAGACAACAACAATGAAGAATATATATAAAATTTTTGGAATTATTGCGTTAGGCGCTCTCACATTGACTTCCTGTGGAGATGATTTCCTCGATGTTGATGAATATGACAAGATTCCTATTGAGGGAGAATTTTTGACAGAGGAGGCTGCTCTCGCCGGACTTACAGGTGTTTATGACCTGATGAACCCTAATGATGGTCCTGACGGTGACTGGGGCTTCAAGCCAAATCTGTTCTCTGGTACTCACCCAACGATGGATACTCAGGCTACTGGTTGGGATGCCAAGTTTAACAGCCAGAGCTGGAATGCTACAACCACAGAGCTTGCTGATGGTTGGGCTCATGCCTATGCTGCAATTGCCCGTGCCAATATTTACCTTGCAGGTTTGCAGGCTGCACCAAAGGCTGGTGTTACAGCTGAAGGTGCCATAATTGAGGGTACAGGTATTACTGATGAACTTAGAAATATAGCGGAAGGTGAAGCTCGTGCTGTGCGTGGATTCTTCTACACATATCTGGCTCAGACATTCGGACGTGTGCCTATGCTTGCAACTGGTGAGGATTATAGTACAACACCTACAAAGCCACGTGCTGAGACCTATAATGAGATGTGGAACTTCATCATTGAGGATTTCAAGGTTGCGGCTGAGAAACTTGACTGGAAGCCTTATCAGGGACAGTACGGTCGAGCTACCAAGGGTATGGCAAAGGCATATCTGGCTGATGCGTATCTCTGGAAGGCATACCGTCTGGGATGTGATATCAATGGTGTCTATCAGGAGTCTCTGGCAAATACAAATGCTTCGGAGATCAGATCTCTTTATGAAAGTGCAGAGGCAGAGTTGAAGGAGATCATTAATAGTGGTACCTACAAGCTCAATCCTTCATTCTGTACTAACTGGGATGTTGATGGCGGTGGCTGGAATAGTGAATGTATCTGGGCATTGTTCCTTGATGAAAATGATAAGTTGACTGGTTATGTTGACCGCGTTTCTTCAATGAATATCAAGTGGTACACAGCATGTCCTGAGAATGGTGGCTGGGGTTCTCTGTACCTTTCTTGGGAATGGTATGCTGCATACGAGCAAGGAGATAAGCGTCGTGATGCTTCTTGTGTGATCGGCGGTCTTCCATACGATGACCTGAAGAAACTTTATAAGTATGCCAACAAGTCAAATATTACTGCAATAGATCAGATTCCTGTGCTTCAGGAAGAATATACAGAGAAGACAAAGGAACTGAAGGAAGCAGAAGAGACATTTGATGATGCCAAGAAGAATTATAAGAAGGACGATCAGGAGTATAAGGATGCAGAGCAGGCTGTAAAGGATGCAGAGAAAGCTGTAGAGGCAGCTAAGGAAGCCCTTAATAAGGTTTATCTCTTCAACCACGGCTATCATCCATTCCTCCAGTGTAATGTAGGTAAGCAGACTGTTGAGACACAGACAAAGCAGTTCCACTTTACTAATGGTGAGTGGGCTCCTGCTATCTGGTCAACAAAGTTCTGGCGTAATGCCTCTGCCGAGACATTCAATGGTGTAGGTGCATGGGGTACTCTTGTTTGGTGTCCAACCAATATCTATTGGAAGCGCTATGCTAATGTGCTTCTCGACTATGCCGAGTGTCGTTTCTTCCTCCATGGTGGTGACGATAGTGAAGGCTGGGATGCTATTCAGCAGGTTCGTGACCGTGCTTTCGGTAAGAATGAGAAGGGACTCGATGATGAAAAATATCTGCCTTGGCTGAACAAGATGGCTGATATCTATCATACAGCCAAGATGACAGCATATCCTATTCCATTTGATCAGGATGGTGAGGGTGCACCTGATGCAAAGACCTACTATGAGGCTTATGCTAAGTGTAACATCAAGGGTAGGGCATTCAAGTCACCAGTATGGAAGGTCGCAGTCAATGAGGAGCGTCGTAAGGAGTTCAGTTGTGAATGGTGTCTGCGTCCAGACCTTCAGCGTTCATGCTATATGACTGACCATATTGAGACCAACTATCCAGAGGATGCAACAAATGGTGATGCCTTGAAGGATTATCCATGGTCACATCGTGATTTCACATATAACGAAATGAAGATGGATATGCCAATCCCTGCAGATGAGATCGCAAAGAATCCTGCATGTTCTCAGAACCCTGCATATGATGGTGGTAACAAGTAATTTTGAATGTTTCTATAAATGTCTCGCTCGCACTTTTTGTGTGAGCGAGATTTTTTTTGTTTGGCGAGTATCTTCCGTGCTACCATGTAATATATACAATTCCCTTCTTCCTCCCTTGCAAATCCCTACCAAATTCGATGCAACTCCCATTTTTCGCCTATTCTATGAAACGGACTTGAAACGGTATTACAACGGATTTGTAGCGAAGTAGAAGCGAAGGTCGTGAAAATGAAAAATGAATTGCTTTAGCTTGATGAGCCATAGTGAATAAAAGCGAAAATTTTGGAAATCAGGGTTCGGAAAAAAACTTTTTCGCAATAATCCTACATACCTACATCGTCACCTCTGTAACTCGCACTCACTTAATGTGTTAAGAGGATTTCAAATATTGTGCAAACCTACACTAAACCTACACTCATCCTACACTCGTGGTGTAGGTTTAGTGTAGGATGAGTGTAGGTTTGGAATATATTTGAAAACGCTGCAAGCTTTTGTAGGTCAGTAAATTGCACGGCTGCCCGTGTAGGTATGTAGGATTATTGCGAAAAAGTTTTTCTGAGGAGGTTAATTATTAGTTTTTTTTCTTGTTTTTATTCTTTGTAATGGCTTATTGCTCAAAAAGTGTAAAAAAAATTTGGCGGTTTTATCATTTATTTGTATCTTTGCAACAGTCATCCTCAGTTAAAGCAGAGGCGATGGTCTGAAGCGGATAGTGGGAGACACTTATTTCTCGAAAAGCGTTATCTAATACTTGGCTTTTGACTCTTGGTAATCTGGCAATTACAAACGATTTGTGAAAAACAAGCACAGCACCTTAGAGAATGGAACAAGTGGCGGATTGACTCCTACGCTTTCTTTGTATAATACCTAAACACAAGATTTGCCTGTCTTGGGAGCTCATGGGCAAGGATTAGGATTATGGTAGGAAGAATTATTATTGGCTGCCTGCTATTTTCTTTGAATGTAGCTGGCCAGGAACAGAATACCGTGGATAGCGTTTGCCATCAGGATAGTACCCATACATTGATGGCAAGGCTTCGTCAGGTGCAGAATATTCTGGATACCAGAGCTAAGGCAAAGGTTGATCCTGCCTATATAGAGGTTCCTGACAAGCCCTGGAGGGTGATTCTGCGCTATAAGGAGAATGTGGTTGATGTTGACTACAACCAAAGTCTTGATTTTCCGGAAACTAACGAGCATTCCGATGTTAGGCTATGCTTCGAACCACCATTGGCAGCTTCCGTAGGTGTGTGGGTTGGCTATCGTGGCTTAGGATTTTCCATTTCCCAGTCGCTTGCCAGAAATGCCGGACGCTATTACTCCATAAGTTCCACAGGAGCAAAATATGGATTCAACTTCCGGTTAAGGCGATTCAACACGGGAGAGGCACGATTCCAGGCAACGGATTACAAGGACGGGAAACTGAATGGAGTGCCATACGATACAGTAGCCAACATGCTATCCCCCGTATGGATTCGTTCTGTCTATGTTAATGGTTATTATGTTTTCAACGGTCGTCACTATTCACAGGCAGCCGCCTATAATCAGTCGGTCATTCAACGTCGCTCTGCCGGTTCGTTCCTTTTAGGACTCACGTGGTATCAGTCTTCGTTCGACTATTCGAATATCAGCAATTTCCTTTACATGATTATTAGCGATGGTATAAGTCGTATCAAGGTGCATCAGGCAAATCTCGGTGTCGGCTACGGTTACAACTGGGTTCCACTGCGTGGTCTCGTTGTCAATGCTATGGCAATGCCGACTCTGAGTGTCTATAACCGTGTAAAGGTATATAGGTATAATTTCAACTATAGTATTGCTGATAAAGAGCCTATTGATGACTATGGAGAATGGAACAGGCAGACGAAGACCTGGGCAAATGGAAAGAGCCGTAAACCAATATTGATGTACGATAACTTTGATCTTGATTATTGGGATGGAGGCAATGAGACTGCTTATAGTGCTTTCCAACTGAACCTTGACCTGCGTCTGGGTATTGCCTATAACTGGAAGAACTATTTCGTAGGCATTCAAGCGCAGTACAACAATTTCATCTATAAGAAGGATATGACCAAGGTCAATCTCTATGATGCTTATGCCCGAATGTCATTTGGGGTGAGGCTGTAGAGGGCGGAAAATTAAAAAGTAAAAATTTAAAAGTAAAAAGTATGGTTTGTACTTCACCGACAGTTTTTTCGCTGCATATGGTAATCATACTTTTTAATTTTTATTTTTTCCTTTTTAATTTCTAACCGATGTTAACCTCATAACCTTCTAACCTCATACCCCCAAAAAAGTAGTAAGGAGTACAAGGAGTAATAAGGAGTACAAGACGAATGTCTTTCTATGGAATAGTGTCTTGTGGAATAAGGGATGATTGAAATATCCTCTCAACCTTAATCTCCTCAACCTTCAACGATAAATACTATCGTCTTGTACTCCTTGAACTCCTTGTACTCCTTGTACTTCTTAAAAAAAACTAAGCCAATGAAAAAGAAATTACTGATACTTGCACTTGTACTTTGTGTGTGCTCAATACCGCTCATGGCAATCGTTAGTGGGCGATCATTGACGAGTACACTAAGGGAGCTATGTGCAGAATTGCAGACGGCATACTTGCAGCGCACAGAGGCACAGCAACGTTTCAATGATGATTATAATCGTCAGCATCAGAGGATGATAGATGTCATCACGAAGTCAAACGAGCTTTCAATCCTGCTCTATACGCAGGAACAGAATATGACGTTTAATCTTGCATACGCCTTGAAAAGGGTTTCGAGCGATTACAAGGACTTTAGCAAGGACAGACGGCCATACGACTATATCGTGAACAGCCTAGACTATGAGATAGACCGTAATGCCCGACTTATTGAGGCTCTTCGCCGACTGCCTCCTATGATAAAGGAGATAGAAGCAGAGATATTGCCTGATAGTCTGCTCTATCGTAATGACTCGCTTGATCTGCACATGTCCGACTCTGCTTCCTCGTTGGAGAAAGAGGTGATAAGTATTGCTATCAAGGACACATTGTCTTCTCCCTTTGTGCTCGACAAGGCTGGTATCGCTTACCGTGATTCCTGCATCTGCTATGCTTCCGAGCTCCTGAAGATGCATGCCGAAAACCGTGCTACCGTGGTTGATGATAGTACGCATTATCAGGAGGCATATCTGCGACTGAAGGAAACATACGACTATGCAGAGAACCGCTATCGTGACCTTGAGAGGTATATCTTTGTCGAAGGGCAGACTCCTTTCCTTGATATTCTGGCTAATCCGCAGTACTTTTGGAACAAGACAAAGGTGGATTTGAAAGGACAGTATAGTCTGGAGGAACTGAGCCGGAGCTTGGATGAGGATGATCCGTCGGAAGGCGATGATGCTACATTTCTTCAGAATCTGTCAAGCAAGGCAGAGAACAGTCTGTTGGTGATACTATGTTGCTTTGAGCTTTTGGCATTGGCATTCTTCTGGGGAGTAATGTTACTGGTTCTATGGCTTGTTTGGCGCTATACAAGGGTTAAGCGCTATGTGCCACGGACGAAATTGGCAATCCTCTCTATATTGATTGGCACGATATTCTACTTCGTCATCTTCGGCTTCACTATCTATGGGGACGAATATGTGGATCTCGGAGTAAAGCATATCAACACTTTCCTGTGGTTGCTCATCGCTATCTCAGGCTCGTTGCTGTTGCGTGTCAAGCCCGACCAGTTCCGTCAGGGCTTCCATCTCTATTCGGCTACGTTCCTGATAGTCATAGTCATCATAGCATGCCGCGTGACATTCATCCCCGACAAGATGATGGTGCTCTTCTTCCCGCCAATCCTGCTTTTGATAGTTGTGCGCCAGCTGTTCCTATGTATAAAGGTGGGTGGTGCAGCTACATCTATCGACCGTAATCTTGGCTGGGTATCTCTTGCGGTATATTCCGTTGCCTTGATATTCTCATTCATAGGCTACACCTTCGTTGCCTTGCTCATTCTGGTGGGATGGTATTTCCTGTTAGCAGCGTGGCTTACCCTGGTATGTATCTCAGATTTGCTTAACAGGTTCAAGGTGCGTTGGCTTGATAAGCGTGTGGATGCTATGCGAAAGCGCATTACATACGTATCGGGCGAAGAGCGCGAGGCATTGTTGTTTGGCGTTACTTGGTTCTATGACCTCATCAATCAGGTGGCAATACCAACGATTGTGCTTCTCTCCTTACCGCTTTGCGTACGCTTGTCATTGGGAATCTTCGACTTCGACGACCTGTTCGTTAAGTACTATGAGAATCCTTTCGTGCTTCTCGTTGATAAGGGAGGAGTAGAGACGCTGAAGATTTCGGGCAAGAGTATCGTATATCTTATGATACTATATTATATAATGAGCTATCTCAGTCGTGCCATTCACGTAATATGGCAGTATGCCCGTTACATAGCCTTTATGCGTAGGTACAACCGTACCACAATTCGTCCTAATGAGATAAACCTTTCCCTGGGTAACAGTATCATAAGCGTGATTATCTGGATGTCATTCGCCATGGTGCTCATCTATGTATGGAAGATTCCGACAGGTTCGCTCGGTTTGGTGGCAGGAGGTTTGTCAGCAGGTATCGGTCTTTCGCTGAAGGATGTCATAAACAACTTCATCTATGGCATACAGTTGATGGGCGGTCGTCTGCGTGTGGGCGATTGGATAGAATGTGACGGTGTTCGTGGTAAGGTGACATCAATCAATTACCAATGCGTTCAGGCAGAGACGATTGAAGGTACTGAAATGTCGTTCCTCAATTCTTCGCTCTTTGGTAAGAACTTCAACAACCTCACTCGCAACAATTCGTATGAGCTTACCACGATAATTGTGGGTGTGGCATACGGCACGGAGGTAAAGCATGTGCGTGAGGTGTTGGTAGAGGCTATGCAGAAGATGCGCACTAAGGATCAGTATGGTCGTGAGATCGTGGATCCTAAGCGTGGCGTCTATGTTGTGGTAAGCAATATGAGCGATAGTGCGGTGGATATTGCCGTTAAGCAATATGTGCTTGTTGCGGAGAGAATTGGCTATGTTGATCGTGCCAAGGAAGTGATTTATGAAGCACTTAATGCTGCTGGTATCGTCATGGCATTCCCACAATGCGATGTGCACTTGATTCGTGAAAATTAAAAAGCTTCGAATAGTTCATAGTTCCTTTTAGTTCATAGTTCATAATTCATAGTGCATAGTTGGTTGGCGCACGGCAACTATGAATTATGCACTATGAACTATGAACTAAAGAAGACTATGCACTATGAATTATGAACTATGAACTAAATAGCAGAGTGTCATATTTTGCTAAATAAAGTCATATCGGAATGTGACATTATGAGTAATTTTGTAGCCGAAAAAATTCTTCTAACTCCTAACATTTTTCTTCTTATGATGAAGTCATGGTTTCTTGCAGTATCGGTGCTGCTGATCTCTTCAATGCAAGTGTTGGCTCAGGAATTTGAGTCGGCTACCTCTGCCGTTAATAATATGCGTGTCGGGTGGAATCTCGGCAATACCCTTGATGCCAATTCTGGTTCAACGACTAATATGTGGATAGAGAAATGGTCGCAACGCAATACGTCTGACTATGAGACGGCATGGGAACAGCCTGTTACTACGGAGGCTTTGATCAAGATGTTCAAGGAGGCAGGTTTCAATGCTATCCGTGTTCCTGTGACATGGTATCCTCACATGGGTGTTCAGGTTAATGACCTCAACTGGGACCTCTCTGCATGGTCGCCTACTCAGGTGGATGCGGCTTGGATGGCTCGTGTAAAGGAAATTGTGAACTATGTGGTGAATAATGGAATGTACTGCATCATCAATGTGCATCACGATACTGGTGATGCTACGACAGCATGGATGCGTGCCTCTGTTGCCAACTACAATAAGTACAAGGATATTTACGAAGACCTCTGGAAACAGATAGCCACGGAGTTCAAGGACTATGATGAGCATCTTCTGTTCGAAGGGTATAACGAGATGCTTGACACATACGGCTCTTGGTGCTTTGCCTCTTTTGCTGCATCCGGACAGTATAATGCTACTTCTGCTACCGACTCATACAAGGCTATCAATAAGTATGCGCAGTCGTTTGTGAATGCCGTTCGTGCTACTGGTGGAAACAACTCTAACCGTAATCTCATAGTGAATACCTATGGCTCTTGCTGTGGTTCAGGAAACTGGAATCAGCATCTCTTAGAGCCTCTGAATAATCTTGAATATCCTACGGATGAGGCTACGAACCATATCATCTTCCAGCTTCACTATTACCCAAGTATCAAGGATCTTTCATGGGCAAAGACTGAGTGTAACGCCATGCTGAAATCTATCAAGGAGATTCTTCAGCCAAAGGCACCTGTCATCTTCGGAGAGTGGGGTAGTGCCAATGATGCTGTGGCTAACAAGGACGACTACGACACGCAGTATAAGCAGAACAAGGTGAATTTCGCCCGCTATTTCGTTGAGAAATGTAAGGAAGCGGGTATTGCCACTTTCTATTGGATGGGACTTTCCGATAGAAATGACAGAGAGAATCTGAAATGGACTATGCCTGATCTCAAGGATGCAATCATTAAGGGCTATTATGGTGATGCCGGATATACCTCAATCGAAAAAGTTTCTGTTGCATCTTCTGCAAAGCCTCGTAAGCAGATTGAGAAAGGCAAGGTGGTTATTGTAAGGGATGATACGAAATATTCTGTTGTTGGTACAAGGCTCAAATAATAAGCGAATATACAGGCTCGTCACACGTGATGAGCCTTTTTTTATGCTCTGTTTTGTGACAAATGCGTGACTGAAATAGATGTCACATACTTGTCACGCTATCCAGAGGCATATTTCGGGGAAAAAACGATAATTTTGCACTCGTTAAGAAAAATATTTCGAATTTCTTGTAATAAATAGTAGTGACCTTGCGTCAAATAATTAAAACGAGTACGAAAATGGAAAGTAACGAAAAGGAATTTGCGAAATTGGTACGCGAACAGAAGAGCACTATCTACACAGTGTGCTACATGTTCTCTAATGATGAGGAAGAGGTAAACGACCTCTTTCAGGAGGCTCTTGTGAACCTCTGGAAAGGCTTTGAGTCATTTCGCCATGAGAGTAAGGTGAGTACGTGGGTGTATAGGGTGACGCTCAACTCATGCCTCTCTGCCGAGCGCAAGAAGAAGCATCGCCTACAAGCGGTTCCGCTTACTATGGATGTCAATCTCTATGAGGATAATGACGCTGACACCAAGCAGGTTCGACAACTCCATGAACGTATTCAGAAGCTCGGAATGGTGGATAGGGCCATTGTGCTGATGTGGCTGGAGAATATGTCCTATGACGAGATTGCTGCCGTCATGGGCATAACTCCGAAGAATGTCGGTGTGAAGCTATTTAGGATTAAGCAACAGCTGATGAAGGGATAGGGGAGGTTAGAAGGTTAGAGGTTAGAAGGTTAGAGGTCTGCATCGCTTATGAGCATTCTGACCTGAAAACCTTAGAACCTTAAAACCTAATAACCTGAGTTAAGAACTATTTATTACAAAAATAAACTATGGAAGAATTGAATTTGGATGAGATGCGCTCTCAGATAGCCATTCTAAAGGAGAAGGTTGATAAGCAAGCCATTGTCAATGATGACATCATGCACAAGGTGATCAACACTCGAACTGGTGACATCAAGCGGAAAATGCGGGTTGCCGTTATTTGCGGACTCATTACCATTGCAATTTCACCTTGGGCATTCCACCATAATCTTGGATTGTCGTGGTGGTTCATTATCGTGACCGATATCTTTATGATATATTGCATGTCGATGGAGATCTACTATAAAAGAATGGTTTCCGATAACGCATTGATGAATGCGAGTGTCTTGGAGGTGGCTCAGCGTATGTCGCATTTCAAGACTTGCTACAAGCGTTATACGATGATCAACATCTTCGTACTGCTGCCAATCTGGGTGATATGGCTGCTTGTGGAAGTGTATCTCCAGTTCTCTGACAACATGGAGGTGTTCTGGTCGTATGCCATAGGTCTCGGAGTCGGAATCGTCATTGGTGGCATACTGGGCTTGCGCCTGTTCTTCCGTATTATCGATAATGCCAATCAGGTTATAAAGGAGCTAAATGATTAGCCTCCTTTAGTTCATAATTCATAGTGCATAGTGCATAGTACACAGATATAGTTCATAGTGCATAGTACATAGCTAAATAACGTGAGTTCGACGAAAAGCGCCGAAGGTGCGACACCTAACAGGGCAGTCCGTAAGGGCTGTTATATAGACATTTTTTAGGGAATGAGGTCTGAAGGACCGACACCTATTGTATTTAGGTGTCGCACCTACAGCGCTCCTTTAATCACGCATCTACCGAATAACAGCCCTTACGGACTGCCCTATTAGGTATCGGGCTTTCAGCCCTTGCAGTCTTGAATTCGTCGAGATTTGTCGCAGACCCACTGACCATAGGGAAGTAACTCACGTTAATTAGTAATTCGTAATTAAATTAATACTCTATAAATCATAAATGTTAAGCTTTTATTAGCATGATGTGTGAAATTGAGAGTCAGGGAACGTGCCAGCGGGCATTTTTGTTCCCTTATAAATGATAATTACCGTCTTTATTATATAGAAAAGTGCAAAATATCACTAAATGAGCAAAGATTTTCACGAAATCGTTTGCGATATAAGAAAAAAGTGTTATCTTTGCACTCGTAATGGGGTCTTATAGTTACCCATTATGATTGAATATTAGTTGCAATTGAAACGGTCGCGGTGTTGTGAAACATTGCGACCGATTTTTGTTGTATGACTTTTTCTACCTATTTTTAACGTGAATTCGATGAAATTCCGAAATAGCAGCAAGCTCCAAAATCCACTGCGTGGAGCTACACAAATTATCGTTAATTTCCACTAATTTTCCATGAATTCTTTTTCTTTATCCCGAATTTTTCGAATCATTTGGGATAAAAATTTATGATAAATTCGCGATAATTCATGATAATTCGTGTAGCCAAGTGCAGCGTTTATTTTCGTCGAATTCACGTTATTTTTAGAATTTATATCCAGATTTCTATCTTATTTGACAGATTTTTATTAACTTTGCACGGACAAGTTAAACTTGTAAGTGAATAGTGAAAAGTGAATAGTGAATAATACCTAATACTGGTAGCCACCAGAACGAAGGTGCTCACAATGGCGTTAGCCAGTATTAAGTATTATTCACTATTCACTTTTAACTTGAGCCATGCGAAAGTTGAATTACTACATAAAAGACGGATTATGAAACATATAATGGTATTTATTGCGTTATTTTTGACATTGGTTACTAAAGCACAGGTCAATCCAAAGGAAGGATTTATCATTACCAATCAGAAAGATACGGTCTATGGAATGATAGAGTATCGAACAAACACTATAAATGCTCAACAATGTGTCTTTAAGGCTAATGATGCCTCTGAGTATGTGAAATATACTCCAGGACAGATTCTGGGTTACAGGTTCAAGGAAAACGGAAAATTCTATGTGAGCAAGAAATTCGACAACAAAGAAGAGTTTTTTGCGGAATTTCTCGTTGATGGAATTATGAATCTGTATCGCAGGGAAAAGGGATTTAGGAAAATCTATTATTTGGAGAATGAAGAAGGCAAGGTGGTTCAGTATGAAAACCTGGATGGTGATATGAATTACGAACAGCGTACTGCCAATATGAGAGCCCAGGAACTGGTTCAGCATGTTTATAAGTCACAGCGTGCTATTGATGATATTAAGGCAGGCGAGATGAGTGATAAGCAGATGATAAAGATGGTGCGAGATTATCATGAAGATGTTTGTACATCAAATGAGGAATGTATCAAATATGAATATGATACCAAGAAAGAGAAGACAAAGTGCTATCTGTCAGTTTTTGCTGGTGGCGGTGGTGTATATATTAAAACCTCTGAGATGGAGCATGGTTTTCGAGGGAACATGTTTTCTGTAGGTGCCTCTTTGGATATTGATCTAAGTAGATATGCCAACGGTATGTTATTCCAAATTATGGGTTCTTATTTTGGTATCAAGAGTAAAAACGAAGATGCTTTGAACTTTTTGGAATTGAATACTGGCGTTATGGGCCGTTTCCCGATAAACAACAAATTAAAGTTTACGGTAAGGGGAGGTCTTGCTTTTTCTACAACTTTTGAGCATGATGCTCTTGGCTATGGTTTGTGTAAAGGTCTTTACGGAGGTTGTGGTTTAGAATTGCCAGTCCAGAAGCATGCCGTATTCCTTAATGTTGATGGCAAAAGTTTTGGAACGGGTGATTTTTGGGGATTGGGTGATATTAATATACTTCCTAAAATCCGCAACTATCATCCAATACACGATTAAGGGTAGATTTATGAGTCGTTAGTAGTAGCTTTCAGTAAAAAGCAACAGCACAACATCAATATGTAGCCACCATCCCCTTACCCCACGATG